>Ga0181519_10005145_pt1 | contig 10503 bp, 10 predicted proteins | sample PEATcosm2014_Bin_26_FD_121102 | JGI IMG/M metagenome (GOLD analysis project Ga0181519, IMG submission 121102) | Peatland microbial communities from MTU Mesocosm Facility, Houghton, MI, USA - PEATcosm2014_Bin02_10_metaG | ecosystem: Environmental > Terrestrial > Soil > Wetlands > Peat | place... | reverse complement strand
GTGTGGCGCAAGCATTATTTTCAAAAAAGGCGCGAAGTTTTCGCAAGTCGTTGATGGTCAACAGAATATTCTTTGGAAGAAAATAGGCTTTTGGGCGCGATTTGCGGCGGTATAGCCCGATGTGGGGCTGTGGGGGCTGCTAGCCGGGGCAGTGAATGGGGAATGGCGCGGGCGTGCCGGGCTGGCGGGCTACCTGGCGCGCTTGCGGGCGGCCATGTTTGCGAGCCGGGTGGCTGTGCGTCTGGCGATGGCTTCCGGCGTGAGGGCAGCGCGGGCCGCTGCCAGCCTCAATGACCGGCTCCTGGCGTCGGCCTTCGTGATCCGTTTCTTCCGGCCAGCACCGCGCCGGCCAAGGGCGGCGGCGTAGCGGCTCGCTTCATTCGGCTGACCGTTATAGTTCACGCGCGGAACTGTAAGCCGCTTTAGTGTGTGAGTCAACAGGTATTTTTCCGCACGCGCCATAGCGTTACCGCATAGGTGAACGGGCTTCGTAGAAATTGAGGCCCAAAAACCGAAAAACATATATGGCGAAACTCAAAGCGAAAAAAGGCAAAACGGCGAAAGCCAGCAAAGGCCGGTTCAATGGCGGCAAGGGCAGCAAGGTCCCCGGCAAGGGCGGCGGGACCATCGGCGTCGGAGGCGGGGGGTAGCCCGCATGGCCGTTTGGGAAACAACGCTCAAAACGCTGCGCGACAAGGCAAAAGTATCAGACTCTTGCCTTGTCGCTTTTTCTGGCGGGAAAGACTCGCTGGCGGTGCTGGACTTGTGCCGGCGCACGTTCAAGCGCGTCGTCTGCTTTCACATGTACTTCATCCCCGGCCTGAAGTGCATGGAGGCAGCGATGGAAGCGGCCAAGGAGCGGTTTGAGGTCGAGGTTCTTTACTACCCGCATTGGATTTTATTCAAGGCACTCCGGGGCGGCGTCTTCTGCAATGAGGGTCTGCACAAGGAATCCATGCCGGATTTCTCGCTCCACGACATCTACCTGTGGGCGATGAAAGAGACGGGCGTCCCACTGCTGGCAACCGGGGCCAAGAAAGCGGACAGCCTGTGGCGGCGGCGATACTTCTACCTCGCGCGGAATTGGGAGAAGGAGGGAGTTTTTTACCCGGTCAAGGAGTGGATGAAGCGTGATGTGCTGGCCTATCTATCAGCCCGCAAGATTCCACTGCCTGACAGTGAGGCGGGCACCGCGACCGGCTTGGACCTGACGACCAGCTCATTACTGTGGCTGCATGACCGGCACCCCGACGATTTCAAGAAGCTCTGCCAGTGGTTTCCCTATGCGGAGGCGGTTGTCTGGCGAAGGAGGTTTTATGGCATTGGAGAAGCAAAAGAAAAAAGCGAGCGCGGCGCCCTCCGGCGTCCTGACGCGGCATGAGAAGTTTGTCACCCGGCAGGTTCACCGGAGCGAGCTAAAGAACGCGCCCTACAACCCGCGCAGCCTCAGTGACCGCGCCCGGGAGAAATTGAAGCGCAGCCTGGCGACATTCGGGCTTGTGGAGCCGCCCGTCTGGAATGCCCGCACCGGAAACCTCGTTGGCGGACACCAACGCATTTCAGTATTGGACGCGCTGGAAAAGTCGAAAGACTACTGCCTGACCGTGGCGGTGGTGGACGTGGACGACAAGCGCGAGCGCGAGCTAAACATCGTGCTCAATAACACCTCCGCAATGGGCGACTATGATCTTGAAAAGCTGGAAGGGCTTCTCAAGGAAGTAAATTTCGAGGATGCCGGGTTCGACCAGGCGGACATTTACCAGCTTTTCGGCGACGACTTTTTGAAACAGGACGCGGCGGCGATTGCGGAATTGAGCGAGCAGGTCCGCGAGGCGCGCGAACGCTACTCAAAAATTCAGGACACCGTAACCGACAATCGGGATGACGCCAATTTCTTCACCGTCTTAGTGTTCAAGGATCGCGCCGCCCGCGATGCGTTCTCAGAAAAGATTGGCCTGGAGGGCAACAAGTGGATTGACGGCGAATACATCGCGGCCCGCATGGTGGCGAACGAAACGAAATGAAGGCACCCCCGCCAAAAGAAATGCCGCCAGCCGATTTACCGGCGAGCGATTGGCAGGAGAAGGCGAAGAAGCTCCTTAAGGCCAACCTGACCAACTTGGCCAAGAAAGTTATTTCTGGGGAAACCCTGACGGCGGCAGAGGTCAACATTCTCAAAGAGGAAGCCGGGGGCGATGCTTCAACCCCGGAGTCCGCGCCCGCGCCCGAGTTTGCCAAGAACCAATCGCGGCTTGCGGATATTCTTGGCGTGTCGCGCAAAACGATTACGCGCTATTCCAAGCGCCAGGACGCGCCCTCCCCGCGCCCCAATGGCAGTCTATCAGTCGCCGAATGGCGGGCCTTCCTGTCAAAGCATGATGTCTTGGAGGATGAAAGCGATCTCGACCATGCCGCGCTCAAAGCGAAGCAAATCCTGCTGCAAAACCGGCTGCTTGAACAGAAGTACGACACCAACGCGGAAAGGTTGATCCCGGTTGAAGCAGTCGAAACCGGGGTTGCCGCGATCATTGCGACGGCGAAAACCGTCCTGTTGCAAGGCCCTTCCTCTCTCGCGCCGCAGGTGGTTGGCGTCTCGATACCCGAAGCGGAAAAGCTGCTGCGGGAATGGTTGCATGACGCCCTGGCGAAGCTCCATGCGAACCCGCTCGGCAGGAAAGGAGCGCCCAATGCCTGACCATTTAAGCCCCATCGAACGCGCGGCACAAGCCGCGTGGAAACCGCAGGACATCCGCGAGCCGTGGGAATGGTGCGAGGACAACGTGGAGGTGGACAAGACTTCGCCGATGCCCGGCATGTGGCGCTCCATCAATTCGCCCTGGGTTAAAGAGTTGATGGAAGTCGCCGCCAACAAACGCATCTCGTTTTGCGCGGTAAAATGCTCCGCGCAGTCGTCCAAGACGCAGACCATCCTGAACCTGCTGCTTTGGTCGATCTCCGAAGACCCTGGGCCTTCCATGTATGTGCTGGCGAACAAGGAAGACGCGCAAGACTTCGTGCGGGACCGTTTCGAGCCATCAATGAAGCTCTGCGCTCCAGTGCGCAGCCAGCTTTTGCGTGAAACAAAGCTCGGCTTCACCTTCCGCACGATGCCGCTCTATTTCGTGGGCGCCGGCAGTCTCGCCAAGCTGCAAGGCAAGCCCATGAAGCGGCTTTGGCTGGACGAGGTGCGCAACTGGATTCCCGGCGCGCTCGAAACCGTCCTCAAGCGCGTGCGGGCCTTTGGCGAACTTGCTCAGGTGTTTATCATCTCGACGCCAGGCAATGCCGGTGATGCCGTTGACCAGGCGTTCAAGCGCGGCGATCAACGCACGCCGCATTTCCCCTGCCCGAAGTGCGGCCACATGCAACAGTTGCGGCTGGTGCAGTTGAAAGCCGAACATCCCGAAACTCATTTATGCGTGAAATGGGAAGACGTGCCTAGCGCGAAAGACGGCGAGGAATGGAACTTTGAAATTCTCGGGAAGGCCATCCGTTACGAGTGCGCGAAGTGCGGGCACCTGATTTGCGACACGCCGACCGAGCGCAAGGCGATCTGCCGCTCGACTACGTTTATCAGGATGAATCCGAAGGCAGAGCCTTGCGATGTGTCGTTCACCTGGAATGCGCTTTTGCCGTGGTGGGTCACATGGAAGGGTATCGTGAAAGAATACCTTCTAGCGATTGCCGCCGCGAAGCAGGGCAACGTAGAGCCGATGCGAACCTTTGTCACAGAAACGCTCGGGGAGGCGTGGGAAGATCGGCTTGGCGTGATCGAGGACTTTGGGTTCCTGGAGGCCCGCAAGGCGGAATACGATTACGGCGAAGCATGGCCCGAAGCCAAGCGCCGCTTCATGGCCGCGGATAAGCAGGAGCGTGGCGGCGAGCATTATTGGTGGTTGATCATGGACTATGGCCCATTCGGCAAGAGCCGGGTTGTGGCGCATGGCCGATGCGCTTCAAAGACCGAGCTTGAGGAAACGCGCAAGCTCTACAACGTGGCGGCAGCCGACGCCATGATCGACTCCGGCTACATGGCGCAGGACGTTTATCGGTTCTGCGGCGCTGCCGGCTGGAAGGCTTTCAAGGGGGACAAATACGAGTTTTACATCGAACCCCGCCGGCACCCTCAAAATCCAAAGCAAATCATCAAAGTCCGGCAAATCTGGCGCAAGACTCAGGCGGTCGTCTATAACGCCGCAACGAAGATGCGGATCGGGGCGCTCCCGCTTTTCCTGTTCTCGAACGATGCGAGTAACGACCTTCTTTCGGAATATCTCATGGGCTTGGTTGGCGACTGGACGCTTCCCCGCAACTGCGCCCGCGAGTTGTTGAAGCAACTGGCCGGCGACGTGCGGCGCGAGCATACCGACCCGAAAGGCGTCATTTCTTACGTCTGGCACACGGTTGGCGACAACCATCTTCGGGACTGCGCGCGCATGATTTTGATCGCGGCGATCATCACGAAGACGATCAATGCGCCTTCGCTCGCTGGCGGGGGGTTAAAAGCCCAGCCGGAGCCATCGGCACCATAGCGTTACCGTATAGGTGTAGCGTAATGATATTCGCTTTTGAATCATGGGCTTAGTTGCAACTCAGGATAAAAGGGACATTTTGAGATCGCTCGCCGCGTGTGCGGCGAACGATGGCAAAAGCCTTGCCGTGCAGTTGACCGCCGCGCTGGGTGTCGCCAATGAGGCCATTCGCAACGGCTCCTGGCTCGCGTCCACTAGTGAGGCTGGGGGCAGTGTTTCTTTTGGAATGCTGGCCGGTTTTACGCCATTGACGGCCCGCCGTTGCATCGGTGAACTCACCACGCTCTTGGAGCAAGCCAGAGGATATTTGCGTGATGTTTATGCCCTAGCGCAATCTGGTAATGCAGAAAATATCAGGCTGGCTATTCTTCATGGGAAAGTCAGCCAATGGCTCATTGACAACATCGCACAGAATTGCGATGCCATCGGTCTTCCCAAAGACGCTTTCCTGCTAACACAAATGCTCGGCGTGGAATCCCATTGCGGACCTCGGCTTCATCGCGTCGGGCGATTCCAGCAGGATTTCACCGCGATCCGATATGGCATCGGCTTTGACGCTGTGGGGGTGGCTGAATGAAAGCCTGGGGCGAAATAGCAACTGAGCTAAAGCGGCTTTTTTTCGCAGAGAAAAAAGGCGCGACCCGGAATGCCTTAATGCGGCGAACCGATCCCGCGCCCGTCCTCAACCGCTATGAGGCCGGCCGGCGGTGGCAATGGGGGGATCGAAGCTGGATTTGGTCATGGGTGACAGATGCCCGGTTTGATGCTTCGCAAGCCGACCGCTGGGAGATCATGCGGAAGGCCCGCTATTTCGAGGCCAACTCGCCCCTTGTCCAGCGCATTGCCGATCTATGGGAACAGTACACCGTTGGGCCGAACGGCCTGATTATCACTCCGGCAAGCAAAGATGAGGCCTGGGTGCAACGGGCCAAAGAGTGGTTCGATGAATGGGCGCTGGCTCCAGACCTTTGCTCCCTCAATTCATGGACAACACTGCAAAGCCTCATCGCCCGCCTCTGGCTGGTCGATGGCGAGGTGTTTATTCTCAAGACGCGTACGCTGGAAGCTCCCTACCGGCCCCGCATCCAGATCATTGAATCGCACCGCGTCGGAACGCCAAACCAGTTTGCGGCCCTTGAAGGCAAGACCTTCGTGGATGGTGTGCAGATCGATTTAAAGGGCCGTCCTGTGACCTACTGGGTCCGGGACGGCTTCGAGGCCACTGAATATGTCCCCATTCCCGCCAGCAACATTCTCCATATCTGCGAGCCTACCCGTGTCGGAATGTACCGATGTCTCTCGCATTTTTACGCGGTGATGAACTCCTTGCACGATCTTGATGACCTGATGCACCTGGAAATGCAGGCGGCGAAAGATGCTGCCCACACGGAAAAGATCGTCAAAACCGCATCTGGCGAAATGCCCGATGACGATTGGTCGGAAGCTCAGGAAGTGGCGACGGTCAATTCCCAACCGAACATCGACCGGCAGAAGCAGTATTACGAGCGCATCTTCGGCGCGGAAACGAAGGTGCTCTTTCATGGCGATGAGTACGCGCAATTTGTCAGCAATCGCCCGAGCGTGGCTCAGCAGTGGTATTGGAAGTTCCTGGCTGAACAGGTGTGCAGTGGCGTGGGTATCCCCCTGTTAATGGTTTATCCCGACACGATGCAAGGGACCGTTTATCGCGGGATGCTCGATACCGCCGCCGGCTTCTTCCGGGCGCGCAGCCGGGTGCTCGCTGATGCTTTTGCGCAAGTCTGGCTTTATGCCATCAACTTCGGCGCCAGCTACGATGTTCGCATCGCGGATCGGCCCACCGATTGGAAAAGCACCACCATGCGGCCGCCTAAGGCCGCCAACGTAGATGTGGGGCGCAATTCCACCGCAATGCTGGCCGAATTAGAGGCTGGAACTCGGACATTCGCCGACATCTATGGAGAGATGGGGGATGATTGGCGTGAGAAGCTGGCGCAACGCGCCACCGAGGCTGCCTATATCAAGAAGCTGGCGAAGAAGAACAAAATCAATCCCCAGGCCATCTGCGGCTTCGCCCCCATCGAGGGCCAAGGGAAAGAATCGGCGCAGCAGCCGATAGGCAGCATGGCCGGTTCTGGAGAATAATCACATGGCAAAAAACACCGCAAAGAAAATCAATGACTGGCTCATCGTGAAGAATGAGAGCGCGATGCCCGCCGCCGAAATGCTCATCTACAACCGGATTGGCAAGGACTGGACTGGCGAGGATGGGCTGGCCGCCAAGGACTTCGATGCCGCGCTCAAAGCCATTCCCCCGGGCCGCCCTATCAATGTTCGCATTAACTCAGTTGGCGGCAACGTGTGGGACGGTCTAGCGATCCATAACATGCTCGCCCAGCGCCGTGCGGATGTGACATGCCACAATGACGGCATCGCGGCCAGCATCGCGGCGGTCATCATGTGCGCCGGAAGCAGGGCGGTCATGCCGAAAAATTCATTGATGATGATCCATCCCGCGCAAGGGATGGTTATGGGCGATGAGAAAGCCATGCGGGCTGGGGCCGACAAGCTCGCCACGCATACCAAATCCATCGCCAGCGTCTATGCCGAGAAAACCGGCAAGTCGCAGGAGGAAATTATCAATGTGCTGAACCAAGGTGAAAAATGGATGACCGGCGAGGAAGCCAAAGAGTTCGGCCTATGCGATGACTGCACGGATGCCATTGCCATCAGCAATGAAGTCAATAATTTCGATTTCTCGCGCTTCCAGCATGTGCCGGAGGTGTTACAAAAAAAGTCGGGAGAGGAACCCGCACTTAACAATGGCGCTGCCCAAAGCGGCGTGACCTTAAGGAAAGACATAATGAATAAGGAAGCTATCCTTGCCCTGCTCCGAGCGCATGGGCAGGAGGTCGCCAACGATGCGAGTGATGAGGCCATCCTCGCCGCCCTGAATGGGCTTGGCGCAAAGGCGAAGGCGGCGACTTCTGCCGGGGCGACCCCCCCGCAGAATATCATCGACCTCGAAAACAGCATGAAGGCGATCACCACCCAGCTTGCCAATGAGCGCAAGACGCGCATCGAAGCGGTGGTGAACGGCTTAGTCAACGAATGCCGCATTACGCGGGAGGAAGTGACCAATGCCGTCAAGCGGGCCATCGCGGATGAAACGTATCTGGATGAGCTTCGCGCCCGCCCACCCGTCATCCCCGGCAACGCGCCAGTCGGCCCTGCCGTCAGCACCCTCAACGATTCGACTCGCAACGTGATGAACGAAGTGAAGAAGAACGTCAGCCCGGAGGGGGCCAAAGGCATCGAAACGGCTTCGATTCGGAGCCAGAACATCCAGCAAGTCTGGTTGAATGAGCGGGCCAAAATCCTGCCGGTGTTGAACGCCGCCGCGTCCAACGCCATCGACTCGACCTTGAAGCGGGTTCTCATCCTGCAAGAGACGGTTCGGGACTTCGCCATTCGGATGCTCCCGATCCGGCTGTTCTCAACCGTGTTCAACAACGTCCCGCTGCAAGGAACAGATCAGGTCATCGTGCCTTATTATCCTCTGCAAACGACCGCTTCCTCGACGTTCACGAACGGCGACGGCACTGGCGGGACCGGCTACCAGTTCGGTCAGGGGACCAACACGCAGAGCAAGACCATTACGGTCAGTTCGCGCAAGTACCAGCCGCTCGATTATTCGTCCTACGAGTTTCGGCGTCAGCCTTGGTTTGACGCGGTGAAGCTGGGCCGCATGAATGCGGAGAAGCTGGGCGTGGACGTGCTCACCGATGTTCTGTCGGTCATCAATCCGACGAACTTCACCAACACCAACCCGCTTGTCCCGGTCGTGGTGAAGAATATCCCGGCCGCGGGTTATTCCAGCGACGACGTGGTGGACCTGCGGGGCGCGGCCAATCTGCTCTACTGGCCGGATGTGGGCCGGTCGCTGATTGTGGACAGCACGATTGACGTGGCGCTCTCGAAAGACCCCAGCTACAAGCTGGCGCTCAATATCGGGACCACCGCAGTCATTCAGGAAGGCCGCTTCCCGAACCTGTCCGGCTTCGAGTATGCGTGGATGCCGAACTTCCCGAGCAACGGGATCAATCTGCTGGGCGCTATCGCCCATGCTTCGGGCATCCTCGCGGCTTTCGCGCCGATTGACCCGGCCCCGGGTGTCCGGGCGCAGTTGATCGCCTACGAAATCGCCACCGACGCGATGACGGGTATCAGCCTGAATTACCGGCATTGGGGTCTGGCTCAGGCCGACCGGGACTATGAGGTGATCGAATGCGCCTACGGCTATACTGCCGGGGTGCAGAACGCGATCAGGATGCTCACCCATCCGTAAGCCGATCTAACCCATACGAGACGGGGGCGCACGTCTTCGGGCGTGCGCCCCCAGCAAAAAAAGAAAAATATGAGAACCGGACATCTTCTCGCCCTTCGCCACGGCTCCGAAAGATCGGAGTTGCTGGTTGCACCAGAGGCAGGCATCGTTGCCGTCACTGAAAAATTCCGCGAATTGCTGCTTTGCATTGGCGTTCATCCCGAATATCAGCGGGTCGAACTCTACACCAATGAGGGGTTGCAGCGGCGGCTCATTTTCAAGGCTCCAGCGGCGTCAGCCGAACCGGCTGCCGGAAGCGGCAGGGGACGCAGAAGATAACTCGTTCTCCACAATCAATCGCAGTAATAGAAAATAAATATATGAAATATCGCAATGTCATCCTCGCCGCGGCGCTGCTCGCGTTGTCGGCTTCCATTCCCGCAGCTTTCGGCCAGAGTGAACTGCCGACCATCCTCAACGGCGGGACCAACACCGTCTCGGCCAATACGACCAACACCTATACCGGCGCAACGAACGGGCTGGCGATTCCAACCTTCACGCTGCTGCATTCGCGCTGGATGGCAGTCAACGCCACCTATGCGCTCATGGGGGCCGGGACCAGTCCGGCCACGTTTGCGCTCGATGCCAGCGTGGATAGCGCAAATTGGACTCCCAGCGTTATGACCTTCAGCGTCACGGCCTACGGGACCAATAGCGTCACGGGTGGCACCAACTTCGATACCGGGGGCTACATCTACTGGCGTGTGCGCAGCATCATCAACACGAATGCGTCCACGATGACCAACGTGTACGTCTTCGGCAGTACGAAGTTTGGGCTGTAACGATTCGCCCCATAGGGGCTTAACCGGGCCAGCCTTGCTTTCATTGGACCGGGGCAGGGCTGGCCCATCCTTAAAACGTGTTAATGAGAACCTTAACGGCGAGCGCAATCATCCTAATCGCGGCCAGCGTGGCCAAGGCGATCACTTTGACCGGCAATATCACGGACTGCCAAGGCGCGGCCTATCAGCCCGTCAATGGCTATGTGCGGTTTCTGCCAAAGAGCACGCCGCTTGCGAATGGCGGCTCCACTGTGCTGGACGTTCCCCGATCCGCCGCCATTGACACGAATGGCAATTTTGCCTGCCAACTTGTCGGCGGCATCTATGTTGCTGACTTTGGGATTCCTAATACTCCGATCCGGCTGCTCGCGCCGCCGAACGACACCAACACTTACACGTTCAACCAGTGCGCGGCCTGGGCGACCAACGTGGGCGTTTTTGTCTGGACGAACATGGTGGGCTACTACCCGGGCGCTAACATGGTCTTCCGCACGAATATAAACGCGCTCGGCCAGCAGATCGTATTCATCGACGGACAAGCTGGCGGCGGCGGTGCGGGTCTGACTACGAACCAAGCGGCGTTGCTGGCAAATGCGGTCCAGAACGGCGGCGAATACAACAGCCTTTTTGGATTGTCATTGGAGACACCGGCCAACAATTTCAACTGGCCGGCTTTGCAATTCATCTATGGCTATGGCACCGCGCCATTTATCGAGGCTGTTGGCAGCGTCACAAACTTCGTGCTTCTGCCAACTGGGATCCTTCAGGCGGATCTCGGCAACTGCTTCGACTTTCCTGGCACCGGAATCCAACAGGGAACAAT
>Ga0181519_10005143_pt1 | contig 10505 bp, 7 predicted proteins | sample PEATcosm2014_Bin_26_FD_121102 | JGI IMG/M metagenome (GOLD analysis project Ga0181519, IMG submission 121102) | Peatland microbial communities from MTU Mesocosm Facility, Houghton, MI, USA - PEATcosm2014_Bin02_10_metaG | ecosystem: Environmental > Terrestrial > Soil > Wetlands > Peat | place... | reverse complement strand
GGCTCGCCGACGGCGTGCAGAGCGCCTACTCGCAGTACGGCCAGCGCATGTACCAGCGGCCGTTCCTGAAGTCGACGTTCACGCTGACGCTGACGATCGTGCTGTTGCTGTCGGCGCTCGGCGCGGTGTACGGCGCGTTCTTCTGGGCGAGCCGCCTCGTCAAGCCGGTGCAGGACCTGATCGCCGGCACGCGCGCGGTCGGCAAGGGCGACCTGAACCTCAGGCTGGCACTGCCGTCGCGCGACGAGATGGGCTTCCTCGTGCACTCGTTCAACGACATGACCAAGCGCCTGTCGCGGGCGCGCGCCGACGCCGAGAAGAGCCGCGCCGCCGTCGAGCAGGAGCGGGCCAGCCTCGCGGTGATCCTGGCGCGGCTCTCGACCGGCGTGATCTCGCTGGAGTCGGACCTCAGGCTGCGCACCGCCAACCCGGCCGCCGCCAACATCCTGGGCGCCGACCTCGAGGCCGGCGTCGGCCAGCCGTTCGCCGCCGTCGCCGCCGGCCAGCCGCTGGTCGAGCAGTTCCTGGCCGCCTGCCGCCGCCACCTCGACCTCGGCCAGACCGAGTGGCGCGAGCAGCTGCAGCTCAAGACCGACAGCGGCCGCCGCGAGCTGATGGTCGCCTGCACGACGCTGCCGGCCGAGGACGGCGCGAGCTCGGGGCTCGTGGTCGTGTTCGACGACATCTCGACGCTGCTGCAGGCGCAGCGCGACGCGGCCTGGGGCGAGGTGGCGCGCCGTCTCGCCCACGAGATCAAGAACCCGCTGACGCCCATCCAGCTGTCGGCCGACCGCATGCGGCGGCGCCTGCTCGGCCAGATGAACCCGAAGGACGCCGAGATCCTCGAGCGCGCGACCCACACCATCGTGCAGCAGGTGGAGGCGATGAAGCGCATGGTGAACGCGTTTTCCGAGTACGCGCGTGCGCCGGCCATGGAGCTGTCGAGCTTCGACCTCAACCAGCTGGTGACCGAGGTCGCCGACCTCTATCGGGCGCAGGGCGCGCACGGCGCCGGCGGGGTGCCGGTCAAGGTGCAGCTGTTCCTCGACGAGCACCTGGGCCTCGTCGAGGCCGACCGCGGCCGCATCCGCCAGATCCTCAACAACCTGCTGACCAACGCCTTCGAGGCGCTGGAGGACCAGCCGGACGCGATGGTGGTTCTGGAGACGCGCCGCACCGCCCTCGGCGGCCACCCGCTGCTGGACCTGGTCGTGTCCGACAACGGTCCGGGCTTCCAGCATGAGATCATTGGTCAGATGTTCGACCCGTACGTGACCAGCAAGCCCAAGGGCACCGGCCTCGGGCTCGCGATCGTCAAGAAGATCGTCGAGGAGCACGGCGGCCGCATCGAGGCGGAGAATGCCCGTGGCGGCGGGGCGCGCGTGCGCATCCTGCTGCCGCTCGATGATGCGGCGCGCGAGACGCTGGCGACCACGATGAACCGAGACGCCCGCAGGCCGGAGCCGAGGAGAGAGCGTGCATGAGCGCTACGCGCATTCTCGTCGTCGATGACGAGTCCGACATCAGGAGCACCCTCAAGGAGGTGCTGACCGACGAAGGCCACGACGTCGACGTCGCGGCCGACGCCGCCCAGGCGCGCGCGGCGCGCGCGCGCCACGAGCCCGACCTCGTGCTGCTGGACATCTGGATGCCCGACACCGACGGCATCACGCTGCTGCGCGAGTGGTCGGGCCAGGGCGCGCTGCGGTGCCCGGTGGTCATGATGTCCGGCCACGGCACGGTCGAGACGGCGGTCGAGGCGACGCGCCTCGGCGCCTTCGACTTCGTCGAGAAGCCGCTGTCGCTCGCCAAGCTGCTGCGCGTCGTCGAGCGCGCGCTCGAGTCGGGGCGCAGGAAGCGCCTCGCGACGCGGGCGCTCGTGCCGCCGCTGGTCGCGCCGGTCGGCAAGAGCCGGCTGATGCAGCAGCTCCGGGAGCAGATCCAGCAGATCGCGTCGCGCGACGCCGCGGTGCTGCTGCTCGGCGAGCCGGGCACCGGCCGCGAGGCCTTCGCCCGCTACCTGCATAGCTTGAGCCCGCGCGCCGACAAGCCGTTCGTGCTGGTCGCCGGCGGCAGCCTCGACGAGCAGAACGCCGCGCAGCGGCTGCGCGGCATCGAGCGCGGCGCGGTGGTGGAGCCCGGCCTCTACGAGCAGGCCGCCGGCGGCACGCTGTGCCTCGCGGGCCTCGAGGATTTCACGCCGGCGGTGCAGCGCATGCTGGCCGCCGACCTCGACGCCGGCACCTACACGCGCGTCGATGGCCGCCAGCCGCTGCCGCTCGCCGTGCGCTTCGTGTCGAGCGCGCAGCCCGGCTTCGAGCAGCCCGTCGACGGCGAGCCGTTCCGCCGCGACCTCCTGTCGCACCTGAACCTCGTGACCCTCAAGGTGCCGCCGCTGCGCGAGTACGCCGAGGACGTGCCCGAGCTGCTGCGCTACTACGTCGACCGGCTGGTCGACGAGGAGCGCCTGGCGTTCCGCCGCTTCGGCGTCGCGGCGCAGAACCGGCTGCGCAACTACCCGTGGCCGGGCAACATGAACGAGCTCAGGAACCTCGTGCACCGCCTGCTGCTGCTCGGCGGCGAGGAGGAGATCCGCCTCGAGGAGATCGAGCGCGAGCTCGCGACCCAGCTGGCGCGCGACGAGCCGCTCGTCAAGCAGGACCTGCTGGCGCTGCCGCTGCGGGAGGCGCGCGAGGCCTTCGAACGCGCCTACCTGCAGCAGCAGCTGCTGCTGTGCAACGGCAAGGTCGGCCAGCTCGCCAAGCGCGTCGGCATGGAGCGCACGCACCTGTATCGCAAGCTGCGCTCGCTGGGCGTCGACTTCCGCCAGAGCGCCGACGATTGAGTCCGGCGCCGGCGGCGCAGGGGCGGCCGGCGGCGGTCGCCTTCATCCTCGTCACGGTCGTGCTCGACGTGCTCGCCTTCGGCATCGTCGTGCCGGTGCTGCCGAAGCTGATCGAGACCTTCCGCCACGGCAACACGGCGCTCGCCGCCGAGACCTACGGCGTGTTCGCGACCGCCTGGGCGCTGATGCAGTTCGTGTTCTCGCCGCTGCTCGGCGTGCTGTCGGACCGCTTCGGCCGCCGCCGCGTGCTCCTGATCTCGCTGACCGGGCTTGGCCTCGACTACGTGCTGATGGCTCTCGCGCCGAACCTCGCCTGGCTGTTCGTCGGCCGGGTGATCTCCGGCATCACGGCCGCGACCTACTCGACGGCGGCCGCCTACATCGCCGACGTCACGCCGCCCGAGCGGCGCGCCGCGTCGTTCGGCTACGTGGGCGCCGCGTGGGGCGCGGGCTTCGTGTTCGGGCCGGCGCTCGGCGGCCTGCTCGGCACCGTCGATCCGCGCTGGCCGTTCTGGGCGGCGGCGCTCTTGACGCTGTCGAACGCGCTGTACGGCTTCCTGGTGCTGCCGGAGTCGCTGCCGCCGGAGCGGCGCAGCGCCTTCCGCTGGCGGCGCGCCAACCCGCTCGGCGCGCTCGGCCTGGTGCGCGGCCGGCGGGGCCTCGCGGGCCTCTTCAGCATGCAGGTGCTGCACGTCGTCGCCCACTACTCGCTGCCGAGCGTGTTCGTGCTGTACGCGAGCTACCGCTACGGCTGGGACTCGACGCGGGTCGGCCTCACGCTCGCCTTCGTCGGCGTCTGCACCGCGCTCGTGCAGGGCGCGCTGATCGGGCCGGTCGTGCGCTGGCTCGGCGAGCGGCGCGCGGCGCTCGCGGGCCTCGCCTGCGAGACGGCCGGCTATGCGCTCTACGCGTTCGCGCCGAGCGGCGCCTGGTTCCTGTGCGCGATCCCGTTCGGCGCGCTCGCCGGGCTCTACACTGCCGCGGCGCAGTCGCTGATGACGCAGCGCGTGGGCGCCCACGAGCAGGGCGAGCTGCAGGGCGCGGGCGGGAGCCTGATGGGGCTCGTCGGGCTGATCGGGCCGGCGCTGTTCACCGTCGCCTTCGCCGTGGGCATCGCGCCGGCGGCGGGCGGCGCGCCGCTGCCCGGGGCGCCGTTCTACGTCGCGGCGCTGCTCACCGCAGGCGCGTTCGCGATCGCACTCAAGGTCGCGCGGCCGCCCGCGGCGCTGCCCGGCTGAGTCAGTCGCCGAGGCGGATCACGAGCGCGTCGACGTCGGCCTGCCTCAAGCGCGTGCGGATCCGGTTCAGCTCGTCGAGGTTCGTGATCGGCCCGATCCGCACGCGATGCCAGGTGTCGGCGTCGACCGTCACCTTCTGCACCTTCGACTCGACGCCGGCGAGCGCGAGCTGGGCGCGGATCCGGTCGGCGTCGGCAAAGTTCTTGTAGGAGCCGGCCTGCAGCACGTAGGTGCCGGGCCGGGTCTCGGGCACCGGGCGCGTGTCGCGGTGCACCTCCTTGTCCTTCTCCGGGATCACCACCTCGAAGTTCTTGAGGCGGTCGTAGAAGGTGTAGCCGCCGCTCGCGGGCTCCTTATCCTGCGCCTCGTCGCGCTCCGACATCGGCGCGGGCTTGCGGCCCTTGGCGGCCGCGGGCTCGGCGGGCGGCCGCGACTTGTACTGCCAGACGCCGGCCGCGACGGCGAGCCCGACACCGAGTCCGATCGCGAGCCCGGTCCAGCCCGAGAACCCGCCGCCGGCGCGCGGCCGGCGCGGCGCGCCCTTGCGGTAGTCGCGCGCCTTCACATCGTCTCCGGCGCCGACACGCCGATGATCGCGAGGCCGTTGCGGATCGCCTGGCGCGTGGCCAGCACGAGCGCGAGGCGCGCATCCCGCAGCTCCGCGTCCTCGACGATGAAGCGGAACGCCGCGTGCTCGTTGCCCGCCGAGTAGGCGCCGTGGAAGTCGGTCGCGAGCTCGCGCAGGTAGTTGACCAGCGTGTGCGGCGCGCGGGTCGCGGCCGCGAGCTCGATGACCTCCGGCAGCCGCGTCACTGCGACCATCAGGCGCCGTTCGTGCGGCTCGACGAGGCGGCCGAGTGCGGCCCGGCCGCGGGCCGGATCGTGCGCGAGGCCGCGGTCGGCGAGCTGCCTGAGCACGCTCGCGACGCGCGCGTGCGCGTACTGGATGTAGAACACCGGGTTCTCGGTGGTGCGGCTCTTGGCGAGCTCGAGGTCGAAGTCGAGCTGCTGGTCGTGCGAGCGCATCACGAAGTAGAAGCGGCAGGCGTCGTTGCCGACCTCCTCGCGCAGCTGCCGGAGCGTCACGAAGTTGCCCTCGCGCTTGCCCATCGCGACCTTGACGCCGCCGCGGAACAGGTTCACGAGCTGCAGCAGCGGCACCTCGAGGCAGTCGGGTGGCTCGCCCATCGCGGCCAGGCCGCCGCGGACGCGCGCGACGTAGCCGTGGTGGTCCGCGCCGAGCACGTCGATCAGGCGCTCGTAGCCGCGCAGCCGCTTGTCGAGGTGATAGGCGATGTCGGAGGCGAAGTAGGTGCGCGCGCCGTTCTCGCGCTCGACGACCCGGTCCTCGTCGTCGCCGAAGGCCGTGGCGCGGAACCACAGCGCGCCGTCCTTGCGATAGGTGTAGCCGCTCGCCGCGAGCCGCCGCAGCGCCTCGTCGATCGCGCCGCTCGTGGCGAGCGAGCGCTCGGAGAACCAGTTGTCGAAGGTCACGCCCATGCCGGCCAGGTCGTCCTTGATGTCGGCGAGCATGCCGCCGAGCGAGTGGTCGACGACGCGCCGGAAGCCCGCCTCGCCGAGCAGCGCGCGCGCGCGGCCGATCACCGCGTCGATGAACGCCTCCTTGTCGCCGCCGTCCGGCTCGTCCGCGGGCAGGCCGTCGCGCACCGCGGCGCCCGAATGGCGCAGCGTCGTGCCGGCGGCGGCCTCGAGCGCGGCGGCGATCGGCAGCAGGTAGCTGCCCTTGTAGCCGTTCGCCGGAAACGGCACCGGCTCGCCGAGGCGCTCGAGGTAGCGGAGCCATACGCTGACGGCGAGGATGTCAACCTGCCGGCCGGCGTCGTTGATGTAGAACTCGCGGTCGACGACGTGTCCGGCGGCCAGCAGCAGGTTGCCGAGCGCGGCGCCATAGGCGGCGTGCCGGCCGTGGCCGACATGCAGCGGCCCGGTCGGGTTCGCCGACACGAACTCGAGCAGGATCCGCTCGCCGCGGCCGGGTGCGCGCCGGCCGTAGGCGTCGCCCTGCTCGAGGACCGCGGCGAGCTCGGCGTGGTACGCGGCCGGCGCGAGGTGGAAGTTGATGAAGCCGGGCCCGGCGATCTCGACCTTGCTGACCGCCGGGTCCGCCGGCAGCGCGGCGACGATCAGCCGGGCGAGCTGGCGCGGGTTCTGGCGCGCGGCCTTGGCGTGGCGGAGCGCCACGTTGCTCGCGTAGTCGCCGTGGCTCGGGTCGCGCGTGCGCTCGATCTCGGGCGCGGTGGCGCGCTCCGCCTCGCTCAGCAGGCCGGCCGGCAGGGCGGCGAGCGCCGCGCTCACGAGTCGTTCGATCGTCGCTTTCAAGCGGGGTTCCAGCGGCAAAAGCGCCGCGCAGCGGGCCGCAAAGTCTACCGGATTCGTCGCGCCGCGGGGCCGGCGCCGGCTCAAGCGCGCGCGAGCGCGAGCCTGAGGCCGAGCGCGACGAACACCGCGCCGCTCAGCCGGCGCAGGCCGCGCGCCGCCCGCGCCGCGCGCCCCGGCCGGGCCACGGCCCGCGCCGCGAGCCGGGCGACGAGCAACAGCCACAGGGTACCGCCGAGGTCGAACAGGCAGCCGAGCAGCAGGAACGAGGCCGCGCGGTGCGCGCCGTCGGCGGCGACGAACTGCGGCAGGAACGCGAGGAAGAACAGCGCGACCTTCGGGTTGAGCGCGTTGGTGAGCGCCGCGCCGACGAAGATGCGCCGCCCGCCGAGCGCCGCGGCCCGCGGCGCGACGGGCGGCGTCGCGGGCGCTGCGGCGAGCAGCCCGATGCCGACCCAGACGAGGTAGGCAGCGCCGACGTAGCGCAACACCGCGAACGCCCGCGCCGACGCCAGCAGCAGTGCCGAGAGCCCGAGCGTCGCGGCGAGGATGTGCACGAGGCAGCCCGTGCCGATGCCGAGCGCCGCGACCGCGCCGCCGCGCCAGCCGCGCGCGGTCGCGTGGCTGACGACGTACAGCGTGTCCGGTCCGGGCGTCAGGTTGAGCAGCAGCGCCGCGCCCAGGAACACCGCGAAGTCGTGGATGTCGAGCACCGGCGCCGCCGCTCGCTACGCGACTTCGAGCGGATCGACGTCGATCGCCCAGCGCACGCGCCGCGCCGCGGGAAGCTGCGCGACGCGCGGCAGCCACAGCGCGAGCAGCCGCTGCAGCGGCGCGCGGTCCGCCGACTCGAGCAGCAGCTGGGCGCGGTAGCGCGCGGCGCGGCGCTCCATTGCGGCCGGCGCCGGGCCGAGCAGCCGGACCGGGCCGCGCTCCGCGGCCGGCGCGGCGTCGCGTGCCGCCGCGAGGAACGCGAGCGCCTGCTCGCGGCTCGCCGCCTCGGCGCGCAGCACCGCGAGCCGGCTGAACGGCGGCCAGTGGGCCGCGGCGCGCTCGGCGAGCGCGACCTCGGCGAAGCCGTCGTAGCCGGCGGCGAGCAGCTGCGTCAGCAGCGGATGCTCCGGGCAGGCCGACTGGATCAGCACCTCGCCGGGGCGCGTCGCGCGGCCGGCGCGGCCGGCGACCTGGACGATGCTCTGCGCGAGGCGCTCGCTGGCGCGAAAGTCGGTGCCAAAGAGGCCCTGGTCGGCGTTGAGCACGACCACCAGCGTCACGTCCGGAAAGTCGTGCCCCTTGGTCAGCATCTGCGTGCCGACCAGGATCCGCGCCTCGCCCGAGTGCACGCGCTCGAGCGCGGTCTCGAACTCGCCGCGGCCGTGGACCGTGTCGCGGTCGATGCGCACTACCGGCACGCCCGCGAACAGCTCGTCGAGCGCGTCCTCGATCCGCTCGGTGCCCTGGCCGACGGGGCGCAGCTCGGCGCCGCAGCGCGGGCAGGCGAACGGCACCGGCTGGCTCGCACCGCAGTGGTGGCAGACGAGGCGATGCGTGCGCAGGTGCACGGTCAGGCGCGCGTCGCAGTCGCTGCACGGCGCCGCCCAGCCGCAGCCCGGGCAGAACAGCGTCGGCGCGAAGCCGCGCCGGTTGAGGTAGAGCAGCACCTGACCGCCGTCGCCCAGGTGGCGGCGGATCGCGAGCATGCTCGGCGTCGCAATGCCATGGCGGTCCTCGTGGGCGCGCAGGTCGACGATGCGCATGGTCGGGACGCCGGCCGAGCCGGTGCGCTGCGGCAGGTCGACGCGCCGGTAGCGCCCGCTGCGCGCCTGCTGCAGCGTCTCGAGCGACGGCGTCGCCGAGCCGAGCACCACCGGGATGCCGTGGCGCTGCGCGCGCACGACCGCGAGGTCGCGCGCCGAGTAGCGAAAGCCCTCCTGCTGCTTGTAGGAGCTGTCGTGCTCCTCGTCGACGATGACGATCCCCGGCCGCGCGAGCGGCACGAAGATCGCCGAGCGCGTGCCGATGACGAGCGGCGCGGCGCCGCTTCGCGCCGCGCGCCACATCGCGAGACGCTCGCCGTCGGCGAGCCCGGAGTGCAGCACCGCGAGCGGCACCGGGAAGCGGCTCGAGAAGCGCGCCACCGCCTGCGGCGTGAGCCCGATCTCCGGTACCAGCACCAGCGCCTGCTCGCCGCGCGCCAGTACCTGCTCGATGACCCGCAGGTAGACCTCGGTCTTGCCGCTGCCGGTGACCCCGTGCAGCAGGTACGGCGCGAAGCCGCCGAGCGAGGCGCCGATCTCGCGCACCGCGACCGCCTGCGCGCCGGTCAGCACCGGCCCGCTCGCCGGACGCCCGGCCGGTGCGGCGACGGCCGGCGGCTCGACTTCGAAGGACGCGATCCAGCCGCGCGCGAGAAACGCCTTCACGACCTCGCCCACGCCGGCGCCGAGCAACTCGAGCTCGGCGGCGCCGAGCGACTCGTGGGCGAGGAGCACGGCGGCGAGCTCGCGCTGGCGCGGCCCGAGGCGCTTCGCCGCCGCGAGCGCCTCGGGCCCGCCCGGCACGAGCCGGAAGCGCGTCTCGCGGGCGATGAGCGGCCGGCCGGCCCTGAGCGCCGCCGGCAGGGCCGCGGCGAACGCCTCGCCGAGTGGGTGATGGTAGTAGTCGGCCGCCCAGCGCACGAGGCCGAAGGTGGTCGCGTCGAGCACGGGCTCGGTGTCGAGCACCGCGCGCGCGGCGCGCAGCCGCGCGGCCGGCAGCGACGAGCCCGCGGCGCACTCGATGAGCATGCCGACCAGCGTGCGCCGGCCGAACGGCACCTCGACCCGCAGGCCCGGGACGAGCGCCGCCGGGTCGCGTCCGTCGGGGGGGCGGTAGTCGAAGAGGTGCCGCAGCGGCGTATTGAGCGCCACGCGGAGCACGGGTCCGGTGGGGGCGGGCGGTGGCAGCGATTTAGGCAATTATAATCAATGAGTTAGGTACGGCCCCGAGGCCGGCCGGGCGCACCCGGCGGCGGACGCGCGGCGCGGCGGGGGGCGGGGTGTGCGCCAGTACCGTCAACGGGGCTGGTGAGGCCACGTTATACCGGCGAGGGGGCGCGACGACCAGCCAGAGCGCCGGCCGCCCGCGTCGCCCGCCGCCCGAGATTACGTGCGCTCAACAATGGACTCGCCGATGGACTGCTCTGCTACCCTGCCGCGCCAAATGCTGATCAGCCTCGCCGGCACCGACCGGGCCGAGGCGCGGGAGGGCGTTCTGGACGCGGCGCGCGAGCTCGATCGATTTCTGAAGGACGTCGAGCGGCGGGCGTTCCGGATGGCGGAGATCGCGCTTCGCAACGCCGACGACGCCCTCGACGTCGTGCAGGAAGCGATGATCCAGCTCGCGCAGAGCTACGGCTCGCGGCCGCCGGCCGAGTGGAAACCGCTCTTCTACCGCATCCTGCAGAACCGCATCCACGACTGGCAGCGCCGGCGCCGCACGCGCTCGAAGTTCATCGCCTGGTGGACCGGCGGCGTCGCCGACGAGGACGACGACAGCCCGGATCCGATCGAGAACGCGGCGTCGCTCGAGGCGGGCCCCGGCCGCAAGCTCGAGAATGACGAGGCGATGGCCGCGCTCGACGCCGCGCTCGGCGCGCTGCCGAAGCGCCAGCAGCAGGCGTTCCTGCTGCGCAGCCTCGAGGGCCTGGATGTGGCCGAGACCGCGGCCGCGATGGGCTGCTCCGAAGGCAGCGTCAAGACACACTACTTCCGGGCGCTGCAGGCGCTCCGTGCACAACTCGGCGAGCACTGGCCATGACACCCACTCCCCCCGGCGACCACGATGCACTCGAGCGGCGCAGCCGCGAGCTCCTGCTCGCGAGCGTCGAGGCCGTCGACGGCCGCACCCGCTCGCGTCTCAACCAGGCGCGCCACGCCGCGCTCGCTGCGCTCGCCGCCAACGCCGGCACGCGGTCGTTCCGCGTGCCCGGCCGCTGGCTGCCGGCCGGCGCGCTCGCCGCGGCGGCGGTGCTCGCGGTCGCGGTGTGGGTCGCCCAGCCGCCTGCGAACCCCGGCATGCAGCTCGCCGACACGATGGTCGCCGAG
>Ga0181519_10005142_pt1 | contig 10505 bp, 9 predicted proteins | sample PEATcosm2014_Bin_26_FD_121102 | JGI IMG/M metagenome (GOLD analysis project Ga0181519, IMG submission 121102) | Peatland microbial communities from MTU Mesocosm Facility, Houghton, MI, USA - PEATcosm2014_Bin02_10_metaG | ecosystem: Environmental > Terrestrial > Soil > Wetlands > Peat | place... | reverse complement strand
TCGGTGGAGCGAAAAGGTTGCTGCGGATGGTCCCCCAGCCCCAATGGGGATTCGTGACCATGCTGTGCGCGAGCATCGCCGCGAGCACGAGCAACACAATTGTGGCCACCCATCGCCCCGGATGACGCAGGGGCACCGCCCGGATCTCGTCCGGGCGGTGCCCCTGTCTGCTTTCGATACTCACCGGCTCGCCTCCGCTCGGGGAGCCGCCGCCCGGCTAGAGGATCGCCGGGTTGGTGATGGCGCCCGCCTGCACGCCCCATTTCGTGAGGATCTTGGCATAGATGCCGTCCTTGATGAGGTCCTTGACCGCAGCCAGAGTCGCCTTGTCGAGAGTCGACGACTTCGAGAAAGCGAAGCCGTACGGGGCGACTCCGAAGGCCGGCCCGTCAAGCTTGAACTGGCCATGGGACTGGGAGACGATGTAGCCGGCGACCTGGGAGTCGGCGAAGCCGATCTGGGCGCGACCGCTCGAGATGGCGAGGTTGGCCTCGCTCTGGTTGGAGAACGAATCCACCGTGTCCGGTGTCTTATGGGCCTTCTTGCAGGTGGCAACCGTGTTCTGGGCGTCGGTCTGCTCGGTCGTCCCGACCTCGACAGAGACGGTGCGGCCACACAGGCTCATGAGACCGTTCAGTTTGAGCGAACTCGACTTCGCCACGTAGAAGCCCTCCCCGGCTTTGAAGTACGTGACGAAATTCACCTGCTTCTCGCGTGCGGCCGTCACCGTGAACGACGAGTTGCCGGCGTCGAACTTACCTGCTCCGAGACCGGCGATGATCGTTCCGAAGGTGGCGTTGATCCCCTTCCACTTGACCCCCATGACAGCTCCGAGAGCGGCGTTGAAGTCAGCGTCCATTCCGACGATCGTCGTGCCGTTGGCGGCGACGAACTCGTCGGGAGGATACGTGGCGTCCATCGCGGCGGCGACGAAGCCCTTCTTCTTGATGCTTGCCGGCACGAGAGCGGCGACCATCGGGTCCTTCTTCGGAGTCGGGATCGTGACCGCCTGGTGAGCGACGCGTCCCGGCGCTGCGGATGCCACCGACCCGGTGCCGGCGACCAGCGCGGCGCCTGCGACAGCGACGCAGACCGAGACGATCCAGGACCTTCTGAGGGTGTGCGATGACTCGTGAACGGTTCTCATTGGTGATTCCTCTCCGCCTCGATTGCGTCAGTTCCTGCTCTTAGGTGAAGCTCCCCGCATAGTTGTGTCCGGCCGTTATAACACCGTGCCCAATGAGTGTCGAGTTCACCGCTGAGCCGACCTCTCGGCGACACAGGTGGGTAACACCCCACGCGAGTATCGCAGGCGACGTGATCGTCTGTCCCGGGCTTCGGGTCAGTTGAAGATGTCGAGGGTGTTCGTGGCGTCGTCGACGAAGTAGACGCCCTTCCCGCCTGGCTGGACGACGAGGCCGAAGAGCGCCCCGGCCCCCGGCTCCGACCCCGAATTGTCGACGCTCGGCCACTCTGGCTGCCCGCCGGTGAGCGTGGACTCGACGATCTGGCCGTTGCCGCCGTTGGTGCTGAGCAGGACCCCGTTCGGAGCGATGGCAAGCCCCAGCGGCCCGCTCAAAAAGCCACCTGAGGAGACCTTCGTGCCCGTCCCGGCGCTCGTGGAGCAGAACAGGCCGTCCCTGATCGCCACGATCCGGTCGCCGAGGGTGTCGGCGACATAGACGGTCCCGTTCGGCCCGATGGCGAGGCCGGTCGGCCCGATGAGAAGCGCGTTCGGGTCGCTCTTCTCGGCGAATCCCGAGGCGATGACCACCCGCTGCAGCACCGTCGGCGGGGAGGTCGTCAGGTCGAGGACGATGCGTACGACATTGCCCCCGTGGACCCGTGCACCGCCGGCGGCGACCGTGCCATTGAGCACGTTCGTGATGAACAGGGCTCCGAAGGCGCCACCGTCGTAGGAGGTCATGTCCCACGGGCCGTTGACGTCTGCGCCGCTGATGGTCTCCACGAGCTTGCCATGGCTGTTGAGGACATAGAGCACACCCGCGGAGGCGGTCCTGGGGGTTCCGTCGGTGGTCGGGAGGCTCCCGACGACGACATAGCCGTCAGCGAGGACCGATAGGGCCGTCGTCAGCCCTAGGTGGTCACTCGTCTGCCTCGCCAGGTTGGCGAAGACCGACGACGCCCCGTCCGGTGAGATCTGCACGATCGTCGTGCCCGTGCCCTGCAGGTTGCGCGCATTGTTGAAATTCGAGACGAGCACGTCGCCTGCAGTCAGGTCGCCGACGCTCGCCGGCACGACGGTGATCCCGTATGGGTTGACGTCCCCCTTCGGCGGGACCGTCGAGGCCACTTGGCAAACCGTGCTGAACGAACCCAGAAATCCACCGCTCCCGGCCAGGTGAGCCGCGTGGCAATGAGTCAGACGGGACAACCGGTGTGCTCGCGTGTTGAGGGCGGACGCCGGGGAAACCGAAGCCGCCGAAGCTCCGGTCAAAGTGACGACGAGCAGGCTGCTGCAGGCCGCTGTGATGGCTCCCAGAAGAGCGCGCCGTTTGATCATGTGGACGTCGGTCCATTCTCTGGTCTGGTCGTGAATGGCACTGCCTGTTAGGTTCCAGAACGAGCACCTGCTTCCGGCTCTCCTCGAGGAGCGGGCCGGCGGTGCCGCTTCGCGCCGGGGTACGCCCGGACCCAGCGCGACCGTGGTGGCGGCCCCGCCCACCGTGTCCCGCTCACAGTGTCCCGCTCACCGTGTCACGTCCCGGGCTCCCTATCGGATTGCCGCCCGGTCCAAGAGCACCCAGGGGCAGCTCCGGGCGCGACCGGCAAAGCCCTATGCGGGATGCGCCGGCCCCGTTCCGGGCGACGCGTGGCGAAGAAGCCGTCGAGCACCGGTGGCGCCGTCCGCGGCGTCCGCGGGCGATGGGGCAGGTGCAGAGCGTCCCGGGCCGGGCCTGACCGCTGCCCGGACGGGCGGGCCGGGCGGGTTACGCGAGGACAGCCGCCCCGGGCGGAGATCCGGTCGGGCGACAGGCGCAGGCCCGGGGATCCGACGTCCGGAGAACAACTCGCCCGAGCGGCGATCGCGGACCCGGACGGGAGACCGGGCACCGTTCACCCGCCGCTGAGGCGCGCCTCTTGACCTAGCCAAGCGTTTGTTCTACATTGAGCGCCAACGCGACCAGCGCGGAGTCCAAGGGGGGAATCTATGGATCGGTCACCTGACGGCCTGCAGGAAGCAGTCGGCGAATACGTCTCGCAGAAGATCTCGAGACGGGAGCTCTTGAAGCGGGCGGGTGTGCTGGGGCTCACAGCAGCCGCGGTCGGCCCGCTCGTCGCGACCGGGGCGGCGGGGGCCGCCACGAGCCGCAGCGCAGCCGGAGCCGCGGCGGCGAGCGCGCCCAAGAAGGGTGGAACCTTCCGCGAGGGTTACGACAGGGTCTTCACTCCACCCGACCCTGTTGCCAACGCCTGGGCCGACCCCGACTACAACGCCCTCTTCGAGGCGCTCGTGATGCGCAACCCCGAAGGCCAGATCGTGCCGATGATGGCGGACACATTCACGAGCGGCCCGCACGGGTGGACCTTCCATTTGCGCAAGGGGCTGCGCTTCCAGTCCGGTGCCCCGGTCACGCCGGCGGCGGTAGTGGAGGACTTCAACCTCTTCCGCAGCCCGAAGACCGGCCAGAACGGGCCTTTTTGGATTCCGGTCACGAATGTCTACGCCCAGGGCGAGAACGTCGTGTGCGCCACCAAGCACCCGTTCCAGGCCTTCCAGGAGACGGTCACGACCGAGTACTCCTACATCATGGACCCGGACACCTGGAAGGCGCAGGGGTCCAGCTACGGGACAAAGGCGACCAACGGCACCGGTCCATTCATCATGACGAGCTTCTCGCCGAGCGAGCGCGTCGTGGCGCAAAGATGGGAGGGATACCCCGGTTCCATAGTCCCGTTCTTCCAGAACAAGGGCAAGGCGCATCTCGACGCCATCGAGTGGGTGTCCATCAGCGACGCCTCCTCGCGTGCGCCCCAGATCCAGACGGGGCTCGTCGACGCCATCAAGAACCCGCCGCCCCAGGACGTCCTCACCTTGAGGGACAACCCGGACATCGTCGTCCTCGAGTACCAGGAGCTCTCGAACTTCTTCCTCTCGGTCAACATGGGCGACACCGCCCTCGGGTTCAACGACCTGCGCGTCCGCCAGGCGATCTCGCACGCCATCGACCGCGAGGCGATCGTGAAGTCGATCTTCCTCGGCCATGCCGTCGCCACCTACGGGCCCGTGATGACCAAGTACAAGTGGTACAACCCGGCCGTCGAGATGTACAACCAGTTCAACCTGCCCCTGGCCGAGCACCTCTTGGACGAGGCGGGATGGAAGAAGGGCTCGAGCGGGGTGCGGACGAAGAACGGCAAGCCCTTGTCGTTCAAGACCATCAACCTCACCGACGAGACCCAGAACCAGGTCATGCAGGCGATCAGCCAGATGCTCGCCAACGTGGGCGTCCAGATGCAGGTCGAGAGCCTGTCGCAGGCCGCCTTCTACCCGCAGCTGTCGAACAAGCTGCTCTCGTACGCCTTCAAGTGGCTGTGGTCGAGCCCGATCGACGTGGCGGTTCTCTTCGTCGAGTTCTACCAGCACCAGTCGAGCGTGCTCAACCAGCTCTACGCGTCCTACAACGCCTGGCAGAACGCCGCCAGCGTCGCCCAGCTCAAGTCGACGGCCTACCTGTTCCAGGAGATCTTCGCCAAGCTGGTCCCGATCATCCCCATCTACACCCAGAACACCATCTGGGCGCACACCAACAACGTCGTGGGGTGGCAGCCGAACCAGGCCAATCTCTACCCCTTCTACAACGATGTGTGGCTGCGCAACGCATAACCATGGCGGAGAGGGGTCACTTCTCGCCGCAGCCGTCACCGGTGGCGCCCGTGCCCGCGGGCGTCGCCGGTCGCGGCGCTCCTCCCGCAGCACCTCGCCCGCGACACCTTGAGACGCCAAGCAGTTAAGAGGCGCAGATGAAGTTCGTCCTGACCCGCTTCGGCTACGCCGTCGTCGTCATCTTCCTGGCCTCGATCGGGACCTTCATCGGCCTGCACGGCAGCCCCGGCAGCGTGATCAGCAGCGTCTTCGACGTCGCGACCACGCCGCACTCGGTCATCGTCGCCTACGAGCGTCGCCACGGTCTGCTCGATCCGGTCTGGGTGCAGTACTGGCACTACATCTCCGGCATCGTGACGGGCCGTTTCGGGACCTCCCTCGTCAACGACCTGCCCGTCATGACCATCTTCACGACCTCGATCGGCTACACGGCCCAGCTCGCCGGAGCCGCCTTCCTGCTCGCTTTCGGCCTCGGCATCCCCGTCGGCGTCCTGGCGGCGATCAAGAGGGACTCGATCCTCGACCGCGTCGTCCGGTCGGTGGCGAGCCTCGTGCTGTCGGTGCCGAACTTCGTGCTCGGCACCCTGCTCGTGCTCGTCGTCGGCGTCCACCTGCGCTGGCTCCCCGTCGGCGGTGCCGGGTCGTTCACCGACCTGATCCTGCCCGCCGTCGTGCTCGCCGCCGAGCCGTGGTCGCTCACGGTCCGGGTCACGCGGACCTCGTTTCTCGAGCAGATGTCGGCGGACTTCACACGCACCCTCCGGGCGAGGGGCGTCTCGGAACGCCGCATCACGTGGCGCCACGTCCTTCGCAACTCGCTCGGCTCGATCATCTCCCTCGGGACCATCCAGGTTCGCAACCTGCTCGGATACACCGTGCTCGTCGAGGTGATCTTCCGCTGGCCCGGGCTCGGGACCCAGCTCGTCAACGCCGTCCTCGACCGCGATTACGCCGTCGCCGAGGTGCTGTCGCTGCTGCTGGCCGCGGCCGTCGTGCTCGCGAGCGCTCTCGGCGACGTCGTCCTGCGCCTCGTCGATCCCCGTGTCCGCGTCACGGGCGAGGCGTCATGAGCCTGACCACCGCCGACCCCTTCGCTCTCGAGCCCGAGCCCGGCCGCGCCCTCGCCTGGCGCGCCGGGGCCCGCCTCGTCCACCGTTCCAACATCTTCTGGGTGCTCGGCTCGCTCGTGCTGCTCGTAGGCGGCGTGGCGGGCGTCCTCATCCAGGTCGTGCCATCCTGGCGCCACCTGTACCTGGACCAGAACCTCCTCGCCACCTTCCAGGCGCCCTTCTCCTCCGGGCACATACTCGGCACGGACAACCTCGGACGCGACATGTTCTGGCAGCTGGTCGGAGGTCTCGGCATCTCGCTGTCCATCGGCGTCGGCGTGTCTTTGATATCGGTCGTGCTGGGACTTCTGATCGGCATCTTCGGGGGCTTCTTCGGTCAGGTGGCCGACGCCGTCACCAACGTCGTCGTCGACGTGACGTGGGCCTTCCCGGCCATCTTGCTGGCGGTCGTCTTCGCCGGCTGGATCGGGCCGAGCTTGACCACCGTCATCCTCTCCCTGGCGCTCACGAACTGGGCCGGGTTCGCCCGCATCGTCCGCGGCGAGGTGCTCTCGCTCAGAGAGCGCGACTTCGTGAGCGCCGCCCGGGTGCTCGGCGTCCCGAAGGTGATCATCAGCGCCCGCCATTTCGTCGTCAACCTCCTGCCCGTGACGATGGTGATGGTCGTCTACTTCATCGCCACCTCGATCATCGGCGAGGCGGGCCTCTCCTTCCTCGGCCTCGGTGTCCAGGCTCCGACCCCGAGCCTCGGGCTCATCTTGACCGTCGGGCGGGATTACCTCGCCATCTCGCCCTGGATGGTCGTCCTGCCCGGGGTGCTTCTCGCCCTCGGCGTACTGTTCTTGAATGCTTTGGGGGACCACCTGCGCGACCTGCTCGATCCGTTCGGCAGGATTCAAAGACGATGAGCAGCCCCATGGTCGTGAAACCTCCTGAGCCGGCCGACGCCGGTGTCCAGGCACCGGTCCCGGCGCTCGAGATATCCGGGCTGTCGATCGCCCTTCGCACCGGTCGCACGGAGAAGCCTCTCGTCACCGATGTGAGCCTGGCGGTGGCGCCGGGCGAGATCGTCGGCCTCGTCGGCGAGAGCGGCTCTGGCAAGAGCTTGACCGCCCTCGCCTCCATAGGCCTTCTGCCGCAGGGCGTGGAGGTCTCCGCGGGCGAGGTCCGCCTGGACGGGGAGTCCCTCCTCGCAATGGACCGCAAGCGCCTGCGGTCCCTGTGCGGCAGCTCGATCAGCATGATCTTCCAGGACCCGCTCTCGAGCCTCGACCCCTGTGCCCGCATCGGCAACCAGATCATCGAGACCATCCGCGCCCACAAGCGCGTCTCGGTGGGAGAGGCGAAGCGGGACGCGGTCGAGCTGCTCGACCGCGTCGGCATTCCGCGGGCCAAAGAGCGCATGCGCTCGTATCCCTACGAGTTCTCCGGCGGCATGCGCCAGCGCGTCATGATCGCCGCCGCCCTCGTCTTAAGGCCCCGGGTGCTGCTCGCAGACGAGCCGACGACGGCCCTGGACGTGACGACGCAGGCCGGGATCGTCGAGCTGGTGCGCGAGCTCCGTTCCGAGATGCAGATGAGCGTCATCTGGATCTCGCACGACCTCGGGCTCGTGGGCCGCCTGGCCGACCGGGTCGCGGTCATGTACGCGGGGGAGATCGTCGAGCTCGCGCCGACGGCGGACTTGTTCAGGTCGTCCCAGCACCCCTACACCGCGGGTCTGATCCGCAGCGGCACCCGCCTGTCCTACGGCGAGCGCTTCGGCTTTGTCCCCGGCACGGTCACAGAGCCCGGTCACTGGCCCGCGGGGTGTCGTTTCCTGCCCCGGTGCGACCGCGCCACCGAGGCCTGTGCCTCGCACCCCTTGCTCGAGAGCCGCGGCCTCGCGACGGTGCGCTGCGTCCATCCTCTGACCGAAGGCGCCGGCGCGTGACGACGGTCGCCGAGCTCGAGAGCGTGACCAAGATCTACCGGGTCCGTGGTCAAGGCGTCCACCACGTGGCCGTGGACGACGTCTCGTTCTCCGTCGACGCCGGGGAGACGCTCGGCATCGTCGGCGAGAGCGGCAGCGGGAAGACGACCGTCGCCCGCATGCTGCTCCGCCTCACGCGCCCGACCTCCGGTCGCCTGACCATCAAAGGCATCGACATCTGGGCGGCGGACCGCGAGACGCGAAAGCAGCTGCCGCGCGCCGTGCAGGTGATCTTCCAGGACCCGTACGCGTCGCTCGACCCGCGGATGTCGGTCGGGGCGAGCATCTCCGAAGGAGCGAGGCGGGTCTTCGGGCGCCAGCAGGCGACCCGCGACCTCGGCCGGCTCCTCGACATCGTCGGGCTCCCGCAGCGCTACCGGAACCTGTACCCGCGTGAGCTGTCCGGGGGACAGCGCCAGCGCGTGGCGATCGCCCGGGCGCTCGCCATGCAGCCCGCGGTGCTCGTGGCCGACGAGCCCGTGAGCGCCCTCGACGTGTCGATGCAGGGTCAGGTGCTCAACTTGCTGAACGACCTTCGCGCCGAGCTCCAGCTGACGTGCGTGTTCATCAGCCACGACCTCGGCATCGTCCGCCAGTTCTGTGAGCGGGTGCTCGTCATGGAAAGGGGCAAAGTGGTCGAGGAGGGACTTCCCGAGGAGATCTTCAACTCCCCGACGCACCCGTACACAAAGAGCCTCATCGACGCCCTGCCGAGGATGTCATGGTGACCGCGACCGAGCGCCCGGCCCCGGTGGCGGTCGAGATCGGTCACGCCCACGGCGTGACCCAGGCGGTCTGCTGGCCCTGGCCGACCTCTGACCTCGCCCTGCTGGTGCTGCACGACCTCGGAGCCGACCTCGACAAGGTGCGCTGGCTCTGCGAGCGCTTCGCCGGCGCCGGGGTGCACGTGCTCAGCATCGACCTTCCCGGCCACGGCCTCAGCGAAGGTGACCTGAAGAGAGAAGGGCCGGAGGTGGTGCAGGCCGCCTACCGCTCGCTGTGCGAGAGCGTCCAAGGTGCCGTCGCCGTCGTCGCCAACGGCGCGAGCGCTCACCTGCTCTTGTCGACCGACCTCCCGGACCCGCCGGTCGCGGCCGCCTTCTTGGACCCGCGCCGGGACGGGTCGATGCGCGGCCACACGGTCTCGCGCTGGCTGCACGTGCCCAAGCTCGTCGTTCTCTCGGCGGGTGCCGGGAGCGAGTACGGCCAGAAGATCATCGACGACACGACGGCCTGGTGCCTGCGGGCCGACCTCGTCGGGCTCGGCGAGGACAGCGAGGACCGCGAAGGCTTCGAGATCCACGTCTCGACCCTGATGCTCAAGTTCCTCCTCGAGCAGGCGGCTTTCGAGCTCTCTTCCCGCAGGATGGCCGCCTCCGGCACGGGCGGCGTCGCCGCCGGCGCCGGGGACGCCGAGGAGCCTGCGTGAACCTCCTCGCGACCTACGGGCAGATGTTGCGCGTCCGGCGTTTCGAGGAACAGCTGCTGGCACTCTTGAAGGCCGGCGAGCTCGTCGGCTCCGCCCACCTGTGCATCGGGCAGGAGGCCGTCCCCGTCGGCGCCTGCTCGGCGCTCGGGCGAGAAGACGCCGTCGTGGCCACCTACCGCGGGCACGGCTGGGCGATCGCCCGCGGGGCGCCCCTCGACGCCATGTTCGCAGAGGTCCTCGGGCGGGACTCCGAGCTCTGCGGCGGCCGCGGCGGCTCGGCCTACCTCATGGCCCCGGCCTACGGCTTCCTCGGTGAGAACTCGATCGTCGGCGCGGGCGTGCCCATGGCTGTCGGGGCCGCCCTTGCCCGCAAGCTCCAGCCCGGCGACGACCGGGCGGTCGCCGTGGTGTCGATCGGCGACGGGGCCATGAACCAGGGCAACGTGCACGAGTCGTTGAACATGGCCGCGGTGCTCGGGCTCCCGCTGCTCGTCGTCGTGGAGAACAACGGCTACGCGGAGATGACGCCGGCCGACGCCCTCACCGCCGTCCCGGCGCACGTCCGCGCCGCCGCCTACGGGATCGAGGCGCTGGTCGTGGACGGCAACGACCCCGAAGCCGTGGCCGAGTCGGTCGCCCGCGCCCGGTCCGCCGTCATCGAGCTGTCGAGGCCGGTCCTGATCGAGGCGATGACCCATCGACTCGTCGGCCACTACTCCGGCGACGTGCAGGCCTACCGGCCCGCGGGCGAGCTCGAGGCGGCCTGGCGCGCCGACCCGGTCGAACGGCTCGCGCTTCGCATCGGGGACGACGCCGCCGTGGCGGGCGCGCGCGCCGAGGTCGAGGCGGAGGTGGCCTCGGCGCTCGAGGCGGCGCGAGCGGTGCCCTTCGCAGACACGGGCCGGGTCGGCGAGCACCTCTACGCGGCAGCGAACCGGTGAGCACGACGGAGCTGTCCTACATCCGTGCCGTGAACGCGGCGCTCTCGTGGGCGCTCGAGAACTACCCCGAGGCGGTCGTCTTCGGTGAGGACGTCGCGTTGCCGAACGGGCCCTTCGGAGCCACGAAGGGACTGCACGAGCGCTTCGGCCCCAGAGTCTTCGACACCCCGATCTCCGAGTCGGCCATGATCGGCACGGCCCTCGGGGCGGCGGTGTCGGGGCTGCGGCCGGTCGTCGCGATCAT
>Ga0181519_10005141_pt1 | contig 10506 bp, 6 predicted proteins | sample PEATcosm2014_Bin_26_FD_121102 | JGI IMG/M metagenome (GOLD analysis project Ga0181519, IMG submission 121102) | Peatland microbial communities from MTU Mesocosm Facility, Houghton, MI, USA - PEATcosm2014_Bin02_10_metaG | ecosystem: Environmental > Terrestrial > Soil > Wetlands > Peat | place... | reverse complement strand
TGGACGAAGACGTCTTCGCCGTCGGTGCGTGAGATGAAGCCGTAGCCCTTCTCGTTGTTAAAGAACTTGACGGTGCCGGTAGGCATAGCTGTGTTTCCTTCTTTCTGTACTTGAGTTCCGCGCTCGTGCTGCGGTTGGGTGCGCGCGCTCCTCAGAGGAAGATCTCGGAGGGAAGCGCTGGCGAAGGTTGGTGCGGTGGTCGTGGGACCAATCTCTGAAGGCGTCGGTGCCCGACGCACTGATGTATCACCCAGAACCGTAGCCTGAAATCCTCAGGCAGACACAAGCGAATCTGGTGTCGGGCTCAATCGAGACGGGCGAGCACCGCGTCGACGATGGCCTGGGCGTCGGTGCGGAAGTGGCGACGGAGCGCCTCTCTGGTGTCGGACATCCCGACGCCGTCGGTCCCGAGGATGGTGAGCGGTCGATCGAGGAAGGCAGCGATCTGGGCTGGGACCATGCTCACGTAGTCCGAGACGGCGACCAGTGGCCCCGGAGCGTCGGCCAGGATCTTGGCCACGAGTGGCGTGGCCTTGGGGTCATCCTCGAGGGCGGCGAGCGCCTGCTCGCGCAGCGCCTTGTACGAGGTGGCCGAGTAGAGGGCCACGCCGACGCCGTGGTCGGCCTCCAGGATCTCGGCTGCCCGGATGGCCTCCACGGCAGACGCACCCGAGAAGAGCACCGTGGCCCGACGCTTCTTCGCCTTCTTCTTCATCTTGGGCGCGGGCCGGAAGCAGTAGAGCCCGTCGATGATGCCCTGCGTGGCTCCCTCAGGCATGGCCGGTTGCGCCAGGTTCTCGTTGTAGAGGGTCAGGTAGTAGACGACGTCCTGAGGGTCCTTGCCGTACATCTCGTCGATGCCGTGGAGCACGAGCGCAGCGACCTCGTAGGCGAACGCCGGGTCGTAGGCCTTGATGTAGGGGTAGGCCGAGGCGAAGAGCAGGCTGTGGCCGTCTTGGTGCTGGAGCCCCTCGCCGAGCAGCGTCGTGCGACCGGCGGTGGCTCCGCACAGGAAGCCCCGGGCTCGCACGTCACCAAGCTGCCAGAAGGCATCGCCGGTCCGCTGGAAGCCGAACATGGCGTAGAAGAGGTAGAAGGGGATCATCGGCGTCCCCAGCGTGGCGAAGCTGGTCGCCGCGGCCTGGAAGGCGGCGGTGGCGCCAGCCTCCGAGATGCCCTCCTCCAAGATCTGGCCGTCCGCCTGCTCTTTGTAGGAGAGCATCATCTCTGCGTCGACTGGCGTGTAGCGCTGCCCCTCGGGGGCGTAGATCCCCACCTCAGAGAAGAGCGAGTCCATCCCGAAGGTCCGCCCCTCGTCGGGCACGATCGGCACGATGCGCTTGCCGAGACCAGGGTCTCGCAGCAGCAGGCGGATGAGCCGCACCATCGCCCCGGTCGTCGAGAACTCGAGGTCTCCTGAGCCGGCTTCGAACTCCGCCCCGAACCCGGCGGCGGGAAGGGAGAGCGGCTCATGGCTGACCACGCGCTTGGGCAGCGACCCACCGAGCTCCGCTCGCCGCTCGGCGAGGTAGCGGATCTCATCGGAGTCTGGGTCGAGCTTGAGATATGGCGGCTCGTGCCGGTCGATCTCGTCCGGCACGAGGTCGGTGAGCCCGAGGCGGTTCCGCATCAGGACCAGCTCGTCCCAGGACATCTTCTTGATCTGGTGGGTGGCGTTTCGTGATTCGACCTTGGCCCCGAGCGCCCAGCCCTTGACGGTGTGCGCCAAGATCGCGGTGGGCTGCCCCTTGTGCTCCACAGCGGCCTTGTAGGCGGCGTAGATCTTGAAGTGGTCGTGCCCGCCGCGGGGGAGGATCTCGAGATCCTCGTCGCTCAGGTGCGCCACCAAGGCCTCGAGGCGCGGGTCGGTGCCGAAGAACTCCTTGCGGATCTCTGCCCCGGTCGCCGTCGCCAAGCGCTGGAAGGTGCCATCGGGCGTCTTGGTCAGCGCGTCGAGCAGCGCACCGTCCACGTCACGAGCGAAGAGGTCGTCCCACTGGCGACCCCAGACGACCTTGATCACGTTCCATCCTGCACCGAGGAACGTGCCCTCGAGCTCTTGGATGATCTTGCCGTTGCCGCGCACCGGTCCATCGAGGCGCTGGAGGTTGCAGTTCACGACGAAGATCAGGTTGTCGAGGTGCTCGCGTCCCGCCAGGCCCAGGGCGCCGAGCGACTCGGGCTCGTCGGTCTCTCCGTCACCGAGGTAGGCCCACACCTTCGAGTCGGAGGGGGCGAGCAGGCCTCGGTGCTCGAGGTAGCGGTTGAAGCGCGCTTGGTGGATGGCGGTGATGGGGCCCAAGCCCATCGACACGGTCGGGAACTCCCAGAAGTCCGGCATCAACCGGGGGTGCGGATACGAGGAGAGCCCCGGGGTGTCGGTGCCGACGCGTCGGGTCTCGAGGCGGAAGTGCTCGAGGTCGTCCTCGCTGAACCGCCCCTCGAGGAACGCTCGAGCGTAGATCCCGGGAGAGGCATGGCCTTGGAAGAACACCTGGTCACCAGGAGCGCCTTGGTCCTTGCCCTTGAAGAAGTGGTTGAAGCCGATCTCATAGAGGGTCGCCGAGGAGGCATAGGTGGCCAGGTGGCCCCCGATGCCCGGGGCCTTCTCGTTCGCTCGAAGCACCATGGCGACCGCGTTCCAGCGGATCAGCGCTCTGATCCGGTGCTCGATCCTTGGGTCTCCGGGATAGGGGGGTTCCGCCTCTGGGTCGATGGTGTTGAGGTACGGCGTCGAGATCGTGGAAGGGAACCCGACGTCGAGGGCCCGGCTCCGATCGAGGAGCCGCATGAGCAGGTAGCGAGCTCTGGTCGGTCCATAGGTCTCGACGGCGGCGTCGAAGGCGGCGAGCCACCCGTCGGTGGCCCCCGGGTCGATGTCGATGAGCTGCTGAGCTGCGCCATCGGTTCCAGCCCGGCGGACCGAGTCGGTGCTCGCAGCCTCGGAGACGTCAGCCAAGACCGCTCCAGTCTGTGGTCTCGAGGATCGCCTTGACCTGCGACAAGAACCGAGCCGCCCCCGCGCCGTCGACCGCACGGTGATCCCAGCTCATCGCCAGGTTGCCGATCGGGCGGATCGCCACCGCCTTGGAGCCGTCTTGCTCGATGACCACCGCTCGATCGACGACCTTGTCAGTCGAGAGCACCGCGACCTGAGGCGGAGTGATGATCGGAGCGGTCAGGACGCTGCCCACCGAGCCGTTGTTCGAGATGGAGAAGGTCCCCCCCGACATGTCAGCGGGGAGCAGCTTCTTCGCCCGAGCTCGTGTGGCGAGGTCGACGATGGCCTCGGCCATCCCGGTGACGGTGAGCTGATCTGCGTTCTTGACGACTGGAGCCACGAGGCCGTCTTCGGTGTCGATGGCGAACGCCAGGTTGATCGAGCGGTGCAGGACCAGGCCCCCGTCTCCGACCGAGGCGTTGAGGCGAGGGTGGTCGCCCAGGGCTCTGGTGATCGCGACCGCCACGTAGGCCAGCGCCGTCGGTGGGGCGCCTGTGCCCCGGGCCTTGATGATCGACCGAGCCGCCATCACCGCGCTGTGGTCGGCCTCGACCACCGAGAGCACGTGGGGGATGGTGACGTTGGCCTCGCTCGTGATGCGACCCGTGATCTTCCTGATCCGAGAGAAGCGCTCGAAGGTGTCGTCCTCTCCTGGGGTCGCCAGCTCGCTCGTGGCCACCGGCGCCTTCGGCGCTTCGGCGGCTGGGCTCTGCGAGGTCGGGCGGGCGGGGCTCGCTGCGACTTGGCCAGGAGGCATGGGGGGAAGCGGGGGACTGCCGGGCGATGCCTGAGGCGCGGCCGGCTGCTGAGAGGGCGGCGCCGCAACGCGCGCAGGGCTCGCGGGGGCTGGGGGAGCCGCGGCTGGTGGCGCCGGGGAGGTGGCCGGGGGCTCAGCCGCAGGCGCCTCCGCGGCGCTGGTCTCGATCGTGATGACGGCGTCACCCACGCTCACCGTGCCGCCCTTCGGGATCAAGATCTCCACCACGGTGCCGGTGAGCGGCGAGGGGATCTCCGAATCGACCTTCTCGGTGGCGAGCTCGAAGAGCGGATCGCCAGCGGCGATCGAGGCTCCAGGCTCGGTGAACCACGAGGCGATCGTGCCCTCGGAGACCGATTCGCCGACCTCGGGGACGTGCACCGACTCGAGTGCCATGCTGCTCGCCTGCCTCCCTCTCGCCTCACGGCAAAGTCGTCGTGTCGGGTGTGACCCCTGCCTACGGTACCGGCTCTCCGCGCGCCGAAAGCACTACCCAGGGGTAACTCGTGGGCGCCACGTCGAGGTCGGCTCGTCGAGCTCCGAGGGCCCAGCCGATATGGTCGGTCGCCGTGTCCACCGACGTCGTCCTGCTCGTCCCGCCGTCGCTGTCGAAGACTCCGGGCGCTCGATCCGGTCCGACGAGAGACGGGCTCCACCGCTACCTCGCGCCGGAGCGACGCGCGCTGCTCGACGCCCTTCGCCACGAGCTCGACTCGCTGTCTTTGGTCGGCGCCGAGAAGCTCTTCAAGGCCAGCGGAGCCTTGGCCAAGCACGCCCGGGCGACCAACCGCGCCCTCGTCGAGCAGAAGCCCCCGCTCATGGCGGCCTGGGCCCGCTACAGCGGCGTGGTCTGGGAGCACCTCGACCCTGGCACCCTCGATGACGAAGCGCTTCGCAAGCTCCTCGTTCCCTCGGCGGTCTACGGCGTGAACCTGGCCACCGACACGATCGCCGATCATCGTCTCTCCTTCCAAGCCACGCTGCGGGGCCTCGGGAACCTCGCCGGTTTCTGGCGACCCGCAGTGACCACGGCGATCGCGCGCGGGGCGCGAGGTCGAGTGGTGCTGGACCTGCTTCCCGGCGAGCACGCCGGCGCGATCGATCACACCTGCCTGGGCGCCGAGGTCGAGCTGCGCCGGGTGCGCTTCCTCAGCCCTGAGGGTCAGAAGCCCATCGGTCACGGGGCCAAGGCGGCGAAGGGCAAGCTGGCACGTTGGCTCCTCGAAGAGGGGCTGGAGGGCGCCGCCGCCTTTGCCTGGGACGGTTGGCACGCGACGTGGCAGGGCCCCACCCTCGAGGTCGTCGCCTCACCGTTCTCCAAGAAGTGAGGAGGCGGGCGATAGATTTCTAAGCACGGCGATCGATCGCCGTGATCGCTGGGCGCGTCGCCATGGATTGCTGCTCGAGACGAGATGAGGGGTCGACGACGATGGCACAGGGACTCGTGTCAGAGGATCCTCTCTTCGACGGCTCCGTGCGCGTGGTGACCATCGCAGCGCGCAACTACCTCGCCTCGGTGCTCTTGCTGGCCTCGTCGCTTCGAGCGATCATGCCCGCCTGGTCGTTCACCGCTGTGCTCATCGACGCTGAAGACGATGAGCTCGAGCAGCACGCGCAGCGCTGGCCGGAGATCGACTTCGTGGGCCTCTCGTCGCTTCCCTTCGAGAAGGACACCTTGGCGAGGATGCAGCTCTACTACGACCTCACCGAGCTGGCGACGGCGATCAAGCCGACGGTCCTCAAGCACCTCTTGGTGCGAGACGAGATCGTCATGTACGTCGATCCAGACATCGAGATCTTCTCAGCCCTCGATCCGCTGGCCTTCGCGGCGCGCCAGCACGGCTTGGCGCTCACCCCCCACGTGACCGCCCCGAGCCCCCGCGATGGACGAGACACCGCCGAGGAGGCGTACTTGACCACGGGCCAGTTCAACCTCGGCTTCGTGGCAGTGTCACGGAAGGCGACGAGCTTCCTCGACTACTGGGTGGAGCGCTTGGAGCGCTACGCGCTCATCGACTTCGCTCGGGGCTACTTCACCGATCAGAAGTGGGTGGACGCCGTCCCGTCCCTCTTCGAGCACCAGATCATCACCGACGTCGGGTGCAACGTTGCCTACTGGAACCTGCACCAGCGACGCCTCTCCACCTCGGCGGACGGCAGCGTGCTGGTCGACGGCACACCGCTGCGCTTCTTCCACTTCAGCGGCCATGATGCGGAGCGCCCCCTGACCCTGTCCAAGTACGCGCCGCGCACACGGGTCCAGGTCGCCAAAGAGCCCACCTTGCGACGGCTGCTCACCGAGCGATCGGCTCGGATGCGCTCGCTCGAGATGCCAGCACCCGCGTATCGATGGGGCGTGCTCCCGGGCGGGACCCCTCTCACCAGCGAGCTGCGGCGGGGCTACTGGTGGGCGGTCGATGATGCGATCAAAGACGGAGCACCGCTGCCACCTGCTCCGTCATGGTCGTCTCCGTCACCCGCCTTCGACGAGTGGCTCGAGGCTCAGACCCGAAGCGGCTTGCCTCGCTACGCGCTGCTCTTCTGGCGAGGCAGCGACCGAGCCCGTTCCCTCTTCGTCGATCCGGAGAAGTTCGAGCCAGGGGTGTTTGCGACATGGCTGCTGGCGCAGGCATCCTTCTGCGCCGTCGCCCCGAAGGGGGTCCTCGAGGCGCTGACGCTGCATGCGGGACAGAGGGGGGCGACACGCCTTGGGGTCAACGTCGTCGGGTACCTCGCTGGCGAGTTCGGCATGGGCCAGCACGGGCGTCTGGTCGCCGCTTCAATCCGGGCCGCGGGCTTTCCGGTCGCCGAGGTGGCTCTCGCAGCACCCGGGCAGGCCACCAGACCCACCAGGGCGAGAAGCGAAGCTGATCCACAGATGGGGCGCAACGTGGTCGTCGTCAACGCCGACGTCCTCGGTGACGCGCTGGTCAAGACGGAGCTCTGGCACTCGCTCCAGCCGAGACCCACGGTCGGCGTGTGGGCCTGGGAGCTGGCTTCGATGCCGAGCTCGTTGGCCTCGTCGAGCGAGGCGCTCGATGAGCTGTGGTGCGGGTCTCGCTTCGTCGCCGAGGCGCTGCGCTCCTCGGGCGTCTCGTGCCCGGTCCACGTCCATCCCTGGCTCGTCGAGGTGCCCTATCGGACGCACCTTCTGAGAGCGGACCTCGGGCTCGAGGAGGAGCGCTTTCTCTTCGGCTTCGCCTTCGACGTGGCGTCCGTGGCCGAGCGAAAGAACCCGCTAGGGGTGCTCGAGGCCTACCTCGACGCCTTCGGGGAGGGCGACGGAGCAGGGCTGGTGCTCAAGATGATCAACGCGCAGGGCTCGTCGATCCTCGACGCCCTCCGGACGGCAGCAGCAGGCAGATCCGACGTGCAGCTGGTCGAGGGGCCCTGGCGGGCATCGGAGATGCGAGCGCTCCTGCAGCATCTCGACTGCTACGTCTCGCTGCACCGCAGTGAGGGGACAGGCTTGACGATGCTCGAGGCCATGGCTGCCGGCACCCCGGTCATCGCCACGGGCTACTCAGGCAACCTCGACTTCATGGATGACACCGTCGGGCGGCTCGTTCCCTTCGAGCTGATCGAGGTCGGACCCGACGCCCCGCCCTATCCGAGCGACGCGCTCTGGGCAGATCCTGACCTCGCGGCAGCGTCGAGGTTCATGCGAGAGCTGGCCAGCGATCGAGTCGTGGCCTCCAAGCTCGGCGAGGCGGCCCAGGCTTCGATCGCCGCGGCCCACAGCCGCGAAGTCGTCGCTCCCTGGTTCGCTGAGCGCCTGAGCGCGATCGGGCGGCCGTCATGAGCCTCGAGCAGCCCGGGGCCACGCCTGAAGCCGCCAGGGCGCTCCGCCAAGCCCTCGATGACCTCGACGAGGTGCGTCGAGAGCTCGACGATGCCCGTGCTGATCTCAAGGCGATGGCTGATCGCCTCGTCGTGGGCGATGCGGCGCCGCACGAGAAGGGTCCGGATCGAGACGTGGCCAACGTGGCCTTCCTGGCCAAGCAGGCCAAGCTGACGGCTCGCCGCCAGCGGGCGCTCAGCGTGCTGGCTCCGGTGAGAGACACCTGGTTCGTCCGACCTCTCGAGCGGGCGGCTCGAAGGATGAGGGCAGCACGGCGTTCTTGAGGGCTCCGCAGGCACCACCCTCCGATCGGTAAGACTGACAGCCGACCGAGCACCACGACGGAGAGGCAACTCGTTGGACCCCAGGATCGTCATCACAGGAGGAGCCGGGTTCATCGGGACCACGATCGCCCAGCGCTTCGACGCCGATGCCTCCGAGCTCTTAGCGATCGACTCGCTCCATCCCCAGGTGCACAAAGGCCCAGGACGCCCGGCGAGGCTTCCCGAGTCGGTCGAGCTGTGGCCCTTCGACGTGACGACGGCCCAGCCGTGGGACGCCCTCTTCAAGCTGGTGCGCCCGAGGGTGGTCATCCACCTGGCGGCCGAGACCGGCACCGGTCAGTCGCTCCATGAGGCCACCCGCCACGGCTCGGTCAACGTGGTGGGCACCACCCAGATGCTCGACGCGCTGAGCCGCTCAGGGCACGTACCCGAGCAGATCATCCTGGCGTCGTCTCGTGCTGTCTACGGAGAGGGGGCCTGGGAGGTCGACGGCGAGCGGTACTACCCCTCGGCGCGCAGCCACGCCGATCTCGCTGCCGGTCGATGGGACCCGCACCGAGCAGACGGTGTGGCGGGCCGACCGGTGCCCACCGAGGCCTCGTGGACGAGAGCAGAGCCCACCAACATCTATGCCGCCACCAAGCTGGCCCAAGAGCACATCTTGAAGGCGTGGACGATCGCCCATGGCTGTGCGCTCTCAGTGCTCAGGTTCCAGAACGTCTACGGGGTGGGCCAGTCGCTCGACAACCCGTACACGGGCGTGCTGTCGATCTTCACGCGCCAAGCGCTCGCCGGTGAGACGATCAACGTCTACGAAGACGGGATCATCACCCGAGACTTCGTCTACGTGACCGACGTGGCCGACGCCGTGCTGGCGGCGATCGCCAAGCCGCCGGCGACCAGCCAGACCCTGGACATCGGTTCGGGCAGGTCGACGACCATCCTCGAGGTGGCTCGCCTGATCGCTGCTGCGGCTGGTGCCCCCGAGCCCAAGGTGAGCGGAGCCTTCCGTGATGGCGACGTGCGCGCGGCGAGCTGCTTGATCGACGAGGCCCGCTCCGCGATCGGCTACGACCCGAGCTGCTCGCTCGAAGACGGGATCACCGCGCTGGTCGAGGGATCTCGGGCGATCTTGGGAGAGGCGTGACGCCCGAAGCCGTAGGGCACCCCCGCGACGTGAGAGCAGTCGTCTTCGCCCGAGGGCTGACCGAGTCGTGGATCCCGACCTTGGTCTCGCTGCGGTCCAGCCTTCCTGAGGTGCCCATCATCGTCGGGGCTCCTGGCCACGAGGCTCGCCAGGATCTCGCGGCCTTTGCCGACGTCCTCGTCGAGGTGGACTCGGCGGCCGCGCTGATCGAGCGGATCTATCTCGAGACCGAAGCGCACCTGCTGGTGGTGGCGGCCCCCTCGATCTTCCCTCCTGGGCTGCTCGATCGAGCTCGTGGGCTCGTGACCGAGGATCTGCGCTGCTCGAGCGTCTCGTTCTTGTCCAACGTCGGCGACTTCGCGAGCTTCCCCCACCCCGGTGAGGTGTCGATCCACCGTGTCGGGAACCTCGATGAGCACGGGGCGACGAGCCTCCTGCGCCGAGAGCCCGCAGGCCTCGAGGCCGTGCCCATCCCGTATCCGGTGGGCCCGGCGGTGCTGCTGAGCTCGCAGGGCCTCTCGATGGTGCGCCCCTTCCCTCACCACGACGGTCGGCTGACCTTGGAGCTGGCTGACTTCGGAGCCTCAGCGAGAAGCCGCGGGATGCTCGATCTCCTGGAGCCCAGCACCTTCGTCACCCGTCCGCTTGACCTGCCCGGCGAGCAGCCTGTCCACGCTGGGCTCAGCCCTGCAGATCGCCAGTGGCTCGAAGCGCGCCACCGGGGCGTGACCTCGCTCCTCGAGAGCCCTCAAGAGGCGCACAGCGCGCTCAACGAGGCGCTGCTGATGGCGCGCGTGAGCTTGACCGGTCTCCGTCTCATCGTCGACGGCACCTGCCTGATGCCCCAGGAGATGGGCCACCAGGTCACCTTCTTGGCCATGCTCACGGCGCTGGCGGAGCGAGAAGACGTCTCGTACCTCGGTGTGCTGCTCAACGGCCCTGCTCCGAGCTACGCCCGTGAGGCGCTCAGCCACCCGAAGGTCGACGCCAAGGTGGCGCCGTTCGCCACGCTCGAGGGCTTCCCCTCCGTCGACGTGGTGCTCCGCCCCTTCCAGGTGACCGAGGGCGTGGATCTGAGCGGGTGGCGAGCAAAGGGTCGCAGGCTCGCGCTCACGATCCATGACGTCATCGCGTTCCAGATCGGGGACTACTTCTCCTCGCCGGCCTCATGGCAAGCGCACCGCGCCGCAACCCGGCACGGGGCCGCTGCCGTCGACGGCGTGATCGCCATCTCCGAGGACACCAAGGATCAGATCCTCCTCGAGCGCCTTGGTGTCGATGCGTCTCGGATCTTCATCATCCCGAACGGGGTCGGTCACCTGACCGGCGACGAGCCTGCGGTCGAGCCCGCCGAGCTGCTCTCGAGGGGCTTCTCGGGCGAGCCGTTCCTCTTGGTGCTTGGGACCAACTACAGCCACAAGAACCGGGATCTGGCCATCGACGTGACGCGAGAGCTTCGGCACCGTGGCTTCAAGC
>Ga0181519_10005139_pt1 | contig 10510 bp, 9 predicted proteins | sample PEATcosm2014_Bin_26_FD_121102 | JGI IMG/M metagenome (GOLD analysis project Ga0181519, IMG submission 121102) | Peatland microbial communities from MTU Mesocosm Facility, Houghton, MI, USA - PEATcosm2014_Bin02_10_metaG | ecosystem: Environmental > Terrestrial > Soil > Wetlands > Peat | place... | reverse complement strand
GTTGCCGGAACCCGAGGTCAAGGGCGTGTTGATGTCGCCGTGCGCGTCGATCCAGATCAATCCCGGCGCGCGTTTGCGCGCCCGCGACACCCCGGCCAGGGTCCCGATCGCGATCGAATGATCGCCGCCCAAAACCAGCGGAAAGCCGCCGCGGCGCACGGTCTCTTCGACCAAGTGCGACAACTGATCGCAGACCGCCAGGATGATCGGCAGGTACTTCGCGTTTCGGGTCGCCTGCGCCGCCGCCGAGTCGGCGATGGGAACCGGAACGTTCCCATGATCGACCACCGACTCGACGCCGAGCTCCAGGAGCCGCTCGCGTAAGCCCGCGTAACGGATCGCGGAGGGACCCATGTCGACGCCGCGCCGGTCGGCGCCGAGGTCCATGGGCACGCCGATCACTTCGACGAGGCGGGGCGTGCGGCGCCCGGAGGTCTGGGGTGCGGGTGCGCTCGAGAGCATAGCCAGGGGCGCTTCTGCGCCGGGCCCGCGCTCCCCGCGCGCGGCGAACGCTTAAGCGCCTGCGCGACGCGGCTTCGCGGGCTGGGGCGGTGCGGCGGCCGCCGCGGCATTGAGCGTTTCGGTGACCGTGGGAGCGGGCGGCGCCGGATCGGGCGGGTAGTCCGGCATCGTGTGCTTCGCGAGGACCTTGAACACCCCCGCGACCGGAACGGCCAGGAACATGCCGCCGATGCCGGCCAGTTCGCCGCCGATGAGAATCGCGACGATGACCAGCAGCGGACTCAAGCCGACGCTCTCGCTGACGATCCTCGGCGCGACGAAGTGGCCTTCGAGTTGAAAGATCACTGCGAACAGGATCGCGATGATCAGCGCTTGGTGCCAGCCCTCGCTGAAGAGCGCGATCAACGTGGCGGGCACGAAGGCGACGACCGCGCCGACGTAGGGAATGATGTCGAACAGGCCCGCGGCCACGCCGATCAAGACGCCGTATTTGACCTTGAAGATCAAGAGCACGATCGTGATCAACGTGCCGATGGTCGCGCCGACCAAGAACTGGCCGCGGATGAAGCCGCCCAGCACCTTATCGAGATCGTGCAGAACGGCCGCCGCCTTGGGCCGCGCAGCGGGGGGCAAGGCGTTCATCCCGGCCTGCATCAGTTCGGGCGCTTCGAAGAGCAGATAGACCGAGATGACCGGGATGACCACCACGGTGGCCAGCACCGCAAAGGTCGAGAGCAGCAGCGCGAGCGCGCCGCTCGCGGCTTCGCCGGCATAGCGTTGGCCGAGCTCTCCGAGCTTCGCGGGCAGGTCGCCGAGATACGCGCGCACGTTGGCCGGCAAGCGCCGAACCAGCGGATTGGCCGGATCGTCGAGCGTCGTCTGCGCGTTGTGCACGATCGTCGGATACGAGCGCACCAGCGACTGCGCGTCGTCGCTCAGCGCCGGCACGACGAAGGCCGCGCCGAAGAACACGACCAGCGCCAAGCTCGCATAGACGACGGCGATGGCCGCGCCGAGCGGCATGCGCGCCTGCAGCCGGCGCACCGCCGGATAGATGACGTAGGTGAAAAAAACGGCCCCGATGAGGATGATCGTGACCGAGCGGATGCGCCCGAGAAAATCGAGCACGCCCGAGAGCACGAAGGCCCCGAGCGCGATCGTCAGCAGCAACTTGAGCCAAAAGGTGAGGCGGCGTTCGGCGCGCGACCGGACCGGCACGCGGGGCGGCGGGTTCTTCATCGACAACAGCGTACAACGGCAACCGGCACCGAGTTCCTGCCGACGAAGCGCCGGAGGCTTCGCCCGGCGGGGCTGCGTAGATGCGCCCGATGATTCTGCACCGCCCGCGGCCTCGCGCGCTGCTCGCCGCTCTCACGTGGGCGGCGCTCGCCCTGACCGCCGGGTGCGGCCGGCACGACGATGCGTCCAAACCGGCCGTGCGCCTGGGCATGGTGACCGACGTCGCCGGCCTCGGCGACAAGTCGTTCAACGACTCCGCATACGCGGGGCTGACCGCGGCCAAGACCCAACTCAACGCCGAGATCACCGTCCTCGAATCGAAGTCGGCCGCCGACTATCAACCGAACCTCACGGTGCTGGCCGACGAGGAGTTTGACGAAATCTATGCCGTCGGCTTCCTGATGAGCAAAGACGTCGAACACATCGCGCGCAACTTTCCCAAGCGACACTTCGCACTGATCGACGGAACGGCCGACGAACCGAACGTCTCGTCGGTGGTCTTTCGCGAACAGGAGGGCGCGTTTCTCGCGGGCGCGCTGGCCGCGATGGTCAGCAAGACCCGCGTCGTCGGCTTTTTGGGCGGCATGGACGTCGCGCTACTGCATCGCTTCGAGGCCGGCTACCGCGCCGGCGCGCGGCAGATCGACCCGCGGGTCAAAGTACTGGTCAAGTACACCGGCTCGTTCGATGACGTCGCCGCGGGCAAGGAACTCGCCGGCGTGCTCTTCGATCAGCACGCCGACGTGATCTTCATCGCCGCGGGCAAGTCGGGGCTCGGCGCGATCGACGAGACGCGCGCGCGGCCGAACGTCTACGCGATCGGCGTCGACTCGGACCAAGACGCGCTCGCCAAGGGAAAGATTCTGACCAGCGTGCTCAAGCGCGTCGACGTCGCGGTCTTCCGTCTCGCCGAAGAAGCGATCGCGCAGAAGTTACCCGCCGGCACCGAAGAGGTCGGCTTGCGCGAAGGCGGCATCGCGCTGACGCCGTTCACCTATTCGCGCGCCGTCGTGACCCCGGTGATGATGGCCCGGTTGGCCAAGTTGCGCGGAGCCATCATTAGCGGCGCGATCGCGCCGCCGCGGACGCGCGAAGCCTTGGCCGGCTTCAAGCCGGTTCGTCTCTAAGGCATGGACGGCTTCGCGCTCGAATTGCGCGAAATCGTCAAGACCTACCCGGGCGGCGTGCGCGCGCTCGACGGCGTCGACCTCGCCGTCCGCCCCCGCGAGCTTCACGCGCTCTGCGGCGAGAACGGCGCGGGCAAAACGACGCTCGCCGCGATCGCCGCCGCGCGCCTGCAGGCGACGCGAGGACGAGTGACGGCGGCCGGCACGGTTGGCTTCGTGCCGCAGCACCCGCACCTCGTCGAGCGCATGCGCGTCTGGGAGAACGTCGTGCTCGGCCGCGAGCCGCGGCGCGGCTTGCGGCTCGACGCGGTCGCCGCGCGCGAACGCGTTCGCAACCTGAGCGCGAGGTTCGCCTTGCCCGTCGAGCCGGATGCGCGGATCGAGTCGCTCGACGCCGGCGCGATGCAGCGGGTCGAGATCCTGCGCGAACTGGCGCGCGAGCCCGCCGTGCTGATCCTCGACGAGCCGACGGCCGCCTTGGCGCCCGGTGAGAGCGATGCGCTTTTCGCGACCTTGCAGACGCTGGCCGCAAGCGGCACCGCGATCCTCGTCGTGACGCACGACTTGGGCGACATCGCGGAGTACGCCGAGCGGATCACCGTCTTGCGCGCGGGTCGCGTCGCGGCGCGCTTCGAACGCGGCGCGCGGGCGAGCGAGATCGCGCGGGCGATGGTCGGCGGCGAGTTGCCGGTGCTCGCGACGCGCATCGACGGCCCGACGGCGCCGTGCTTGGAGGTCCGGGCCCTGAGCGCTCGCGCCGGCGCGGACGCGCTGCACGATTTCGATCTCGACGTGCGCGCGGGCGAGATCGTGGGCATCGCCGGCGTTGAAGGCAACGGCCAACGCGCGCTGGCCGACGCCGTCGCCGGGCTCACGCCGTATCGCGGCACGGTGCGCCTCGACGGACGCGAACTCAGCGCAGGCGATCCGGGCGGGCGCATCGCGGCGGGCCTGCGCACGATCCCGCGCGACCGGCAGCGCGAAGGCCTCGTGCTGGAGTGGACGCTCGCGGAAAATCTCGCGCTCGGCGATCAGCGACGCCGGCCGCTGCGGCGCGGACCATTTCTCGATCGTGAAGCCGCGCGAGCGCGAGCGCGGGACGTGATCGCGCGCTTCGACGTGCGCGCACCCTCACTCGAGGCGCGAGCCTATGCGCTCAGCGGTGGAAATCAGCAGAAATTGCTCGCCGGGCGCGCGCTTGCCGCGCGGCCACGGCTGCTGCTGGCCTGCGAGCCGACGCGCGGCATCGATGTCGGCGCGGCCGCGTTGCTGCGCTCGCGGGTGATCGAGGCGCGCAACGCGGGCGTCGCGGTCTTGGTCATCTCGCTCGAACTCGACGAACTCTTCGAACTCGCGGATCGCATCGTCGTGCTCTTTCGCGGAACCCGGACGGGCGAGTTCGCGCGCGACGGGTTCGACCGCGCCCGCATCGGTGCGGCCTTGGCCGGCGTGCGCGCGGGGTGAGAGCCGCAGCTTGGGTTGCGGTCGGCGGGCTAGCGCTGGCCGGCGCCGGCGCAACGCTCCTGGCCGGCGCCAACCCGCTCGAGGCGGCCGGCGCGCTGCTCCGTGGCGCGCTCGGGGGCCCGCAGCAGATCGCCGAGACCCTGGTGCAGACGGCCTCGCTGCTCTTCCCCGCCCTCGCCGTCGGGTTCGCGCTACGCGGCGGGCTCTTCAACATCGGCGCCGACGGCCAGGCGGTCGCGGGAGGTCTGGTCGCGGGCCTGATCGGCGCGGCCTGGCCCGGCGCCGGCGGGTTCGCGCTGGTCGCGGCCCTGGCGGGCGGAACGCTCGCCGGCGGGGCGTGGGGCGCGCTTGCCGGGGTGCTTCGCGCCCGCTTCGGCGGCAGCGAAGTGATCGCCACGCTGATGCTCAACGTGCTGGCCGGGCTGCTCGCCACGTATCTGCTGAGCGGCCCGCTGCGCGCACCCGGCGCGACCGGACCGGAAACTGCGGCCTTGCCGGAATCGGTGTGGCTGCCGCTGCTGATGCCGGGCACCCGACTCTCGGTCGCGCTGCCGCTGGCGCTGGCGCTGGCCGCGGCGCTGCAGATCGTGTTGCGGCGAACCATCTACGGCTTCGAGCTTCGCGCCGCGGGGCTCGCTCCGGAGACGGCACGGCGGGCGGGCATCGACCTCGGCGCGATCGCCTTCTCGGCCCTCAGCCTCTCGGGTGCGATGGCGGGTTTGGGCGGCGCGACCATCGTCACCGGCGTGCTGCACCGCTTCGATCCGGCGCTCTCGCCGGGCTACGGCTTCATCGGCATCGCGGTCGCGCTCGTCGGCGGCCTCGAGCCGGCACGCATCGCGCTCTCCGCGTTCGGGTTCGCGATTCTACAGAGCGGCAGCCTCACGCTGCAAGCCTTCGCCCACGTGCCCAAAGACGTTATCGTGCTACTCGAGGGCCTCGCGATCGTCGCGCTGGCCGGACGGCGCGCCTTCGTCGCGCGCGCGACGCTGCCGCCGTGAACGAGGCGCTCGCCGGACTCGCCTCGTTCGCCACGCTCGCCCTGATAAAGGCCGCGCCGATCGCCTTCGCGGCGCTCGGCGGCGTGCTCTGCGAACGCTCCGGCGTGGTCGACGTGGCGCTGGAGGGCCAACTCGCGGCGGGTGCGTTCACCGCCGTCGTCGTCAGCGCCGCGAGCGGGAATCCGCTGCTCGGCCTGGCGGCCGGCATCGCCGCCGGAGCGTTGCTCGGCTACGCGCTCGGGCTCGCCGCGACGCGGTTTGGCGCCGATCAGATCGTGGCCGGCATCGGTCTCAACGTCTTCGCGCTGGGCGCGTGCGCGTTCGGCCTGGTGCTGGTCTTCGGGCGGGAGGGAACCTCGGACGAAGTCCACGCGCTCGGCAACCGCGGCGAGGCCGCGCTGATCTTGGCGGGCTTCGGCTGCGCCGCGGCTTTGCACGCGCTGTTCTACGCCTCGCCGTGGGGTTTGCGCGTGCGCGCGTGCGCCGAAAACCCGGCTGCGGTTCGTGACGCGGGACTCGACCCGGGGCGCATGCGCAGGTTGGCCTGCACGGCCGGCGGCGCGTTAGCCGGGCTCGGCGGCGTCTTTCTGGCGCTGGCCGAACTCGATCTCTATTCCGACGGCATGACCGCCGGCCGCGGGTTCATCGCGCTCGCCGCGGTTATTTTCGGCGGCTGGACGCCGCTCGGCGCCGCGGCCGCTTCGCTCGTCTTCGGGGCACTCTCCGCTTTGCAGTTCGGGTTGCAACGCAGTGGCATCCCGAGCGAGGCGATGCAAGCCTTGCCCTATCTCGCCGCGCTCGCGGCGTTGGCCGGCTGGACCGGACGCGCGCGCGCTCCGCAGGCCGACGGCGTGCCGGAGGAGCGCCGCTTCGACTGACGGTGCACGATCGCGGCGAAGATTTACGCACCTGTAACAGGGGATCGCGACGACGGAAACGAGATATGTCGCCCAACGTATGACGCGCAACCTCCACCGGGTTCTGTGCAGTCTGGCCGCAACGACGGCAATGGCCCTGCCGGCGGCTGCTCCCGCCGCCGCTCTCTCCGGTCCGCTGGCCGAGTTGCAGGCGCGGCTCGATTCGGCCGCCGTGCACGCTCCCGGGCGCGTGGGCATCGCGGTCGAAGACTTGGCCACGGGCATGACCTCCGGCGTCAACGCCGGCTCCAGCCTGCCGGCCGCGTCGACCATCAAGATCCCGGTGATGGTCGAGGTCTTCCGGCAAATGGCCGGCGGACGCATCGACCTCAATACGCGCCTGCACCTCTTGGCCGCCGATAAGGACGACGGCTGGGGCGACCTGGTCAACGCGCCGGTCAATACGGTGCGCACGGTCGAGCAGTTGCTGCGGCTGATGATCGACGACAGCGATAACACCGCGACCAATATGCTCATCCGTCTCGTCGGTCGCGAGCAGGTCAACACGACGATGGCCGGCCTGGGCCTGCGCGACACCAAGTTGAACGACTACATCCGCTCGGCCACCGACGGCATCCGCTACTCGTTGCGCTCGAGTCCGCGCGATATGGTCAAACTGCTCGACTCGATCGCGCGCCGCCGGCTGGTCGACTCCTGGTCGTCGGGCGAGATGTTGGCTATTCTGACCGGCCAGACGCATAACGGACTGCTGCCGCAGCCCTTGCCCAAGAAGTTGCAGATCGCGCACAAGACCGGCTCGTTGCACGACACGCTCAACGACGTCGGCATCGTCTTCCGGGCCAACGAACCATACGTGATCGCGGTGATGACCACGCAGTTGCCGAGCCTGCCGCTGGGCCGGCGCTTCATCCAACACGTCTCGAAGTTGACCTACGACGAACTCGGCCGCTTCATGCACTGGCGCGAAGACGAAGGGTTGCCCGCCTTCAAATTAGGCATGGCCGCTCCGCGAGCCACGACCAGTACCGCTCTGGCGCCCGACTTACAGATGTGGAACGCCGAAGACTCGACCGCGTTGCCCGCGTTGCCCGATTCGCAGCAACCGTGGACGGCCCCGGAGTCGAGCGCGCCCGACCTTCCTCCGTCGCCAAACTAGCGCCGAACGAAACTGAGGGCGGCTTAGGCGATAACCCGGCGGCCCGCATAGACGGGCGTCAGCCAAGAACGGTATTTCGGATCGCGGCCCGAGGTGGCGCGCTCGTAGTGATCGCGTAGGGCGCGGGTGACCGGGCCTAAACGGCCGTCGCCGATCTGCCGGTGATCGACCGACTGCACGTAGGTGACGCCGGCCGCCGTGCCCGTGAAGAAGAGTTCGTCGGCGACGTAGAGTTCGCTGCGATCCAAGGCCCGCTCGACGATCGGTAGGCCCAACTCGTCCGAGGTCAACTTGAGGATCGCCCGCCGGGTGATGCCTTCGAGCACGTTCTGCGTCGGATCGGGCGTGAACAGGGTTCCGTTCTTGACCATGAACAGATTGGCCGCCGAGCCTTCGGCGACGTGGCCGTCGCTCGAGAGCATGATCGCTTCATCGAAACCGTTCATCTGCGCTTCGCTCTTGGCCAGCGCGGAATTGATGTAGGCTCCGGTAATCTTGGCCCGCGCGGGCGCCATCGTGTCGTCGATGCGCCGCCACGAGCTGACGCAGGTCTTGAGCCCAGCCGCCGCGTCGTAATACGACGTGAACGGCACGGCCACGATCGCGAAGGCGTCGGGCACCCCGGCCAGGCGCACGCCGACGTCTTCGGCGCTCTTGTACATCAAGGGCCGGATGTAGATGTCGGTCTCGAAACGGTTGCGCGCGCAGAGTTCGGTGGTGATGTCGACCAGTTCGTCGAGGCTCTGCGGCAAGTCCATCAGGAGAATGCGCGCGGAACTCTTCAAGCGTTCGAAGTGCTCGCGCAGGAGCAACAGATTGAGTTCGCGCGCCTCCTCGCTCCAGTAGCCGCGAATGCCCTCAAAGCAGCCGGTGCCGTAGTTGAGCCCGTGGGTCAGCAGGCCGACTCGGGCCTCGTCGTACGACAGGAAGCGTCCGTGGGCAAAGACCGTCGACGCATTCAGGCTCATGTGCCTCCTCATTCGAGGTCGCGGGGGCGCAGGCATTTCAAGACGGAGGCGAACCTTCCCGCTATGGGCGGTCGCGGGGTTCTCTTGGAAGTCGCGCTGCGTTTCTTGCGCTTGGGGCTGACCTCGTTCGGCGGCCCGGTCGCCCATCTCGGTTACTTCCGGCGGGAGTTCGTCGAACGGGCGCGCTGGCTCGACGACGCAACATTCGGTGAAATGGTCGCCATCTGCTCGGTGCTTCCCGGACCCAGCAGCAGCCAGGTCGGCATTTTGCTCGGCACGCTGCGCGCCGGTCCGCTCGGCGGCGTCGTGGCTTGGCTGTGCTTCACCACGCCGTCGGCACTCGCGCTGGCGACGTTCGGCATCGGCTTACGCGTCGCGCACGTACACTCGGGCCCGCACCTGCCCGACGCGCTGACGGGCGCGCTGATCGGACTCCAGGGTTCGGCCTCGGCCGTCGTGCTGCTGGCCGTGGCCGGAATGTTCCGCAGCCTGGCCAAAACCGCGCCGGCCCGCGCGATCGCCGGCCTCGGTTTCGCGCTTTCGCTCGCCGCGATCGTCTACGCGCCGCAACTGCAGTGGGTAGCGCTCCTGAGCGGGGGCGCGATCGGCGCGGCCTTTCCCGGCCTCGCGCCTCCGCTGCCCGCTCGAGCGCCGCCGCTGCACGTGCCGCGCGTGGCCGGAATCGCCGCGGCGGTTGCGCTCGTACTCGCGCTCGTCGTGCTCCCCGCATTCGCCCACGCCGGCTACCTCGCGCTCTTCGCCACGTTCTTCCGCGCCGGTTCGCTCGTCTTCGGCGGCGGTCACGTCGTGCTGCCCTTCTTGCAGCAACTGATCGGTTCCGACCGCGTCGACGTGCGCGACTTCTTCGCCGGTTACGGCGCGGCGCAAGCCGTGCCCGGCCCGCTCTTCACCTTCGCGTCGTTCCTCGGCGCATCCGATAAGACGATCGTCACGCCTGCGCTGGGCGCGCTGGTCGCGACGCTGGGCATATTCGCGCCGTCGTTTCTTCTCTTGCCGGCGGGAATCGCGCTCTGGGGCGTGCTGCGCGGCTTCGCCCGCGCGCCGGCGATCCTGATGGGTCTCAATGCGGCGGTCGTCGGACTGCTCGCGGCGGTGGCGGTCGATCCGATCGGCGTCGCGCTCGTGCGCGTGCCGCTCGCCGCCGCAATCGCGCTGTGCGCGCTGCTCGCGCTCGAGCGCTTCGCGCTGCCGGCGTGGCTCGTGGTGCTTGGTAGCGCACTCGCCGGCGCGAGCCTCGGCAGCGTGCTTCCGCACTGATGCGTCGCGCGCCGAGGGTCTTGGCTTTGGAACGGGAATCGAAGCGTTGATGGGTTGGATCGAAGGATCGCGCGCGTTCGACATCACCTGGGGCACGGTGACCGGCTGTCTCTGCCTCCTCTTCGCGAGCCCGGCGCTGTGGTGGATTCTGCCCAAGCACGCGCGGCGAATTTTTCCGGAGAGCGTCGATCCGCGTCAGATGATCCAATTCGGCTGGGGCCTGTTCGGCATGTTCATGGCGTTTACGAATTTCGGCTGCCGCTTCATCGACCATCGGTACTTGGAGGGCGTGCACGAGGGCTTCTTCGCGCTCACGCTCATCGTCTTGGCCGTGCTCGCTCCGCTGGTCTTGCGTGCGCTCAACCGTAAACCAGTCGCCACGGCGCGCGCCTCGACGCAATGCGCGGCAACCTCAGAACCGCTCTCGGCATAACGCTCGCGCTGCCGCTCCTCGGAGCGGTGGCGGTTTCAACGCACGCCGTCGTGCTGCCGACCGAATGGTCGTTGAGCGCGCCGCCGGCGCAGGTCGCGCCAACCGGGACGCTGCCGCAGAGCGCGCGGCTCACGCGCGACGGCAAGCATCTGATCGTCGTCGAAGGCGGGGATGCGGGCGCGGGTCTCAGCGTTCTCGACCCGGCGACGCTCGCGGAGCAAGCGCACGTCAAACTCGACGGCGCCTTCGGCGACATCGCGCTCGACGGCAGCGCCGAGGGCTACTGGGTGGCGGGCGCGGGCAGCGACAAACTGGTGCATGTCGCCGGCGACGCGGCGACGCCCGATCGTACGATCGCGCTGCCGGCCGGCTTCTGGGCGAGTGCGGTCGCGCTTTCGCCCGACGGCAAGACGCTGGCCGCCAGCGGCGATCTCGTCGACGAGGTCGCGCTCATCGACGCCTCCGCCGGAACGTTGCTCGGCACCGTCAAGACCGGGCGCCATC
>Ga0181519_10005137_pt1 | contig 10513 bp, 9 predicted proteins | sample PEATcosm2014_Bin_26_FD_121102 | JGI IMG/M metagenome (GOLD analysis project Ga0181519, IMG submission 121102) | Peatland microbial communities from MTU Mesocosm Facility, Houghton, MI, USA - PEATcosm2014_Bin02_10_metaG | ecosystem: Environmental > Terrestrial > Soil > Wetlands > Peat | place... | reverse complement strand
GCACGATTCCTCAAGCAGCAGCGGCGCAGGGACAGCCCCAGCCGCTGGCCCCTCCCGCCGAGACCCCGGCCGCCGAGCAGCCGGGCTTCGGCTCGCGTGGGCGCCTGCGCCGGCGGGCCCGCTTCCTGCGCAAGGCCCGCGAGCTGGCCTACCGCGACCTGGGCGGACTTGTCTTCAACCTGCACCGCTTCGGCGAGCGCAACGATTCGCTGGTCCTGGCCAAGCTCGCCACGGTGGGCCACATCGACAGCGAGCTGCGCTCGATCGAGGCGGCCCTCTCACAGCGCAGCCCGATCACGGTCCTGCGCGAGGCCGGGATCACTGCCTGCCCGCGCTGTGCGGCGATCCACGGCAGCGAAGACCGCTTCTGCCCGAACTGCGGGCTGGGGCTGGCGCCGGGCGCCGCGGGACCGATCGCGGGGGCCGCGAGCAGCGGGCCGGCCGTCCCCGTCCCGGCGGCTGAGGCACCGGCCCCCGCCGGCGCGCCGGCCCCCGCCTCCACTCCGGTCCCCCCCTCCACGCCGGTCCCCGCCACCCCACCGGCGGGCATCCCCCCAGCGGCGCTCGCCTCCTCGCCGGCGCCTGCGGCGCCCGTCACACCTGCCGCGGCGCCCACCGCCGCCGAGCCGCCCTCCAGCGCGCCGGCGGAGAGCTCGCCTGCCCCGCCCGGCGGGTCGCCCGGCGGGCGGGCGCCGATGCCGCCTGCGCGAGCCGCTCCAGCGGCCACACCCGCTCCGATCCGCCCGGCAGGGCCGGAGGACTCGACCGAGATCCTCCATCCCCAAGCACCCAAGCCGTGACGGCGGCCGCCCCCCCGATCAGCGCCGGCGGCCCACCCGGCGCAGCGCCCGCGGCTGAAAGCTGTCCGCTCTGCGGGGCGCCGCTGCGCCCCGACCAGGAGTGGTGCCTGAAATGCGGTGCGGCCGCCCGCACGCGGCTGGCGGCCGCACCGAACTGGAGAGCCCCGCTCGTGACCCTCGCGGTGATCGGCGCGCTGGCACTGGCGATCCTCGCGGCGGCGCTGGTGAAGCTCGCGGGCGACTCGGGGCCGGCGCCGCCGGCACGCACGATGACCGTCACGACGGCGCAGCCGGCCGCAGCGGCACCGGCGAGCACGCTGCCCGCCTCGACCACGGCGCAGGGGGCCGTCCCCGGCGCGGGGCTCGCAGGCCCCGCCGCGACGAGGGGCTCGGCGGCGCCGAGCACGACGCCGCTGGTGGCGGGCAGCGCAAGTGTCCTCGCTGCCAGGCGGCACAAACACAGGGCTTTGCTCGACCGCTAGCACGGGCCGCCGGGGGGCCGCCCGCCCCCGCCCGGCCGCGAGGGATACGGTTCCCACGATGCCCGTCTCCCCCACGGCGAGCGCACACGATGCCGACATCGCCGTCGTGGGCGCAGGCGCGGCCGGCCTCTACGCAGCCCTCTGCGGCGCCCGGCAGGGAGCCCGGGTCGTCCTGATCTCCGCAACGCCCCTGGCCCAGACGGCCAGCTACTGGGCGCAGGGCGGATTGGCCGCCGCCCTGGCCGCCGACGACAGCTTCGAGTTGCACCTGCGCGACACCGAGGCGGCCGGGCGCGAGCTGGTGCGCCGCTCGGCGGCCGAGGTCCTGGTCGCCGAGGCGCCCGCCTGCGTGCGCGACCTCCAGGGCATGGGCGTCCGCTTCGACGCGGACCGTTTCGGGCACCTGGCCCTCGGCCTCGAGGGAGGCCATTCCGTGCGGCGCGTCGTTCACGCCGGGGGCAGCGCGACGGGCCGACGCGTCGTCCGCCAGCTCTCCGCGCTGGCGGCCTCCGAGCCGCGTATCTCGATCCTCGAGGGATCCCGGGCCCGGGCGCTGTGGCGCTCGGAGGGCAGCTGCCGCGGGCTGATCTGCGACGGCGGCCCGGTGATCGCCTGCCGGGCGGTGATCCTGGCGACGGGCGGCGCGGCGGCCCTGTGGGCACGCACGACGAATCCTCCGGGCTCGCAGGGGATCGGCCTGCTGCTGGCCGCGGCGGCCGGAGCGGCCCTGGCCGACCTCGAGCTGCTGCAGTTTCACCCGACTGCCGTGATCGGCGTCGGCGGCCGCGAGGGCTTCTTGATCACGGAGGCGATCCGCGGCGAGGGGGCGACCCTCCACGACGCCTCCGGCGAGCGGTTCGTCGAGGAGCTGGCGCCCCGCGACGAGGTCTCGCGAGCGATCCAGGAGCTGCTCGACGCGAGCGGCGGGCGCTCGGTCGGGCTGGACATGCGAGCGATCGACCCGGCCCGCTTCCCCAACGTCGTCACAGCGCTGCGCGAGGCGGGCCTTGACCCGACCCGTGAGCTGATCCCCGTGGCTCCGGCGGCCCATTACATGATGGGCGGGATCGTCACCGACCTCGACGCCCGTTCGACGCTGGAGGGCCTCTACGCCGTCGGCGAGTCCTCGTGCACCGGCCTGCACGGCGCCAACAGGCTGGCCTCGAACTCACTGAGCGAGTGCTTCGTCTTCGCGCGCCGGGCGGTCACCCACGCGCTCGCAACGGACGCCCCCGCGGGTGGTCCCCCCCAGGGAGCGGAGCTGGACTCGCTGGAGCGTCTGCCGGCGCCGCCGCCCGCGGAGCGAGCGACCCGCGAGGCTCTCTGGCGCGACGCCGGCATCCTGCGGGACGAGGCCGGATTGACGCGCCTGTTGACGGACGCTCACCCGCTGGCCAGGATGATCGCCCGCTGCGGCCTGGCCCGTGAGGAGAGCCGAGGGGCTCACCGGCGCCGCGAGCACCCCCGGCCGGACCCCGCCCTGGACCACCGCCACGCGGTCCTCGCGGGCAGTGACGAGCCTGCCTGGGAGACCTGGCGCTGAGCGGCGCGCGGGCCGCGCCGGGCCGGCGGTCCGAACGCGGACATAAGAACTTCGCGTTCTGATCTTTATCTCGATCCTTTTGCGGGGAAGCCGTGTTGGAGAGCTCAGGAAGGCTTTCGGCCGGTTGGAGTCAGTCAGGAGAAGGCGGGTGTGCTCCCAACCACGGTTCGATCGAGGGACAGGAGTTTCGCCATGTATCAGTTCAGTCGGGCCATCTACAGAGAGCTCTCGGATCAGATCCTCGAGCCCTCGCCCGGGACCACCGAGAAGAACAACCACGCAGCGGTGCTGCGGGCCTGTGAGGCCGTGATCACGCGCCTGGCGGTCGATCGCCACTACTTTGCGCGCCCCGAGCGGACGCTGTTCTGCGACATCCGGGGCTACTTCCCGATGTCGGCCCAGGGCCGGGTTCACCTCGTCGTCTCGCGCTATCTGGGCTACGCCCAGAAGTTCCTCGCCGAGCACCCCAACGAGGCCTACGCGGCGGTCAGCGGCGCCCAGCCCCGCTGCCGTGCGACGACGCGCAAGGGCTCGGCCTGCCAGCGGACGCCGCTGGCCCGCAACGGCTACTGCCCCTCACACCAGCACCTCGCCGACACCGAGGACCGGGAGCTGGCGGCCGCCTGAGCCCCGGGCGCCCGCCGCGACCGGGGCTCGGTGGCGCCCCCGCTTCGGGGTGCCCTTGCATAGTCTGGGCCGATGCTGCTGGGGGTCGATGTCGGCGGGACCTTCACCGACGCGGTCCTGATCGACCGCAGCGGCCGGCTCCACACCGCCAAGGTGGCCTCGACGCCGGCCGAGGAGTCACTCGGCGTGATGCAGGCCGTCGAGCTGGTGCTCGAGCGGGCCGGCGCCGAAGCGCTCGAGGTCGAGCGCTTCGCCCACGGCATGACGGTCGCGACCAATGCCCTGCTCGAGGGCCGCACGGCCCGGACGGCGCTGATCGCCACGGCGGGCTTCACCGATGTGATCGAGCTCGCCCGCCAGGACCGCCCGCATCTCTACCGGCTCTGCGAGGCCTCGCCGGAGCCGCTCGTCCCCGCTGAGCTCCGCTTCGCGGCCGAGGAGCGGATCGGGCCGACGGGCGTCCTGCGCCCGCTCGAGGACGCCGGCGCGCGGGCGCTGTGCAAAGAGCTCGCCGAGGCGGGACCGCAGGCCGTGGCGGTCTGCCTGCTGCACTCCTACGCCGACCCGCGCCACGAGCTGAGGCTGGGCGAGCTGATCTGCGAGCTGCTCCCGGGTGTCGGGCTCTCGCTCTCGAGCGACCTCGTCGGCACCTTCCGCGAGTACGAGCGGACGGCGACGACGGCCCTGGACGCGGCCCTCTCGCCGCTGCTGGGCGCATACCTCGCCGACCTCTGCGCCCAGGCCGCCGCTGCCGGGGTGATCGAGCCCAGCATCATGCAGTCCTCCGGAGGCCTCACCGGCGCGGCCCGGGCGGGTGCTCACGCTGCGCTGACCGTGCTTTCAGGGCCCGCCGGCGGGGTCGCGGGGGCGCTGCTCGCCGCCGGGCTGGCCGGCGAGCAGAACGTCGCCTGCTTTGACATGGGCGGCACCTCATGCGACGTCTGCCTGATCGAGTCCGGTCATGTGCTCGAGACGGCCGAGCGCGTGATCGCGGGCCGTCCGGTCTCGCTGCCGGCACTCGAGATCCAGACCGTCGGCGCCGGCGGCGGATCGATCGCCTGGCGGGACTCCGGTGGCGCTCTGCGCGTGGGCCCGGCCTCGGCGGGCGCCCGGCCGGGACCCGCCTGCTACGGGCGTGGCGGCCGGCAGCCGACGGTCACGGACGCCAACCTCCTGCTGGGCAGGCTGGCGCAGGAGCGCCCCCTGGCCGGTGGCCTGATCCTCGACCGCGAGGCTGCCGAGCGGGCAGTGGGCACCCTGGCGGGCGAGCTGGGCATCTCCACGACGGCCTGCGCCGAGGGCATCGTCGCGGTGGCCGAGGCCGAGATGCTGGGCGCTCTGCGCCTGCTGACGGTCGAGCGGGGCATCGACCCGCGCTCGTTCACCCTGATGCCCTTCGGCGGCGCCGGCGGACTTCACGCGGCGGCGCTGGCCGAGCAGCTGGGGATCTCCCGGGTGCTCTGCCCCCGCGGCGCGGGCGTCCTGTCCGCGCTGGGCCTCGCGGCGGCGGCGCCGCGGCGGGATGTCGCGCGGACGGTCATGATCGCCGTCGGCCCCGGCAGCGCCGAGCGCCTGGAGGCGGCCCGCGGGCCGTTGATCGAACAGGCCCTCCGGGAGCTCGCCGAGGACCCGGTGCGGATCAGGGTCCGCCACGAGCTGCGCTACCGCGGCCAGTCCTTCGAGCTCCCGGTCGATGAAGAGCGCCCCCCGGGGCGCCCGCCCCGGGCGCTCGGCCCCGAGGCCCTGCGGGAGGCCTTCGGCGAGGCGCACCAGGCCCGCTACGGCTACCGCGACGAGCAGGCCCAGCTGGAGCTGGTCAACCTGAGGGTCTCGGCCTGGGCGCCGGCCCCGGCGCTGCGCTGGACGGGCGCCGGCGGGCCGGCGGGCCGGCCCGAGCAGTGCACGGTGGTCTTCGCCGGCGAGCCGGTCAGGGCCGTACTCGTGCGCGGCGAGCCGGCGGCGGGGACGCGGCTGGCAGGGCCGGCCCTCTGCGCGATGGCCGACACGACGCTGCTGATCCCGCCGGGCTGGAGCGGGGAGGTCGACGCCAACGGCACGATCGGGCTCACCCGCGGGGAGCCGGACTGAGTGCTCGACCCGGTCGAACTTCAGGTGCTCACCGGCGCGCTGCGGGCCGCCTGTGCGGAGATGGGGGTCGTCCTGATCCGCTCGGCACATTCGTCGAACATCAAGGAGCGCAGGGACGCCTCGACGGGACTGTTCGACGCCGACGGGCAGATGACGATGCAGGCCGAGCACATCCCGGTCCACCTCGGCGCGATGGGGGCGGCCGTCGCAGCCGTCGCCGGCGAGCGCCATGCGCCGGGCGTCTCATGGATCCTCAACGACCCGTTCGCCGGCGGGACCCACCTGCCCGACATCACCGTGATCACACCCGTCTTCAGCGCCGCGGGCGAGCTGATCGGCTTCGCCGCCAGCCGGGCCCACCATGCCGACGTCGGCGCCCGCACCCCGGGCTCGATGCCGGCCGACAGCCGTACGCTGGCCGAGGAGGGCGTTGTGATCTCGCCACGGCCCCTGACGGAGGCGATGATCGACGAGCTCGTGGGGCAGATGCGCCAGCCACGGGAGCGCAGGGCCGACCTGCGGGCCCAGCTGGCCGCCAACCGGGCCGGCGCGATCCGCCTCGCCGAGCTGGCCGAGCGGCTTGGCGCGGGGCGCCTGCGCGAGGGGACGGATGCGGTGCTCGACTACTCCGAGCGGCGCACCCGGGCCTGCCTGGCAGCCCTCCCCGACGGTGTGCGCCTCAGCGAGGACGTGCTGGAGGCGCCCGAGGGCGACCTGCCGCTGCGCCTGCGCGCCGAGCTCACCGGCGAGCGTCTCGTGCTCGACTTCGCCGGCAGCGCCGCCCAGCACGGTGGCAACCTCAACTGCCCGCTGGCCGTGACCGACTCGGCCTGCCTGTTCGCCGTGCGGGTCCTGACCGATCCCGATATCCCAGCCAGCGCCGGCGCCCGTCGGCCCGTCGAGGTGCGCGCGCCCCTGGGCAGCCTGCTCAACGCCCGCCCCGGGGCGGCCGTCGCGGCGGGCAACGTCGAGACCTCCTCACGGGTCGCCGACCTGATCCTGAGCGCCTTCGGCCGGGCCCAGGGGCAGGGGACGATGAACAATCTCAGCCTCGGCGGGGAGGGCTTCTCCTACTACGAGACGCTCGGCGGCGGGCAGGGCGCCTGCGCGGACGCGGACGGCCCGAGCGCGGTCCATGTGGCGATGTCCAACACGCTCAACACGCCGATCGAGGCGCTCGAGCGGGAGTTCCCGCTGCGGGTCACCGAGTACTCACTGCGCCGCGGCTCGGGCGGGGGCGGGCGCCACCGCGGCGGCGACGGCGTGGTCAGGGAGCTCGAGGCGCTCGCGGAGATGAGCTTCTCGCTGATCGCCGAGCGCCGCCGCCACGGGCCCCGGGGCGCTCAGGGCGGCGCGCCCGGCGAGCCGGGCAGGGACCTGCTCGACGGGCGCCCGATCGCGGCCAAGAGCACGGGGCGCCTGCAGCCAGGGCAGCGGCTGCGCATCGAAACGCCCGGTGGGGGAGGATTCGGGGATGACGCCAAGCAGCCCGACTGAGCGGATCGGCTTCCTGGGCCTCGGGATCATGGGCTCGCGGATGGCCGCCAACGTGGCCCGGGCCGGCTATGAGCTTTCGGTCTGGACCCACACAGCCGGCAAGGCCGAGGCCTGGGCCGCCGAGCACGGCGCCCGGGCTCTTGCCAGTCCGGCCGAGGTGGCGGGCCAGAGCGACATCGTCATCTCGATGGTCGTCGACGGCGCGCAGGTCGCATCGATCCTGCTGGGCGAGGGCGGCGCGATCGAGGCGGCCAGGCCGGGGCTGTTGTGCGTGGATATGTCGACGATCGCCCCGCCGGACACGCGCCGCATCGGTGCGGCGCTGCGCGAGCGGGGTGCGTCGCTGCTCGACGCGCCCGTGACCGGCTCGGCACCGCGGGCCGAGGAGGGCTCGCTGACGATCATGGCCGGCGGCGGGACGGCGGACTTCGAGCGTGCCCGCCCGGTCCTCGAGGTGCTGGGCCGGGTGATCGTCCACGTCGGCGAGCTCGGCCAGGGCGAGATGCTCAAGCTGATCAACAACGCCCTGGGTGCAGCCAACGCAGCCGCGGTGGCAGAGGCGCTGGTGCTCGCGAGCAGGACGGGCATCGACCTGGACGCGCTCGTCGAGGTCGTCGGTGCCGGTTCGGGCGGCTCGGTGCAGATGACCCTGAAGTCCCGAGCGATGCGCGAGCACGACTTCACGACGCTCTTCAAGACGGCACACATGCTCAAGGACGTCCGGCTCTGCCTCGAGGAGGCCCAGGCCGCGGGAGTCCCGTTCCCGGCGGCGGCGCACGCCCGCGACCTGCTCACCGCCGCGATGGGCAGGGGCCACGCCGACGACGACTACGCCTCGCTGATCGAGGCCGCGGAGGGGCTCGCCGGGCGCCGGCTGTGATCGGCGCTCCATAAGCTGGCCGACTGGCCAGTCGATTTCGCTCTTTCGGCGGAAAATCAGCCAAAAAAGGCCTCGATTTGCAGGCGATTTGGGATTTTCGCTCAGGTTTCGTATCTTTAACGGGCTGGCGACGTCGCCGAGGGGCGACACACGCGGCTCATAGCAGGACGTTCCCTCCCAACAGCACCGCCTTCTCTATGCCAATTGCTTTCAAAGAATGGGCTGTCACCGTCCGCGCCCTAGCGGAAGGCGAGCAGCTCCTGACGCTCCGCAAGGGCGTTCTGCCGCAGGCCGGAAAGCCGTTCAGGCTGGCCCACGAGCGGTTCTTCCTCTACCCCACGTTCGACCACCAGACCGGTGACCTCGTCCGCGAGTCCCACCAGCCCGAGCTGCGCCGCGCACTCGAGGAGGGCGTCTGGAGCGACGGCGAGCCGCCACTGCACAACTTCGTCTCGGGTGCCCCCGTGCAGCAGCCGGACCGCGTCCGGATCCGCGCCTGGGCGGAAGTGACCGACCACTTCACGATCGTCGACCCCCGCTGCGTCGACGCGCTCTCCCCCTTCTACGTCTGGACGCCCGACTACGCCGAGAAGCGTCTCGGCTGGCGCCCGGGCCGTCAGCCGCTGCACGTGATGCTGCTGCGTACCTACCGGATCCCCCGACCTGTGACCGTCAAGGTCAAGGACGAGTACACCGGCCCGAACGCCTGGGTCGAGCTGCAGCGCGAACTCCCCTTCGAGGGCACCCCGGTGCTCTCCGACGCCGAGTTCGAGCGCGCCTCCGAGGAGATCCGGGGCATCGCCAGCGAAGCCGGCCAGCCCGTCTACGCCTGAGCGCCCCCTCGCAGCGTCAGTCGACCGTCCGGCGCTCGATCGGGGCCAGGGCTTCACGAGCGGCCTCGGCTCCGGACTCAGGCACGAGGATGTCCCTGTAGTCGGGCTGATCGAAACCGACGGCCCGCTGCTGAAGGCCGGGAATCCCCTCTTCGAGGAGCAGCATCAGGATCAGTTCGGCCTCCGAGAGGTTCTGGGCCTGGGTCACCTTGACCAGGTAGCCCTGCGCGTACTGCGGCTTGATCTTGCGTGCCAGGCGACGGCGCTCACCGGGGTCGCGCTCGGGGCCGGGCAGGTGGACCAGCGGCATCGCGCAGTCCACGCAGAAGCGCTCGCTCATCGGATAGGCCCGTCCGCAGTCAGGGCAGACGAGTGGCCCGGAGCTCACTCCGCGGGCCCGGCGAGATCAACCTCGCTGATCGTCCCGCCCTCGATCAGGTAGGAGCGAACCTCAGGCTCGGCGCCGGCCTTCAGGCCGACGATGATCCACTCGACCCCCGGCCAGTTGGCCGCGAAGTTGACGTCGGTCTGCGAGGGATAGGGCGGGCTGCGGACGTGGGAGTGGTAGATCGCGCCGAGCTCCTCGCCCTGCTCCTCGATCGCGCTGTAGAGCGCGAGCAGCTCCTGCGGATCGATCTCGAACTTCATCGGGCTGGCGTGGACGTTGCGTGCGCGCAGCACCCGGCTCGCCGTGGGCTCGGGCTGCTCGGTGACGGCGACTACGCCGCAGACCTCGTTGGCCGGGTCCTCGAGCGCGTGGGCGACGATCTGCTCGAGCAGCTCCTGCGTGATCTTCATGGGCGCTCCGTCCCGCACGCGGGGACGGCTACCACCAGAGGGTCGACTCGAGGTTCTCGATCTCGTCGACGGGCAGCGTGTAGAGACCGCTGGAGAGGTACTTCCAGCCGTCGTCACAGACCACGAAGACGACGTTGCCCTCATCGAGCTCGCCCGCGATCCGCACGGCCACGCGGGCGATCGCCCCGGAGGAGACACCGGCGAACAGCGCCTCCTCGTCGAGCAGTTTGCGCGTCCAGAGGATCGCGTCGCGGTTGGTCACGAAGATCTTCCGGTCGAGCAGGCCGATATCGATGATCGGGGGGATGAAGCCGTCCTCCAGCGAGCGCAGCCCCTGAACGGGCTCGCCCTGCATCGGCTCGGCGGCGACGATCTTGACGGCGTCGCCGAAGGTCTCCTTCAGGCGCCGGCCGTTGCCCATCAGCGTCCCGCCGGTGCCGAGGCCCGCGACGAAGGCGCTGACCTCCTCGAGCTCCTCGAGGATCTCGAGGGCGGTCCCGTTGTAGTGGGCCTGTGGGTTGGCCTCGTTGCCGTACTGGTAGGGCATGTAGACGGACGGGTCCTCGGCGGCCATCTCCAGCGCCATCGCGACGGCGCCGTTGGAGCCCTGGTCGCCCGGCGAGTAGACGATCTCGGCGCCGTACATCTTCAGCAGCTGGGTGCGCTCGGGGGTCACGTTGTCGGGCATCACGACCTTCAGCCGATAGCCCTTCAGCGAGCAGATCATCGCCAGCGAGATGCCCGTGTTGCCCGAGGTCGGTTCGAGGATCGTCTGGCCCGGGGAGATCGCGCCTTTTGACTCGCCGTCCTCGATCAGCGCCCGCGCGACCCGGTCCTTGACCGAGCCGGTCGGGTTGCGCGACTCGAGCTTGGCCCAGATCCGCACGCCGGGCTTCGGCGACAGTCGCCGCAGCTCGACCAGGGGCGTGTTCCCGATCGACTGCACGAGGTCGCCGTATCGTCCG
>Ga0181519_10005129_pt1 | contig 10526 bp, 12 predicted proteins | sample PEATcosm2014_Bin_26_FD_121102 | JGI IMG/M metagenome (GOLD analysis project Ga0181519, IMG submission 121102) | Peatland microbial communities from MTU Mesocosm Facility, Houghton, MI, USA - PEATcosm2014_Bin02_10_metaG | ecosystem: Environmental > Terrestrial > Soil > Wetlands > Peat | place... | reverse complement strand
GGCCAGAAGGCGCGTATCGCGGCAATGCCGTAAGCCCCGGCATGACGCGCGCTCGTCAGCGTGTCGGCGCGCATGCCCCCGAGTGCGAAGACCGGCAGCGAAGTTTGCGCGGCCAGCGCGGTGAATGCGGGCCAGCCGAGCGGGGTGGCGTCGGGGTGGGTTGCGGTGGCGAGGACCGGCGAGAGCGTCACGAAGTCGAGCCCCAGGCGCGTGGCGCGGGCGAGTTGCGGGGTGTCGTGACAGGCGGCGCTCACCAGCTTCCAGCCTGCCGGGCGTGTGTGACACGTCATGAGCCGGGCGCTGGTCAGGTGCCAGCCATCGGCCTGCGGCACGGTGCCGTCGCGCAAGCCGTTCGCGACGTCGAGCCAGAGATCCGCAACGTCTTGCGGCGGATTGAGAATGAGTTGCGCACCCGCGGCGTGCGTCAATGCCAGCGCGCTTTCTGCCAGCGCGCGATAGCCGTCGGCATCGAGCGATCGATTGCGAAGCTGGACGAGACGCGTACCGCGCGCGAGCGCCTGCGCGAGCTGCGACGCAAATGTGGCGATCTGCGCGCGCGATGTCACGTCGGGCGTGACCAGAAGCTGGCGGGGCAGCGGGGGCTGAGCGGCGTTCGAGGCGTCGTTTTCGGCGGCGCTCACGCGTGAGGATCCTGCGGCATGGGTGTGCATCTTCAGGGAGATGGAGACAGGGATAGGGCGTCTGCGGAGTCAGCTTCAGGGGTATGCGCGCAGTGTAACCGTAATGCCGCGACGAGCGTCTTGCGGAAAGTACGGAGGCGGGTCCGTGCGGAACATCGGGCGAATTGGTGCATCACACCGGAGTGTGACCGGGATCGTCACACGATCCCGATAAAATAGCGCGATGCATGCAGACGTCGAGCATTGCGAATCGGGCGCCCGAAGCGGCAGGCGGCCGGGACATGCCTCGGCATCTGGCGGCATTTTTATTTCAGTGTGTCCTCGGATGGATGACGGGGACGCCACAGCAAACGGAGTCAAACCATGGCAAAGAAAAACAACGTGGCCAGCGTGAACATCGGCATCAGCGAAAAGGATCGCAAGCGCATCGTCGAAGGATTGAGCCATCTGCTGGCCGACACCTACACGCTGTACCTGAAGACGCACAACTTCCACTGGAACGTTACCGGTCCGATGTTCAACACGCTGCACCTGATGTTCGAAGGTCAGTACAACGAACTCGCGCTGGCCGTCGACCAGATCGCCGAGCGTATCCGCGCGTTGGGCTATCCGGCACCGGGGACGTACAAGGAGTTCGCAAAGCTGTCGTCGATTCCCGAGGCCGAAGGCGTGCCGGTGGCCGAAGAGATGATCCGGCAACTGGTCGAAGGACAGGAAGCCGTGACGCGCACCGCACGTGGCATCTTCCCGATCGTCGACGCCGCGTCGGACGAGCCGACCGCCGACCTGCTCACGCAACGCATGCAGTTGCACGAGAAGAACGCGTGGATGCTGCGTAGCCTGCTGGCGTAATCGCGGGTCGAAGGCGGGCGTTCGCGATATGGCATGCGCGAGGCCCGCTACTTTCAATGACTAATGGGAACTGCGGTGAGCGCTCGCCCGCACATTCAACGTGCCGGCATCAATCGTGGCGCGCCGAATCAGTTTATTAAGCCAGAAAAGGGCTGCGATGATGCAAATGCCTTGCACGCAGTACGGAGCCCAGTCCATCCACAGCCCGTAATGCATGTAATAAGTCGGGGTCAACGCGTCAGACTTCGGGATGGTGTCGATCGGCTCCCATGGCAGTCGATTGAGCGGAAGCCAGAACTGTGCGGACGCGAGGGTCAGGATGCTGAAAGCGTAGGTGAATGGCTTGCCAACGTTGATCTGCCGGAGCGCAAAAAGCCCTCCGGTCACACAGAATGGCCATGCCAATGTCAGGAAACGCGGTTCATTTGCCAAGCCTAGGGGAAGCGATAGTGCGACCGATATCGCGATACCTGGCCCGAGTCGGTTGAGCGCGTTGCTAACACGCGGCCAGCAAAGTATCAGGACGAGAAACATTGGGCCCCAGAACACGCCCAGCGTGACGAATGGCAGCAGGAATTTGCCGGCGGGCGGCAGGAGCATGAATTCCATCAGGGCGCGTATCCCCGACGGTGGCTTGAGCGCCGGGTTCGAAATCAGGCGAACAATCGCATAGGGGAGCACTATCGCCGCAGCGGCGAGTCCGATGCGATACACCGACATCGCTCGCAACATTGCGGCTATCGGCCATCGCCGCAGGCATGTCACCAGCAACGCAAGACTGGCGGCCGCCGTCACCAGTACCGATGGTATTCCGGTAATGAATGCTGTCCACGTGCACGGCACTGTGGGGCCGCCAAACCATGTCGTGATAACGTCAGGCACTGTACATTCAAGCGACTTTTCCACGTCACCGCTCGTCATATACGTGTAGATGGCGATACACGCCACCAGAACCGCCGCCCAGAGAAAAAATAGATAAACACCGAATGAACGTTGCTCGCTTCGATGTGCGTCCGCATGCTTCGCGACCGTATCAGGTACCGGAAAGAGAATGAGGCACGCACCAACGACGGTGGCGAACGGCCATACAAATGCTCCGATTACCGTCGTGATCAACACCGCGAACGGTCTGGCCGAGAGATAGAAGCGCAGTAGCAGCACCGAGATGAGCAACGCTGTGATATCGGTAAGCACCGGATAATAGAAACCCTGCTTCGCCCCTTCATAAGAGAAGAACAGGCTTAAAAAGGCAAACCAGCGCCAACGTGATTCAAGGCCGATCGACTTCAACAAATCGTGCCATAACCAGCAAATGGCCAGAAGCAGGACGAGGTTGTAAATTTCGAATGCGCGAATAATGTGATTCGCGGGGTCCAGCGAGTACCCCGTTGCCATCAGAAGCCAACGCACGATAAGCAGTGGCGCGACGCGCTGGGCGTAATACGAATTCAATTGCCCGAGTTCGATCATCTCGGGGAGGCGGCGCACTATCTCTGCGTAGCGCGCACCATCCCAGCCCAACCCCTCATTGAGAAGAATCTTCTCTCCGAAAAAGAAGTTGAAGAGACCGAATACAAGAATGATGAGCATCATCGGCCATGCGGATTCCAAGAGTCTCTGTTGGCGCATTTCTTATGAATGTGTGTCGTTGGCGGTGTATGCGAGCATTCCCGTGCATATGACGGTGGTCGTAACCCTTCGCAGACGTGGTGGATCACTTCTTGGCGAAGGGGCTCATGCCATTGCTAACCCGCTATCTAATGACGGTGCTTGAAAGCGCGAAGCCTATCATGCGCCCCGTAAGGGGAACAACGAGTCGCCCTCATTGGGGGAAGGATTCGGTCGGGAGCCATGGTTGTTATTCCGATGTGGCTGGTTTTTGTCCAGTACCTATCGGACGGGGAAAGTCATAGAGATCGGGTGCGTTCAATGAGCAAGTCCAGTACACTCCTCAGATGCCCATCGATTGGCTTGCCCGCAACCTCCTCGTCAGCCTGTTTCTGCCACCCGTCAATGTGCTGGTGCTCGCAGGGTTCGCGCTCGTTGTCTGGCGGCGTTGGCCGCGGACCGGGAGGACGTTGGCGCTCGCCGCTGCGCTCGCCTTCTGGTTGCAGGCAATGCCGTGGTTCGGCAACCGTTTGGCGCGCTCGCTCGAGGTCGCCCGGCCGCTTGATATCAAATCATTGAGTGCTTCGATCGATGCGCCGGGTGCAGCCGCGAAGCTGCCTCAGGCGGTGGTGATTCTTGGCGGCGGTATCAGTTTAGGTGCACCGGAATTCGGGCGTCCTGATGGTGTCGATCTCCATCGGACAAGCCTGGCCCGAGTGCGCTATGGCGCTTTTCTTGCGCGCCACACGCGATTGCCCGTGCTTGTTTCCGGAGGTGCACCTTCGGGCCATGCGGTTGCCGAAGGGCGTCTGATGGCGCAAGTCCTGGACGAGGAATTCGGGGTGCCGGTGCGCTGGATCGAGGCCCAATCACTGAACACCGCGCAAAACGCCACGTTCAGCGCGAGCCTGCTAACGAATGCGGGCATTAGGCGCGTGTATCTCGTCACCAGCGCTTGGCATATGCGCCGCGCCGGTGAACAATTTACCCGGGCCGGCATCACGGTAGTACCCGCGCCGTGTTGCAGCGAGCGTCCACTAGACCCGGATGCAATCCCCGGGTGGTGGCCCACCATCGACGGTCTGCGCACCACGCGTGAGGTACTGCGTGAGTGGATGGCATTGGCCGTGGGACATTGAATGGCCCGCGCCCAGCGCTTCGAGGGATATCGCCAGGTTGTGGCGCGCTGAAGGGCAACTGCGCGAGTGGCAGCCTGTTTCGGTGCGAGGCTTCCGAGTATTGCCAACCTTAAACGAGATAGCGAGACAGACGTATGAAGACGAAAGCAGTCCTGAGTGCTGAAGACGTGCAGAAAATCAACGCCGCCGCTGTGGCCGAAGCCCGCGCCAACGGCTGGAATGTGTGTATCACGATCGTCGACGACGGTGGTCACGCCCTGTCGCTGCATCGTATGGACGGCGCTGCCCCCAGCACCGCGATGATGTCGCTGGGCAAGGCCCAGACCTCGGCCGTCGGCCGTCGCGAGAGCGGTGCGTTCGAAGAGATGATCAATGGCGGGCGCTTCGCGTTCCTGAGCGCGCCGAACACCGCCATGCTCGAAGGCGGCGTGCCCATCATCGTGGACGGCAACGTCATCGGTGCGGTGGGGGTGTCGGGCGTGAAGTCGGCACAGGACGCGCAGATTGCGCGCGCTGGCATTGCGGCCGTGACGGGCGCCTGATCGGCGCGTAACGTCATCACCGGGTCTCGACCCGGTACCGGAAAGACAAAAGCATCGCCGATGAAGGTCGGCGATGCTTTTTTTTCGGCGCACAAAAAGAAAACCCGTCCTGGAGGACGGGTCAAAGGCTTGTCAGGCCGGATGGCCCCACCTGAGGCTTGGCAGGTTGGGCCACGAGGAGAACATCAATGAAACCCGATGTGGATGGACAAAAAAAGTGGCTTGGCTGGCGCGCAACGCAGGTAGAGAGGGGCTTGCCGTAACTACATGGGATCGCGTTGCGTTCGCTGGCTACTGCCAAACACCTCTTGGGCGAGGTGGTCCCCACAAAACTCGGTGAAAGCGGCGGCACGGTCGTGGTCATGCCACCGCCAAAATTCGTCATGACTTCAACGTCTTACTTCGTCAGGATCAGCTTGCCGTAACGCGTGGCACGCAACTGGTACGTCTGTCCGTTGTGCAGGATGTTCACGCATTGCGTGCCTTGCAGCAGGTGATCGCTCGTCAGCACACGGCCTGTGGCGTGGCTGGCCGGCTTGTCTGCCGCCGGGCTGGCCACTTGCGTACGCGACACCGACAAGGTGCGGCGCGGTGCCGTGGCGGGCTGGGTCTGGCGGGCAGTGGTGTGGCTTGCGGTCATCTCGCTCATCCGTGTGGCTGACTGTGAGATGAATCTTAAATGAGAATCATTCCCATTTGTATTTGAATTTGGCTATTGATGCTTCTAATGGAATAGGTATCAGCTAAATGACGATTTGCCGGACGGTGAACGTCATCGTCCGGCAAATGGCTTGTGGATGGCCGTTCAGCCCAGTGCGCCTTGCTCGGCGAGCGCCCGGATCTGACCGACGGTGTCGATGTCGGCCTCGCGATAGGCGGATTTCACAAACTCGCTGTAACGCGTGTCGGCGGTCGTGGCGTCTTCCGGCAACGTCGTACTGTAGGTGAAGCGCACGAAGTAATGCGTGGGTGTCGGCTCTTCGATCCGCATGGTGAGAGATCCGCCTGCGTGCTGATCGGTGGCAGCCGTTTCGTAGCGGACCGATTGCAGGGTCTCGAAGACGACCCGGTCGTGCACCACGGCTTCACCAAAACGCAGCTCACGGGTGAGCGTGTCTTCCGTGCGTTCGTGCACGATGCACTTGTCGAGTCCCAGCACGAAAGCTTCCGGCTGCTCGGCGCGCAGCACGAGGCCACGCCACAGTTGGTCGCGCGTGAGCGCGAAGGCCAGCGGATTCAGGAGGTCGTTGACCTCGATCAGGTGTTCGTACTGCAAGAAAATTTCCCCTTCAATCGATGACAGCCGGCCTGCCTTGGCGACACGCCGGCAACGCGCCGGACGTTACTCAACCAACGTGCTGTCGATGGCAATCGTGCCCGACAGCACCTTGTGAATTGGGCACGCATTGGCAATTTCCAAGAGGCGCTGGCGTTGTTCTTCCGACAAATCACCCGCCAGCTCGATCTTGCGCGTGATCTGCGTTGTTCCGACCGGCGGTTTGCCGTCCGGGTTCATCGCTAGCGTCACCTTCACGTCCTTGAGCGGCCACTCCTTGCGGCGGGCGTACATCTGCAACGTAATCGACGTGCAGGCGCCGAGGCTGGACAGCAGCAATGCCGACGGCGCCGGGCCGAGGTCGCCACCGCCGAGCGTCGCGGGCTCATCGGCAATCCATTCGTGCTTGCCGTCCGAGAGACGGGTGGTGAAACCTGCGGCGCCCAAATGGGCGGTGACAATCGCTTCTGCGGCCATGGCAGCTCCTGTAGGGGCTCAATGCACGTCATGGGACGTGTCGGGAGATGACAAAACAGCCCGCCAAACGTCTCGGGCCACAACGCACTCTCTGCGCTATGCGCACTATGAGTAGCATTGTGGCCCAATTTCGCCGGGCGGGTGCGAACGGCAGGGATCGCTCCGCCGACGCCCATTCAGGCGGCTGAGCCCGAAGCGGGAATGCGTCCCATCCGCCCCGCCTGGAAGTCGAGAATCGCCTGACGGATCTCGCCTTCCGTGTTCATGACGAACGGACCGTAACGGGCTACCGGCTCGCCCAGGGGCTTGCCGCCGATCAGCAGGAACGACAGTGGCTTGTCGCTATCGTTGCGCACGGTAATGCCGTCGCCCTCGTTGCCGAAGACCACCATCTGGTGCGCCCTGGCCGCCGTGGCGTCGGCACCGAAATGTCCGTCACCGTCGATCACGTAGGCAAACACGTTAAAGTCCGCGGGCACCGGGTGCTCGAGCAACGCCTGCGGTTGCATCGTGAAGTGCTGGTACAGGATCGGCGTGCGCGTCTCGATGGCGGCATGCGTGCCGAGCGCCTCGCCTGCGATCACGCGCACCGAGACCTTGCCGTCGTCGCTCGTCGCGCTCGGGATGCCGGCGGCGGGCAGTTCCTGATAGCGCGGCGTCATCATCTTGTCCGTGCGCGGCAGGTTCACCCAGAGCTGAAAGCCGTGCATCTCGCCGCCACGCTGCTGGAAGGCCTGTGACGGCATTTCGGAGTGGATGACACCGGCCCCCGCCGTCATCCATTGCACGTCGCCGGGCGTGAGCTTGCCTGCGTGGCCTTGCGAGTCGCGGTGCTCCATCTCGCCGGCCAGCAGGTAGGTCACGGTCTCGAAGCCGCGGTGCGGGTGATCGGGGGCGCCCTTGGCGTTGCCGGGGGCGACTTGCATCGGGCCCATTTCGTCGAGCAGCAGGAACGGATCGAAATCCGCCAGCATGCGTGTCGGGAACGGGCGATTGACGTAGAAACCGGCGCCTTCCTGCGTTTGCGCTGCCGTAAAGACGCGCTCGACCGGGCGGGCTTTGGGGGGGAGGGGAAGGCTCATGGGGAGAATCTCCTGTGAGGACGCTCGCCGAGATGGCGTTCTGCGTCCAATGTCATGCCCAGACTATATCGGGGCCGAGGGTAACGGGAGTAGCCCGTAACACAGGAAGGATTGTTACCCGAGTGGAACAATATCGGGAAAACATGCTTGAGTTGCGATGTTCCCGGATCTCGCGGACGAAAAAAAGCGCGGTGACGAGCACCACGCTTTTCCCTTCTGCGATTTGTGAATCGACCGGACTTACTTGGTCTGCGGCTCGGTCACGAAACCGAGTTTGGTCACGCCGGCGGTCTGGGCGTCCGCGAGCACCTTGGCAACGCTCTCGTAACGCACATTCTTGTCGGCGAAAAGATGCAGTTCCGGCTGCGGCTGCGCTTCGGCGGCCTGTGCCAGACGCGCCTTGAGCGTCGCTTCGTCGACTGCCTGCTTGTCCCAGAAGAGGGTGCCGTCGGCCTGAATCGACAGATCGACCTTGGCCGGCTTGGTGTCTTCCGGCTGGCTGCTCGCCTGCGGCAGGTCGAGCTTGACCGAGTGATTGAGCACCGGCAGCGTCACGATGAAGATGATCAGCAGCACCAGCATGACGTCGACGAGCGGCGTCATGTTGATCTCGCTCATCATGGCGTCATCGGCACCATCGTCGCTGCTGTATGAACCCATAGCCATAGCGAACTCCTTGTCTTGCGCGGCCGCTTAGCTGGCGCTGGCCGGGGTGGACTTGCGCACCGGCGTAACGTTGGGCGCGAATTGCGTCGAGTGCAGGCTGGCGCCCGTCAGGAAGTAACCGTGCAGGCTGTGGGCAAAGCGGTTGAGCTTCGAGACGATGCCCTTGTTGGCGCGCGTCAGGGCGTTGAAGCCGAGCACGGCCGGAATGGCGACGAACAGACCGAAGGCGGTCATGATGAGCGCCTCGCCCACGGGGCCGGCCACTTTGTCGATGGTCGTCTGACCCGATGCGCCGATGGCCAGCAGGGCGTGATAGATGCCCCACACCGTGCCGAACAGGCCCACGAACGGCGAGGTCGAACCGATCGAGGCCAGCATGGCCAGGCCGCTTTGCAGACGCGAAACCGTGTCGTCCACCGAGTTCTTCAAGGCACGCGTGATCCAGTCGCTCACGTCCATCTTGTCGTGCAGATGCGGCTGGCTTTGGCGGTGATGTTCGGCGGCGTCCTGACCGGCGAGGGCCAGGGCGAGGAACGGATTGTTCTGGCCCGATTCGCCCAGCTTCTGCAAACCGGCGGAGAAGTTCTCCGAGTGCCAGAAGTCAGGCTCGGCGGTGCGCGTCAGGCGGCTCAGGCGGAAGACTTGCGTGCCCTTGATGATGATGACGGTCCAGGACAGCACCGACATCACCAACAGCACGATCGCGATAGCGCGGGTGACGAAATCGCCCTGCGCCCAGACGTGGCTCAAACCATACTCTTGCATTTTGCGTTCCTCGGGAGATCCAGTTCGTAAAGCGTTACGTTAATCGTTCAGATTGAAATTAAACGGTTTGGTCGCTGCGGCTTCCACTGCACGACCGTTTTGCATCGGGGGCGCACAGTGCATCGCCAGTGCGGCGGTGCGGGCAGCCTGATCGAGACGCGGGAAGCCGCTCGATTTGACGACATTGGCGGTGGAGACCACACCGCGGGTGTCGATCACGAGACGCAGCGTGACGGTGCCTTCCTCGCCAACGCGACGTGATTGCGTAGGATAGACCGCGCGCGGTTCATCACATTTGACGGCGAGACCTTCGATCGGACCCGACGGCGCAGGCGCGGGCGCCGGTGCTGGTGGGGCCGGCGGCGTGGGCGTGGCGTTCTGCACCGGTTCGACTTGCTGCTGGGGCGGTGCGACCGGTTCGGCCTTTTGCGTAATGGCGTTCTTCGGCTGCTCGCGAGGCTTGGGCGGCGGCGGGGCGACCTTCGGCTTCGGCGGTTCCGGTTGCGGTTTGGGCGGTGCGGGTTGCGGCGGCGTGGGTGCGGGCGTGAGCGGAATGATCGTGGCGGTAAACGTCGTCGGTTCGATCGTTGCCTTCTCGGGGGCGTTGCGCAGATGCGCCAGACCGACCAGAGCGGCAATGTGAAGCGCGACGATCGCAGCCGCGATCGCAATGGTGCGCGGCGACGTCAGCGGATCTTGGATCTGCGCGAGCTTAAGGCCAGAGGGGGGCACGGCGGTCGACATGATAACGGCTAGGGTACGCTAAATTGCGGCGGCGAACGGTGAGTGAAGCGCAGTGTGCGAAGCCTCAGCGTTCGGGTTAGGCCGGACGTACGATCAAAGGAAAACCGCGCCAAGGGGCGCGGTCGGCGAACGCAGTGAGTCAAAAACCGTGCGTGGACTCATCTTCGAAACAGGAAAAACGACAAGCATAACGTCGAAACAAAGCCAATCAGGAGTTCCATCTGACACCTCCAGGGTGACGAATCGCTGGCTGGCGCATGACGCCGCGAGACGTCTGGCTGGCTCCGTAGCCATCACGGCCAGAACGCTCTCTGAACATGACGGCGAAATCGAAACGGGTAATACGTGACGAACACCGTCTTCGCCGGGAGCGGCGACAGCGGTTATGCCGCCATTGCGAGTTCTCGCGTCATGACCACGGCTTCGGTCGAGGTCTCGACCTGGGTGTGGGGGGACTGGCAGCAGCCGCCGCACGAGCGACCGCAGCACGGCGTGGCACCCGACACCATTTCCTGAACGTAAGGCCCGCACTTGCCGCAGCAAAGCGCAACGCCGAGGTCGATCTGAAGATCTTCCATCGTAGAGGCGCCGGCGTCGAGACAGGCCTTGATCTGGCGCTCGGAGACGGATTTGCAGACACAGACGATCATGATAAAAACGTCAAAATGTAACACTAATGAGAATAATTATTATTTAAGTCATGACGTTTTGCAAGCACCATCGACCTATTCCAT
>Ga0181519_10005128_pt1 | contig 10527 bp, 10 predicted proteins | sample PEATcosm2014_Bin_26_FD_121102 | JGI IMG/M metagenome (GOLD analysis project Ga0181519, IMG submission 121102) | Peatland microbial communities from MTU Mesocosm Facility, Houghton, MI, USA - PEATcosm2014_Bin02_10_metaG | ecosystem: Environmental > Terrestrial > Soil > Wetlands > Peat | place... | reverse complement strand
CTTATGAAATGGGGTCTGGGGCCTCCGGCCCCAGCGGGGTCCAGGGGCAGAGCCCCTGGCCTTCCTTTCCGTTGAAGACTAGTTGACCGCCATGCAATACGCCATTCAGGTTGAATCGCTGACCAAACGGTACCGCGAAACCCTTGCCGTCGACGAGATCTCCTTCACCGTTTTGCGCGGCGAAACCGTGGGTCTTTTGGGCGGCAACGGGGCTGGCAAGACGACCACCATCGCCATGTTGCTGGGCCTGCTGGTGCCAACCGCGGGGCGCATTGTGGTGCTTGGCCACGACATGGCCCGCGACCGGTTTGCGGCGCTGGCGGAGATGAATTTCTCGTCGCCGTATGTGGCGCTGCCGCAGAAGCTGACGGTGGCGGAAAATTTGCGTGTGTATGCGCATCTTTACAATGTGCATGGCGTGGAGCGGCGGATTGCAGAGTTGGCCGACGAGCTGGATTTGCACGATTTCTTGGGGCGGCCGGCGGGGAAGCTTTCGGCCGGGCAGAAGACCAGGGTGGCTTTGGCGAAGGCGCTGATCAACCGGCCGGCGCTGCTGCTGCTGGATGAGCCGACCGCGAGCCTGGATCCCGATACGGGTGATCTGGTGCGGAGCTGGCTGGAGCGCTATCGCGCGGAGAGCGGCTGCACGGTGCTGCTCGCCAGCCACAACATGGCCGAGGTGGAGCGGCTTTGCCACCAGGTGCTGATGATGAAGCAGGGGCGTATCGTCGATCGCGGCACGCCCGATGAGCTGCTGGCGCGGTACAATCGGGTGGATATGGAGGAGGTGTTCCTCGACATCGCGCGTGACCGCCAGGCGGCCGCGTGATCCCGCTGCGCCGCATCTGGGGGCTGATGTATCGCCATCTGGCGCTGTACCGGCGCAGCTGGCCGCGGCTGGTGGACCTGGCGTACTGGCCGGTCATGCAGATGATCATCTGGGGCTTTACCAGCCGTTTCTTTGCCGTGCGGATCGGCAGCACGCCGGCGGTGACCGTGGGTGTGCTGCTCGGCGGCGTGCTGCTGTGGGAGACCGCGCTGCGCAGCCACCTTGGGTTCGCGGTGACCTTCATGGAGGAGGTCTGGAGCCGCAACCTCGGCCATGTGTTCATCAGTCCGCTGCGGCCGTGGGAAATGCTGGCCGCCCTGATGGCAATGGCGATCCTGCGCACCGCGGCGGGCGTTGTGCCGGCCGCGGTTCTGGCGGGCGTGCTCTATCATTTCAACATCATCAGCGTGGGGCCGGTGCTGGCGCTGTTCCTGCTGAATTTGATGGCGATGGGCTGGTGGGTGGCGCTCGGCTGCACGAGCTTGATCCTGAGCCAGGGCGGCGGCGCGGAAAGCCTGGTGTGGTCCATGCTGCCGGGGCTTACGCCGCTCGCGGCGGTGTTTTATCCCGTCGCGATCATGCCGCATTGGCTGCAGCCGATCGCGCTCGCTTTGCCGGCGGCGCATGTGTTCGAAGGATTGCGGTCGGCGGTTCGCGACGGCGTGATCGCGTGGCACCATCTGGCCTGGGCGGCGGGGCTGAACGTGGCGTGGATGTCTGGCGCCATGCTGCTGTTCTGGTGGCAATTCCAGGCCGCGCGGCGCAATGGCGCGCTGATGAACATTGGTGAGTAGGCCCGCCGCAATTAGCGTCTCGCTTGACGCTGACATGACCCGGTTTTGGCTGCTGCGCCATGCCGTGGTTTCGCGCGAGGCGCGGGCGTATCTATACGGGCGGCAGGACGTGCCGATTTGCCTGGAGACCAGCCGCAAGGAGCAGGCCGCCTATCGCAGGCTCGCGCACCGCCTGCCGGCCGGTGCGGCGTGGTATGTCACGCCGCTGTCGCGCACCCGCCATACCGCGGCGGCGATCGCCGGTGCCGGCTATGCGATGCGGGAGCCGGAGGTGGAGGCGGGTCTCACCGAGCAGGACCTCGGCGAATGGCAGGGCCTGCCGCACGCCGAATTGCCGGCACGGCTGCGCGAGCCGGCGCACGCATTCTGGCCGGTCGGGGCTACCGAAAAGCCGCCCGGCGGCGAAAGCATGGTGCAGGTGGTGCATCGCGTCGGCGATGCGCTGGAGCGGCTGGCCGCAGAGCATTTGGGTCAGGACGTGGTCGCCGTCAGTCATGGCGGCGCGATCCGCGGCGCGCTGGCGCATGCCACTGGGGTTGGCGCGCACGCGGCGCTTCACTTTTCCGTGCAAAACTTGTCGCTGACGGTGCTGGAGCGGTTTCCCGCGGGGTGGCGTGTCGTTTGCGTCAACGAAACCGGCCCGGGCTAGTTCGCTGAAACGACTCGGATTTCCTGCGGTGGTATGCGTTTGCGTGGTTTCTGCTGCACTGCACCATCGCGTGATTTCTTAACTTGCCATGGTAACGCCATAGTGTAGCATAAGAATTCCCAGTCAGAACTTTGGGAAGCACCCTATGATGCTCAACATTCGCCGCGTGTTGCAGGCCGCGCTGTTCGCCTCCACGCTGACCGCCGCGGTGCTGACGCCCGCGACGGTAGCCACAGCCGCCGATGCCCAGGACCAGCAGGCGTTGGTCGATCGCGCCACGCTGGCGGTCAACGAGGTGCTCGGCAGCGCCGAGGCCGGCAATGCGCGCGAATTGCTGCCCAATGCCCGCGCGGTCATGGTGTGCCCGCGGATCTTCCGCGGTGGCTTCTTCTTCGGCGCCGAGGGCGGCAGCTGCGTGCTGCTGGCGCGCGGCGCCCAGGGCACCTGGTCCGCGCCCGCGTTCTACGATGTCGGCGGCGGCAGTTTCGGGCTGCAAATCGGTATTCAGGACGCCGCGGTGGTGATGATGATCATGCGCCAGGGTGCGCTGCGCGCGGTGCTGGATAGCCAGGTGCGGCTCGGCGCCGATGCGTCGATCGCGCTGGTGACGATCGGCGCCGGGATCGAGGGCGCCACGACCGCGGCGCTCAACGCGGATATCGTGGCGGTGGCCAAGACGCGCGGCCTGTTCGCCGGCATTTCGTTGCAGGGCAGCGTGATGAACGCGGACAGCGCCGACGACCAGGCCTATTACGGCCAGCCGGTGGGCACAGTAGATGTCGTGCTGGCCATGCGGGTGAATAATCCCGGGGCCGACCCGCTGCGCGCCGCGCTGATGCGCTACGGTGCGCCGGCTCCGCGCAGCTACGCCGCGGCGCCTTCGTACGCAGCACCGCCGGAGGCGCCGCCGCCGATGCAGGCCGTGGGTGGGCCGGCACCGGTGCAGCAGCAGAGCTTGCCGCCGCAGTGAGTTGGATAAGGCCAGGGCTCTGCCCTGGACCCGCTGGGGCCTGAGGCCCCAGACCCCCATTCAGCGCTGCGCGGCTTTTCCTTATCATCTGGGCGAAGCCATTAAATGAATTGGATTTTCTGGCTTCGCCGTTTCTCCCGGCGACTCTTATAGAAATGGGGGTCTGGGGCCTCCGGCCCCAGCGGGTCCAGGGCAGAGCCCTGGCCTTGTCTGCGTTCAAATGCCGCGAATGCCCATGGCCACGCCCAGGCAGGATCGACTAACCTGCCGACGCAGTTTGTCTGCGTCAGGGAGAAACGCGATGTTCCGCCCCACTTTGCTCGGCGCGGCCAGCCTGGCCTGCCTGGCCACCGCCGCGCACGGCCAAAGCCAGATCCTGGGTGGCGGCAGCAGCGGCACCAGCAACGTCTACGTCAACGAATACAGCAAGTTCAATCCGGGCGCCGCCGCGCCCCGTGGGGGGCCGCCGCCGCAGATGCCGCCTGCCAAGTTCAGCACCTATTGGGCGGCCGGCACGCCGGTCGGGCAACAGGCATTCTTCGCCGACGACCTGACCTGCGATATCGATGCCGTCACCGGCGCCAACGGCGGTGCCTGCGCCGGGCCTGCCGGCGGCGCAGGCAACATTGTCGACTACGCCGCGTCCGATGCGGTTTTCAGCGCGTCGCAGATCGCCACCTGGGCGACCTCGGCGTTCGGGCAAACCGCTGCCCGGGACCTGATTGAGCTCCCCTCCATGGGCGCGGCCACCGCGATCGCGGTCGACAACGCGAAGATCGGGGCAAACGGTGCGCTGACGCTGTCCGACAACGATCTGTGCGGCGTGTTCTCCGGACGGATCACGGATTTCGACCAGATTGCCGATAGTGAGGTAACCCCTGAACCCGGCCCGATCACGGTTTTTGTACGCACGGACTTCGCCGGCAGCAGTTTTTGGCTGACGAACCACCTCGCGGCGGTGTGCAACCGGGGCAATTCGAACATCTCGTTCACCGCGACCAGCCACTTCGCCTCGCTGTTCCCGGGTGGCTTGCCGGGGAATTTCGTCGGCCTCACCGGGGACAATTCAGTGCCGAGCGCCATGGCCGGTTGCGACGGCCCAGTCACATCCGCGCTCGGTTACGTGTCGCCGGACTACACGACGATCGATCCGAAATCGGGTGCCACGCTGAGTTGCTCGATCGGTGGCAGCAACCGCAGCCCGTTGCTGGTCGCCGGCGTGTTTGTCGGCAAGGCCGCCTTTACGCCAACGGTCAAGAACATCGTCAAGGGTCTCACCAATCCCGCGATCGGCAGCCATCTGAGCCCGCCGAGCCAGTCAACAGCCGCGGATCCGCTGAGCTGGGTGCCGATCGTGCAGACCGTCAAAAAGGGATACCCGATCGTCGGCTACACGATTTTCGACTTCGCACAGTGCTACGCCGACACGAACGTGCCCGCGGCGCTGACCAGCTACACCGAAGGTGGCGTGACGGAGCCGGGGTTCCTGCCGCTGCACTATGGCAACAAGGCCTACCAGAAGATCGAAAACGACAACGGTTTCGCGACGCTGCAGCAGACCGCGAAAACGGGCTTTTACACGTCGATACTCGCGAACATGCTGGCCGACGCAAATGGCTGGAACACCGACATCGGCGACACCAACGTTTGCGCTAATTTTGCCGGGCGGTGAGTAAGGAAGGCCAGGGGCTCTGCCCCCTGGACCCCCGCTAAGGACTAGTCCTTAGAACCTATTCATTAGTCTGGGGACAGGGAGGGGGGTCAACGAGTGTGTTGCGACGTCCTGGTAGCCCCCCTCCCCGTCCCTTGACCTATTTGAACGGGGTCTGGGGCCTACGGCCCCAGCGGGGTCCAGGGGCAGAGCCCCTGGCCTTCTTAACCTACTGACCGACAACAATTTCGTCAAATTTCGCGCGGTTTTGCATCGCTTAAGCTGCGGAAAGCGGTTGGGCCTGCCTTGGTCGGGCCACGGCAGCGCATCGCTCGCCGCCCTCGGAAACCCCGGGGACATCGCTCAACACAGGATGAAAACCATGCGCACGCTTCTGCTCACCGCCGCCGCTTTTGCCGCCGTCGCCGCCTCTCCGGCCCTGGCTGGACAGCCGGTTATCGCGACGCCCGCCGGTACCGCCAAACTGTCGACGGTGCTCTACGAAATCGACTACGCCACCGCCGGTCCACTGCAGCAGGGCTCCGGCTTCGTCGGCCAGGCCGATACGATCGTCTCAATCGGCCTGCCGTTCAAATCGACCAGCAAGGAGTGCAACATTCAGGTGACCTGGTACGACTGGAATGGCGCGCTTGCCGGTGTTTCCGGCCCGTTCGGCCTTACCCCCGGCGTGACGTTCGAATTCACCACCTCGATCAACGTCGGCAACCCGGCCGAGTACGCGCCGTTCCAGGAAAACGTCTTCAGCGACAACACCGCGCCGTTCGAGGGCTATGCGCAGATCCTCACCGACGCCAGCTGCGCCAGCACGCAGAAGCTGCGCGTCGACGCCGAATTCGTGACCCTCAGCACGCCGGCTTCGGGCGGCGAGGCCGTTGGGATCAGGTACAAGCCGATCAACGTCACCAACGTCAAAGGTGCCACGGGCTACTGACGCCAGACGGGCACCGATGCCGAGCCGGGCCGGGGGCGAGCGCTGCGCCCCCTACCCTCGCCGTGCCCCCGGGGGGTTACGAAACGGTCGCCAGATGCGTACAAGTGTCGGGATTTCCTTGTACGGGACCCGCCATGCGTCGCTTTGCCGCCACTCAGACCACCGCCGCGCTGCTCGCCCTGGCCGCCGTTGGCACCGCCCGCGCGCAAACCGCTTCCGGCGGAGGCAGCATCTGGACCTTTCAGGTCGAGAACGATGCCGTCTCCACGCTGTCCGGCACTTCCGACCAATATTATACCAGCGGGCTGCGGCTCGGCTGGACGTCCGGGGCCGACGCGGTGGATTTCGGCGCCGGCATTGGCCACGCGGTGTGGGGCGACGGCACGACGCGGGTGTCGCTCGAGCTCAGCCAGTCGCTGTTTACGCCGCGCGACACCCAGCTAGATCCGCCCGATCCGGCGGATCGCCCGTATGCCGGCGTGCTGCTGCTGACCGGCGGCCTGATCCACGCCAGCGCCTCGGCGCAAGATGTGGCGGCGCTGAGCCTGGGCGTGGTGGGCCCCGCGGCGCTCGGCGAGATCGTGCAGAACGGTTTTCATAACATTATCGGCGATACGCCGAACCGCGGCTGGCACTATCAGATTCAGGACCAGGTAGCGTTCAACCTGCTGCTGCAACACACCTGGCGGCTGCCGGTGGCGGATTTGGGCGCGCTGCAGGTCGATGTGCTGCCGTCCGGGGCGCTGGCCGCCGGCGACGTGCGCGATTACGTGCAGCTCGGCGGGCTGGCGCGGATCGGGCAGGGGCTTAACAGCGATTTCGGCCCGGCACGGATCGAGCCTGGCCTGAACGGAACGGACGCCTACGCGCCGACGTCGCCGCTGGTGTGGTACGCGTTCGCGGGCGTCGATGGCCAGGCGGTGGGCTACGACGTAACGCTCGACGGCAGCTCGTTCCGCAATCACTCGCCCAGCGTGTCGCGCACCTGGGACGTGGGCGAGTTCGAGGCCGGACTGGCGGTGATCGTGTACGGCGCGCGTGTCAGCTACACCCAGACTTGGCAAACCCAGGAGTTCAAGGGCGCGAAGGCAGGGCTGTTCAACTTCGGCAGCCTGGCGTTGAGCGTGGGGTTTTAGGAAGGCCAGGGGGCTCTGCCCCCCTGGACCCCCCGCTAAGGACTAGTCCTTAGAACCTATTCCTTAAGTCAGGGGACAGGGAGGGACGTCGAGTGCGTGGCGACGTCCGCGACGCCCCCTCCCTGTCCCCTGACTTAAGGAAACGGGGTCTGGGGCCTACGGCCCCAGCGGGGGTGCAGGGGGCAGAGCCCCCTGGCCTTCCTAGCCCGCGACCACCGCCCCGCGCGCGGTGGACCACGCTACCGGGTCCTCGAGGAATTTGCGGACTTCGGCGAGCTGGTGATCGGGGAAGTACGGTTTCTCGCGGCACACTTCGAGCACGTCCCACCAGGTGCAGAGGTGGTGCAGGGCGATCTCCATCTTGGTCAGCGTTTCCAGGCTGCCGGGGAACACGCCGTAATAAAACACCACGAAGGCGTGGTGCACGATGGCGCCGGCGTCGCGCAACGCCTGGGCAAAACGGATCTTTGAGCGCCCGTCGGTGGTGAGGTCCTCCACCAGCAGGGTGCGCATGCCGACGGGGACGTCGCCCTCAATGAGGGCGTTCTTGCCGAAGCCCTTGGGCTGCTTGCGCACGTAGGACATCGGCGTGCCCATGCGGTCGGCTATCCAGGCGGCGAACGGGATGCCCGCGGTCTCGCCGCCGGCGACAGCCTGGATGTGCTCGTAGCCGACGTGGCGATAGATTTTCTCTACCCCGAGCTCGCAAATCCGGCTGCGCGCGCGCGGAAAAAAGATGATCTTGCGGCAGTCTATGTAGACCGGCGACTTCCAGCCGCTGGTCAGCGTGTAGGGCTCCTCGGGGCGGAAATTCAGCGCGCCGATCTCCAGCAGGATGCGGGCGGTCGTCAGCGCGGCGTCGCGATCCCAGTCGCTGGTGCGTCCGTTGGCCATGTTTGTTCCTGCGTTGGGGGTGGGCGCGGTGGTGCGCTTTTCCTATGTGAGGGGCGGGCCGGCAAGCAGCGCCGGTGCGTTGCGATGGATCATTGCAGCGCGCCGGGCGGATCGGTATGCTGACCAGATATTAAGAACGATTCTCAATTGGAGGCGGAAGTGGCGGAAATTGGGCGGCGATGCGAGCGGGCTGTGGTGACAGCCTACCGCGAGCTGCGGCGCGGTGGAACGGACGACATGGCGGCGTTCCAGAGCTGCACCACGCTGTACCGCATCCATCACCCCGAGGCGCCGCTCAGCGAGGCACGGCGGCTGGTGGCCGAGTGGATTGATCACCATGTGATCCGCGAGAGCGATGGGCCTACGCCGGGGTGCGCCTGCTGAAGCAAAGTAGAAGGCCAGGGGCTCTGCCCCTGGACCCCGCTGGGGCCGTCACGCGATAGCGTGCTGCGCACGACGGCCCCAGACCCCATTCATAAGTCAGGGAGTCAGCTGGTAGACGCTGCCCTGATTGTTCGCGCCGCCGAAGAACGTGGTCCCGGTCAGCTTACCGTCCGGCGTAAAGATGAAGCCGGACTCCGGCATGGTGCCACTCGGAAAGCTGTTCAGGATGGTTTCGGTCCACGACGTGCCGCCGCCGCTCGGCGGCGACAGCTCGAACGCGATGCCGCCCTTGGGCGTGCCGCCAACCTCCGTCGTGCCGAAGAGATTGCCGGTGCTGTCCTGCACAAGCGTGCTCAGGCCGGGTCCGCCGCCATCCGTTCCGAAATCAAAATTGTGCAGCACGGACTCGGTCCAGTCGGAGGATCCGGCGGCCGGTGGGCTGACCTCGAACACCGTGCCCCAGCCGAAGGTGCCGCCGTTCTCCGTGGTGCCGTAGAGATTGCCGCTGGCATCGAGGATTACGCCGGTGCGCGGGAAATTACCGTCGGTTGATGCATCAAAGCTGTGCAGCACCTGCTCGGTCCAGACGGTGCCGGATGACGGCGGCACAAGTCTGAACACCACGCCGTTGCCTGCATTGCCGCCGTTCAGCGTGGTGCCGTAGAGATTGCCGGCGGCGTCGAACGCGACCGTCGAATACGGATAGCCGCCGTCAACACCGTTGGTGAAATTGTACAGCACTGTCTCGGTCCAGCCGGTCTTCGCGCCGGCGTCCGGACTCAGCATGAACACCACACCCGCCCCGCTGGTGCCGCCGTAGCCCGCGGTGCCGTAGAGACTGCCGCCCGGACCGAACACCACGCTGCCGTAGGGCGTGCCGCCGATTTTCTTGCCGTCGAATTTGAGCAGCACTTTCTCAATCCATGGCTTGCCGAGCTGGGCCGGCTTGAGCAGCGTGAACACTGTACCGGCGTCGTTGATGCTGCCGTTCGCGGTTGTGCCATACAGGTTTCCGTTCGCATCCAGCACCAAAGCCGCTTGCGGATAATGCCCGTGGGCCTGTCCGTTGAACCGGTGCAGCACCTTCTCGCGCCAGCTCGTTTCACCTTTGGCGGGAGGAAACAGTTCATAGACGGTGCCGGTGCCGTTCGCGGCGCCGGTGTAGGTGGTGCCGAACAAATCGCCCTTCTTGTCGGCGACGACAGCGGCTGCCGGCCGTACGCCATTGGGTGGCGCCGTGAAGCTATAGATGGTCGTGGCGGATTGAGCGTGGGCCATGGCGGACGGTGCCGTCGCCGCGATCGCGGCAAGGCAGAGAGTGCGTGCTCTTGACAAACTCGTTCTCCATTCAGGGGGATTGGATGATCGCGCTGCTTTTTCATCCATCGGTGAATGACGCCTAGGACAGTTGGCACGACGTGGCAAGCGGTACCGCGGAGCCCAAGGCGCCGGCTACATCTCCGATGTCGCATTTTTGTATAGCCCGAGGCGCAACATGCTCAATCACGTCGATGCGACGCGTCTTATGACACATAAAATCGCAGTGCGATGTGATGCAGCATGATCGCGGGTGTAATGAGTGCCAGAGTTGCAAGGGCGGCATAGGCTACTTTGCGGCGCACCGAAGCTTTATACGTAAACGAAGGCAACGCCAGCGAAGCTGCCATGGCAAGCGGGGTGAAGTAACGGCCGACAACGCCTGTCACCGCCGGCACCCCTGGCCTCGTCCAGTCGAAATACTGCAGCACGAAGATCGCCAGGATCGCGGCCGCGACCGCAATCAGGATCAGCGGACGGTTGCGCGGGGCACCGGTCGCGGACGCGATGGTGGCGAGTGCCAGGACCACGCCGGCGAACGCGCGGTAGACGACTGGCAGCGGCCGGTCGACCCAGGCGAGCCGGCCGACGAAATCGGAGAAATAGCCGTTGGCCTGCAAGGCGGTGTTGCCGACGATCGTGAAAACGCTCGCCGGATCGGCCATCAGGCAGCGCCATTGCGCCGAGGGGTTCGAGTGCCCCATCGGCACCATGACGTGCGTCGCCACCAAGGCGGACCAGGTCAGGATGGCAACGCAGGCGACGCCGGCCGCGACCACGGTGCGGCGATCTGGGCGGTGTCCGGCGAACAGCAGCAGCACGAGCGAGCCATACGGCGCGCGTGCCATGCCGAGCATGGCGAACGATGCCGCGAGAGCGGCCAACATGGCAGGGGAGGGCACACGTGCCTCGTCGATCATGCGATCGAGCCACGCGACAGTGAGTGCCGCG
>Ga0181519_10005127_pt1 | contig 10528 bp, 8 predicted proteins | sample PEATcosm2014_Bin_26_FD_121102 | JGI IMG/M metagenome (GOLD analysis project Ga0181519, IMG submission 121102) | Peatland microbial communities from MTU Mesocosm Facility, Houghton, MI, USA - PEATcosm2014_Bin02_10_metaG | ecosystem: Environmental > Terrestrial > Soil > Wetlands > Peat | place... | reverse complement strand
TACGGGTGCCCGGCGGGGGTGGTGCATCCCGGTTCGTACTCCGGCTCATTGATCGGTGGCCCGGGAGGATGGATGGTCCTGGTGGCTCTCGCGGCTGCCGCGCTGGCCACGAGCAGGTGGCTCGCGAGCCACCGGACGTCCCAAGCGGCGCTCGGTGCCGCGGTCCTGTGTCTGGTTCTCCAGGTCCTGATCAGCTTCCAGATGGCCAACGCCGCCACCCTGGTGCTCGGATGGCCGTTCTCGATCCCAACGTCCCGGGGGTTGGGCTTTGCCCTTCTCCAGGGCGGATCAGGCGCGGCGGTCCTCTTCGCCATTCTCATGGTGGCCGCCACCCACCAACTGCGGCTACGCGGCGGCGAGACCCCTCGCGTGGGCAGCGCGGCCGTCCACCCCGCCTGACCGGCATCCGCCCACGGCGACGCAGGATTGGCGGAGGCCGCCCCGCCCGCGACCTGGTCCGCTCCCGCATCCGTACACTCGGTGACCGTGAAGCTCCTCGAGTACCAGGCCAAGCGACAGTTCGCCCGGGTCGGCATCGAGGTGCCTCCGGGCCGGCTGGCCCGCACCCCCGACGAGGCCGCCGCCGCCGCCCGGGAGCTGGGAAGGGTTGCGGTCAAGGCCCAGGTGCCGATCGGCGGACGGGGCAAGGCGGGTGGCATCGCCGTGGTCGACACACCCGAGGAGGCGCACCGGGAGGCGGCCCGCATCCTCGCCCTGGAGATCCGCGGCTACCCGGTGCGCTCGGTCTGGTGCGAGGCCGGCCTCGAGATCGCCCACGAGCTGTACCTGGGGATCACCCTCGATCGCGATCGACGCCGGCTCGCGCTGATCCTCTCCGCCGCCGGAGGGATGGAGATCGAGGAGGTGGCCGCCACCTCCCCGGAGAGGATCGCCACACTGTGGCCGGACCCCTTCGCCGGGCCATGGCCGTTCCAGGTGCGGGAGCTGGCCTTCTCGGCGCTCGCGCACGCGCCCGCGCTCGCCGAGGCGCGGGGCCGCCTCGCGTCCGCCCTGGTGCCCCTCGCTCAGACGCTCTACCGCCTGGCCGTGGACCTCGACGCGGTCACCTGCGAGATCAATCCCCTCGCGCTGACCGCTGACGGCCGGCTGGTCGCCGCCGACGGCAAGCTGGAGGTGGACGAGAACGCCGAGTACCGTCACCAGGAGCTGGCCGCCGAGCTGGCCCTCGACCTCGAGGGCGGGGACGGACGCACCGGTGAGGACCCCTTCGAGGCGGAGGCCAAGCGGCGCGGGCTCACCTACGTCCACCTGCCCGGCGGCACCATCGGCTGCATCGGCAACGGAGCCGGGCTCGTCATGAACACCCTCGACCTGGTCCAGCAGGTGGGCGGGAGGCCCAACAATTTCCTGGATGTCGGCGGTGGCGCCAGCGCGGAGAAGGTGCGGAGCTCGCTGGCGATGGTCCTGAGTGATCCCGATGTCCGCGGGGTGTTCATCAACATCTTCGGCGGTATCACCCGCGGCGACGAGGTGGCTCGGGGCATCGTCCAGGCTCGTGATGAGCTGGGCATCACCCTGCCCCTGGTCGTGCGGATGACCGGCACCAATGAGGAGGAGGGCCGCCGCATCCTCGCCGAGGCGGGGATCGTGCCGGGGACCAGCGCCCCCGAGGCAGCCCGCACGATCGTCGAGCTGGTGGAGGGCGCCCGGTGAGCCCCGCGACCACCGCCGTGCCGGTCGCGAGGCCGCGCTGATGCCCATCCTCATCGACGCCTCCACGCGGGTGCTGGTCCAGGGCATCACCGGCCGCGAGGGGAGCTTCCACACCCGGCAGATGCAGGCCTATGGCACCCGCGTGGTCGCCGGTGTGGTGCCGGGGCGGGGGGGCGGCGAGAGCCTCGGCGTCCCCATCTTCGACACGGTCGCCGAGGCGGTGGCCGGGACAGGTGCGGACACCGCCTTCACCATAGTGCCGCCACCGTTTGCCGCCGACGCGGTGATCGAGGCCGCCGCGGTCGGTCTCCGGCTCGGGGTCTGCGTCACCGAGGGCATCCCGGTGCTCGACATGGTCCGGGCCACGGCATTCGTCGCCGGCACCACGATGCGCCTGATCGGGCCCAACTGTCCCGGCGTGATGACCCCGGGGCAGTCCAAGATCGGTTTCATCCCCAACCACGTCGGCCGCCCCGGGCGGGTCGGGGTGGTGGCGCGGAGCGGCACCCTCACCTACGAGGTGATCCAGGGCCTCTCCGAGGCCGGGTATGGCGAGACGACGGCGGTGGGCATCGGGGGCGACCCGGTGCTCGGCTCCACCTTCGTCGACATCCTCCCCCTCTTCGCCGCTGACCCTGCGACCCATGCGGTGGTTCTGGTCGGAGAGATCGGGGGGTCGGACGAGGAGAGGGCCGCGGAATGGATCCGGTCGTCCGGGTTCGACAGGCCGGTGATCGCCTTCATCAGCGGGCGGACCGCTCCTCCGGGAAAGCGGATGGGCCATGCCGGGGCGATCATCAGCGGGACCACCGGGTCCGCCCAGGGCAAGATCGACGCGCTCTCCGCGGCAGGAGCCGATGTCGCCGGCACCATCGAGGACGTGGTGCGGCTGGTCGGCGCGAGGCTGGCGCCCTAGGGGGTACCCTCCGCCGCCTCTGGCTCGTGATCGGGTGCCCCGGCGCCCTCGATCTCGGGCCGTGGGCGACCCTTCAGCTTGGCCTGGTACATCGCCGAGTCGGCGCTGCGCAGGATGTCGTCGGGACGCTCCCGGCCGGTGACGCTCAGAGCTGTCCCGACGGCCGCGCTGATGACCACCACCTCTCCGTCGATGGTGTACGGGGCGCAGAGGCGGCGGGCGATGTCGTCGGCGATCGTCTCGACCGCCTCGGGCGCGCGAACGTCCTCCAGCAGGACGGCGAACTCGTCACCGCCCAGGCGGGCGGCCGTGTCGCTCTGGCGGAGGCGTTGACCGATCCGCTCCGCGACCTTGACCAGCAGCTGATCCCCGGTCAGGTGCCCGAAGTTGTCGTTGACCTGCTTGAAGCCGTCGAGGTCCAGGAAGAGCAGCGCGATCCGCGCCTCGGGATTGCGCCGGGCCCGCGCCAGGGCCTGGGTCAGGCGATCGAGGAAGAGGGTGCGGTTGGGCAGCCCGGTCAGGGCGTCGTGGTGGGCGCCGTAGCGCAGCTTCTCTTCCAGCTCGCGCTGGGCGGTCACATCGGTAAGCGAGCCCACCAGGCGGGTGGCGGCGCCGTCCGGCGAGGCGCGGACGGCGAGTGCCTGGCAGCGCATCCACAGGTAGGTGCCGTCGGCGGCGCGGAGGCGGTGCTCGCACTCCATGACCTCCCGCTTGCCGTCGACGCAATCGCTCACCGCCTGGCGCAGCCGCGGCAGGTCGCCGGGGTGCACCCGGTGGAACCACTCGTCGGGAGAAGTGCCGATCTCCGATCCCTGGTGGCCGAGCATCCGCTTCCACCGCTCCGAGTAGTAGACGCTCGAGCTGCCGAGCTCCCAATCCCAGAGGCCGTCGTTGGCGGCACGGGCCGCCAGGGCGTAGCGTTCCTCGCTTCGCTGGATCTCCTCGACCAGGTCGCGCTCGCGCTTGTAGGCCCGGGCGAGGTCCTCGGTCTGGGAGCGCAGCCACTCGGTCATCACCTCGCGCTCCACGGCGACGCTGACCAGGGCGTTGTTCTCGAAGAGCAGATCCCGCCCGGTGACCTGGGTGACCTCGACGGGGGCGACCATGGCCATCAGCCCCAGGTCCATGCCGTTGGTCCTCACCGGCAGCACCACCCCGATCTCACCGGCTGCCCACTCACCATGCTCCAGGAGCCCGATGGGGGGGAAGTCCTCGACCCGGACCTGGGCTGGGATCTCGGCGAGCGGCGGGCCCTCTCGCACGTAGGTGCCCCTCATCGTGAGGAGGTGCTGGCGCGCTCCGCCCTCCTCGCGATCTGCCGACCAGAGCCCGAGGCAGCCGGCGCGCGCCGTCGTGTGGCCGAGCCAGCCGAGGGCGCGGGGGTCGCCGGTGCTGCCGCTCAGCAGGTCCATGCTCAGCTGGTGTTCCCGGCGCATCTGCAGGTTGAGCACCGTGTTGGCCGTCGACTCGCGCTGCGCCAGCGATCGGGACAGCTCCACCAGGATCTCGGTGATGCTGGCCTGGAGATGAGCCGCGTCCGCGGCGGGGTCCGCGCCCTCCGCCAGCTCCTGCCCGTAGCGTCGCAGGCAGTTCACGCTCGCCGTGATGGTGGTCCAGCGCGGGCTGATCGAGAAGAGCGCCTGGGCCGCCTTGCGATGGGCGCAGCCCGGGATCTGGTCCTTCTCCCCGCGCGGCTCCGCGCAGCGGGCGATGGCCTCGACAGCCACGTCCAGTGCCGCGGACTGCTCAGTGGGCAGCGGTTCCATCCCGTTCAGGAGTCGCTGCAGGCGGAAGCGAAGCCGGCCCTTCGGAGTGGTGAGAAGCGCTGGGTCGGCCTCACCGAGCATGTCCAGCGCGCTGCCGGTCGCGCATCCGCAGGACTCGCGCGCGACGAACGATGTGGGCACCCGATGGACTCCGGGCGCCACCTCTCGGCCCGCCACCAGGTCGAGGAGCATGGTGGCGGCGGTGCGGCCGGTGGCGTTGAAGCTCTGGCGCACGGTCGAGAGGGTGGGGCGCACCGATGACGACGCCTCCACGTCGTCGAAGCCGACGATCGCCTGATCCGCGGGCAGGTCCAGGCCGGCCTCGGAGAGCGCCTTCATGAGGCCGAGCGCGTTGTAGTCGGTGGCCGCGAAGACGGCGGTCGACGGCATGCCCGCGGCGAGCATCGCCCGCCCGGCCTCCTCGCCCGTTCCCTCCAGGTTGTCCGCGGTCTCGAACAGGAGGCGGTCATCCGGCTCGATGCCGTGGTCGACGAGCGCCTCCCGGTAGGCCGCGTAGCGTTCCCGGGTGTCCGCCTGGAAGAGGCTGCCCACGAAGGCGATGCGCCGGTGACCGTGCTCGACCAGATGGCCCACGGCCTGGAGCACCCCGATGCGGTTGTCGGCCTGGACGACCGGTCCGGGGAAGCCCTCCACCCCCTCGCTGAGCAGGACCACGTGCTTGCCGGCGTCGCGCAGCGCGTCCAGGTACGCCCGGTCGACCGCATTCACCACGACGATGAAACCGGCCACCTGGTTCCAGGCCGCTCGCAGGGTGTACTGCGGCACCCGGGTCTCGATGCTCCCCTGGCTCGGGTCGAGGGTCTGGATCGCCACCAGCCGGCCGCCGGCGCCGGCGACCGTGTCGGAGATCGCGGAGAGCACCGCGCTCATGTAGCTGCCGGCGATCAGCGGCGACAGGACCCCGATCCTGAGTTGCCCGCCCCGCCTCTCGTCCACTTGCCCCTCCTGCCTGCGCTGCAGTCATCGGACCGCGTCGTCGGCCGTCGGTCAGGGCCAGCGGGGATCGCCCGCGCCCCGGCAGCCCGGGGAGGCGCAGCCTCGGGGCGATTCTGGCACCGCCGGGTATCGTTTTCACGAGCGCCGGGGAGTTGTCATCATCTCTCCACATCCCACGCCCCGGTCTAGTGAACACACCGAACGGGTCGATCGTAGGGGTGGCGCGGGCACGCCTCCGACGTCTCCGGATGCCCACGACCCGGCGGCCCTGGTTTACCCTTGCCGGCGACCGAACCTTCCCTTGCCCCGTCCACGTTCCAGAAGAGGGACCTGATCGGCCGGTTCCACGGTGGGGTGGGTCCCTGCCCGCCTCGCGGCTCCCGACCGGAACACATCGAGATGGCATCGAGAACGCGCCTCCGGCGCTCGCGGTATCGCGTTCGCCCTCGCTGGATGACGACCAGACGCACCGTCGTCGCCGGCGTGGTGGTGGTGGCCCTGGTCGGGGGCCTCTTCGGCTACCGGGTCCTGGACGGTCTGGCGCACGTCTTCCACACCAACGTGGTGTCCGTCGTCGGGAGCCTGGTGCGGGGCGCGGACGGCTCGAGCATCGAGAGCAAACAGGTCGCCAATCAGCAGCGCATCAACATCGCGCTCTATGGCTACGGTGGCGCCGGGCACGATGGGGCCTACCTCTCGGACTCGATCATGGTCATCTCCATCCAGCCGCATGCGACCGGCCCTCCTCAGGTCGCTGAGATCTCCATTCCCCGCGACTGGGACGTCCCGATCTACAACGCGGCCGGCGAGAAGAAGGACCAGGGCAAGATCAACCAGGCCTACGAGGACGGCGTCCTCTACGGCGACGGCGGCGTCCCGGCCGGCCAGGAGGACTCCGGCGGGGCGATGGCGGACGCCGCCCTCACCCATCTCCTCGGCATACCCATCAACTATTTCGTGGGTCTCGACTTCACCGCTTTCGACCAGGGCGTCGACGCGGTGGGAGGCATCGACATCGACGTCCCGGTCGGCTTCGTGGACCCCCAGTACCCCTCGTGCAACGCGGACACCTGCCCGTACGAGACCATCAGCTTCAGGGCGGGTGAGCAGCACATGGATGGCGCCACCGCCCTCGAGTACGCGCGATCGCGGCACGGAGACAATGGCCAGGGCACGGACTTCGCGCGCAGCCAGCGCCAGCAGCAGATCCTCACCGCCATCAAGGCGAAGGTGCTCTCGGTCGGAGGCATCGGCGACCTCCCGGGCCTGCTCGACGCACTGGGCGGCAACGTCGACACCAACATGACGCTCGATGACGTCGAGGCCGTCTACAACCTGGTGAAGGGAGTCAACTCCGCCGCCATCCTCCACATCGGTCTGGATGCGACGAACTTCCTCTACGAGTGCAACGTCCCCACCTGCTCAGCCGACTACCTCTACGCCCACGACGGCACCTACTCGACCATCGATCACTTCATCAAGAACGTCTTCGCTCCTCCGGGCACCCTCGGCGAGGACCCCAACGTCGGCATCGAGGACGGCAGTGGCACCGGCGATGGGGCCTCCACCCGATGGGCCGGAATCTTCGGCGAGCTGGGCTGGTCGACCCAGGACCTGGGCCGGGTCCCGACCACTTCTGCGACGGAGGTCATCGATCAGAGCGGCGGAACGGAGACTGCGGCTGCGAAGTGGTTCGCGGCATACTTCGGTGTCTCCGTCACGACGGTGCCGCCGCCCAGCCCGGGAGCGACGGGCCCCGCAGACGGGGTGATCGTCGTCCTCGGCCAGGACGAGGAGAGCGCCTTCAACCACGACCCGGGATATGGGAGCTGACCTTGCGCATCGGCATCCTCACCGGGGGCGGTGACGCTCCCGGGCTCAACGCGGCCATCCGCGGGGTCGGGCGGCGCGCCCTCGCCCACGGTGATAGTGTCATTGGTGTCAAAAACGGCTGGGCCGGCCTGATCGGCGACGGCGACTTCATGGAGCTGGACCGCCGCCTCTTCTCGGGCATTCTTCAGCTCGGGGGCACCGTGTTGGGGAGCTCCCGGACCAACCCCATGAAGCGCGAGGGCGGGCGTGAGGAGGTGCTCCGCAACCTCGGCCGTGCCGAGCTGGATGCCCTGGTCGCCATCGGCGGCGACGACACGCTGTCCGTGGCCGCCTGGCTGGCCGACCACGGCGGCCCGGTGGTCGGCGTCCCCAAGACGATGGACAACGACCTCTCGGTCACCGACTACTGCATCGGGTTCGACACGGCTGTGAGCCGGGTCGCTGAGGCGCTCGACCGCCTCCACACCACCGCCGCCTCCCATCACCGGGTGATGGTCGTCGAGGTGATGGGACGGGACACCGGCTGGGTGGCCCTGATGGGCGGTCTCGCCGGCGGTGCGGATCTGATCCTGATACCGGAGATCACCGTCAGTCTCGACGAGATCATCGACCGCCTTCAGAAGCGCCTCCAGAGCGGCCACGACTTCAGCATCATCGTGGTCGCAGAGGGCGTCCAGGTGGCCGGGGTCACCGACCAGCAGGCCGCCGACGGCAAGGTCGACGCCTTCGGCCACGCCCAGCTGAGCAAGCGCGGGGTCGCCGAGACCCTGGCCGAGGTGATCGAGGAGCGCCTCGGGCACGAGACCCGCACCACGGTGCTCGGGCATACCCAGCGCGGCGGGACCCCGTCGGCGTACGACCGGATCTGGGCCACCCGGGTGGGCGTCGCCGCCTACGACCTCGTGCTCTCCAAGAGCTGGGGGATGATGCCGGTGGTGCGCAACGGGACCGTCGAGACGGCCCCGATCGCCGACGTCGCCCGGACCCAGCGCCGCGTCCCCGCAGAGCTGTACGAGCTGGCCAAGGTCTTTTATTAATCCTGATGGAGCGAGGGGCGGGAGCTGAGAGCTCTCGCCCCGCCCGCGGGCGGGCCGGGCCGCCGCGACCTGGCCACGCTCTTTCGATCGAGGTCACCCCGGGGACGCCTCGAAGCCGTAGGCTTTGGCGCCGAGCGGAGGATCCTCCGCACTGCGTCCGACCGCAACGGGGTGACGACACCATGAAGTTCGAGCACCAGCCGCATGCCCGCACGCTCGCCATCCTCGAGCATCGCGTGCATCCCACCAAGACACACGACCAGCTGCCCAAGGGCAACCTCTACACGCGGGTCAACAGCTGGCTGGCGGTGAAGATCACCCTCGGGGTGGGCAGCATGACCTGCGCCTGGCTGTTCTGCATCCTTGCGTTGCTCGGCCTGCCGGCGGCGCTCGCCAAGGGCGGCGAGGGGCCGGTGGCCTGGATCGCGCAGACCTTCCTGCAGCTCGTCCTCCTCTCCATCATCATCGTCGGCACCAACATCCAGTCCGCGGCCAGCGACAAGCGGGCCCAGGACACCTACGCGGACGCCGAGGCGGTGCTCCACGAGGCGATGCAGATCCAGGCTCACCTGGAGCTGCAGGACAAGGCGCTCACCGCCCTCGTGGCCAAGCTCGGCGCCGCGGTCGACTAGCGGCTCGCCACTCGGGGCCCGGCCGAGGGGCCGGGCGGGCCCCGCCCCTGGCTCCGGGCCGGCGCGCTTTCCACCGGCCGGTCCGCACCGCCCTGTCCGAAATCCGCGAGCGGCCGGTGGGTCGGAGCGGGCACCATGAACCGGTGGACGACTTCGAGAGCCGGTACCGTGCGGTGGCGAGCCGGGATCGCCGCTTCGAGGGCAGGTTCCTCGTGGCGGTGACCACCACCGGCGTGTACTGCCGCATCGGATGCCCGTCGCGGACCCCGCGTCGCGACCACGTCCGCTTCCTCACCTCCCCGGCGGCCGCAGAGGCAGCCGGGTTCCGCGCCTGCAAGCGCTGCCGCCCCGACCGGCGGGACGATCCAGAGGGGGCGCTGGTGGGACGCGCCCTCCGGCTCATCGCCGCCGGCCTGGCGGACGGGGACGGGATCGAGGGCGTGGCCAGGCGGCTCGGTGTCAGCTCCCGGACGCTGGACCGCCGCTTCACGGCTGCGATCGGCACGTCTCCGCTCCAGCTCGCTCGGAGCCGGCGCGTCCAGACGGCCCGTGCTCTGATCACGCAGAGCTCGATGCCCCTCGTGGACATCGCCTTCGCCGCCGGCTTCGGCTCTCTGCGCCAGTTCAACGAGACGATGCGCCACGAGCTGGGCGTCGCGCCCGGCGCCCTCCGCGGTGCGGGGACGGGAGGGGACCCTCCCGACACGACCCGGTCCGCGGAAAGCGAGACTGAGGGCTGGCTCACGCTGCGCCTGGCCCGCCGGGAGCCGTTCGCGGCCGCCCCTCTGCTCGCGTTCCTGGCAGCGCGAGCCGTCGCAGGGGTGGAGTCGGCGACCGCCGTCCGTTACGTCCGCGCCCTCCGGACCCCCGGGGGTGCCGCGGTCATCATGCTGACCCCCGGGGACGGCCACATCCGCCTCCGTGTCCGCCTCGACGACCTCTCCGACCTGGAGGGGGTGGTCCGCCGCTGCCGCCGGCTGCTCGACCTCGATTCCGACCCGGATGCCGTCGCCGCCGGGCTGGCCCGTGACCCGCTCATCGGCCGGCTGGTCGCTGCTCTGCCAGGACTGCGTGTCCCGGGCAGCGCCGAGCCGTTCGAGACCGCGGTCCGCGCCGTCCTGGGTCAGCAGGTCTCGGTCGCGGCGGCCCGTACCCTGGCCTCCCGGCTGGTGGCGCGCCACGGCGATCCGCTCCCCTCACCGGTCGGCGGAGTCACCCACCTCTTTCCGTCGCCGGAGCGCCTCGCCGGAGCCGACCTCGGCGGGCTCGGGCTGACCGGGCGGCGTGTCGAATCCGTCCGCGCCCTCGGCCGTGCCGTGGCGGCGGGTGACCTGGACCTCGTCGGAGCGGATCCGGACCATCTCGATGCCCTCCTGGCCTGCCTGCCCGGCTTCGGTCCCTGGACCCGCGCCTACATCGCCATGCGCGTCCGCGGTGATCCCGATGCCATCCCGCTGGGCGACCTCGGACTGCGCCGGGCGCTGGAGCGGCTCGGGGAGCCCGCGGATGCCGCCAGCCTGGCGCGGCGCGCCGAGCTCTGGCGACCCTGGCGCGCCTACGCCGCGCTCCACCTCTGGGACACCCTCGCCCCCGCTGCGGCAGGCCGCGGGAGCACCCCCGCGCCGGATCCACTCGACCCGCTCATCGACCCATTGGAGACCACGCCATGACCTACGACGCCGTGACCGTCCGCACGCCGTTCGGCGCCTTCAC
>Ga0181519_10005126_pt1 | contig 10528 bp, 6 predicted proteins | sample PEATcosm2014_Bin_26_FD_121102 | JGI IMG/M metagenome (GOLD analysis project Ga0181519, IMG submission 121102) | Peatland microbial communities from MTU Mesocosm Facility, Houghton, MI, USA - PEATcosm2014_Bin02_10_metaG | ecosystem: Environmental > Terrestrial > Soil > Wetlands > Peat | place... | reverse complement strand
TTCGTGGCCGAGGTCGTGTTCCACGATCCGAGCGCGTTGCGGCGACTTAATTTGATCACGCACGGACACATCGGTGAGGAGATCCTTCGACAAGTTGGCAGGGTGACGGGTAGTGCGGTCTTCGTTTCTATCCCGCTCTTTCGGCCCGAACATCGAGCGGCGTTCAAACTCGACGAGGTCTGGGCGATACTCGCCTCGCCAGAAGTGGCGCTGGCGCGTCTCGTCGAACAACGCCACTTCAGCGAGGAAGACGCGCGCGCGCGTCTCGCGAGTCAGATGACGAACGAAGAACGCCTCTCCTTGGTCGACCACGTGCTGTGGAACGACGGAACAATCGAGGAGTTGTACTTAGAACTCGACGCCCAATTGGCCCGGAGTGGACTCGTCCATGGATAGTTTCCTCGTCGAGTCACCATTCCAACCCTCGGGAGACCAACCCACGGCCATCGCCACGCTCGCCCAAGGAGTACGCGACGGCTTGCGTTTCCAGACCCTCGAGGGCATCACCGGCAGTGGAAAGACCGCCACCATTGCCTGGCTCGTCGAGAGCGTCCAGCGTCCGACGCTCATCCTCGAGCCCAACAAGTCGCTCGCCGCCCAACTCGCCTCAGAGCTCAAGGAGATGCTGCCGAACAACCGGGTCGAATTCTTCGTCTCGTACTACGACTACTACCAACCCGAGGCGTACATACCGCGTACCGACACCTTCATCGAGAAGGACAGTTCGATCAACGAGGAGATCGACCGGCTGCGCCACGCCGCGACGTCGTCGCTGTTGACCCACCGCGACACGATCGTGGTCGCCTCGGTGAGTTGTATCTACGGACTCGGTTCTCCCCTCGAGTACCGCGAACGGATGTTGGCGCTCGAGGTGGGTGCGTCCTTCGATCAGCGTGCGTTGCTGCGCCGACTCGTCGAGATGCAGTACAGCCGAAATGAACTAGTCCTTGATCGGGGATCGTTTCGTATGAAGGGAGACACGCTCGAGGTCCAACCCGCCTATTCCAACGAGGCCGTACGCGTGTCGTTCTTCGGTGAGGAGATCGAGGAGATTTCCTTTTTCAATCCGGTGACGCAGGAAAGTCGCGGGAAGGTGAACGAGTTCACGCTCTTCGCGGCCTCGCACTACGCCACGAGTGCGGCGACGCTGAACCGGGCGTGTCGTTCAATCGAGGTCGAACTCCAGGACCAACTCGCGAAGTTCCAGACCGAGGGCAAGCTCCTCGAGGCCCAGCGTCTGCGCTCGCGCACCGAACACGATCTTGAGATGCTCGAACAGACCGGGGTGTGTGCGGGCATCGAAAACTACTCGGCCCATCTCGATGGCCGAAGCCGGGGTGAACGCCCCTACACGCTGCTCGACTATTTTCCCGAGGACTTCCTCGTCGTCATCGACGAGTCCCACGTCGCGGTGCCCCAAGTCCGCGGCCAGTACGCCGGAGACCGCTCACGCAAGGAGACACTCGTGGAACATGGTTTTCGATTGCCGAGCGCGATGGACAATCGACCGCTCAACTTCGACGAGTTCATGGAACTCGTGCCCCAGATGATCTTCGTCTCGGCGACGCCGGGACCCTACGAGATCGAGCACAGTGATCAGATCGCCGAGCAAGTGATCCGCCCTACTGGTCTATTGGACCCCGTCGTGAGCGTGGTGCCCACGAGAAACCAGATCGACGATCTTCGAGTTCGACTCGACGCGGTCATCGCGCGCGACGAGCGAGTGCTGGTCACGACCCTCACCAAGCGAATGGCCGAGGACCTGACCACCTTCCTCGCCAAGGCCGGATATCGGGTGCAGTACCTGCACAGCGACATCGACACGATCCAGCGCATCGAGATCCTTCGTTCCTTACGTCTGGGGGAGTTCGACATCTTGGTCGGTATTAACCTTTTGCGCGAGGGCCTCGACCTGCCCGAAGTGTCACTGGTGGCGATTCTCGACGCCGACAAGGAGGGTTTCCTTCGTTCGCGCAGTGCGCTCATCCAGACGATTGGGCGAGCCGCCCGCAATTCGAACGGTGAGGCTGTTCTCTACGCCGATCGCGTGACCGATTCCATGCGCGAGGCCATTTCGGTGACCGAGCGCCGACGTCTTCTCCAGATCGCCTACAACGAGGAGCACGGTATCGAGCCCCAGACGATCATGAAGAACGTGGCGGACATCCTCGGGCGACTGCGTTCCGAATCCGCGCCCGAACCCACGAACCGGTCCCACGGCATCACGTCACTGGAGAGTTCGTTGCCCGACGACCTCAACCTGGAGATCGCGCGAGTGGAGGAAGCGATGTTGGCGGCCGCTGGAGAATTGCGCTTCGAAGAGGCGGCGGCGCTGCGCGACTACTTGCACTCATTGCAACGTCAGGGACTTGAGGTCACGCTCGACAGCCTGAGCGACGTGTCCTAACCGGTAGATTGCCGCTATGACTTCGTCTATTCGCGTGCAGGGTGCGCGCGTACACAACCTGAAGAACCTCTCGGTGGAGATTCCTCGCGACCAATTAGTGGTCTTTACGGGACTTTCGGGCTCGGGCAAGTCGTCGCTCGCCTTTGACACGATCTACGCCGAGGGTCAGCGTCGCTACGTCGAGAGCCTCTCGGCCTACGCGCGTCAGTTCCTCGGTCAGATGGACAAACCCGACGTCGAATTCATCGAGGGCCTCTCGCCCGCGATCTCCATTGACCAAAAGACCGCGTCGCGCAACCCGCGTTCGACGGTCGGTACGATCACCGAGATTCACGACTACCTGCGTCTGCTCTTCGCGCGCGTGGGCGTGCAGCACTGTCACCTGTGCGGGCGAGTGGTGACCCGCCAGACCCCCCAGCAGATCGTCGATCTGGTCCTCTCGCGACCCGAGGGTACGAGGTTCCTCGTGCTCGCGACGGTGGTCGAGGGTCGCAAGGGCGAGTACAGCACCCTGCTCAACGAGTTGGCCGCCCAGGGTTTCAGCCGGGTGCGCGTGGACGGCACGGTGATCGAACTGAGCGAACGCGAGTCGGTCGACCTCGCCCGTTACGAACAGCACACCATCGACGTCGTCCTCGACCGACTCGCGGTGAAGTCCTCGAGTCGTCAGCGGCTCACCGAGTCGGTGGAGACCGCACTCAAACTCACCAAGGGCCTCGTCTCGTTCCTCTTTCTCGACACCGACGAGATCGAAAAGTTCTCCGAGAAGATGGCTTGCAGCCACGACGGCATCAGCTTCAGCGAACTCGCGCCGCGCGACTTCTCCTTCAACTCGCCCTACGGGGCCTGTCCGGTCTGCACGGGCTTGGGAACGCGCTTCGAGGTCGACCCCGAGCTCGTCGTGCCCGACGAGACGCTTTCGCTCGCCGACGGCGCCCTCGCGCCCTGGTCGGGCGCGCGCTTCAAGTACTTCGAGCGGCTCATCGGTGGCATCGCGGACATGGGCGGCTTCAGCGTCACGACGCCCTGGAACAAGCTGCGCGCGAAGGATCGCAAACTCATCCTCTATGGCGTCGAGAAGAAGACCGTGCCGGTCAAGTACCGCAATCGGTACGGGAAGGTTCGAACCTACGACACGACCTATCGCGGGATCATCGAGTGGCTCGAGCGAAAGCGCTCCGAAGCCGACGGCGACTGGTCGCGCGAACAGGCGGAGCAGTACATGCGTGAGGTCGAGTGCACCACCTGCGCGGGCCAGCGACTCAAGCCCGAGGTGCTCGCGGTCCGGGTCCACGGTCACAACATCGCCGACGTGAGTGCCATGACCATTGACGAGGCGATCGACCTGTTCAAGAAATTGAAGCTGACCAAACGCGAGGAGACGATCGCGCGCCAAGTCATCAAGGAGATCCTCGCGCGCCTCAACTTCTTGATGGACGTCGGACTCGACTACTTGACCCTGAGTCGCGCGTCGGCGACGCTGTCGGGTGGCGAGGCCCAGCGCATCCGCCTCGCCAGTCAAATCGGCAGCTACCTCGTGGGTGTGCTCTACGTGCTCGACGAACCGTCCATCGGACTTCACCAGCGTGACAACCGTCGACTCATCTCGACCCTGGAGCGGTTGCGCGACCTCGGGAACTCGGTCATCGTGGTCGAGCACGACGAGGAGACCATTCGTCTGGCCGATTTCATCGTCGACATCGGACCCGGGGCGGGCGAGTTCGGTGGTGAGGTGGTGCACGCGGGCACCTACAAGGAGCTCCTGGAGAACTCCCGGTCGATCACCGGCAAGTACCTGTCCGGCGAGAAATCGATCCCGACGCCCCTCACTCGACGCGCGGGTGACGGCAAGAAGTTGACCATCAAGGGTGCGCGCGCGAACAACCTGCAGAACATCAGCGTCGACATCCCCCTCGGCACCTTCGTCGCGGTCACCGGCGTGTCGGGTTCGGGCAAGTCGACGCTCATCAACTCGATCCTGCTGAGTTCACTCGAGCGTCAGGTCAATCGGGCCAAGACTCACGTCGCCGAGCACGACACCATCGTGGGCGTCGCCAATCTGGACAAGGTCGTCGCGGTGGACCAACAACCCATTGGCCGCACGCCTCGCTCGAACCCGGCGACCTACACGGGCGTGTTCGACAAGATCCGCAAGCTCTTCGCCGAGGTCCAGGAGTCCAAGGTCCGCGGTTACCAGCAAGGCCGGTTCTCGTTCAACGTGAAGGGAGGACGTTGCGAGGCTTGCGCGGGTGACGGCACGATCAAGATCGAGATGCACTTCCTGCCCGACGTCTACGTCAACTGCGAGACCTGCGACGGGGCGCGCTATAACCGCGAGACCCTCGAGATCAAGTATCGCGGAAAGTCGATCAGCGACGTGCTCAACATGCCGATCGCCGAGGCGCTCGAGTTCTTCGACCGACAGCCGGGGATTCTTCGCCACATCCAGAGCCTGATGGACGTGGGCCTCGGCTACGTGCGTCTGGGCCAACCCGCGCCGACCCTCTCGGGTGGCGAGGCCCAACGGGTGAAGTTGGCGACCGAGTTGGCGCGGCGCGCGACGGGTCACACGTTCTACGTGCTCGACGAACCGACGACTGGTTTGCACTTCGAGGACGTCAATCGTCTGTTGCAGGTGCTACACCGATTGGTCGACCAGGGCAACACCGTCTTGGTGATCGAACACAACCTCGACGTCGTCAAGACCTCGGACTGGGTCATCGACCTCGGACCCGAGGGTGGGCGTCGCGGAGGACTGATCGTGGGCGAGGGGACGCCCGAGGAGATCGCCGAGTTACCGACCGCGACCGGGACGGTCCTGCGCGAGGTGTTGGCGGTCAGCAGGGCTTCGTAGTGTTCGACAAGCCCTCGGGCATACCTCGCCAAAGTGGTTGCTACCTCTTTCGCAACGAGCACGACTCGATCATCTACGTGGGCAAGGCGCTGTCGCTCAACCAGCGTTTGGCCAGTTATTTCCAAAAGAGCGACGCCATGACGATGAAGACCCAGGCGCTGATGGACGAAGCGACGTCGGTGGAGTGGATCGTGACCCCGAACGAGCTCGACGCGTTGATCCTCGAGAACGAGTTGATCAAGCAGAACCAGCCTCGCTACAACATGCGCCTGAAGGACGACAAGAGTTTCCCCTACGTCGCCATTGACACCCGCGTCGACTTCCCGGCACCCTTCATCACCCGTTCGGCGCACGCGAAGGGCGTGCGCTACTTCGGGCCCTTCGTGGACGTGCGCGCACTGCGTACCACGATCGATGAACTACTCCAGGCGTTTCCGCTTCGTTCGTGCACCCGTCATAAATTCAACTACCAGGAGCGCATCAATCGACCTTGTCTGCTCTATGACATCGGCAAGTGTTCGGGACCGTGCGTCAAGGCCATCGACCCCGCGGGGTATCGCGAGTTGGTGGCGTCCTGGGCCCGGTTCTTCGAAGGTGACGTTCGTCAGCTTCGCTCACTACTTCGCGAAAGAATGAACGAGGCGGCTCGCTTGAAGCACTACGAGGCGGCCGCCAAGGCGCGCGACGCCCTCGAGGCGCTCGAACGGGCCGCGAGCGACCAGAGCGTGGTCCTCGACGACCATTCCGACCTTGACGTGATCGCGGTGGAGACCGAGGGAGGGCGGGCCGCGGTCGTGCGTTTTCGCGTCCGTCACGGTCGCATCATCGGGCGCACGGTGCACCTGATCGACCGTTCGATGGACGAGGACGACACCCAGATCATCGAGGGCGTGCTGCCCGAGCTCTACGACGAACCGAGCGACGTGCCCCCGGTCGTGGTGGTGTCGAGCGCGGCGTCGGCGAGTTCGTTGACCGGCGCGTACTTGAGCGGACTGCGAGGACGAGGCGTCGAGGTCGTGGCCCCCCAGCGGGGACGGCGGCGACGCGTGCTCGAGTTGGCGACCAACGACGCGCGCGCGGTGATCGATCGCGACTCGCTTCGACGACAGAGTGATCACAACGTGCGCAGCCGGGCGCTGCAAGAACTCGGCGACGCGTTGCGTCTCAGCCAGCCACCCTTTCGCATCGAGTGCTTTGACATGAGTCACCTCCAGGGCACGAACTACGTGGGATCAATGGTGGTCTTCGAGGACGCCATCGCGAAGAAGGCCGACTACCGTCACTTCAACGTCAAGGAGATTCTCGGCAACGACGACGTGGGGGCCATGCAGGAGGTCGTGACGCGACGCCTCACGCACCTGCGCGAGGATCAGTCGACGACGAAATTCCGACGACCCGATCTAATCATCATCGACGGTGGACTGCCGCAGCTGCACGCCGCCGAGAGGGCGGCCGTCCAGGCTGGGGCGACCGGTCTCGAGTTCGCCGCGCTCGCCAAACGCGAGGAGCTTTTGTTTCGACCCGGTTCGTCGACGCCGATCGCGCTCGAGCGCGGGTCCGAGGGCCTGTACCTCGTCCAACGCATCCGTGACGAGGCCCACCGTTTCGCCATCACCTTTCATCGTTCCAAGCGCGCCAAGTCCATGGTGGCCTCGAGTCTCGAAGGGGTCGCGGGTCTCGGTCCTGCGCGCCGCGATCGTTTAATGGGCGAGTTCGGTTCCCTTGACGCGTTGCGTCAGGCTTCGCTGGCGGACCTCGAGGGTCTGGCCTGGCTGCCCCAGTCCGTGGCGAGGAACATCTACGATCACTTGCAGGCGCCCAGTGTGCCCCGGCCCACGAAGGGGAGTGCAGGCGATGAGTGAGGTGGTGCTCGTAACGGGAATGTCGGGGGCGGGTCGCTCGACGGTCTCGGCCGCGCTCGAGGACCTGGGATGGTTCGTCATCGACAACCTCCCGATCGAACTGATTGTTCGAGTCGGTGAGTTGGCGGCGGCGGGATCGCTCGACTACGCCGGCGTGGCCTTCATCGTGGGACGTTCGGGACGCGTACAGCCCGACGCGTTACTCGCGGTCGAGATGGAACTCCAACAGATGCACGAGAACGCGAAGATCCTGTTCCTCGACGCGCCCGACGACGTGTTGATCCATCGTTTCGAGGGGAATCGACGGCGTCACCCGTTTCCCGCGCCGTCACTCGTCGACTCGATCGCGGGCGAACGCGCCCTTTTGCAATCGATCCGTGACGCGGCGGACCTGGTGATCGATACGGGCTCGATCAACACCAACGAGTTACGCGCGCGGATTGTCGAGATCTTCACCGACTCGACCAAGCCCGGCGCGCTGCGCGTCTCGTTGGTTTCCTTTGGCTACTCGAACGGCATTCCGCGTGACGTCGACCTGGTCTTTGACTGTCGGTTCCTGCCCAATCCGCATTGGATCGACGAGTTGCGTCCCTTGTCGGGACTCGACGAACCGGTCGCCACCTACGTGCTCAGTCAAGAGCCCGCCCAGCACTTCCTCTCTGACGTGTGTTCGCTGCTCGAATGGCAGATACCGGCTTTCGCCAAGGAAGGTAAGGCGTACTTGTCGATCGCGATCGGCTGCACGGGAGGACGGCATCGCTCGGTCGCGATCGCCGAGGAGATCCGTCGTCGCCTCCAGATACCCAACGCCGTCCTGCATCGCGATATTGCTCGATGAGGGTGGTCGCGATCGGTGGCGGACACGGTACCGCCGTGTCCCTGCGGGCTCTTCGTCAAATGACCCACGAGGTGACCGGCGTCGTCTCGGTCGCCGACGACGGAGGTTCGACGGGACGGCTCCGCGCCATGCTCAACGTCGCGGCGGTGGGGGACCTGCGGATCTGTCTGGGTGCACTGGCCGACCCCGCCAACCCGCTCACCGAGTCCTTCGAGCACCGCTTTCGCGTCGGCGAGCTCGACGGTCACGCCGTGGGAAACCTGCTGCTCGTCGGCCTCATTGACGCGACGGGCAATCTGGAGGAGTCGGTGCGCGCCGTCGCCCAGGTCATGGGCGTGACCGGCACCATCGTGCCGGCGTCCTGTGAGGGAGTGGTCCTCGTGGCGACGACCGAATTCGGCGCGACCCGGGGTCAGACCGAGGTGGCCCTCGCCACGCAGATCAAGAACATCAGCGTGGAGCCCAAGAACGCGCCCGCGCCCATGGCGGCCGTCGAGGCGATCGAGAACGCCGATTTGGTCGTGATCGGACCGGGGTCGCTCTTCACGAGCGTGCTCGCCGCGTGCGTCGTGCCCGGCATCACCCAGGCCGTCGCCGGCACCCGGGCCCGCAAGGTCTACGTCGCGAACCTGCGTCCCGAGGTGCCCGAAACCGAGGGTTTCACGCTCCAAGATCACGTGGACGCACTGGTGCGCCACGCGGTGGTGCCTGACGAGGTGCTCGTGGACGAGCACTCGCAGTTCGCCGCCCAGGCGTGTTCGTTACCCACCAGGTACGCGGACCTGGCGGGCGCCAATGGCCTCGTCCACGATGTGCAAAAATTGATTCGAGCACTGAGCGCCTAGCGCGGTGACATCAACGACCGAGGAGACGCCGTGGCGATACGTGTGGCAATAAATGGGTTTGGACGAATTGGTCGCGGGTTCGTACGGGCCTCCCTCGACAACCCCAACATCGACGTGGTGGCGGTGAACGACCTGACGTCGCCCGCGATGCTCGCGCACCTCTTGCGCTACGACTCGACCCAGGGAATCCTCGGCGTACCGGTCACCGTTCATGACGGTGACATCAAGGTTGGCCAGGACACCATCAAGGTGCTCGCCGAACGCAATCCGGCCGCGCTGCCCTGGGCGGAATTGAAGATTGACGTCGTCATCGAGTCGACGGGCCTGTTCACGTCGCGCGAAGCGGCGGCCCAGCACCTCAGTGCTGGCGCGAAGAAGGTCATCATCTCGGCGCCCTCGAACGACGCGGACGCGACCCTCGTGATGGGCGTCAACGAGGACAGCTACGACGCCGCCACGCACCACGTCCTCTCGAACGCCTCGTGCACCACCAACTGCTTCGTGCCGATGGTCAAGGTCCTCGACGACGCCTTCGGGATCGACGTGGGCCTCATGACCACGGTGCACGCCTACACCAACGACCAGAACCTCCTCGACCTGCAACACAAGGACCCTCGCCGCGCCAGGGCGGCCGCCATCAACATCGTGCCCACCTCGACCGGGGCGGCGCGCGCCACGAGCCTGGTGCTCGCGTCGATGAAGGGCAAACTCGACGGGACCTCGCTGCGCGTGCCGATCCCCGTGGGCAGCATCACGGACTTCACCGCCATCGTGCGCTCGACGACGGTCGAGGAGATCAACGCCGCCTTCAAGAGGGCGGCCGACTCGGGTCCCCTGAAGGGCATCCTCGCCTACACCGAGGACCCGATCGTCTCTTCGGACATCGTGGGCTCTCCGGTATCGTGCACGTTCGACTCGCTCATGACCATGGTCATCAAGGTCGACGACGAGCGCAGCATGGTCAAGGTCTTTGGTTGGTACGACAACGAGTGGGGTTACGCCAACCGCCTGGTGGACCTGACCAACTACGTCGGCAAGTAGGTGACCGCGCTGCCGACCTACGAGCGTTGGGGGGACCTCACGGGAAAACGCGTGCTCGTGCGCGTCGACTTCAACACCCCGGTCGCCGAGGTGGAAGGCGAACTACGGGTCACCGACGACTTTCGCATCCGCTCGACCATCCCGCTCTTCGAGGACCTGTTGAGGCTAGGCGCGACGGTCGTGGCGTGTACGCACTTCGGACGTCCTAAGGGCCAGGTCGTCGCCAAGTACAGCGTCGCCCCGGTTCGGGCGCGGCTCAACGAACTGTGCGAGAACGTCGAACTGATGGAGAACCTGCGCTTCAATCCCGGCGAGGAGAGCAACGATCCGGCCTTTGGCGCGTCACTCGTCGAGGGATTCGACTACTACATCAATGAGGCGTTCAGTGCCTCGCACCGCGAGCACGCCTCGATCATGCAACCGCCGCGGCTGATTCCCAGCGCCGCCGGACCGAACCTGCAACGAGAGGTGACGACCATCCAGTCGCTGCTCACCTCGCCCGAGCGACCATTCGTGGCGATCGTGGGTGGTGCGAAGGTCGCCGACAAGCTCGGTATTGTGCGCGTGCTCGCCGACAAGGCCGACACCGTCGTCGTCGGCGGCGGTATGGCCTTCACCTTCGAAGTGGCCCAGGGACGGACCATTGGCTCGTCGCTCTTTGACGGTTCGAACCTTGGTGAA
>Ga0181519_10005124_pt1 | contig 10530 bp, 4 predicted proteins | sample PEATcosm2014_Bin_26_FD_121102 | JGI IMG/M metagenome (GOLD analysis project Ga0181519, IMG submission 121102) | Peatland microbial communities from MTU Mesocosm Facility, Houghton, MI, USA - PEATcosm2014_Bin02_10_metaG | ecosystem: Environmental > Terrestrial > Soil > Wetlands > Peat | place... | reverse complement strand
TGCCCCCTGGGGCTCGCCCCCAGCACGAGCACGACCGCCATGCTGGCCGTCGGCGATGCCCTGGCCTTGGTCACCAGCCGGCTGCTCGAATTCGACAGGGCGGACTTTGCCCGCGTGCATCCGGCCGGCTCGTTGGGCGCGATCCTCAGCCACGTCGACGAGCGGATGCGACCACTCGACCAGTGCCGGGTGGCCGACGAACGGAACTGCGTCCGCGACGTGTTCGCCGGACTACGCCGACCGGGTCGGCGGAGCGGGGCGATCATGCTGGTCGATGCCGAAGGCCGGCTGTCGGGGCTGTTCACCGACAGCGATCTGGCCCGGCTGTTCGAGGCCCGCCGCGACGACGCTTTCGACCGACCGATCCGCGACGTGATGACGGTCCGGCCGACGACCGTTCCCTGCGGCTCAATGCTCGCCGACGCGATCGTCATCCTGGCCCAGCGCAAGATCAGCGAACTGCCGGTCGTCGACGGCCGGGGTGCGCCGGCCGGACTCCTCGACATCACGGACCTGGTAGGTATGATTCCGGAAGAACCCCGCTAGCCGGTTGAAGAGCTTTCCGAATTCGTCACCGCGTGTGGACCCATGAGCGTTTCCAAACAACTGCTGCAACCGATCGAACTGATCCTGGCCGACGTCGACGGCGTGCTGACCGACGGCTCGGTCGTTTTCGACAACCAAGGGATCGAGACCAAGGCGTTTTACATTCGCGATGGCCTGGGCATCAAGCTCTGGATTCGCGCGGGGGGGCGCTTCGGAATCATCACCGGCCGCAGTTCGCATATCGTCAACCTCCGGGCAGCCGAGCTGGGCATCGACATCGTTCGCCAGGGAACCGACAAGAAAGTTCATGCGATCAAGGAAATCATGGCCCAGTGCCGCCTGGAGCGCGAACAGGTCTGCTTCATCGGCGACGACCTGCCGGACCTGGCCGCGATCGAGTTCGTCGGCCTGGGTGTGGCCGTGGCCGATGCGGCGGCCGAAGTGCGCGAAGCGGCCGATCATGTCACGCGCCTGCCCGGCGGACGCGGCGCCGTGCGCGAAACGATCGAGCTGGTGCTCAAGACGCAAAACCGCTGGGAAGACCTGGTCGCCACCTATCGCAACACCTAACGATCTCGGACGATCGCCTTGATTCAACGCCTGACACGGATCGTCAGCAGTTTCGTCGTGGTTCTCGCGATGTACTGGGTGTATGCGCTGGCGGCCGTTCCGTTCATCGAGCCGACGGTCGCCGTGTCGGTCGTCGTAAAAGACGACAAAGACGACAAGGACTTGCTCGACCGCAAGGAAGCTCGGCCCTTCGACAAATGGTTCGCCGAGGGCGAGTGGGAGCGCACCAGCCCGAAGGTGCTCGAAACGGCTCAAGGCATGCTTCTGGTGAAGAACTACCAGGTGCTCGGCGAGGGCCGAGTTCAGATCAATCCCTGCACGATGATCTTCGTCCCCGAAGGGAATGCCGACAACGAGGAGGAGCGGATGCGCCGAGCCATCATCCTCCGCTCTCCGCAGGGGGCGCTACTGCGGTTCGACACGTTCGATCTGAAGCTCGGCAAAGTCGGCAAGCTCATCGCCGGCACGCTGGTCGGCCCGGTGACGATCCGTAGCGATCAACGCGAAGTTGGTCCGCAGGACGACTTGCTCATCCAAACGCGCGACGTCGATCTGACGGAGCGCGAGCTGTGGACCTCACGCCCCGTGCAATTTCAGATCGGGCCGAACTACGGCCAAGGCCGCGGGATGCATATCGACATGGCCCCGCAAGGAACCAAACGCGGCTTCCGCGGCATGACGCTATTGGAGCTGAAGGAAAACGTCGAGATGCACTTGGTCCCCGGCGGTAACAGCCCGTTCCCGCGAGGCGCAGCCCCCGTCGCCTCCGACAAGCGCGCCAACAACGGCCCGGTCGAGGTCCGTTGCCACGGCCCCTTCCGCTTCGACTTCGTCAATAATCAGGCAACGTACACCGATCAGGTAGAAGTTCTTCGCGTCAATCCGACAGGAGCGAACGATCAACTCACGGCCGACCTGCTCTCCGTCTTCTTCGAGGCGGTCGCGAAAACGCCAATCAACCCAGCGGCTCCGCCCGACAAGAGCGCGCCGAACTTGCAGCCGGTACGCGTCGAGGCGACCGGCAACCCGGTGACCATCAATGTTCCGACGAACGATCTGCGCGGGCGCGCGCAACGGCTCGATTACGACATCAAAGCCGGCGGCATCACGCTCACGAGCGCCGACGAAGCCAGCATCCAACAAGGGGGCCGCGAGATTCGCTCCCGCGAGCTGCACTACGAGCCGGGCCCCGACGGCAAGATCGGCCAGTTCATCGCCAACGGCGCCGGGTCGATGCGCGGCACGAGTCGCGATCAGAAAAGTCAGCCGTTCGAGGCTCATTGGACGCAGCGTCTGCACCTTCGGCCGGATCAAGGCATCTACTTGCTGACCGTGCTCGGAAACGCGCACGCCGGGGCGACCGGGCGCGGAGCCATCAATGCCGACGAGATCCATGTCTGGCTCAAGGACGCCGCCCTCGAAGCGCCTCCTCCGGCCTCGCCTTCCAAGATGGGCCAGGTGCGGCAGGACCTGAAGCCGGAGCGGATGCTGGCCACCGGTCACGTGACGATCGACTCGCCGCAACTGACCGGCAACGTCGGTCAGCTTCAAGCCTGGTTCGAGTACATGGCCACGGAGCTGAAGCCGGTGACCGTGCAACGCCCGCCTTTGGAACTGGCCCCACCGCCGGCAACATTCGAGCCGTCAGCACCCACCGGCATCCTGTTGGCCCAGTACGTAGCACCCGCGCCGAGCCAGGCGTTGCCCGAAACCGTAACGGCACCTCCAGGGTCGATCGCTCCGAACCTACCAGCATCCCCAGCCAGCGAAATGATCGCAGCGCCGCCGCCTGCGAGCCCGATAGCGCCCAGCGTGCCGCAAGCGCCGCAGGCCGAAGCCGTTCCCGCGCCGCCGCCGCAGCCAACCCAGCGCTTCCATGTCATCGGGGAACTGCTGCGGTTGAAGATCAAGATGTTCGGTCAACAGGCGCAGTTCTCCGAGGCCTATGTCGAACGCGACGTGAGATTGAGCGAAACGCAAACTCGCAACCCCGGCGAGAAGCCCTTGCTCGTGATGGGCCAGCAATTGCATCTCGACATGCCGAATCAACAGCAGGCCATCGTGATGGTGGCCGGTGAGCCAGCCTATGTCGAAGCCCGCGGCCTGACGCTCACCTCGACGGCGATCCATCTCGACCGCGGCCGCAACTTCATGTGGACCGATGGGCAGGGGGCGATGAACTTCCCGGTCGATCGCGACCTCGACGGCCGCGCCACCGGCCAGCCCCAGACGCTCGACGTGAGCTGGCGCGGACAGATGCAATTCGACGGCCTCACCGCCCGCTTCGAGCAGGGCGTCGTCGCCACGCACGCCAGTCAGACGATGACCACCGACCAACTCGAGGTGCTGTTGGTCAAACGCGTCGAATTCGGGCAAGCCGGCGATATGCACGATCGTTCGCAAGTCGACCGGGTCACCTGCCGCAAGGGTGTACGACTGGAAAGCCGCACGCTGGAGAATCTGCGCCTCTTGGCCATCGACACGCTCTCGGCCCAGGAGCTGACCATCGAACAAGCGACAGGCAACGTCACCGGGGAAGGGCCCGGAATCCTCACGTCGGTGCGATTCGACACGCAAGGCAAGAGCCCGAAACTAGCCATGCCAGGCGCCGTGCCGAAGCCTCCGCCCTCAGCCGGTCCCGAGGTGCCGCCACAGGCCAAGGGGCTCACCTACTTGGGCATCAACTTCCAGGGTGGCCTGCAGGGGAACATCCGTCGGCACGAGATGACGTTCGAGAATCAGGTGCGGGCGCTGTACGGACCGGTGGCGACCTGGGAATCGCGGCTCGATCCCGACCGACCGGAGAGCTGGGGCGACAATGGCGTGATGCTTTCGACCGAACGGCTGCATGTGGTCGAAGTCGCAACCCAGCCCGAACGACGCTTCGAACTCGATGCGACCGGTCGCACGATCGTCGAAAATGCCGGCTACACGGCCCACGCCAGCCGGATGACCTACTCACAGGACAAGGACTTGCTGGTGTTCGAAGGGCAGGGGACCAATCGCGCCCGGCTCTATCGCCAGCAACGGATCGGCGCGAGGCCGGCCGAATCGGTCGCTCAAAAGATCATGTTCTGGCCCAAGACGAATCGCGTCACCGTCGAAGGGGCGCAATTCAGCGAGTTGGAGACCATCCCCCGCTGAGCGCCGCTTGGTAGATAAACCCCTAGCGATTCTTCGCCCCCAAGTGTTCTCTCGCGCTACGGGCGTCGGTAGAATCGGCGAAGGTGCGGCGCATCTTGCCGTTTTGCCTGGCGGGGGTGGATCATGAAGCCTTGCGTGCGCGGTTCGGAGCTGCTCGGGCTGGCGCTCGGCGCCGCTTGCCTATGCTGGTCGATCCCTTCAGCCGCGGCGGCAGATGCCCCTCCCGCCTCAGCGAACACAGCCCCGTCGAAATCGTCGGACAAGTCGGAGAGCGCAGCGCCAGATCGAGAGCCGCCATCGGAAGCGACCCATGCCGCGGCGGCTGGGCTGGTGCTGCTTTCTCAGGGCAAGTTCGACGAGGCGGAGGAGGCGTTCGCCGAGGCCGAACGGCTTGAGCCCGATAATGCCGCCCTGCACCTGGGACGCGGCATGCGCTTCAATCAACTCGGCCAACACGAGCAGGCGATCGCGGCGCTGACGAAGTCAATCGCGCGTGATGCGACGAGCGCCGTGGCTTTCGAATTTCGCGGCGACTCGCTCCGCCAGCTCAGTCGCTGGGACGAGGCGTTGGCTGATCTGAATCGCTCGCTCGAGCTGCTGCCCAATCACTCCTATTCGCTGGTTCGCCGCGGCTGCTGTTACGTCGGCAAGAACGAATATGAAAAGGCCATCGCTGACTTCGACGCGGTCCTCGAGATCGACCCGGATGACACATTCGCGCTCTGCGAGCGTGGCGATGCCTGGTGGGCCCAAGGGAAGCCCGACCGCGCCGTCGCCGACTTCACCGAGGCAATTCGGCTCGAACCCGACAACGCCCATGCCTATGCCTGCCGCGGTCATGTGTCGACGCATCTGGACAAACTCGACGCTGCCCTGGCCGATTTCGATACGGCGATCCGACTGGATCCCAAGCGGTCGAAAGCCATCCGTGGCCGCGGCATCGTTCGAGCGATGCAAAAGCAATACGAAGCGGCGCTGGTAGACCTGGACGAGGCGATTCGACTTGAGCCCACCGATGCGGACGCCTGGCGTATCCGGGGCAATTGCCGCGCCGGGCTGGGCGATCACCGCCGGGCCATCGCCGCATTCACCGAGGCCTTGCGGCTCAACCCGCGCGATGCTCACGCGCTTGGCGACCGCGCTCGAAGCTGGCGAGCCGTGCGCGAGTTCGACAAGGCCATCGCCGACCTCTCCGAGGCCATCCGGCTCGAGCCGAAAGATCCCGTGGCCTTCAGCGATCGTGCCTCATTGTTGCTCGGCAAGGGTGAACTCGACAGGGCCATTGCCGATTATGACGACGCGCTGCGTCTTGATCCCGACGAAGTGTACCTGCTCGTCGCCCGCGGCAATGTGTTGGGTCAGCATGGCAAGCTCGAACAAGCACTGGCTGATTTCGCCAAGGCGATCCGTCTCGATCCGCTATATGCACGCGCCTATAGCCAACGTGCGACGGTCTGGGCCGTGCAGCACGAATACGACAAAGCGATGGTCGACCTCGATGAGGCCTTGCGTCTTGACCCCAACGACGCCTACGCCTGGCGCGCGCGCGGCAACTGCCGGTTCTTCCGTCACGACTACGCCACGGCGGTCGACGATCTGACGCAGGCCCTGGTCCTCGATTACAGCGATAACCATGCCTGGCAGATGCGCGGAGCGTGTTGGCAGCGGCTTGGCGAATTCGAGTCGGCCGTATCCGACTACGATGCTGCTCTGTATTACGCACCCGGCGATGCCGACGTGCTGGCCCGGCGCGGCGAGGCCTGGGTCGATTTGGGCAACATGAACGAGGCGATGGACGACTTCGACGCGGCGCTGCGGCTGGCACCGACGAACGCTTTCGCATTAGGCAGCCGCGGAAGGTGTTGGAGCGTGCAGGGACAGTTCGGTGAGGCGCTCGCCGACTTCGACGCCTCGCTGCATTTCGATCCTGATGACGCCGACATTCATTACCAACGTGCATCCGTCCGCAACGAGCGCGGTGAGTTCGCGGCCGCGTTGACCGACCTCAACGATGCGATCCGCCTCACTCCTGATGATCCGGCACTGTACATTGCTAAGGCCTGGCTGCTGGCCACCTGTCGCGAAGCCGCCCATCGCAACGGAGCCCAGGCCCTCGAAGCTGCGCGCAAGGCCTGCCAGCTCACCGACTGGAGCGACGCCGATTCGCTCGACGCCCTGGCCGCCGCCTTCGCCGAAAGCGGCGATTTCGCTCAGGCCGTCAAGTACCAGAAGCAGCTCCTCGATTTGCTGAAGAAGGAGGAACGTCCCGACGAATCGATTAGGCCCTACCGCGACAGGCTCACACTTTACAAGCGCGGACAACCCTACCACGAAGGCCCCTGAACACCCCGCCATCGGCCAAGGCTACGCCAGCGGCTTGCCCCGGGCAGCCACGAACAGCCGGTACCAATCCTCACGCGTGATGGCCACGTCGGCTGCCCCGGCGCTAGCCTTAATGCGCGCCGGATCGGTCGAACCGACGATCGGGATGATCCGCGAGGGGTGCTTGAGCAGCCAGGCCAACGCCAGGCCGGCTCGCGTCGTGCCATAGGACGGCGCCAGCTTGTCGAGCAGTTCAACCACGGCGCTGACCTGGTAGCCTCGCTGACCCGGCAGCAGATCGTGCGCGCCATCGGCCAAGAGCCCGGCCCCTAACGGACTCCAGGCCAGCGGCGCGATCCGCTCGCTCAGGCATTGGTCGAGCGTCCCATCCTCGAAAGCCGTCAGATTGGCCAGGCTGATCTCGATCTGGTTCACCACCAATGGCTTGGAAAGCGCCGCTTGCAAAGCCTTCACGAGCGAGGGGGCGAAGTTGCTCACCCCGAACCAGCGAACCTTGCCCTGTTGATGGAGTCGGTCGAAGGCTCCGGCCACCTCGTGCGGATCGAGCAGCAAGTCGGGCCGGTGAAGCTGATAAATGTCGATCCTCTCGACGCCCAGCCGTCGTAGCGAGCCCTCGCACGAACGCTCGATGTGCTCGGCCGAGAGGTCATAACGGGACGGAGCGCCGGGCTGGGGCGTGTTGGCCGGGCGGACCCCGCACTTGGTGGCGATCACGACCCGCTCGCGTAAACCCGAGACTTCGGCCAGCACTCGGCCGAAGGCGGTTTCCGAGCGGCCTTGGCAATAGATATCGGCATGGTCGAAGAGCGTGTAGCCCGCGTCGACGGCGGCGAGAATCGCAGCCCGGGCTGGCTCCCTAACCGAGGCTTCATCGGGGGCAATTCGCCAGCAGCCGTAAGCCAATCGGCTGACGTTCAACTCACTTCCGCAGATCGATGTTGTTTGCATTGGTTCGGGCCCCAGGTGGGGGATGTAAAGTCGAAACCGATATTCGATTCGACAATCAATGCGCCCGCAAGATTTCTGATCCGGAATTTTCTTGCTCATCAGATGACGTTTTGTTAATTTTCTGCATTCACTTCGCCGATCGCTTCCAGATCAGGCGTCTGGGGGACAATCAAAGCTTCAAAGCTTCGGCAGTGTTCAGGCGGGTCACTTTGCACGAGGTTTTTCATGCTCTGGCGCAAGCTCTGGGCTTGGGGCGGTCGTTCGTCGACGTATCGTAGTCGTGGCAAGCGTTCGAAAGCCCTGGCAAAGCGGTTTGCCGGACTGAAATTCGAACCGCTCGAAGGTCGCCGCATGTTGTCGGTCACGCCCGACAGCCTGGCGCTGAATTGGGCCACGCCACTGGCAGGTCAAACGTTCACGATGAACGTTGGCATCGTCGGCTCGCAGCTCGCCAACACCCCGCACACCGGTACGCTGACGCTTTCGCAAGGGAACTCCACCCTAGCCAGCATCAATCTGGCCAATGCCACCCCAAGTGCCTCCGGCTATTACGCGCTTAATGTGGCGGCGGGTCTTCCGGCAGGGACCGACGTGCTCACCGTCGCCTATTCAGGTGACGCCAACTACGGCGCCGCAAACGCGAGCACCACACTCACGGTCAATGACGACACCTTGGCGCTCTCGTACAGCTCGTCGGTATTGGCCGGCACGAGCTACACAGTCAACGCCGCCATCAGCGGTGCGCTCGTCAACGGCGCCGCCCGCACCGGCACGCTCTCGCTCGTCGAAGGCACCACGACGCTGGGCAGTATCAACGTCGCCACGGCCACGCCCAGCGGCTCGGGCTACTACGCCCTGACCGTGCCGGGTGGCTTGGCCGTCGGCTCGAACAGCTTGAAAGTCGTCTACACGGGTGACACGAACTACTCGGCCTTGTCGTCGTCCCTTTCGGTGACCGCTACCAACGACCAACTCGCGCTGTCATATTCCGGCGGAACCTTGGTCAGCGCTCCCTACTCGATGAGCGCCGCCGTCGTCACCTCGCCAGGTGGCGCAGCGCCGACCGGCACGCTCTCACTCGTCGACGGAACCACGACCCTGGCCACGGTCAACATCGCCACGACAACTCCCAGTTCGACGACCTCGGCCGGCGTCAATTACTTCACGCTCACAGCGCCGGCCGGCAGCCTGATCGTCGGCTCCAATGCTTTGAAGGTCGTCTATTCCGGAGACACGAACTACGCTGCCGCCAGCAGTTCGTTCGCCGTCAACGGGGTCGCAACGTATGGAACCGCCTTGACCCTCAGCGACTCTGCGCCGCTGGCAGGCCAGTCGTTCACCATGAACGCCGAGATTCTCGGCTCGGTCGCCTCGACCCTCCCCCGCACCGGCACGCTGACTCTCTCGCTCGGCAACACCGTCCTGGCCACCGACAATCTGGCCACGACCTCGCCCAGCAGCTCGGGCTTTTACGCGCTGACCGTGCCCGGCGGCCTCCCAGTAGGCACCGACGTCTTGACCGTTGCCTACTCGGGCGACGCCAATTACGGCGCCTCGAGCAACACGGCCACGCTCAACGTCATCAACGACAGCCTCGCCCTGTCGTACAGCAGCACGGCTCTGGCTGGAGCTGCCTGGTCGATGAGTGCGTTGGTCAAGCCCACGACCAGCGGTAGCCCATCGCCCACCGGCACGCTGTCGTTGGTCTCCGGGACGACGACGCTCAGCAGCATCAATCTGAGTACCGCAACGGCCAACAGTTCCGGCTATTACACGCTCACTGCACCGGCCGGCAGCATTGCGGTCGGCTCGAACAGCCTGAAGGTCGTCTACTCCGGCGACTCGAACTACTCGGCCGCCAGCAGTTCGCTCACCGTAACAGGCAGCGCGACGCTGCCAACCAGTATCGGCTACAGCTACTCCACGCCGCTGGCCGGGCAGACTTTCACGTTGAACGCCAGCATCAACGGCACGCTGGCCGCCGGCATTGCCCACACCGGCACGCTCACACTCTCGCTAGGCAACACGCTGCTCGCCACCGACAACCTGGCCACCACCACGCCCAGCTCTTCCGGCTACTACGCCCTCATCGTTCCCGCCGGCCTGCCCGCAGGAACCGACGTGCTGACGATCGCCTATTCGGGCGACGCTAACTACGGTGCTTCGAACTTGAGCACCACGCTCACCGTCAATGACGATAGCCTGGCGTTGTCGTACAGCTCTTCGGTCCTGGCCGGAGCGAGCTACACGGTCAGTGCCGCCATCAACGGAACGCTGGTGAATAATGCCGCCCGCACCGGCACGCTCTCGCTCGTCGAAGGCACGACCACGCTGGCCAGCGTCAATGTCGCCACCGCTACGCCCAGCTCGTCGGGCTACTACGCCCTGGCCGTGCCCACTGGTCTGGCCGTCGGCTCGAACAGCTTGAAGGTCGTCTACACAGGCGACACGAATTACTCGGCCTTGTCATCGAGCTTTACGGTCACTGCTGCGAACGACCTGCTGGCGCTGTCGTACAACGGTACTGCCCTGGTGAGCACGGCCGATTCGATGAGTGCTGCCGTGGTAACGCCCGCTGGCGGCGCTTCCCCGACCGGCACGCTCTCGCTGGTCGACGGCAACGCGACGCTGGCCACGGTCAACATCGCCTCCGCCACGCCCAGCGGAGCCACGTCGAACGGCGCCGATTACTACACGCTCACCGCGCCAGCCGGCAGCCTGGTCGTGGGCGCTAACAACCTGAAGGTCGTCTACTCCGGCGACTCGAATTACTCCGCCGCCAGCAGCACGTTCACCGTCACCGGGTCAAGTACCCTGCCGACGACGCTTGCGCTGTCGTATTCGACACCGCTGGCCGGTCAGACGTTCACCATGAACGCCTACATCAACAATGCCGTCTCGAGCGTTGCCCACACCGGCACGCTCACGTTGTCGATGGGCTCGACGACACTGGCTACGGTCAACGTCGCCACAGCCACC
>Ga0181519_10005123_pt1 | contig 10531 bp, 8 predicted proteins | sample PEATcosm2014_Bin_26_FD_121102 | JGI IMG/M metagenome (GOLD analysis project Ga0181519, IMG submission 121102) | Peatland microbial communities from MTU Mesocosm Facility, Houghton, MI, USA - PEATcosm2014_Bin02_10_metaG | ecosystem: Environmental > Terrestrial > Soil > Wetlands > Peat | place... | reverse complement strand
GGCCGGAAGCATGCCGGTTGTGGAATGCGTGCCTCGAGCGTTTCCCTTCCCATGCAAATGCTCTTGGCTGGCGGACCTCGCTTGGCGCCGCTTTGATCGAAAGGGCCCACTACGCTGATGCCGAGAACGTTTATCAAGCGCTTGCAACGGAGCGGCCCGACGCTCCGGCCGGTCTTTCTGGCTTGGCTCGAACAGCGATGCGCCAGCGTCGGTGGGCCGATGCCCTCGCGCACTGGGATGGGGTGATCGAGCGTTTCGGCGCCAAGCTCGAACCGAACTGGCTCGCCGGGCGTGCCGCTGTTCTCATCGAGCTTGGACGATTTGACGAGGGCGAGCAGGCATTGCGCGCGATGGCGCAACGCGCGGAGTTGCGCATGGGCGCCTTGGCCGGCCTGGCACACCTAGCGACGCGCCGCGGTCGGTGGTCCGAAGCGCTTGAATGGTGGGAGATGCTACGCGGCGAGCCCGGCGGCCAGCTCAATCCATCGCAGATGGCCCAGAGGGCGGGAGTTCTCATCGAGCTGGGGCAGTTGGACGAGGCGGAGGAGATTCTGTGCGGCTTGGCGGGGCAGCCCGGATTGGAAAATTTACTGGCGATACGTCAGGCCACAATCCTGGTCCGTCGCAAGAAACTCCCCGACGCGCTGACGATCCTTGATTCCGTGCTTGCGAACTGTTCCGATGAGGGGCAGCGGCTCAACGCCGCGGCACTCAGGGCGCGTGTGCTGTACGGTCTCGGGCGACTCGACGAGGCCGAGTCGATGTACCGGGAGCTCTGCCGCGACCGGCCCGGCCACCTCGAGGAATTATTGCAGGTCTTGTCGGCGACGGGGCGCCCGGCCGAAGCACTGGAGTTGCTCGATTCGATCTCTCCAGATTCTCCCGAGCGTCCGCAGTTGATCTCCAAGCGTTTTATTTGCCTCGTCGCGCTGCGGCGGCTTCGCGAGGCGCGAACGGCATTTGATCGTGCGATGGAGGGGGCCGAGGATCCGGCCGTGCTGACCTGCCTCTTCGAATTTGCGCCGCCACTGTTCGAGGGCTGGGATCGGACCAAGAGATGGCTCGCGATGCTGGAAAAAATCGACCGGCTGGAAAGGGGTCGAGGTGTCTCTGCCGACCCTTTGCTTTCGGCGCTGCGCTTGCGGCTGTTCCTTGCGTTGCGAAATTATGAAGGATTCTTGACCTTGTTCGATCAAGTAAAGGATTCTGGATCGCTCGGCGCTCACCGAGCTAAACTCCATGCGGCGGCCCACGCGCTACGAAACCTCCCGTTTCCTGATTTCAAGCGTCCGAAAATCTTCGGCATTGGGCTTTCCAAGACCGGCACGACCTCCCTGGCGAGCGCATTGGCGATGCTCGGCCTTGCTACCGTGGACTGGGTGAACCGGCTCACGGGCGAGATGATGAGCGATGACGACCTGCACCTGTTTGACGCCTTTACGGATACGCCATGTTGCATCGATTTTGAAGGAAACTACTATAAATTTCCCAATTCCAAGTTCATCTACAATTTCCGGCAGCCCCAAGAATGGGAGCATTCGTGGGGATCCCACCTGAAGAGGCATTATTCGCTCTCGAGCTTCCAAGACGCCAAACGGCGAATGATGGATAAGGACGAGATTCATCATGGGACCAAACATGCCGGCATATATATGTCGCTGTATTTCAATCATGCGGACTATGCCGAGGCCTTTCAGACCTATGATCGGCGCGTGAGACAGTTCTTTGCGGATAAGCCGAAGGAACGATTTCTCGAATTCAACGTTTTCGCCGGAGACAGCTGGGAAAAGCTTTGTGCTTTCCTCGATTGCGACATACCGTCGGTCCCGTTTCCCTGGGACAACCGCGCGCCGCCCGCGAAGCGCTCGAATACCGGCTGAGGGATTACTCGGCGCTGCGCGCCTCGCCCGCTCGCTTCGCTCGGGGCCGCCGTCGCTACGCTCCGGCGTTCAACGTCGCTGCGCGACGTTGTCGAACCGTGCTTGTTTTCTGTCGGGGGTTCGAACCGCGAGCGTCGAGCGGCAGGTGCACTGCAAGCTTCGTCGAAAATTGCGGCGAGGGCTTGCCGGCTGAGGGATTCGAACCCCCGACCTACGGTTTACAAAACCGTTGCACTACCACTGTGCTAAGCCGGCAAATCAATGACTTACATCGTCTTTCTGCGCTGCGTGTCAGCACCGGGACCGATAAACGAATCCCGGCGCCGGCCGGGCGCATTCTATCGTGGCCCGAAATTCATGCAATCCAGGGAGGGTGGGTGCATCGGGAGTATTCTGGATTCCTTTGGATCAGTACTTCGCGCGGGGCGAGCCGATGTGGAGGAATTGCCGCACGAATCCCCGGTGCACGGCAAGATATCCCGCGCCGCTCACGGCGATGCGGCCGCGGACGCGCGCATTGACCAGCCTCAGCGCGTGGAAGGGAATCGCCGGATATGCGTGATGCTCCACATGAAACGGCATCTGCCACGCGAGAAAGCGCACGACGGAACTCGTATAAGTCGTGCGCGTATTGGCGAAGACATCATCGCTCGCGGCGCAGCCGGCATGCTCGGACAGCAGGTAGAGTCGCAGAAAGGGCTGCCCTGCCAGGGCCGGGAGAATCCAGTAAATCAGGGCATCCGTGCGGCGGAACACGAGTGAGACCGCGAGTACAGCGGCATAGCAGGCCCATAGAATGCGCGCCTCGCGAATTATGGCCTCCCGCTTGGCCGGAGGGACGAACGATTCCGGTACGCGGCCCATCAAGGCGTGGCGCAGGGTCACCATCACGCGCCGTTTCCAGTTCGGCAGGCCTGATGCGCGCCACACGTAGTCCGTCAGGCTGACCGGATGCGGTTGCAGCAATTCCGGATCCCGGTCCGGATCCTGGGTGAAGCGATGATGCGCGAAATGAAACTGCCGAAAGAAGTCCGGCGGCAACAGCAGCAGAGCGCCGCAACCCTGAGCCACGAGGTCGTTGGCGGAACGGGTCGCGAATGCGGTCCGGTGAACCGTCTCGTGCAGAGCGCAAAACAAAAAGTTGAGTACGATGCCGTGCACGATGACCGCAGGCACAACCCAGGCGCTTCCGAGGCTTGCCCATACCAAGGTCCCGGTCGCCGCCAATAGTGCGGCATGCATGGCCAGTTGCACGAAACCGCGCACATTAGAGCGCCGCGACAGGAGCCGGATCGCCTCCCGGTCCATCCCGCCCGGCGCAGGATCGAGCGCGCCGATTCCGCCCACCGCTTCGGTACGCCTCGCAGGAGCGGGTGCGGCGCGCCGCCCCACATACGCGGTAGCGGCGATCGCAGGTATGGCCGCCACGGCGACATACCAGGCAGGCGCGAGCACCGACCCCGAAGCGGCTGCGGTGAACCAGGTCAACATGGCGGGAGCGAATCCTCCGAATATCGTGAACGCGCCGTTGTAGGCGAGGGACACGCCCGTGGCCCGAAAGCCGGTGGGGAATAGGCCGGCCAACACCGCGGGCGCGACGCTCGTGAAGCTTGCGACCAGGATGCCCAACGCGGCCAGGACCGCCACGAGCATCGCCGTCGACCGGTGCGCATCGAGCAGCAGGAACAGGGGCACGACGGCAATCAGCAGCGCCGCCGCGCCGAGGCTCGACATGCGTGCGAGCCCGAGGCGATCGGCGGCGGCGCCGAACGTGAAACATCCGCACACGAATAGGATGTTTTCGATGAGCGAGGCGCCGAAGGCCTGGGTCGCGGTGAACCCAAAGGCCGTCTGCACGTAGACTGGCATGAACAGCAGCAACACGTACACCGCCACCGCCCAGAGAATTGAAATGCCGAAGGCGCAGATGAACGCCGCAAAACGTCCCTGCAAAGCGCCCGCGTCGGGCGAGGTCGGCGCGCCGCGCGGTCGCCTTGACTCTGCAATGAAGGCCGGCGTCTCCGCGAGATTCCGGCGCAGGTAGATTCCCATGGGTACGATGGCGAGGCCGACGACGAACGGGATGCGCCAGCCCCAGTCGATCATCGCCCCTGCCGGCAGCACTGCGGTCACCGCGAAGGCGAGCAGCGCGCCCAGAATGTTCGACATTCCCATGCTTGCTTGAAGCCACGCCGTGAAGCGGCCCTTTTTTCCCACGGGCGCATGCTCGGCCAGAAAGGCCGCCGCGCTGCCGATTTCGCCGCCTGCCGAGAACCCCTGAAGCAGCCGCCCGGCAAGCAGCAGCATGGGGGCGCCCATGCCGATCGCCGCGTAGGAGGGCGCAACTGCAATGATGAGTGTCCCGCACGCCATGATGAGTATCGTGATGGTCAGCGCCTCCTTGCGGCCTGCTCGGTCCCCGTAAATCCCGATCACGATCGATCCCAGCGGGCGAATGACGAAGCCCAGACCGAACACGAGAAAGGCTCTGACCAGGTCGGCCCCGGCATGGCCCTTGGGAAAGAAATTGGCGCCAATGTAGACGGCAAACAGGGCATACACGGAGAAATCGAACCACTCGAGAAGATTGCCGATCGACGCCGCGACGATGGCGCGCGTGCCGCGGGCGTCGCCGGAATGGCCCTGTTTGATCGAAGTCGCCCTCATGTCGCTGCGCGCCGCTGCCGAGTCCTTAATAAGTCTATCGCGTTCGAATATCCTTGGCGCAGCCGGGCTGCCCGTCACATGCAATGAGCGGGGGATCAGGGCGGCCGAGACCCCTGGTTTGCCGCGCGCCGGCGGCTTGCTACACTTTTGCCGCCAGACCGTCGCCGGCACCGACTCAATTGCAACATCACGACAATGGTCAACCTGCGCAACCTCGGCCAAGTTCTGCGAAACAAGAAGATCCATCGATCCGCGGGCGCCATCGCGGGCTTCGCGAGCGCCATGTCCGTGCTGGTGGGCCTGGTGGCGGGCGTCGCGACGCCGCGAGGGTGGGGGCGGCTTTCCATGGCGCTTCACATCACCAAGAAGCCGCTCATCATGAAGCTTGCGCCGCTGGTCACGGGCGTGGCCGTGGCCATTGCCACCGCCGCCGGTCTGTTGGGATTCTATCTATGGTTGATCGAGAGGCCCGAAACGGATCGGGACTCCAAACCGGATGCGGATAGTTGATCGGCGAGGAAGACAAGATCGGGTTGGAGAAAGCATCATCGGTGCGGCGGATGCCGCGGCGGGGAGTGTCAACGGGAGCCGGAACCGAACCTCATGGGACTAACAAAACACTCAGCTCGGTCCCGGTGTCTCGTTGCAGACTGGCTATTCTCTGCCGTGGCCGCGCACTTTTGCAAGTGGCGCGCCGCAGATGACGCAAACTTAAGCGCTGGTGAGCGCGAGGACGAGCGGCGGGGCTAACCCGCAGATCGCGCCGCATGGATCAGGGAATCGATCGATGTGGCAGGCGACAAGGCGTTCGACTGGACGAAGTCGACGCCCAAGGCGGTCAGCCACTCGTGCTCGGCGGCCGTTTCGGTGCGCTTCGCCACGGTGTGCATGCCCAGCACGCGCGCCATCTGCACCACGGCGGTGATGGCCGCCTGGGACATCTTGTCCGAGCGCATTTTCTGGGTGATCTGCGATGCCAGCTTGACGTAGCGCACGCCCGGCAGGCGCAGCAAATCGAAGCATTCCGTGCGCATGCCGAAGTCGTCGAGCACCAACGGGCATCCCAGCCGGTGCAGAGCGCCGGCCACATCGGCAACCTTGGCGCCGAGCTTCATGGCGGTCGCTGCGTCGATTTCGAAGGCGATCATGGCGGGCGGCAACGACGACTTCGCGAGGCACAGGCCGACGAAGCGGATGAAGTGCTCGTCCAGCAGCGCCGTGCTGGTGAGATTCACCGAGAACATGCTGGCCCGGTTCTTCCACGCATCCGGATGCCCCGCGAGCCACGCGATGAGGTCGGTGAGCACGCGCCGGTCGACCATGGAGCCGAGGCCGTGGTCCACCGCAGCCTTCAACATCGCATGCGGCGCGGCGTTTGGCGCGCCTTCGGCGCTGGAACGCAGCAGCACCTCATAGCGATCGAGTTCGGTTCCCTTGGTCAGCGGCACCAACCGCTGCACGCTGAGGGCGATGGGGCTGCGCCGCAACGACGAGTGAAGGTGATTCAGATCGGGCGTGGCCCGCAATGGACGCAAGGCCGGCCCGGGAGCGGCTGCAGCGCGTCCCACGGGAGGCGGCCTTCCCGGCGGCGGCCGTTTGGGCGGCGCTGTGCGTACGGGCGTTGAATTGCTTGCGGGCGGAGCGACCGGGGCGCGCCGCGGAGCGGCGGCCTGCGGGGGCTCGCCGGGCTGGATCGCGGGCTTCGGAATGCGCATCGAATCGGCCAGGGTCAGCTCGAAAGGAGCCTCCGGGTCGTGCTTCTTGGACGGGGCGGCCGCCCTGGGCGGGGCGGCAGTGGGCGCTGCCGGCTTGGACGGAATTGTTCCCGCGGGACGCATGCCGGCGAATTCGATCAATGCGTTCGTCATCTTGGGCGTCATCAGCTGCCGCAAGCTGGCATCGTCGTTGCGTATTCCGCGTGAATCCAGAATCGCCATGATGGCGCCCACCAGGGCGCGGCCCGCATTCACGGCGCGGTACACCACCGCCGATCGCGAATCGCCGAGATCGAAGGCCGTGACCGGCCGCCCGTCGGGGTTCGAGAAGACTTCGAATGCTTCGCGGACCGCGTTATGCTCGTCGGGCCCCATCGAGCTTTCGGTCATCCACAGCACGTCGCCTTTCTCGTCGTGGAGCGATATCGCGTGGATACGCGCGGTCCCGAGAGCCGCGCGGATGCTTTGGCAAATCGCGTCGTAGTCGAGCGGACGCGCCGTTGCGCCAAGAGTCTTGCTCTGCTCCATAGATCCAGTAGGTTTGGGGTGAGCTTGGATTTCTACCGGAGCGCGCCGGGTGTTGGCGTGATGGTGTTCGCCAAAATGCGACAGTCGGATCCGCGCGGATAGGATAGATTGCGCGCAATGCATCCGGCGTGACATATCGCCGGATATTTTCCCCTACGAGGAGTCGTTGCAATACGATGGCACTTCCAAGAAATCGCGAGTTTCGATACTACGACTTCGTGATGGCAGCTTATGTCTGCATCCTGCTGTGCGCCAATTTGATCGGGCCCGCCAAGGAAACCACCATTCCCGTTCCGCTGCTGGGCGACGTGACCTTCCTCGCCGGCGTGCTGTTCTTTCCGATCTCTTACATATTCGGCGACATATTGACCGAAGTGTATGGCTACGCCCGCGATCGTCGCGTGGTCTGGGCGGGATTCGGCGCGCTGGCGTTTGCGTCCTTCATGTCCGCCGTGATCGTTCACCTGCCGCCGTCGCCGAGTTCCCTCGTCCAACAGGAGGCGGTCGAGGCCGTTTTCGGCAATACACCGCGCATCGTCCTGGCCTCGATCACCGCGTTTTGGTGCGGAACCTTCGTCAACAGCTACGTGCTCGCGAAGATGAAAATCTGGACCCGCGGACGCTGGCTCTGGACCCGCATCGTGGGATCGACGCTGTGCGGCGAACTGGTCGATTCGATGATCTTCTACTTCGTGGCCTTCTACGGCCGTAAGCCTCAGGCCCAACTGTTGGGGCTCATCTTCACTCAATACGGATTGAAGAGCGGGTGGGAGATCGTGGCCGCGCCCGTGACGTACCGGATCGTGGCGTTCTTGAAGCGGGCCGAAAACGAGGACTACTACGACACCGACACCAACTTCACTCCCTTCTCATTGAAGGCCTGAGGGCGCCCGCCCCGCATGCCCGGGCGGCCGACCTGCTCGGGCGGCCGAATTGGCCGGCAACCTGCCATGATTTGCCACGGCAGACCCTCGAGACCGTCTGAATCGGGGGATGAAATGGCTCTCACAAAGGCGGCGAAGGTCGCCGCCTGAAGCGGTGGAACTTCCGTGAGGAGCTGTTATGAAAACTGCAATTTCAAGGGTCGGATGGACCGTGGGGATGTTGAGCATCAGCGTGGCGGCGATGGCGCAGGAGCCCAAGCCGACGCCCCCTCAGGAGCCGGTCGGATTCATCACGGGCGGCGTGATCGGCGGCTTTGCGGCGGGCCCCATCGGAGCGGTGGTCGGCGCCGGCATCGGCACCTGGCTCGGTAACCGGGTGCATCGCGCCGGGGAGGCGAAGAAGGCGGAGGCGCAGGTCGCGGCGCTGCAGGACACCACGCAGCAGCTACAGACCGAGAAGGCCAAGCTGCAGGCCGAGACCGGCGACCTGTCGCAGATGAACCAGGCGTTGTCCGCGCGCGTCGAGCAGCTCTCGCACAGCGTCCAGGCGGCGCAGGCCGCCAAGGACGAGGAGACGCAGGCCGAGGCGGCCAAGGTCCTCGACGGCCTGCAGGGCGACGTGCTGTTCCGGACCGGCAGCTCGGACATCACCCCGGAAATGACCAAGGGCATCCAGGTGCTGGCCGACGCGGTGGCCAAGTCGCCGGCGCTCAAGGTGCGCGTCGACGGCTATGCCGACCCGCGCGGCACCGTGGAGGCCAACCTCAAGCTGTCCCAGGCCAGGGCGGATGCCGTTCGCGATCTGTTCCTCGCCGCAGGGGTGAACGACGAGCAGCTCGAGATCAACGCCTACGGCAAGAGCGAGAGCGCGAGCGTGGCGGGCGACAGCGACGGCTACGCGCTCGAGCGCCGGGTGCGCCTGACCCTGCAGGCGCAGGGCAAGGACGAGGATGTCGCTCAAACGGGTGGCAGCGCGCCGTCGGGCGAAGGCGCGCAGCCGGGCGGAGGCGTGCAGCCGGGCGGAGGCAGCCAGGCGGGCGGAGGCACGCAGGCGGGCAGTGCGGCGCCGGTTGCCGCCACCTCGGTGGGAGGGCATGCCCAGGCCCTGCAACTGACCGACAAGGAGTAAAGGCACGCGGCCCGGCGCGATGGCGTGCCGGGCCGCCCTTGTGTCCTCGGGCGGCCCGTGCCTAGGATAGCGCATGAGCGACCGACCCAAGATCGTGGTGATGGACCGCCTGCAGACGGGCGAGTCCGCAAATCCCTCTCCCGAGAAGATCTTGGCCGGCATCCCGCGTACGCGCGTGTCGAATCAGTATGCCGACCGCACCCAGCAATTCTTCTGCGGCCTTTGGACCAGCACCAGCGGCAAATGGCGCATCAGCTACACCGAGCACGAACTTTGCGTGCTCATCGAAGGGCGCGTGCGCATCGAATCGACCGGCGGCGACCGCCACGAGTTCAAGGCGGGCGACGCATTCGTGGTGCCGGCCGGCTTCGAGGGGGTCTGGGAAGTGGTTGAACCCTGCAAGAAGTGGTACGCCGTGTTCGAGGAGCGGCCCGTGGCGCCGCAAGCGGCGATGAATCCGGCCGCGCCCAGGGATCCTTGAGACCGGCGCATGGCGCACCGGCATGAGACTCGTGCCGCACCCTATCGAGGTGCGGACCGGAACTGAAGATCAGACGATCCAGGGGGCTGCATGCGTATCTCGTCCTGGTCCGGCCCGGCACTGTTCGCGCTTCTGGCGGCCTCCGGTCTGGCCGTGGTCATGGGGCGCAGAGGGCCGCTCGCGGAATCCGCCGAGACGCCGGCACCCGCCGTTGTGGAGCTGTTCACCTCGCAGGGCTGTAGTTCCTGCCCGCCGGCGGAGGCCATTCTCGGGAGGCTCGCCGCGCGGCCGGGCGTCATCGCCCTATCGTTTCACGTCGATTACTGGGACAGCCCGACCTGGCGCGATCCGTATGCGATTCCGCTGGCGGCGGCCCGGCAGGCAAACTACGTACGCGAGTTCCGATTGCCCAGCGCCTACACGCCGCAGGTCGTGATCGGCGGACGGTCGAGCGTGGTGGGCTCCAGCGAGCCGCAGATCCTGAAGGCGCTCCCAGGCTCGCCGCCGGGCGTTCCGATCGGGCTTTATGCCGAGGGCGATACGGTGGTGATCGAGGTGCCCGAAGCGGCGGGCGCGGACTGCGACGTGAACCTCGCGATGTACCGCTCGAGAGCATCCACCGCCGTCGGCGGTGGCGAAAACTCCGGGCGTACACTCGAGGAGTTCGACATCGTCAGGAAATTCACGACCCTCGGATCCTGCACGGGCGCGGCGCGCCGTTTCTCCGTGCCGCGATCCTCGTTCCCCACAGATGCCGATCGCGTCGCCGTGCTGTTGCAGCGGCCCGACCAGGGCAGGATCGTGGCTGCGGCCTCGATTGCCCTGCCCTGAGAAGTCGCCTCAGTCGATCGTGCGGATCACGTCCGACAGCGTCTCCACGATGCGTGTGATCTGTTTCGGCTCGACGATGAGCGGCGGCGACAGGGCGATCACGTCGCCCGTTTGGCGCGTCATCACGCCGGCGTCGAAGCACTTGAGGAACACATCGAACGCGCGGGCGCCCGGCTTGCCGGGCCGCGGTTCGAATTCCACCGCCCCCACCAGGCCGTAATTGCGCACATCGATGACGTTCGCCGCGCCGCGTAGGGAGTGCAGGGCGTCCTCCCACTGCGGCGCGAGCGTCGCGGCCCGCGTCAGCAACCCTTCCTTGGCATAGATGTCCAGGGTCGCCAGCGAGGCCGCGCAGGCGGCGGGGTGCGCCGAATAGGTGTAGCCGTGGAACAGCTCGATGGCGCTCTCGGGGCCCT
>Ga0181519_10005122_pt1 | contig 10531 bp, 10 predicted proteins | sample PEATcosm2014_Bin_26_FD_121102 | JGI IMG/M metagenome (GOLD analysis project Ga0181519, IMG submission 121102) | Peatland microbial communities from MTU Mesocosm Facility, Houghton, MI, USA - PEATcosm2014_Bin02_10_metaG | ecosystem: Environmental > Terrestrial > Soil > Wetlands > Peat | place... | reverse complement strand
CGCCCGGATATCTTCTTTTGTGATCATTTATGCCGATCCCCGCCATTGACGTCATGCTGGCACGTCGAAGGAATGACACTCACCGGCGCCTGACGGCGCTCGTCAACGGTCAGGCGAAAAATGTCCGGGCGGCTGTAATGACCGGTGACGTCGAAATCGAATTTGCCGCGCGCAATATTTCGCAGATCTATCTCGGCCGTGAGAATGACTTCCTCGCCAAACGCAGGGCCAGCAAGCATGCGTCCAAAGGGATCGACGATACAGCTCCCCCCAGCCTGAACCACCACGTCGGGATCGTCTCCGAACGAACTGACGTAACTGTCCGGGAAATCGCCGCGCCGAAGAAACTGATTGCTGGCCAGCACATAGCATCGGCCTTCAATGGCAATGTGCTGCATCGACGCGCCCCATGTCGGCCGGGAATCTGCTGTCGGCGCACAGTAGATCTGAATTCCCTTGGCGTACATGGCCGTGCGCATCATCGGCATGTAGTTCTCCCAGCAGATCACGGCGCCGAGTTTTCCCAGTGCGGTATCCAGCACAGGCATGGTCGAGCCGTCGCCATAGCCCCAGACGAGGCGCTCGGCCCCCGTCGGCATCAGCTTGCGGTGTTTTCCAAGGAAGCTGCCGCTCGGACCGAAAAAAAGCACACAGCAATAGAGGGTGCCCGCATCGCGTTCGATCACGCCGATCACCATGTGAACGCCATAACCTGCCGCGATGGCAGCGAGTTCATCCACACATGGCCCCGGCACATCGATCGCCGCTTCCCAATACTCGCGGTAGGCATCCCGTCCTTCGTCGCTACGTCCGCCAACGTACGATCCAAAAACATGCCCCTTGGGATACCCCCCCACGAACGCTTCCGGGAACACCACCAGCCTGGCACCCCGGGACACGGCAGAGGCCACCAGATCCTCAACCTTTGCCAAAGTTCTGCGCAGGTCAAAAGGAATTGGCGTTCCCTGAATGACGGAAGCGGTCCACGGCGCCACCATGTTCGACTCGTTCACTGCCGCCTCCTTGTGTATCTATAGTGAACACTATAGAATCAATAAAGAACATCGTACTTGCATGCCTGACGCACGGCAAGCGGTGCGCGTTTGTCTTCGTCCAATCTTCAGGAGCGCGGTGATGGGTGAAATCGCAACCGTCAACAGCGTTGAGCACGCCATCCGTCTCGTCGAGTTGCTGGCCAGTTCGACGAATGCCCTTGGCGTCAGTCAGATGGCGCAATCCCTTGACCTTCCACGGGCGACGATTTACCGGCTGCTCAAAACCCTGGCACAACGCGAGTGGATCATTCAGGAAGGCAAAACATATCGGCTCAGTTTTCGCCTGACGGGGCTCTTCGGTAACGCCGGTGTGAGCGCGCAAGCGGCACTGGCCAGGCGAATGGCGCCGCTTTTGCATCAGTTGGTGAATGAAACGGGAGAGACCGCTCACTTTGCCGTGCTCGATGGCGATCGCGTCGTCTACCTTGCGAAAGTCGATTCTCCGCATCCGATCCGGATGTTCTCCCAGATCGGTTGGCGCGGGCCGCTACATGCGACCGGCGTGGGCAAAGTGCTGCTTGCCTCGTCAGAACCGAGCCTCCTTTCGCGAGTCTGCGATCAGGCGCTGGAACGATTCACGCCAAACACGATCGTTGAAAAAGAGAGGCTTCTGGCAGAACTGGCGCTAGTCCGCAAACAGGGATATGCGATAGACGCTGAAGAGCTGATTGAAGGACTGACTTGCGTTGCGGTCCCGGTGATTAGCGCAGAACAGGTTTGCGGGGCGATATCCGTTGCGGGTCCAACGGCTCGCCTCGGCCATCCCGGAAGATTGGCGGAGATTCTGAAAGCCGCTGCGCAAACGTTGCCGGCACCGCTGTCCTGGTAACAGGAATTTTGCGTTGCACCGGCAGCCCCTGCGATCAGGGTCGCGGGCTCCGGGCCGCTTTCGCAGACCCGCGGGCACCCCGGCACGATTGACAAATTAGCCGTTCATGAGCTATTCACGAGGTCTGCGTGCCTCGCCAGCCGTCCCGCCCTCAATGCGGGCGAACGCCGGTCCGGCGAACGTTGGCGTCATTGAACGAATTCCCGCCCTCATGCCTCTGCCGACCACTGCAACCGCGCCCTTCTGCCCCTCCGAGGTCAAAGGCAGCATCCTCATCGACGCGCGCGAATCGCGCTGGATCAAGCTCAAACGCTTCGCCGGCCCCGGACTGCTCGTTGCGATCGGTTACATGGATCCCGGCAACTGGGCGACGGACATTCAGGCCGGGTCGCAATTCGGTTACTCGTTGCTTTGGGTGGTCGCGCTCTCGAGCCTCGCCGCCATCTTCTTGCAGATGTTGGCCGCGCGGCTCGGACTGGTCGCCGGCCGCGACCTCGCGCAGGCCAGTTACGACCGCTACGGTCGCGCGGGACGCCTCGTGCAGTGGATCACCGCCGAGATCTCGATCATCGCCTGCGATATCGCCGAGGTCCTGGGCTGTGCGCTCGCGTTCAAGCTGCTGCTGGGCGTGCCGATCGCCTGGGGCATCGTGCTCACCGCGCTGGACACGATGATCGTGCTCGGCCTGCAAGGCAAAGGCTTCCGTCAGATCGAAGCCATCGTCCTCGGCCTGATCGGCACGATGGCGTTCTGCTTCGTCGCGCAGGTGGCCATGGTGCCGCCCGACTGGCATGCGGTGGCGGCAGGCCTTGTGCCCGGCGTTCCGAGCCACGACCGGCGCGACGCCATCGTGCTGGCGCTCGGCATCGTTGGCGCCACGATCATGCCGCACAACCTTTACCTGCACTCCTCTATCGTGCAAACCCGGCGCGTGGTCGGCGGCAAGCACGGCGAAGTGCGCGACACCCTCATGCTGGTGCGCATCGACACCTGGGTCTCGCTCGTGATCGCCATGTGCGTGAATGCGGCGATTCTGATACTTGCCGGTTCGGTATTTCACACCAGCGGTCAGACCAACGTCACCGATATCGAGCAGGCGTATCGGCTCATCACGCCGATCGCGGGTAGTGCGGCAGCGTTCCTGTTCGGCATCGCCCTGCTCGCGTCGGGCCAAAGCTCGACGCTCACCGGGACCATCGCCGGGCAGGTCATCATGGATGGTTTTCTGAAAATCAAGATCCCCTGCTACCAGCGCCGTCTGATCACCCGCGGGCTTGCGCTCGTGCCCGCGCTGATCGGTGTGCTGTGGCTCGGCGATGGCGCCGTCGGCAAGTTGCTCGTCTGGAGTCAGGTACTGCTCAGCCTGCAACTGCCGTTCGCCATGTGGCCACTGATCCGCTCGGTCAGCGATCCGCGCGTCATGAAAGACAACACCATCGGACTGCCCACTCAAGTGTTCGCGTGGGGCCTCTTCGCGGTCATTACCGCCACCAATCTGCTATTGATCTTCGGACTGGACTGAAACGGCTGCACTGACGCCGCTGCCCTGAAACGGGCGAACGGCGGCGCCGCATGTGGAACGCATTCACGCTACCGCTCCCGCCCACCTTACAGGCCGAGTTCGCTCAGTCCCGGATGATCGTCGGGGCGGCGCCCCTGCGGCCACCGGAACAAGCGCTCGCTTTCGGTGATGCGCAAGTCGTTGATGCTGGCATGACGCTCGGCCATGAGTCCTTGCTCATCGAACGCCCAGTTCTCGTTGCCATACGAACGGTACCAATTGCCCGAGTCGTCCCGCCACTCATAAGCGAATCGCACCGCAATACGGTTCTCGGTGAACGCCCACAACTCCTTGATCAATCGATAGTCGAGTTCGCGTTGCCATTTGCGCGTCAGGAATTCAACGATCTGATCGCGGCCGCGCGGGAACTCGGCCCGATTGCGCCATCGGCTGTCGACGGTATAGGCCAACGCAACCCGCGCAGGATCACGCGAGTTCCAACCGTCCTCGGCCATGCGAACTTTCTGAATTGCGGTCTCACGCGTGAATGGCGGAAACGGCGGGCGAGCTTCACTGTCGGCCATGACAACTCCTGTCAAAAACATGAGGGATGCACCGTGCGAGTGTATCGCCAAGCCCCGCTTACCGCTTGCCACAAGGCACATGGGCACCCTATTGAAGCGCTCCAACACGGCAACAACGCATGCTAAGATCAGCACCCCTTACTAGGGCTCACAACAGTAAAAGGCAGCAAATCGGTAAGGGATCAGATGCCTTCGATGAGTCGACGCCACCACGGATCGTCCGTCGAGGAATAACACATACAGGGGTATCACCGTGCAGAAAAGCAAGTCCAGCATTGCGCTGCTCAGCGCCGCCATGCTCGCCGTCGGCGTGCTCGGCGGTTGCGCTACCGAAAGCTCGCGCACCGTGCAAGTCGCCAAGGTTGAAAGTGCCACCCGTCCGTACGTTGGGGTACGCACGCCGATCGCTGTCGGTAAATTCGACAACCGTTCTGCGTACATGCGTGGCGTTTTTTCCGATAACGTCGATCGTCTCGGCAGCCAGGCCAAGACGATTCTGATCACCCATCTGCAACAAACCAATCGCTTCAACGTGCTCGACCGCGACAACATGGCCGAGATCCGTCAGGAAGCCGACATCAAGAAGACTCAGCAGGCGCTCAAGGGCGCCGACTACGTGATCACCGGCGACGTCGTCGAGTTCGGTCGCAAGGAAGTGGGCGACACGCAGCTCTTCGGCATTCTCGGCCGCGGCCGCGAGCAGATCGCCTACGCCAAGGTCAACCTGAATGTGGTCGACATCGCCACGTCGGAAGTCGTCTATTCGAGCGGTGGCGCGGGTGAGTACGCACTGTCGAATCGCGAAGTGATCGGCTTCGGCGGCACGGCGAGCTACGACTCCACGCTCAACGGCAAGGTCCTCGACCTCGCCATGCGCGAAGCCGTCAACAATCTGGTCGCCGGCATCGAAAGCGGTGCCTGGAAGCCCGGCAAGTAAGCCAGCCAACTTTCTTTTGCAGCATGCCGCAGTGCGTCGCGCGTGACGCGCTCGACCCGTCACGTCAGTGCCGGTGAGCGCTCGCCCGCCTCGGCATGCCAGTCAGGATCCCTATCGCCATGAATCGCAAGTTCCTATCCGGCCGCGCCGCCGTGGCGGCCATCATCGCGGGTGCAGTGCTCACCGGCTGCGCCACGCCGCCCAAGCCCCTGTACGACTGGGAAAGCTACCAGCCGCAAGTCTACGAATACTTCAAGGGTGAATCGAAGGAAGCCCAGATCATCGCGCTCGAGCGCGATCTCGAGAAGATCAAGGCTGCCCATAACGCCGTGCCCCCGGGCTATCACGCGCACCTTGGCTTGCTCTACGCCTCGGTGGGCAAGTCCGACAAGATGGTCGAGGAATTCCAGACCGAGAAGCAACTGTTCCCCGAATCGGCCGGTTACATCGACTTTCTCCTCAAGAACAAGACGCCGGAGGCCAAGCAATGATCGCGCGACTCTGTAAATGGATGACGGTGGCGGCATTGGCCGCCGTGATGACGGGTTGCGCGGTTCATCAGGCCAAACCCTACGACTACACCGCCTTCAAGGAAAGCAAGCCGAAGTCGATTCTGGTGTTGCCGCCCCTGAACGAATCGCCTGACATCGATGCGACTTACAGCGTGCTGTCGCAGGTCACGGTACCGCTGGGTGAGGCAGGCTACTACGTAATGCCGGTGGCACTGGTCGACGAGTCGTTCCGTCAGAACGGTCTGACGGTCGCCGGCGACATCCATCAGGTGAGCCAGGCCAAGCTGCGCGAGATCTTCGGCGCCGACGCGGCGCTCTACATCAAGATCACGCAGTACGGCACGAAGTACATGGTGCTCGATAGCGCCACGGTGGTGACGGTGTCGGCCGAACTCGTCGATCTTCGCAATGGCGCCAAGTTGTGGAGTGGCGCGGCCAGCGCGTCGAACAATGAGGGGAACAACAACAGTGGCGGCGGCCTGGTCGGCATGCTGATCGCAGCGGCAGTCAAGCAGATCGTCAACAGCGTGTCGAACGCCGGCTACGCGGTCGCCGGCACTGCCAATGCGCGTCTGCTGTCCGCTGGACGCGCAAACGGCCTGCTCTACGGCCCGCGCTCACCGAAGTACGGCACCGACTAAGCCCGGTTCCTTCACCCCGGGTCAAGGCGCTCGCCTATCGACCGCCCGCCCGGGGGTGTGCCCGACTGTGCAGACATCGGCACCTCACCTATAGTGATAACGCATCACTACGCAACACCACGCAATACCAAGCAATACCCAGTAATACCCGGACCGATAGCCACACCGTGCCTCGAGCGCGGGACGACAACGACAGACCGCGCACGCGCCCTCACCCGCGCGCGGAGCTGTCAGCCTGCGCGCGACCGCGTCAGGCACCCATCAGGCTACGTCCAGGAGTCATCATGGTTCCCCGCTTCACTTCCCCTATCACCGCCTCCATCGCCTTCATTGCCGCCGCGCTGCTTGCGCTGTCGTCACTCGCACATGCCGACCCGATGCACTTGTCCGACCTGAAGGACGCCAACGGCCAGCAACTCAGCGTTGACGACTTGCGTTCGCTGATGCCCGGTGCCCACATCACCAATACCCTCAACAACGGCAGCACGCGTAAATGGGTTAACGACACCAATGGCTCGCTCAATGCCACCAGTGACAACAAGGGCAACATTGGATCCGGCGGACGCTCGGTCCAGGTCGCCCATGCCACCGGCACCTGGTCGGTCAACGACAACGGATCGTATTGCGTGAACCTCGAATGGCGGGCGCTCACGGAGAACTGGTGCCGCTTCATGTTCAAGGTCGGCGACAAGTACTACGGCGTGACCTCACTGGCCAACGGCGCGGCGATCGCCACCGAGTTCACCATTGAAAAGTAGGCGGTTCGCCTACGGCAGATGAAAAAACGCCCCGGTCTGCGAACAGCACCGGGGCGCGACTGCCGACTGCGCTTTCCGTCGTCAGTGTGGCAGTTGGGAGCGACGACTCAGAAGTCGGTCGTCATGGACAGCAGGACCGTGCGCGGTGCGCCGAGCGTGAGGTAATTGCTCGACGACACGCTCGACCAGTAGGCCTTGTTCGTCACATTGAGCACGCTCACGCGGAATGTCGTCGGCTTGCCATAAATCTGCGTTGCGTAGCGCGCGCCGAGATCGAAGCGATCCCACGCGGCAATCGACGCCGTGTTCGTGATGTTCGCGTATTCGCGCCCCGTATGGATCCAGCGCGCGTTGAGCGTCAGCCCCGGGACCCAAGCAATGTCGTACTCCGCGCCGAGGTTGTACTGGAACGTCGGCACACCCACCGGACGATTGCCGTTCGTGGCCGCGCTCGATTGATTGAGCAGTTGGCCGCTGATGTACGACACCCCGGCGATCAGACGCACGTTCTTGATCGGGCTGCCATAGACCGACGTTTCGATGCCACGATGGCGCTCAAGCCCGTCCGCCACGTAGACGTTGGATGCGTTCGTATAAGCGGACGGCTTTTCGATCTGATAGAACGCGATCGACGCCCCGAAGCGAGCCGTATCGTACTTCGCGCCGAATTCGATCTGCTTCGAGCGATACGGCGGCAGCGACTGGCCGTAGTTGGCCGTGCCCTGCGGAGCCGTGGTGCCGGCAGCCAAACCTTCGCTACGGTTCGCGAACAGCGAGACGTTCTGCCACGGTTTGATGACGAGGCCAAACAGCGGTGTGGTGATGGCGTCGTTGTACGCGAGCGTCTGCACGCCGGTGTAGCTGTAGTTGTTCACGCCGATCGACTGGTGACGCACCCCAACCGTGGCCAGCACGCGATCGTTGAAGAAGCCCAGGGTGTCCGATGCCGACACGCTGCGCAGCAGTGTGAGTGCCGTCGTCTGCGGATCGTTCAGATTGCCGCCCTGCAACGTTGTCGGCGGATACGGCACTTGCGGCGGATTCACGAAGCCGGTTGAGAACGACGGGGCGTACGTGTACGCGGACTGCGAGTCCAGACGCGTTCCCGACACGCCCGCCGTCACGAAATGCGACACCGGGCCGGTGATGAAGCGCCCCCGCACACCGACCTCGCCCGAGAGCGCATCCTCCTGGTGAGGGGCATTCAGGCGCGTCGCGCTGATGGTGCCGGGCGAGCCGTTCCATGTCGGGTTCGAGTACTCGCCATTCTCGTTGGTGTGACGCACACCGCCGGTGATGTAAGCCGTCCAGTTCGGCAGGAAGTCATACTCGGCACGCAGAATGCCGACGTTGTCCTCCAACGTGGTGTAACTCCAGGACTGCGCGTAGTTCGACGTCGCGGCAGGCGGCGTTGGCAACACATTGCCCGTGAAGTTGTACAGCGCTCGGCCGGAACCGATGTGTTCTTTCTGATAAAGGAAGTCGGCCGACAGGCGCACCTTGTCGCCGCGCCAGTCGAGGGCCACGGCCGTGGTATTCGAATTCTGATGTTCGCGATCGACGGCGGTCTCGCCATCACGGATCGCCTGGTTCACGCGAATACCAAACTGCCCTTCGCTGCCGAAGCGGCGGCCAATGTCCACATGTCCGCCCAACTCGCCCGAACCGCTGCCGTCGATGGTGACACGGGTGAGCGGTGCGTCTTCCGCGCGTTTGAGTTGCAAGTTCACGCCGCCGCCGATGGCCGAGCCGCCCGGCGAAGCGCCATTCAGAAAGGCGTTCGCCCCTTTGAACAACTCCACGCGCTCCAGCGCTTCGGTCGACACGAGTTGTCGCGGTGTGATGCCATAGAGGCCGTTGAGCGAAATGTCATCACCGGCTAACGTGAAGCCGCGGATCACGAACGTTTGAGCAAAGTTGCCGAAGCCGCGCGACATCCGCACCGAAGGGTCGTTATCGAGCACGTCCGCCAGCGTGCGGGCCTGCTGGTCTTCGATCATCTTCGACGTGTATGCGCTCATGCTGAACGGCACATCCAGATTGTTCTGATTGCCGAGCACGCCAAAGCTCATGCCTCGCGCGACCTGACCACCCACGTACGCGGGCGGTGTCTCGTTCGGCGACGTCTGCCTCGTCCCCTGTACCGTCACGGTTGGCAATGCCACATCGTTCTGCGCGCTTGTCGCCCCCGTCTGACTTGCGCTGCCGCTCAGCGCCGATTGCGCTAACGCGCTCGCGCTAAAGACAACCGAACCGAACGCCAGCGCCGAAGCGGCAACGATCGGACGTATAAGCGGCCGCTGCCCAGCAGCAGGCGCAAGGGTGCGAGCGCATGAGAGACGCGCGGTACGAAACGAACGGGGGGCGAGCGACATGTGGAACAACTTGACTGTGATGCGTTCAGGCACTGATGGCGTACCTGAACTGGAAAGAGACTTGCCGGTCGATCGCCGCCTCTCCCGTTGGATCCCGGTTGAAAAGGGAAAAGAGGGACGACAAACGACACCGGTACCGTCGAGATATCCGCCGCGTTCGCGCCGACACCTCAATTCGGCGAAAGTTTAATGATAATAATAATGATTATCAATAACATTTTCAGCGCTTACGGATCAGCAAACCTGTGCATGCGGCGGGAATATCAGACGTGGCGCGCATTGCGGCGCCACGGGCTGGCCTTCTCATTGATCCGTTGAGAAAACCTATCAATGCTGTCAGGGATGCGTCGGATGGCATCCGCTCTCAGCCGGCGTGTAGCGCGCGAGCGTTTAAGTGTGTGGCGTGAGTGAGTAAACGACAAAGCCCGCCGAAGTGGCGGGCTTGCGCGAGCCAATCCTGAGAGCAACAGGGATTGGCATCCGGACTCACGGTTGGGGGGCCGTCGCACGTCATCACAACGATGACGGGGATCGCCCAGTGTGACGATCGACTTGCCTGATTGCGCCAGCGACGACCGTTCGTCCGGAAGGACTTGCTACAGACGGCTTAGTAACCGGCGGTTTCGAGTGCGCGGATACGTTGTTCCAGCTCAATGATGTCCTTCGACTCAGCCAGGAACGATTCACGACGACGGCGTTCAGCCGTTTCAAACCAGGTGTTCACAACTTCAAACAGGGCGGCAAACATGACGTTTCTCCAATTCATTTAGTGTGCTGCATCGCAGCAGTGCTTTGCATTATATAGGGTTTTCCCGTTAAGGGTTAGCCCCTATATGGGAAAATCACGAAAAATCTGCTAGAGCCTTGCTTCGAATGCAGTCAATTCCAAATAAATTACTTAAAAATCAACAAGATAACCATCTGTCCACGCATTACAACAGCCTAATGCGACGCACTGTCGCAGGCGTCAATCAAAATTCGAAAGGGAAAAAAAGCGCCGCTGTTGCGGCGCGTCATAGGGGGTTTCGGTGCTGCGTCAGTGGCGTCTTCAGGCGGTTTATCCCTGAGGCATGTGATGCGCCTGAGCGTCGTTGTCACCGACCGAGCCGCCCGTCTGAGCCGGGGTGTCGGCGGCCACGGTATCTGCCGTCGCGGCTTGCTGCGCGGGGCTGCAAGATGTCATCGCACCACTTGCGGAACCCTCCGTCCTGGCGCTCGGATCACCGGGAAGCGCCGCGCCGGCAATGCCTTCCAGTATCGGGCAATCGGGACGGTCGTCGCCGTGGCAATGCATGGCCAGATGCGAGAGCGTGTCGCGCATGGCGACCAGTTCGCCGAT
>Ga0181519_10005119_pt1 | contig 10533 bp, 8 predicted proteins | sample PEATcosm2014_Bin_26_FD_121102 | JGI IMG/M metagenome (GOLD analysis project Ga0181519, IMG submission 121102) | Peatland microbial communities from MTU Mesocosm Facility, Houghton, MI, USA - PEATcosm2014_Bin02_10_metaG | ecosystem: Environmental > Terrestrial > Soil > Wetlands > Peat | place... | reverse complement strand
CCGTAGTCTTACGGTTAAGAATCGAGTTCCCGCTCAGTTACTGGGTTGCGGTCGACATGGCGTTGCTAACTTGCGAAAACACCTGGTTCGCGTTCGTGCCGATCAGGCGGACAGTGCCAATCACAATCACTAGGATAACAGCGAGCATCACAGCGTATTCAGCGACGTCCTGACCGCTTTCCTCAGCCCAAAGTTGACGGATTATCTTAATCACAGTCTCGTCTCCCGTCGACGGACACGCAAGGTATGCGGACCCCAAAAGCACGCTTCGCCGTCGTGTGTTTTAAAACTATCGTTAAATTCACTTTAGCCCCAATAGCACGGGGGTGACCCCGAATGGCACTTTCGTGCCATTTCGGGCCCGGAGGCGCCTCGCCCGTGATCCTAAACGATGGTTTTGATAGGCAACCCCTGGTTAACGGCGAAAAGCGCCAATTCCAGACGGGTCGAAACTCCCAGTTTGTCGAAGATATTGCTGAGGTGGTGCTTGACGGTATCCTCGCTGATCTTGAAATACTCGGCGATTTCCCGGTTGGCATAGCCCGCAACCACAGCCGAAACAATTTCCAGTTCGCGGGGCGTCAAGCCAAATTTCTTCTGCTTGGTTTCCTCGTTCGTGGTCTGCATGAGGTTGCGCAGGTACTGAACGAGGTTGGAAACGCAGTCTCGTCCTACCCAGTACTCGCCGCCCATAACGGCGTGAATCGCCTTGAGCAGGAGCTGGGTCGCCGAATCCTTCAGGACAATGCCACGCGCTCCCAACTGCAGGGCTTCGACAATCTGCTTCTTCTCGACGGCCGCAGTGAGCAGGATGATGCGGACCATGCCCGCAGCGCCGGCGCGCGCACTCATGTCTCGGATTGCATCGAGGCCAGTGTGGTGCGGCATGGCGAGATCGAGCAGAAGGACGTCGGGTTTGATCTCGGTGGCCAGCTTAACCGCCTCGCGGCCATCGCAGGCCTCGCCGACCACCTTCATGTCGCCTTCCGATTCGAGCAGACGGCGCAGCCCGTCGCGGAAAATTGGATGGTCGTCGGCGATCACGATCCGAATGGAGCTCAGATGTTTATCCATGATTGCTCTTTCTTGCCGGTGGAATACGAATCTCCAGCCGGGCACCGTGCCCGGGATTCGATTCTATCGTGAGTTCGCCTGCAAGCAAGCGCACTCTTTCCCGGATTACGGCCGGTCCCTTCCCCGAGGTATCCAATTCGGTCTGCGACATGGTTCCTGAAAACGGGAACCCGCGCCCATCGTCCTCCACGGTCAACTGCAGTTTGTCCGACCTTTGTCCCAGGCGCACCAGCACGTTGCGGGCGCCACTGTGTTTGCGAACGTTCACCAGGCTCTCCTGCACAATGCGGGCCAGTTCGCGGCACACCTTCTGCGGGAGATCGATACGCTCCAACTCGCTGACGAATTGCGCGGAAACTCCCGTCTCGCGCCGGAATCGCTCCACCATATCGGTGATAAAGCCGAGGAGGCGATCAGCGTTGACCTCGAAAGATTTCATCTCCTGCATGAGTTCGCGCAGCTTCAGCACTTCTTCGCGAAGCAACTTCTGAATTCGGCCCAGTTCCGCATTGACGACCGGGGCCTGGGTTCCCGACTGGCGGCGGAGCACATCGAGCTGCATTTCGACCGCGATCAGGGATTGGATGGCGCCGTCATGCAATTCGCGCGCAAAACGAGCCCGCTCTACCGCGCCCGCCCGCTCCCGCAGACGCCGTACCAGGTAAACGTTATAGATTGCGGGCCCGACCTGTTGGGCAAATTCCTGGAGAAAGCGCAGCTCTTCTTCCGGCACGCCCATCAGTTGCGGATCGAACAAGAATACCCGGCCCGACCACTCTTCCCCGAATACCAGGGCGACGGTAGCCACGGCCTCAAACGTCTGGACCTGGGCCAGGGCATCAAGAAAATTCGCGTTGACATCGCGCAACCGGTTTCCACTTCGGTCCAGCAGGACCGTGCTGAAGCCGGTGGGGGTCCGCACGGCGTAGATGGCCTCGGCCGCCGACTGAAAGAGATAAGCCGAGGCGCCTTCGGGTGCCGCCTCGCGCCAGCGGAGCGTATGGTTTCGGTCAGCGCCATCGATTTCGGCGAGAAACACCCGGTAGCTGTGGGCTTCCTGCGAGGCGCTCATGACGCGGCCAGCGCCGTAGATGCTCATGACCTCGCCGAGTATGTGCTGCATGGTGCCGGTCAGGCCCTCCTCCACGCGGGTGGAACTCAAGACGCGGGTGATGACCGCACGCTCCGCCCTGATTTTTTTCTGGTTCTGCGCCATATAGCCGAGCAGGAAGCCCAGCACTAACAGATAGACCGAACTCAGCACGAGCTGTTGGGTGTTGAATTCCTGCACGCTTACGCCCAAGGGCGGGAAGTGAGCCCTCACCAGCCAACGGTCGGCGACAGACTGGAGCCCGGCATGCATGGCGAAGGACTCAATCCACAGAAGCACAACTGCAGACAGGGCTGTGGCCACGGTTTCCCACAACCCCCAGCGGTACGCGGCCTCGGCCATCACGAAAACGAAGAAGAGGAAGAACTGTCCGCGTTGCGCCGGAGCGAACACTGAAATCAGGACGGGCCATATGATATCGGCTGAGTGCACGACCACGCGGAAAGCGCGGGTTGACCGCGGACGCACCCGCACCAGCAACATGACCACTACAGCATGGGCCAGATAGATGGTGAGGAGCCAATAGAGGCCGCGGGAGTAGGCTCCGCGCACCGGCTCCATGACCATGGTGACGAGGGCGGCAACGGTCAGGGCGACGCGGGCGGTGGCCAGCCAACGTTCGGTGCGGCGGATCTCACCCGCGCTCAGGGGGGCGCGGAAGCGCCATAAATCACGATTTCGACGGAGGATCCAGGACACAGTGTTCAGTTAGTTTGCGTAACCCAAAAGCTGATTTTACGAAGTATCTCATCTTACGCGCTCGCGCTTTGTCGCGCTCGCGAATCGGGAAATTTATGAAGATCGAAAACTAAGAGCCATGGCCGTGACCCTACCGGAATTTCGGGTGAATCAGCATATTACTCTCGTAATCTGCCCCCGCCCCGGCACCGCCCTAGAATGGAGCGGGGTACTTTTTGGCGGGACGCAAGAAATTCTGGGCCTCGATGCTGATCGCGCTGCCGCTGGCACAGGTAGCGGCTTCTTTCTTGATGAAGAGAGGCACGCCCCTCACGATCGTCAGCGACGCGGTCCAGGGCCTGCTGCTGGTGGTGGCTACCGCCGCCTTCGTTACCACCACGATTCACTTCCGCTCCAATACATTTCACACCCGCCTCTTCTGGATTCTGATGAGCACGGGTATGTTCTTCTGGCTCGCCTACCAGGGAATGTGGAATTATTTCGAAGTCATCAAGCGCGTGGATGTACCCGATCCTTTTCTGGGAGACATCGTCCTTTTCCTGCACCTGGTGCCGATGATCGCCGCGTTGGCGGTGATGCCTCACCTCAAAGGCGATGAGCGCGACGAGCGCAGCCGCCGGCTCGATTTTGCGCTGCTGCTCACGTGGTGGCTTTTTGTCTACGTGTACCTGGTAATCCCGTGGCAGACGGTGCTGGTCGACGAGGCGATCTATAGCAACAACTTCAATTTCGGGTACCTGACAGAAAAAATCGTGCTATTGGTGTCTCTGGCCGTACTGGCCTATTCGGCGCAGGGAGGATGGCGACACCTTTACGGCCAGTTATTGGGCGCAAGCGCGCTTTACGCTTCCAGTTCCTACGTTGCCAACTGGGCGATCGGGCACAAGACGTATTACAGCGGCAGCATTTACGACATCCCGCTGACGGTTTCGATCGCCTGGATGGCGGCGGCTCCCGTGCTCGCGACGCATTACGATCTGTCGCATGACAAGCCTCCCAAGCCGATGCTGGGCATCTGGATTACGCGCGTGAGCATGCTGGCGCTGTTTACTCTGCCGTGGGCCGCGTTGCACGCGGAACTGGATGCAACCATGCCCGGTCCGGTAAGAACATTTCGCATCATCGTCAGCCTGCTCGCGATGGTCGTGATGGGCATCATGGTGTTCTGGAGGCAGCGTCTGCTGGGCGCCGAGCTGGCGTATTTTCTGGACAAGTCGCAGCGCTCCTTCGACGATCTGAAAGCATTGCAGGCGCAGCTGATTCAATCGGAAAAGATGGCGTCGCTCGGCCAGTTGGTCGGCGGAGCCGCACACGAGATCAACAACCCGCTCACGGCCATGCTGGGATATTCCGATTTGCTCAACGCGTCCGAGCTGGCGGCTCAGGAAAAGCGGGAGGCGTCGAACATCAGCGAACAGGTGCGGCGCACGAAGACGCTGGTAGCAAGCCTTTTAACATTTGCCCGGCAGACACCGGCGAACCTCTCGGCAGTGGACGCCAATTCTGTTCTGCAAACCGCCTTGCGCCTGGTCGCGTCGCCCCAGGATGCGCCCACCGTCGCGATGAACCTGGATCTGGCCACTTCGATGCCGCGCGTCCTCGCGGATTCCAATCAGTTTTTGCATGTTTGCTTGCATCTGGCCGGACAGATCGCGAGCCAAAGCGATTTCGGGATACTGTCTCCTCTGTGCGTGCGCACGCGCCAGGAGGGAAACTCGATCGTGATCGACTTCTATACCGGTCCCTCGTTACAACCACCCCGGTGCGATACCGTGTTGGGATCCGAAGGAGCCGACAAACCTTCAACCCTTTCGTTGAGCGCATGTTGCCGCATCGTCGAGGAACACGGCGGCCGACTGGCGCGGCCTGCTACGCCGGACGTGCACGCTTTCCGGCTGGAGCTACCGATTGCGACAAAATCTCCGCTGGGACAGGGCAGCCGAGCCGCGGCTTACGCTGCGTTCTAGCCGAGGGCTGCAGGGGTCGGGTCAGGTCCAAAATAGATACCTGCTTCGAGGTGTGAACTCTTGCCAGTTGCCGCGACCGGCTCTTAACCGGATATCGATTCGCCCATCGGCAGGATTTCCAAGGTCCTCTTCAGTTGACCGCAGGCTGCAAAAATGTCTCTCCCGCGCGGGCGACGCACGAATGCCGGGATTCCCCCGGACACCAGAATGCGCTGGAACTCCAGTACCCGCTCCTGAGCCGGCGTCCGGTAGGCCAACTCTGCGCCGGGATTCAGCGCGATCAGATTCACCTTGGCGCGCAGACCGCGCACCAGTTCGACCACCTGGCGGGCATGTTCGGGCGCATCGTTGACTCCATCGAGCAGTACGTATTCGAAGGTGAGGCGTTCGCGCGAACGCAGCGGAAACTCGCGCGCCGCTTTCATCAGGTCCCCTAGGTTCCACTTGCGGTTGAGCGGCATCACGTCGCTGCGCAGTGCATCGTTCGACGCGTTCAGCGATATCGCCAGCTTGGGGCGCCGCTCCTCGCGTCCGAAATCGTAAATACGGGGCACGATGCCGGCGGTCGAAACCGTCATGCGCGACTCCGGAATGCCCACGCCTGCTGACAACAGCTGGACCGACTTCATGAAGTTGTCGTAGTTGAGAAAAGGCTCGCCCATCCCCATGAAGACGATGTTGACACGCTGCAGCGGGGGCGCCACGGCCCGATCGCGCAGGACGGCCAGAATCTGGCCCACGATTTCTCCGGCTTCGAGATTTCGCTTCACGCCCAAAAGCGCCGTGAAACAGAACTTGCAATTCACCGCGCAACCAACTTGGCTGGAAACGCAGATGGTCGCCCGGCGCCAACCTGGCGGTGAGGACACCTGAGAGTGTTCCCTCGCTCCTTCTTCTTCGTCGCCGGCCTCGGTACCGTCGCCGCTCTCACCGCCGTCGCCCCCTGGCATCCAGACGGTTTCTACAGTTTCGCCATCGGACAATGCGATCAGGTAGCGGATGGTGCCGTCGCTGGAAACGAACCGGCGGTCAATCTTCGGAGCGCCTACCTGCCATCCCTGCTCCGCCAGTTGGGCTCGATAGGCCAGAGGTAGCGTTGAAACCTGATCGAGACCCTCAATCTTTTGGCCGTAGACAGCATCAAATAACTGCTGACCTCGGTAGGCGGGCTGGGCCGACTCCAGCGCCAGGCTGGTAAGCTCCTCTAAATCAAGGCCTAGTAGCGACTTGGATGGATGTATTGGCATTGCTTCGCTAGTCTCATTCCGCGCCGCGCAAGAGGCACACGTAAATTTAACAAAATAAAGGAATATTGTAATTTCCCGTTGGTGGTCCCCGTTTGTGGGAAAATAGGTAAAGCGCCTCGCCCAGAACTTAGCCCCGACCCGTTAGGACATTTAGATACATGGTAAAAGAAACCCGCAACATTCATCGTCACGTTTTGCCGAACGGCCTGACCGTCATCACCGAGCAGATGTCGCATATCCGCTCCGTGTCCGTCGGCATCTGGCTGAAGACCGGCTCGCGCGACGAGGGTTCGGAATGGAATGGCATCTCCCACTTCATCGAGCACATGGTCTTCAAGGGCACGGAAACGCGCTCGGCGGAAGCGATTGCCCGGCAGGTAGATTCGATCGGCGGCAATATGGATGCGTTCACGGCCAAGGAATGCATCTGCTTCAATATTAAAGTTCTGGACGAGCACCTGCCGCTGGCCATGGACGTCCTCAGCGACCTTGTGCTGCACCCCGTGTTCGATGCCGGGGACATCGCCAAGGAACGCGGCGTGATTCTCGAAGAAATCAAGATGGATCAGGACAACCCCGACTATCTTGTCCACGAAATTTTCACGCAGAGCTTCTGGAAGGACCACTCGCTGGGACTGCCAATTCTGGGCACCCGCGACACGGTCAAGAAATTCGAACGTCCGGTCGTCTCGCGCTTCTACGGACACCACTTCGCCCCCGGCAACCTGGTGGTGTGCGCCGCCGGAAACCTTAACCACCAGAACTTCGTTGACCTGGTGGCCAAGCATTTCGAGCACGTGAAACCGGCGAAGAACGGCCTGCACTCGCCCGCGCCGAAAACTTTCTCGCGCATCAATCTCCGCAACAAGAAATCGCTGGAGCAGGTGCAGATCTGCATCGGAGTCCCGTCCCACCCGATCGCGCACGAGCGCCGCTATGCTTCCTACATACTGAACACGCTGCTAGGCGGAGGCATGAGTTCCCGCTTGTTCCAGAATATTCGTGAACGGCAAGGCCTCGCCTATTCCATCTACAGCGATCTGAATCCCTATCGCGACACGGGCTCGATGTGCGTCTACGCCGGGACCTCGCGCGAGTCTGCGGTCAAGGTGGTGGAGTGTGTGGTCGCCGAGTTCCGTGGCCTGAAATCCACCCCCGTGCCCGAAGAAGAATTGCGCCGGTCGAAGGATCAGCTCAAAGGTAGCCTGATGCTGTCGCTCGAATCCTCGATGGCCCGCATGTCGAATCTGGCCCGGCAAGAGATGTACTACGACCGCTTCTACGGACTCGACGAGCTGATTGAGCGGATCGAAGCGGTCACCGCCGAAGATCTGCGCCAGACCGCCGAAGAGTTCTTCCGCACCGATCAGATCGCCGTCACCATCCTGGGAAATCTGACCGGGCTGCGCCTGACCCGCGATCAACTGGACTGCTAATCTCGACCAGTCGGACGCCCTGCGATCTCACACGATACGAATCTCTCTGCATCGCTTTTCTGAGTTGGGCGGGACATTTTGTCGCGCCTAGGAACTCGACATCTGGGACAACTTGTCCCGGCGACACGAGACAATGCAAGTTCTCCACTTTATTTCAATAGGTTAAAGACCAATTTCACTTGGAGCCCGGCGTGCTTCTACTTGGACAGGCACAGCCCACTGCGCTGTCCAGGGAGTCTCTTGAAATCGGAGAAGTTCGCCGCAGAAACCAGCAACGAATCGTACGGAGCTGCTTGGGCAAGAGCGCCCGTTCCTTCCGCACGTATTTTCTGCGGAGCGAACCCCAGAACTCCTTTCTAGGTTTCGCGAAGGGAGCAACCGCGGGAGAGTAAGCAATTCTACGAAGTTGTTCCGGGCTATGACCGGGTTGGTTTACCCGCTCGGCCCGAACCGGAATAGTTGGCCTGCGATCAGACGGAAGGCCCTGATACAGGCCCGCATTCCCCCACAAACCATTCGTAATCGGTCTGTGCAGTAGGTAGAATCCTACTGATTCCGATGCGCATGGTGATCGATGTTTTCGCGCAGATATTCCGCACCCTCTGGGCTCACAAACTGCGGTCCTTCCTCACCATGTTCGGCATCGCGTGGGGAGTGGGTTCGCTTCTCCTGCTAGTCGGACTGGGCGAAGGCTTCCGGACCGGCAACCAGCAGGCGCTTTCCGAGTTCGGCGATAACCTCATGATTCTCTCTCCGGGACGCGCACCTGCCGTCCCCGGCAGCCTCAACTCTGCGCGTGAATACCGGATCACTTACCAGGATTATCTAGACATCCGCAAGCAATCTCCTCACATAGGAGCCATTACTCCGGTGCTGTCGACCAACGACGTGCACGCGGTGAGCGAGTTCGCCAGCGCCAGCGGGCAACTGAACGGCGCCGAACCGCAATACAACGGAATTCGCTTTCTGCCGTTGAAACAGGGACGATGGCTCAACGACCTCGACGAGACCCAAAAACGCGACGTGGTTGTGCTCGGGGATGAAATGACGCGCAACCTGTTTCCTGGCCATCCCGCCGTGGGATCGTTCATTCTGCTGAATGGCCACCGCTTCGAAGTGATCGGCACGTTGCGCCGGGTGGGCCGCGGCGACGACAACCTGACCAACTCGCGCTGTTATATCCCCTTCCAGGTCATGCGCAGCTATTTTCCCGTGAAGGGAGAGGAAGGGCACGACGCGATTTCGTCCCTCACTTTTCAACCTCGGGTCGCCGACGACCATCTACTGGCCGAGGAAGAGGTACGGCGCGTGATTGGCCGCAATCACGGCTTCGATTACCGCGATCCCGATGCCTTCAACCTCCTCGATTTCGTGAAGGCGGCGCAATCGATGGGCGCAATCTTCGATGCCATGGACGAATTCCTTGGAACGGTCGGACTGGTGACACTAGCTCTGGGCTGCATCGGCGTCATCAACATCATGCTGATCGCGGTCACCGAGCGCACCAGGGAGATTGGGCTGCGCAAAGCTCTGGGAGCGACGAATCGCAGCATCCTGCTGCAGTTTTTTACCGAGGGCGTACTGCTTACGCTCGGGAGCGGCCTGATTGGCATGGCGCTTGCGGCTGCGTTTATGGCAGCGCTTGCCAACTTCAACGGCCCGCAAGGATTCGGGCCGCCCCGCCTGGTCCCGAGGACTGCCATCCTGGCCATCGCGAGCCTCACCCTGGCAGGCGTGGCCGCCGGCCTCTATCCCGCGCGCAAGGCGGCCCGGCTGGAACCGGTGGAAGCGTTGAGGCAGGAATAGCGCTCTCGGCTTTCGGCTCTGGGCTCTGGGCCTCATCTGTGCATGGGCCTGTCCGGGGCCTAAAACAAAGCCGAGAGCCGAGAGCCGGAACCCACGCATCAACCTTCGTAACATCCGCACAATCCCAACTCTGCGATACTGATCCTTCCACCAGAGGGAAATCGTGAGCGACTATCTTCTATCCGTGATACTCGGCATTATTGAAGGATTGACGGAGTTTTTGCCGGTCAGTTCAACAGCTCACCTGCGCCTGGCGGAAGAACTCATGCACGTGCCACTCTCGAGCGGATACTGGAAGATGTATTCCATCGTGATCCAACTGGGCGCGATCCTGGTTCTCCCGATTTATTTCCGCCAGCATATCGCCAAGCTCTTCTCCACTTTTCCCGAGGGCGAGAATCATGACTGCGATTACCTGACGCATCCGCTGACGCTCGTCATGATCGCCTTCGTCATCACCGCCGGCCCTGCTTTTCTGCTGACCCATGTGATTGGCAAGAACCTTGAGAGTCTGGTAGTCATGGGAACTGCGCTGCTTCTGGGTGGCATCGTCATGTGGATCGTCGATGCCATGAAGGCTCCGTGGGAAAAAGCCGGCCCGAACACGCCCGGATCGCCCATTCACACCTGGAAGATGGACGACATTCGTGGCGGACAGGCGGTCTGGATCGGCGCCTGCCAGATCCTCTCCGCAGTTTTTCCTGGCACATCGCGCTCGATGTCGACCATCGCCGCCGGACAGCTGGTCGGCATGTCGCGGGCGGCCGCGCTGGAATTTTCCTTCTTTCTCTCCATGCCGACCATGGCGGTGGCCACTCTCTACACGCTTTACAAATCACTGGCCGGAAAAGATGAAGCCAATCCGATTGGCGTTGCCGAGATCACTTCCCATGAATGGGTGGTTCTCATCATCGGATTCGTGGTGTCATTCCTCGTCGCCTACGGAGCAGTGGCGTGGTTCATAGGATGGGTGCGCAAACATGGCTTCGTCCCCTTCGCCATCTACCGCATCATCGTCGGCGCGCTGGTGCTGGCCTGGGCCTCGGGAATGATCGGACACTAGGAGCCTGATCGGTGCGCGCCTCCTCGCCGGTCCCTTCCGTCCTAATTCACCGTCTGCGTCAGCGAAGCCGAGCTGCCTGTATAGTTGCTGCTGCCGTTGTACGTCGCCGTGATGGTGTGCGAGCCCGATG
>Ga0181519_10005115_pt1 | contig 10540 bp, 8 predicted proteins | sample PEATcosm2014_Bin_26_FD_121102 | JGI IMG/M metagenome (GOLD analysis project Ga0181519, IMG submission 121102) | Peatland microbial communities from MTU Mesocosm Facility, Houghton, MI, USA - PEATcosm2014_Bin02_10_metaG | ecosystem: Environmental > Terrestrial > Soil > Wetlands > Peat | place... | reverse complement strand
GCCCACCTGAGCTCACTGCCTATGGGCGCGAGTTCAAGCTCAACGACTATACCTTCGGGGAGGCCCAGCCGTTCCCGGTCGCGATCGGCGTCATGGCCTCGGTCGAGGGCGTGAAGGACAACGTCGACCACAGCACGCCCAACGCGCAGGTCTGCCCGAATTGCGGCGAACTGCACATCGATCAGGCCAGCATCTACTTCGGCGGCCGCATCACCGAGAACATGGGCCTGTTCGGCCAGTGGACCTTCGCGCCCAATGGCGGCGGCACCGGACCCTGGAGTTCGGCCGAGGACAACACGGATTTCCGTTATGTCCATCGTTTCTCGAGCACCGGCAGCGGCGAGGACGACACGGTCGTGGGCCTGGACATCAACAACAACCTCACGATGGAAGACGTCTGGAACACGATCCCGACGTGGCAGTTTCCCGGATGGTTCGCCAACAGCCAGTCGGGCTTCGCGCCCGTGGCGGCTCCCATCATCGACGGGGCGCTGGGCCAGCGCGCCATCGGCATAGGCGGCTATGTGTGGTGGAAGAAAACCCTCTACGCTCAGATCAGCAATTACCAGAAACCCTGGGGATCCTTCAGCTGGCTGGTCAACGGCTCCGGCAACAACCAGTGCCCCGGCAATGCGACGGTCGTATCCGGTTGCGCGCCCTCCGACGTGCTCGTGCACCTGAATCCGTATGAGCGAATCGCCTACAGCCAGGACTGGGACTACTACTCCTTCATGGTGGGGGCCTTCGCGCTGCAGGCGCATACCTACTTCGATGCCGCGTACTGGACGCCGCTCTCGACAGAGCAGTCGCTCGGCTTCGTTACCGCGGGCAACGCGACGAGCTCGTACAAGGATTTCGCGATCGACTCGCAGTTCCAGTACAACCGCAATGAACCGTGGATCTACACGATCGCCGGTTCGTTTATCCATGAAAACTCGAGCGTGAGTCCGCTGTACGCCAATGGCCTGTCGTCGAACACGAGCAACACCATCAACGAGTTCAAGATCCGCGGCACCACCTACTACAACCGCGTTTACGGCGCCTCGCTGTCCTTCGTGCACCTCACGGGCAGTTCGGATCCCCTGCTGTATGGGCAGGGCGGAGCAGGCGGTTCGGGCACGGGCTCGCCGGCCAGCACGTACTTCGATCTGGAACTCGACTACGTTCCCTTGCAGAACATGAAGTTCCTCCTGCACTACACGGCGTACACCAAGCTCAACGGCGGCGGTGGCAACTTCGATGGCCTTGGCAACAACGCTTCGGGGCAGAACACGATCGTGGCTGGCATCTGGTGGGATTACTGAGATCAGGACGCCCGGGAGAAAACACATGGAGACCAATATGACTCGGAATGCATCGCGAGCGGCCAGGATCCTGTCCGGTGTTGCGCTGGCCATGGCGGCGACGTTCGCATCGGCGGATGAACCCATGGCGGCGGCGCCCGCGGCCGGTGGCGCGAGCCCCCTGGCCGTGAAGCTGGCGCCGGAACGCGCCCACGCTCTCGTCAACAAGTGGTGCTCGGCATGCCACGGCTACAACGGCCGCAGCATCGCGCCCACCTTCCCGGTGCTGGCCGGGCAGAGCGCGGAGTACATCGCCACGGAACTGAAGTATTTCCACAACCTCACCCAGGACGATCGGGCGGTCACCCACGAGACGATGTTCGAACAGTGGATGATCAACATCACCGGTCTGCGCCGCGACTACCGTTACGACGATGCGCCGCGCAACGAGCCGCGGGCCTGGGATTTCATGAAGGGCGTGGCGCGTGACTTGGACGAGCCCACGATGCAGGCGCTTGGCGAGTACTTCTCCAAGCAGACCCCGATCGCAGGGCGCATCACGGGCGGCGGCGATATCGCCAAGGGCAAGACCCTGTACCTGGAAGGCGACGCCGATCGCGGCCTCATCGCCTGCCAGAGCTGCCACGGACCGGAAGCCAAGGGCCAGGGTCCGATCCCGCGCCTGGCCGGCCAGCATGCCGATTACGTGAAGCTGCAGTTGAAGTACATCCAGTCGGGCTTGCGCAATGTCGAGCAGATGCAGGCGCTCATTGCCAACCTGACGGATGCGGATTTCGCCAATCTGGCGGCGTATGTGCAGTCCTTGAACTGAGTTTTTGGGCCCTGGCCGCGGTCCCTACCGGGAACCGCGTGCCGCAGGAAAAACACGCGGCGGACCTATCGGTCCGCCGCGTTCATTTCATGGCGCCCGATCTACCGCGCCGGATGCAGGTGCGGGAAGATGAAAAACCAGGTGATCGCGCCGGCGCACACGTTGAACACGAGCACGGCGACGAGCATCTGCACCCAGAACCGGAACCAGTTGATCCGCCGCCGCGGCAAGGAACCCGTTGCCGCGGCGGCCGGTGCAGTCCGGCCGTTGGCACGGACACGAGGGGCGGGGTCGGCACTCATGGATTTGCGCAGGGTCATTAACGCGTCAGTTTAGCGCGCCCTCGCTTCAGCCCGACGCCGCGTTGCAGTAGACTCCGCGCAAAGTCTTGGTAAATTGGGAATCGAACATGCCCTCCGACGCTGCTGCCGACCCCCTGGCCCCATCCCCCGATTTCGATCGCGAACGCCGTGCCGCGCTGGTGACCACCTGCGTGGTGGGGGGCGCGGGATGCGCTGCCGCCGCCTTGCCCTACATCGCATCCTGGGGTCCATCGGAACGCGAGAAGGCAGCGGGTTCCCCGGTGGACGTCGACATCTCCTCCATTGCGCCGGGCAAGATGCAGGTGGCCGAATGGCGCGGAAAACCCATCTGGATCCTGCGGCGCACGCCGGAGATGCTTGCGGGGCTGCGCACCGATACCGATCGCCTGGCCGATCCGGATTCCAAGCGCACCGCCTATCCGACGCCGAGCTATGTCATGCACGATCCCTCGACGCGGTCGATCAAGCCCGAGTTCCTCGTCCTCATCGGCATCTGCACGCATCTGGGTTGTTCGCCCAACGGCCCCTTTCCGGCAGGCGAAGCGGCCCAGCTCGGCGAGGATGCCGGTTTCGTCTGCCCCTGCCACGGATCGACATTCGACCTGGCCGGACGCGTATTCAAGAACAAGCCCGCCGCCGACAATCTCGCGGTCCCGCCGTATCGCTACCTTTCGGACACTCTCATCCGGATCGGCGAGGCTTCAAAGGCCTGAGGTCGCGGGGCAGCCAGGGCGGTGGCAGGTGATCGACGCGCGGCGAATCGCGTGATGATGGAACGGTTGCGAGGGGGATGCTGATGGCATTGCATGAATCACGGTACCGGGGCCTGCTGGGTTGGTTCGACAGCCGCATGCCTTCGGTCATGATCGCTTTTCGCGCGCACATGTCGGAGTACTACGCGCCGAAGAACTTCAATTTCTGGTACTTCTTCGGATCCCTCGCCCTGGTGGTCCTCGTCATCCAGCTGGTGAGCGGCGCCTTCCTGGCGATGCACTACAAGCCGGACGCCAATTCGGCCTTCTGGTCGGTCGAGTTCATCATGCGCGAGGTCTCGGGCGGGTGGTTCATCCGCTACATGCACTCGACGGGGGCCTCGTTCTTCTTCATCGTCGTCTACCTGCACATCTTCCGCGGCATGCTGTACGGCAGCTACAAGAAGCCGCGCGAGCTCGTCTGGCTGGTGGGCTCCTGCATCTTCCTGGCCCTGATGGCCGAGTCGTTCTTCGGCTACCTGCTGCCCTGGGGCCAGATGAGCTTCTGGGGCGCCCAGGTCATCATCAACCTCTTCGATTCCATTCCCGTGATCGGCCCCGACCTGTCGACGTGGATACGCGGCGACTTCGTCATCGGCGACGCCACGCTCAACCGGTTCTTCGCCATGCACACCATGATGATCCCGACCATTCTCATGGGGCTCATGGGAGCGCACATCTTCGCGCTCCACGACGTCGGTTCGAACAATCCCGACGGCGTCGAAATCAAGGACCACCTCGGTCCGGACGGCCACCCGCTGGACGGCATTCCATTCCACCCGTATTACACCGTCCACGACATGTACGGCATCGGCGTGTTCCTGATTGCCTTCTTCGCGGTCGTCTTCTTCGCCCCGGAAATGGGCGGCGTGTTCCTCGAGGGGAACAATTTCATTCCGGCCGATCCCTTCCAGACACCCCTGCACATCGCGCCATTGTGGTACTTCACGCCGTATTACTCCATCCTGCGCGCCACCACGGCGGGCTTCCTCCCCTTCATCGCCGCGGGCGTGCTGGGCTACGGCGTCCTGACGTATTTCACGGTGCGCCTGATGCAGGTCCGGATCGCGGTGGCTGCCGTGACGGCGGTCCTGCTCGCCCTGCTGGTAGGGCCGACGCACCTGGATGCCAAGCTCTGGGGCGTTGCCCTCATGGGGGCATCGACGACGATCCTGTTCATCCTGCCCTGGCTGGACCGCTCCCCGGTGCGCTCCATGCGCTACCGGCCGGTCTGGCACCGCGGCGTGCTCGGATTGTTCGTCGTGGCTTTCTTCGTGCTGGGCGTGCTGGGCATGCTGCCGCCAAACCCCGGCCGTACCGTGATCTCGCAGATCTGCACCGGCATCTACTTCGGCTATTTCCTGCTGATGCCCTGGTGGAGCCGCATGGGCGACTTCCTGCCCGTTCCAGACCGCGTCCGCTTCGCCGCGCACTAAGGATGCCGCGATGAAATCCCCCGCTTGCACCGCTTGCCCCGCAATCCCTGGACATGTCCGGGGGCATGCGAAAGAACCGCCGCAGAGTTGCACGCCCGCGCCTGCGCTGCGGATGCGCCTGGTCGCGATCTGCCTCGCCCTGCTGGCCGGGGTCGCACTCGCCCCGATGGCGGGTGCCCAGGAGGCCAGCCTTGACCACTGGCCCACCGAGCGCACCAGCGATCCGGCCGCCCTGCAGCGTGGCGCGCGGCTGTTCGTCAACTACTGCCTCAACTGCCATGGCGCCAGCCAGATGCGCTGGAACCGCCTGCGCGATATCGGGCTGGACGAAACGCAGATCAAGTCGCAGCTGATCTTCAGCGGCCAGAAGGTCGGCGAGATGATGACGGTGGCGATGAACCCCCGCGACGCCAAAGTCTGGTTCGGCAAGGCGCCGCCCGATCTCTCGGTCATCATCCGCGCGCGCAACACCGAAGAGCATCACGGCACGGACTACGTCTATACGCTGCTGCGCAGTTTCTACCGCGACCGTTCCACGCTTACCGGCTGGAACAATGCCGTCTATCCCAACATCGCGATGCCCAATATCCTGTGGCAGCGGCAGGGTCCGCGCGTGGCGACCATTACCCACGTCGAATGGGAGGAGCGCCCGGCGGCCGATGGCAAGTCCGGACCCGAGCGCGTCCTGACCAAGTCGGTGAACGTCTTCGATGCGGACGGCTATTTGACAACCACCAAGACCGTGGTGGCGGACGGCTCGCCGGAAACCAGCGTGGCGTTTGCGCCCAGCGATCCGAAGGCCGCAGCCGCCGTCGATGACGAGGTGGCCGACCTCGTCGCGTTCCTCAACTGGATGTCGGAACCCGGTGCTGCCACGCGATACCGCATCGGCATCTGGGTGATGGGCTTCCTGGTGATATTTCTGCTGTGCGTCCGTTGGCTCAACAAGGTCTACTGGCGCGACATCAAGTAATTCCGGCCCGTGCCGCGCCCGGAACATGGGGCACGCACGGGCACCACCGGCAGGCGCAAGCCTGCCTTGCATCCCCTGCACAGCCCTAGTGCGAAGTGACGCATGTCACTGATTGCATGGTGCAATGCGCAATGATTATTGTCGTGTTCCAGTGGTGGGGAGCACACCTGCATGCGCCCGATTGCATGCATAATCGTGCCGACCATACGGCTGCGTGACGCGACGAGTCCCAGGCACGGCAAGAAGTACTCGAGCGGCGCGCTCGCGGGAAGTTGGACGCCCGTTGGCAAAAAACTATTCACAAGAAAATTCGAGGGGGCGGACGCCGGCACGGCGAGGAACGCCCACGTCGCATGGCAATTTTGCGCCGGGCGCCGGTGAAGCGGCTTTTTGCTTGTGGTTTTCTTGGGGAACCGGCGCGCATCGTGCGCGCCGCGAGGCAGGGGTTCTCGCTGCAGATGGAGGAGCGTTAAGCCAAATGAAGAAGCAAACTTTGCACGTCGGTTTCCCGATTTCCGGAGGCCGGCGTGGATTGCCGGGTGTGCTGCTGCACGTGTTTGCCGCCCTTGCCTTCGGTCTGCTTGCCGGCCTTGCCGCCGCGGGCGACAAAGTCGAACAGCCCATAGAATTTCCGCATGACATCCACGCCGGGAAAATGGGCATCAACTGCATGTATTGCCACACGTACGCACGCCGCAGCCGGGTTGCCGGCATTCCGCCGCTGCGCAAGTGCATGGGCTGCCACGAGTCGATCGAATCGGTCAAGGACAAGCCCCGCATCAAGCAGCTGTTCGCGTACTGGGAGAAGAAGGAAGCCATTCCCTTCAAGAAGGTCCACGATCTTCCCGACTTCGTCCGCTTCACCCACGAGCGGCACATCCAGCGCTTTTATTTCCAGCTGGGCCGTCCTGTCGAGGAGGTCTGCGGCTATTGCCATGGCAACGTGAAGGGCATGACCGTCGCGGAAAAGGTGGAGCCCCTGAGCATGGGCTGGTGCATCTCCTGCCATCAGAAAGACCACCCCAATACGGCCGTGGGCGTGCAGGTGGCCGCGGCCAAGCCCTTCCCCCGCATGGGCATTGCCGACAGCCCCGCCGTCGGCGAGAACGCGCAGACGTCCCATGGCGCCAACGACTGCTGGCAATGCCACAAATAGGAAGACCAACGGTGAGACGAGTTCCGAGCAATTCCGCGCATGCGCCGGCCGCGACACTGCCCGGCGAACCGACCCCCGCTGACGACGCCCCGTCCCCATCGATGCAAAACGAGCAGCGCCGCGACTTTCTGCGCACGCTCGGCTGGGGCGGCGCGTCCGTATCGGCTTCCCTGTCGCTGGGCGCCTGCGGTTTCACGTCGGTCGACTCCGGCGTCGAAACGGTCAAGTCCTACGTCGAGCCCGAAGACTTCAACGTGCCCGGCGTGGCCATCTACTACGCCTCCACCTGCACCCAGTGCGAAGCGCAGTGCGGCGTGATCGGGCGGGTCCGCGATGGCCGCATCCTCAAGCTCGAGGGCAATGTGGCCTCCGTCGTCAACAAGGGCAAGCTGTGCGGGCTTGGACAGGCCAGTGTCCAGCACCACTACAACCCGGACCGCCTGAAAAAGCCCTTGCTGCGCAGGAACGGCGCGCTCGTCGAGGTGACGTGGCCCGAGGCACTGGCAGCGCTTTCCGAGCGCGCCGGCGCCACCGGCGACGGGCGCTTTGCGATCCTCACGGGGCCGGTTAGCGGTCACCTCAAGGTCCTGGTGCAGAACACGGCGGAGAGCTTCGGCGGCAGCCCGCATTTCGTCTTCGACCCGCTGTCGAACCGCGTCAACCGCGCCGCCGCCGAGCAGGTCTTCGGCTCGGCCTCGCCGCGGCTGGCCCTGGACGAGGCGCAACTGATCGTCTCCTTCGGCGCCGATTTCCTCGACACCTGGGTGTCGCCGGTGCACTTCTCGGGGCAATATGCGCGCTTTCGCCGCGCCACCGACAGCAAGCCGCGGGGCGTCCTGGTGCAGATCGAGCCGCGCATGACGCTCACGGGTGCCAATGCCGATCGCTGGATCGGCATCCGCCCCGGCACCGAGGGCGTGCTGGCCCTGGGTCTTGCCAATGCCCTGCTGGCCGCGAAGCCCCATGGCGGCGCCGTGGTTCCCCCGGCCATCGCCACGGCCGCCGCCGGCTTCGACAAGGCCCGCGTGCTGGGCGATACCGGCGTCGGCGAGGACGTCTTCGACCGGCTGGTGCGTCTCCTGCAGGAGCGCTCGCCCAGCATCGTGCTCTCCGGGCCATCGGCCGAGGGCCATGGCCACGGTTCGTCCAATGCGCAGGCCATTCTCGCCCTCAACTGGGTGCTGGGCAATGTCGGCAAGACCGTGCAGGCCGCCGCCAAGGTGCCGTTTCCGCAACTCGCGCCCGAGCAAGGCGATACCGCGGCACTGCGCCAGTTCAGCGAGGCGCTCGCGGCCGGCAAGTTCGACACGGTCTTCGTCAACGACGTCAACCCGGTGTACCTGGCACCGGCCTACCTCAAGTTCAAGGAGGCTTTTGCCAAGGCCGGATTCAAGGTCGTGATGAGTCAGTACCGCGACGAGACCGCCAACGAGGCGGATCTTGTCCTGCCGGCCGACTCCGCCCTGGAAGACTGGGGCACGCACGTGGCCGCCTACCAGCCCGAAGGCATCGAGCTCGCGCTGCAGCAACCCCTGATGGAACGCCTGTACCCGGACGGCACGCGCTCCTCGGGCGATGTGCTGCTCGAGCTCCTCAAGCAGCGCCGGCCCAAGGACTACAAGGGATTTGCCGACTACTACGCCTACCTGCGCACCGCGCTGGTCAGCAATCGCGCCGCGTTCGCCGGCGCCAGCGGCGACGACGAACAGTTCTGGACCGAAGCGCTCAGCCGCGGCCTCCTGCACCTGAAGGCGCCGGAGGCGGGGCCGGCGGCAAAGGCCGGGATTCTCGAAATCGATTTTGCCGGGTCGACGCAGGCGGCCGACAAGCAGTTTCCGTTCCGGCTGGCGCCCGTGGTCCGCTCGAGCCTGCGCGACGGCCGTCACGCCAACCTGCCGTGGCTGCAGGAGACCCCCGACTCGCTCACCACCATCGTCTGGGATTCCTGGGCCGAGGTGCACCCGGCCACTGCCAAGACGCTGGGCATCAGCGACGGCGACATGCTCGAGATCGCGTCGGCCAGCGGCACGATGCACGTGCAGGCGTATATCTTCCCCGGCCTGCATCCGGATGTGATCGGCGTTCCCCTGGGTCAGGGCCACGACAGCCTGGGCCGGTATGCCGACGGCCGCGGCGTCAATCCTTTCCGGATCCTCGATCCGGTATTCGACCGCAAGACCGGCGAGCTTGCCATGTATGCGACCCGGGTCCGCGTCTCGAAAACCGGCGAGAAGGTCAATGTCGTGCGCGACGAAGGCTGGAAGTCGGGCAATCTCAAGACCCAGGCGGGCCGCAAGCTGGTGGTAACGCTGGCCGCGGACAAGGCCAAGCTGTCCGAGGAGGTTTAAGCGATGAGTCTGGAACAAACCCTCAACGACTGGACGCGGCTGCGCCAGACGCACCCCTTGCCCGGATCGCATCCGGATCTCAAGTGGGCAATGGCCATCGACCTCGACGCCTGCACCGGCTGCAATGCCTGCGTCGTCGCGTGTTACGCGGAGAACAACCTGCCGGTCGTCGGCAAGGAAAAATTCGCGGCCGGCCAGGCCATGCACTGGATGCGCATCGAGCGCTACTGGAACGACACCGACGAGAATTCGCCCGACCAGGGCGCGCAGTTCCTCCCCATGATGTGCCAGCAGTGCGAGGCGGCGCCCTGCGAGACCGTCTGCCCGGTCGGCGCCACGAACCACACGGCCGACGGGCTCAATTCCCAGGTCTACAACCGCTGCATCGGCTCGCGCTACTGTTCGGCCAACTGCCCGTACAAGGTCCGGTATTTCAACTGGTACAACTATCCGGAACAGGTCAAGGCCTGGCCCGAGCCGCTGCCCATGCAGCTCAATCCGGACCTCACCGTGCGCACCAAGGGCGTGATGGAGAAGTGCACCTTCTGCATCCAGCGCCTGGCCGACGCCAAGAACACGGCCCGCGACGAGGCGCGACAGATCCGCGACGGCGACGTGACCACGGCCTGTGCCCAGGCCTGCCCGACCAGCGCCATCACCTTCGGCAACCTTTCCGATCCGCATTCCGAGGTTGCCCAGAAATGGCGGCTGCAGCGGGTGGAACTCGACAAGGACAAGCAGCTCAAGGACATCGACGGCTCCCACCCGGGTCTGCGCGGCTATCGCATCTTCGAGGACCTGCGCCCCTATCCCTCGGTGATGTACCTCGAGCGCGTGCGCGAAATGCAGGCCTGAACGCGGCAGACGGAGAATAAAAATGAGCAGCGTTACCCTGAACGGCGTGTCCCTGGGGGGCGTGACCGAGGAGAAGGAAAAGGATATCCGCGAGGATATCGCCTGGGCCAAGATCAACCAGGACGTGCTGGCCAGCCTGGAGCGCCCGCGCGCCACCTACTGGGCCCTTTTCGCCATGGCCTTCTGCATGTTCCTGGTAGGCGTGGCGTGCGAGTACTACCAGTACAACACCGGGCTGGGCGTCTCGAACATGAACAACCCCGACGTCTGGGGCCTGTACATCGCCACCTTCATCTTCTGGATCGGCATGAGCCACTCCGGGACGCTGCTCTCGGCGATCCTGCACATCATCCATGCCGACTGGCGCAAGCCCATCTACCGCTTCGCCGAGGCCATGACGACCTTCTCGCTCATGACGGCCGGATTGTTCGTCGCGGTCCACCTGGGGCGCCTGTGGCAGATCTACTACGCGCTGCCGTACCCGAACGAGCGCTGGACCTGGCCCAATTTCCAGTCCCCGCTGCTGTGGGACGCCATGGCGATCTTCACCTACCTGTCCTCGTCCATCCTGTTCCTCTACGT
>Ga0181519_10005114_pt1 | contig 10541 bp, 11 predicted proteins | sample PEATcosm2014_Bin_26_FD_121102 | JGI IMG/M metagenome (GOLD analysis project Ga0181519, IMG submission 121102) | Peatland microbial communities from MTU Mesocosm Facility, Houghton, MI, USA - PEATcosm2014_Bin02_10_metaG | ecosystem: Environmental > Terrestrial > Soil > Wetlands > Peat | place... | reverse complement strand
TTTGCCTGCTCGTCAGCCTGTTCCGTCCCGCCTTGAGGCACCGCACTCGGCAGCGGGGCAGCGGGCGTTGCAACGGCTCCGTTGGGATGCACGGCCTTGCGCAGTTTCTCCATCAGCGTCCCGGCATGGCGTGGGTGCGAGTACAGTCCGGTGATGGCGTCCACGTACTGCTGCTGCTGCTCCGGGGTTAGGGTGCCGTACTTGCGTCCCATCTCCAACTGAGCGGTAAGCTCCTGCTCCTTGGTGGCGATCTGAGCATCTTCGAGCTTGGTCTGCTGATTCCGTTGCTCGGCAGCGATCTGCGGAGCGTAGCCAGCCTCCTCGTTGACGACAGCCTTCCCTAGGTCAGGAGCAATCGCACCCGCGACACGACCTACCGTCTTTGCGCCTTCTCCGAGTTTTTCGAGGAAATCAGCAACAGCCATTTATTTATCCCATGATTCGATTATTGAGATGTACAATATTCGTGTGGCCAAACCGCCACAATCTCATTAGGAGTGAGATCATGACCAAACGTCGCGGGTATCGCGAGCCTGTCGTCCAGCCACAAGATGAGTCTATTCGCCACATTCCCCTCACACAAGGAAAGTTTGCGGTCGTTGACGTTGAGGACTACGAATGGCTTATGCGACACCGTTGGTATGCCTACTGGAACAATATAACTAAGTCGTTTTATGCTGGCCGCAACACACCTTACGAGCGTGGCAAAAAGCGTTCGATAATTCGGATGCACCGAGAAATTCTCGGCCTCTCGGAGGATGATCCACGCTTGGCAGATCATATCAAATCTGGCGACACGCTCAATAACCGACGCAGCAACCTTCGTATCGCAACTCCATCCCAAAACAGGATCAACAGCCGTCTCCGATCCGATAGCAAATCCGGGCACATCGGAGTAAGCCAACACTCGGACAAGAAGGGTTGGATTGCGTACATCATGAAGGAAGGTAAAGTTTACAAAAGAAAATACTTCGGAACCAAAGACGCGGCTATAGAAGCCCGCAAATCTTGGGAGAAGGAATGCTTCGGCGAATTTTCTCCCCATCAACATTAGCTTATGTACAAAAAGTCACACACATCCCCAGCCGTACCAGCTACCCACCAGTCGGAAAGGTACGTGCCGTAGTTGATGAATCCACTCAGATTGTCAGATCCCCCACCCGGAGGCGATGTTGCAGGCTGAAGAGCAATGCCCCTAGTGGCCGAAACAGTTACATCTCCGCACCGCATAACGTGCGATCCGTTGTTCTGAATCTGGAGAGTTTGGCAGAAGATGTTGCCCACTTGCGGCCCTCCAACCCCAGCACCTACCGAGACTCCGGGCTGCTGGATGCCGGTGGAGAGTTGAACCTTGCCGCTCGCCGGGATAGTGACCTGACCTAATAGATTTGCCATAAAACTCCTTTATATGCCACTCAACTCTGCATCGCTCACAGTGCTGTCCGCAGGTGGTGTTCCGCCGAAACCGGGAAGATTCATGTCACCGAACCCTAGCGATGAACCTCCGGTAAATGGGGCTGCCGCAATCTGCGCGGCTCCGGTGGCAATGCCTGAGATGTCGCCGAGTTCTTCGGTGTTCTGCGCGCGCTTCAATCCCGCGTCCGCCTGGATGTTGCTCGACCCTTGACTCAGCAGATTCGTCCCCAGCCCCGCTTCAGCCGCTGCGGCTCCTTGCTGTGCCTGCCCAATGAGGTTGATGATGTTTCCCCGTCCCGCCGAATCGATACCTGCAGCAGAGGAAGTGGCACCACCGGAGCGCGTCCCGAACTGTGCCAGATTGTTCTTGGCCTGTTGATCCTGCGTCTGCTGCGTGGATATTTCAGGGGCGAGCGTCTCAGCAATCTCGGCAGGATTACCGGAGAGTATGCCGCCATAGTATCCCTGCGCGGCATTGATGTCCCCTTCGCCGTTGTTGGCTCCAAACGTGCCAAGGTCACCAAGCTGACCCTCCTGCTGCTTGGTGGGGTCGCCATTTGCCAGCCCAAAAATCCCGCTTACTAAGCTTCCCATAATGGCCTCATATTACTACGTTGCCTGTGTTTGGGCAGTAAGTATTCCATCGGTGAAGGTCATGCTTCCCTGCGTCCCGAGCGCCGTCAGCGCGGCGGTGGTGATCGTCACGGAAATTCCTGTCACCGGAAGCTGCCCAGCCGTAATCGCCCCCGTCAGCGCACTGAGCGCGGGAACCTGTGCCGCCGTGGCCGTACCGCTGATATCCGTGAAGGCCGGTTGGGCCTGCGAGAACATCCCCGCCGAGGCGTCATACGCCGTGATGAACTCATGCGCAATGGCAGGAGTGTTGCCGGGTACGACGCCCGTACCGACGCTACCGGACGACGATGGGGTAGACGTAACCTTGATCCCATTGTTGACCGCATTCGTCAGCTTTTGGTCGAGCAGTGTTATCGCTTGGTCATGGTCGTTCGCCGCGTTGAAGAGCAATCGCGTGTGGAGCGCGGTCTGCTGCGGGGTTGGCTCCTCGGGGATGGTGGGCCAGAACTTGACGAGATTGCCTGTCGGGGTTGTGCTCATACGTTCGCTCCTACTGCGCTCGACCCGCCGAACGGCCGGCCGCGCCTGTAACCTTTGCCCCAGCTACTCACCCACACCTCAAACCCTTCTTTGAACACCGTGATCTTTCCGGTCGATGACGCTCGGAAGCCGATCAGCTTCCACTTGTTCGGGGATACCTTCGTCTCGAACTTAGTCTGCGTTCCACCTGATGATGGAATCGTCAGGCTCAATGGAGCAATGCTACCGTTGCCTGTATCGACGATGAACGACAGCGTGACAGGAGTCGTCGAGATGTACTCGAAGTTTACCCATCCAATGTGCTGCCAGCCCTCGCCACCGAGGTCACCGAGTTCCGTCTGCCATTCCACTGTGGATTCAGGGAACGGCTGAGACTGCCACTCCATCCCCCACACCCGCCACGGCACTCCGTCAGTCGATACGATACGTCCAATATGAGACGTAAACGGAGGGGTGAACGTCAAAGCAATCTTCTGCTGCCCATTGAGCGTAATCGGTGACTGATCAGGAACATGCATTCCTCCCAACTCGTCTTCTACCGCGATCCGCTTTGGCACGTTGAGCGTATCCGCCTCAAGGATCAACCCCTGAACGAAGTTCATCCCCGCACTGCCAAGGTCGCCCCAGTCGGTTGGCCTGTCCTGCGTATTTTCCGGCAACGGAATGAAGTCCGGTTGCCACAATTCCAACTCGTTGCTGAACTGAGTGGGCCATGACAACTCGGCCGCTACATCGATCACATCGTCGGCAAACCCGGAGGTAAAGTCCACCACGTAGGGCTGAAGCGTTCCCGTTCCCGTCATCGTCGTCGGAGAGAACCCGGTCAGTTGGCTCCCGTATTGGTTCTGCCAAAGGTTGATACTGATGGCGTTTTCAGCTTTAATTAAAAACTTGAAGAACACGTCCCCGAGCCGCTTGAACGCTCGAGCTTCGCCATTGTTCACCGCGGGAGTAGATACGAACGAGGTAGCGGTTTCGATGTTCCCGGCACCCAGAGTCCTGATGGTTCCCGACGATGTGCCGACATACGTTCCATTGGCCTGTCCCTCTATGGGTGCGTGCGCAGTAACCGGTTGACCATAGACATCGACGCTCCATCCCTTCGCCACGGTATCGTACACCAGCGTCCGGGGAACTCCATTCACATCGAGGTAGTCATAATAGAGGTAGCCATAGGCGAACGAAAGCTTTTGCTGCTCCGGCTGCGTGTCGTCCGGTGGCCAGACCGTGTTGCTGCCGATGACTACCGGGCCGGGATTGACCGTGGCTCCGTTCTGCTCATGTGGAAACAAGGGATAGATCGCATCCGAGATGGACTTCGACCCCTGACCTCCTGGGGAGATGTAGATCCCATCCTTGGCTCGGAAGAATCCGTTCTTTCCTGCCTCGGTGCATAGGCATGGACGGATGTAGAGTCCACGATCCATAACTGAATCGATGAGCGAGAACGGCTGACCTTGCACACCTGACACTGTGGCCAACGCGGTAACGAAGGTGGGATAGATCAGCCAGCACCTCTCGGTCGAGAAGACATACGCCAGCCCGTTCAGGATGTACCCATTCATTAGCGGTTGGCCGGCCACGCCGACTTCAATCTGGTTTGTATCTGGCGCGGAGTCGGGATTGTTTCCCTTGGTGAAATAAAGCGTGTTCGGGCGGAGCTGGTCGTAACACGCAAACATGTACGCGGCGTTGTCGGTCGGCCCCCACATCGACGGCAACGGCTGCGCTGCCAGTCCCGGCTCGGCGATGTTCCATATCAGGTTCGTGCCGTCCGGGATGGCATTGACGTTGGGGTCGTTGTTGGTCATGTCCCACGACGTCGTCGAGGACGGACGCCGCACGGAGGCGTAGGCTATCTGGTCGGGGTTGCCGATGAGGATGAGCGTACCGGGGAGCCAGCGCGTATTGAAGTGGTCGCCAGATACATATGTCAGGACTTGGGACGCAGCGTTTAGGACTCCCGAGCGAGGCAGGTCGATCGACGGGAAAGGCTCGAAGTTATCCGTCTGCATGATCGGGTTATTGGCAGCCCCGAGGTCGCTTAGGGTGTCGTTGTAGGTCGCCGAGGTGTTCTGCGATGTGCCGACGTAGGTCGGGTTGGCTAGACCGCCGCCCTGGCGGTAGTAGTCGATCTTGTCTACTTGCGGGTCGAGCGATGGGGTTGGAGTGATATCCGCGTTCTGCGTCGAGTAGTAGACGATCACCTTCATGAAATTGATGAAGGATCGGTCGGAACCTCCGCTGTTCTGCGTGGTGATCTGGACGCCAAACCCGAAAGAAGTGTCATTGACGATACCCGTGGTTAGACTTGCTCCCCACGTATCGCCGCTCCCACCCTGCAACGTGTCGGTAGCAAAGGACTGGTTCTGGATGCCGATAAACTTGGCCGAACCTATCTGCGCACCAAGATAGTAAAGCGCGACGGAGGAGAGCACGCCCGTCCCGGCATTCTGCCCCTGCCAGTTGAGATCGACCTGAATTCCGTCGATCGTTACCCCCGTCGGAATTGTTAACCCAAATCCCCGCGCCACGATGAAGTCGGTAATCGTCCCTGGGCCTACGCTGCCGGTGGTGCGAATCTGCGTGCCGTTGCCTTCGTACTGAGCAGCATTGACGGTGATGTCCGGGTTGATGACACCTCCCGTAGCCGCGACCTGAGTCGCCGAGGGAGATGCTTGCGAATTCGTCCCACCTAACGATACTGGGGATGGATTCGAGAGCGCACCCGTCTCCGAGGCCCGGTACACGATGTAGTAATTGATGATGGACGGCCCAGTACCGCCACCAGGGAAGGTGACTGTAGGAGCGACCTGCGGTTCGGCGATGCCAGTCTTTCGCGACAAACCGTCAGAACGGACTTTGACCATACCCGCACAATGAAACGCTCCCGCCACGGTAACGTTGGGTGCTGGAGCCGAGTCGCCGATGTAGGCCCACGGCTGCACGGATGTGTTCGGGCGGAACGGGTCGATGGCAACCGGATTACCCGATAGACCGGTGACGACCTGAGTGGCCTGCGCGTAGAGATTGCCCTCGCTGTCGGATGAGATGATCGTAAACCCACCCGCCGGGCCAGCCGGGGTGGTGTCGTTGAGCCTGCGGAGAGCCTGCACCGAGGCTGCCAGTGTCACGATGGGGGCGGACTGCGTATTGCGTCCAATGATCCTGTCGCCGATGTAGGAGCGCACGTTCTGAAGGTACGCGTAGGATCCCTCGGTCAGCATATCCACGGAGAGATACAGGTTCATGCCACCCTTGAGCATGAAGCGCTTGCCATTTGGCTCCCTCTCGTACTTTTTGGCTACGCTCATCGCGCTCCCTTCTTCGGCCCGAACCGAGGATCGAGGTATTCCGCGCGATCTCCTTCTTGCTCCATTTCTGTGCGAAATATCCCGAGCGCGGCGTAACGATGATTTTGAGCCGCGCAATAGTCCTCGAATTGCTTCAGCAACGGCATCGTAGCCTCAAACGCCGCTCCTCCCCGCTTGAATGTCGCAACGTGTTGCGCGTAGGCCAGAACCGCATCGACCGCATCGCGGCTGAGCTGGACAGGTTGGGTTTGATCGACGGGAGCATTACCAACGACGGTCAGCACGGAAGACATTGTCGCGGCACTGCCGCCACCATATCCGCCGCCACCGAAGCCGCCTTCGCCGTAGCCGGTTCCCGGCGCTCCAATGAATGGGGCCAGGGCCACCAGATCCATTCCCCCGGTAACGATCTGCGGGTCGTCGTACCACCATTGTTGCTCCCAGTTTTGCGCCCACGCATCCATCTCTTTGAACGATGGTGTCCCCACCGAAAGTCCGTTCACGGTAGCCGACATCAGCCACGGAAGCTGGGCCATCGCCTTCATGCCGCGCTCGTACCTCATTCGGCAGTACTTTTCCCGATGACTGTCGGTTCCCTCCGGGGCGTTCGCTAGGGCATCGGCAAGCGCCCCGTACATGGCGACCCAGCACCAATCGTTGGGAAGACCCAACACGTTAGCAGTGGGGGGAATCAAGGGAGTACCGGACTGGAGCAAGATCATGTCCCAATATCCCGGCAAGTTGGGGGGACAGCTCACGTCGAAGGCCAACGGCGAGTTGGAGGTAATTCTCCACGAGTCGGGGGATCCCGGCTTGATCGATAGCGCCTGACCGTAGGCGTCGGCACTCGTGATATCGTCGCGGCCCAAAGCATAGGGAGACGGAGATCCGGCGATCGAAGAATCGGGTAACCATCTCACCCTCCGCACATCGAGCGTTGAGTCAGGCAAAAGCGTTCTCTGCATGTTCGCTGCGGCGAATAGCGTAGTACGAAAAGGATAAGCCCCAGTCGCCTGCAGAAGTTCATCGCGGCGATACTGCAACGCATTGGACAGGTTGGTGATATTGAATTGACTGGTTCCCGTCCACGTCCCGCCCGAGGGAGGCTCGAGCAGCATGTACTCCATCTGCGTCTCTACATCCACGTCCGTTACAGTGCGCTGGCGAGGAGATCCGGGTACGTTCAATGACTGCCACGTATCGCCGATTGTCCAGTCAACAACGTAGTCTACCGCCCACTGGCCCGAGGTTCCCGCTGACGTTTGCGCATTGAGAACACGAAGGGCCTCCTGAATGTACACCGCGGCCTCAGCCGGAGTGGTAAATTGGCCCGAAGTGTCCTGGAGACGCTGTAGTAGAGCTGCTTCGAGGGCAGCCCACGAGATGAAGTTATAGCCTCCCATCTCAGAAGTTTAGCCCCATATTCGCCCTGCCAGCCGGACTGTTGAAATAGGGCATACGATACTGCCCCATGAACGAATTCATATCTATATTGAACGCGTCTACCGCATCCTTATCCAGCAACCGCAGTCCTTTCAGCCGAATGTCGAAGGTCGATTGAGCTTCTTTCTTGAGCATCAGGTAGTTCGCCCCGCTCCCCTTCGCCGCCATCACATCCTTCCTCGCCTCAGCCCACTCATAGGCGTAGGTCTTCGCCTTCTCCAAGACGACATCCTGAGTTATCGGGTACGGCAGTTCGTCGGAGTTGTTTATCAGTTCCGGCCCAGTCCACACGTAGTACGTCTGGTAGCTGATGGCTGTCGATGGGTTAGGGTAGAGTTCGTACAGTTGTTGCCCAAGTGTGGCCGATGCATTGTTGGTACCTGCTCCTCTTTGGTCGGTACCCAGCGGCAACACGCAGATAGGGTTCGAGGTGTAGAGACGAGACGGGTCAACCATGTTCGCTGTTCGCCGCGAAGTCCAGATGTCCAGCGGCCAGCAGTTGAACATGTCAGCGATGTTCAGCCACCGCTTGAACCCAGCCGGGGCGGGTATGTAGGCCTGAAACATCTGGTATCCAACTCCGGTATAGAACGGCAGAGGATCGACGAATGGGCGGTCTAGCGTCAGAGTTGCAAACGGAAAGTTGGGGGAGCTACTCGGGTCAGACCCGTTGTCGTAAGCAATGATGGAGTAGATGGAATATCCATTCGCCCTAATCTGCTGTACCGTCGGGGAGAAGTAGAACGACAGGGCGGCCCATGCCGAAGTTGCAGTCGCATCTCCGATAAGCGTTGTCGAACCGATTCCTCCCGGAACCGATATACTCCCAGCGGTGAGGAGTTGAGGTGTCGAGAACCCTCCCTGAGCCAGTTGGAAACTCCAAAGATTGGAGTCCCTGACCACGCGCCAGGCGCGCTTGATGAGGGTCTTGGAGTATATGCGGTCGAGGCCCGGAATGGCTTCCGATAGCTCCGATGCCATGTCTACGAGGGCCATGCGCCACTTCCTTATGAGATCTTCTTGCGGGAACCCTTTTTCTTGGCCTTACCCTTCTTACCTGCGTCCGCGTTCACCTTGACGGCATACCCGCCCGCCAGCTTGCATCTCTTGTGCTTTTTGATCGGCATATCAACTCTCCCTTAGATAAAAATGGGACGACGGAATTGACCGCCGCCCCGCTCTGACCAACTACTAGGCAACTAAAATCCGATAGCTGACAGCTTCACCGTGAAGCCCGATAGATTGACACCGTTCGCCACCTCCGTCGAGCCTGACAGGGTGAACCAGCGCAACTTCCACGCAGTCACCCCATTGTTTACCGGCTGCGCTATCACGAAGTAGGTTCCAGACTGATCGACCGACTCGCCGATGTAAGTCTCTACCGTGTTCTCGAATCCGAACATGCGATGCGAAACCGAGTCTCCGCTGGTAGCTGGAGTGCCGGTGTTGTTGTAGGCCGTAGGCCCAGAATAGTCGATGGTATTGAACATCTTGCCACCGAAGATATCCGGGAACCCAGGAACGTATTTTGGCGATCCAACTGACATGATGTCTCCTTATACGCCCGGCAACCGATAGAAGATATTCGGGAAGTACGCGACATTGTACGTTCCGTTGGTTACGGCTTGCACCGCGATACCCACGTTGGCCGGTACTACTGCTGTAGTTGTAGTGGCAGCGGTGATGAAATTCGGAGTTGCTGCGTGAGTGAGGATAGGAGTTCCTATCCCAGTTCCACCACCGGCGTTTGTGGCGTCGATAGTAACCGCTGCCCGCCCCGCTCCTACGAAGATGATCCCGAAGTTACCCGGCGTTACCGCGTTCAGGAACACACCAGCGAACAGATTGAATGTACCACCAACCTGATTCACGATGTCCGGGGTCGTCACTACGATGTTCTGGTAGGACGTCTCGGGCAATGCGCCCTGGGTCGGGCCGGAGTCGAGGCGGATGTATGCAGGAGCTCCGTAGACCACGTTCGCTGCGGTCGCGGACGAGTCCACCTGAACGACCTGGTACGCGCCTCCAAACAGCGGAAGGCCGGACGGGGTTGCGTAGGTTCCGCCGCCACCTGTTCCAGGAGTCGTCAGGTTCGCGGCCAAGAGATCGCCAACCTCGATCATCTTCCCGACGTTGGAGCCAGTCGGATAAATGTTTCCGTAAGCGTCAGACGCGCCGGTGTCGTTGGCGGTGTTGTAGTTGTTGAGGTAACCCCCGGGCAGGAAGATACCAACTGTAGGATTGTTAGCCAAAGCGCACCTCGCTTGTTGCGGAACTTTGTTCGACTTCATTCAGGGCTGCGTTGATATTCAGCAAGTCCCAACGATCTTCATAAGACGCCAGATGGCGATTGCCCTTTGGTGAGTTGTACCTGCTAGGCTTTTTGAGATTGCGAATCACTGTCATATCCGTGACGCCAAGTTGAGCCGCCACCTCTGCATTCGTCATTCCTTTTTCGCGGAGCATACGCATCGCATCAACATCAACACACGTGCGCGTTAGAGCCTTCGGGCGAATCCAGAAGTTGTAGCTCGCCTCCGATGCTGGGACGATGAAATAGCGATCTTCGTTGATTCCCCAAAAAATTAGGAAGTCTACGATTCCCGTCCAATCTCGTTTAGCATCGCGGTTATTCTCCTTCATGGAGAAGGGATAAGCCCCTTCGGGATATGCAGGGTGAGCCATCAGGCTACGCGACTTCACTTGAATCCTTATTCCGTTATCGAGGAGTATATCCACTCCCGTGTCTACAGAAGGAAACGAAGGAACGTGGCCCTTCAGAAGTAGCGCTGACGCTACCCTGAATACGCCCGCTTGACCTATCATCAAGCGCCCCTTACGTGTTGTCTGTAGGTTTTTCAACGTTCCCTCATTTTACTACAAGTTATTGAAAACAATCACCCTTTTATCCCGTAGCACTGTTGGCTCCGACGAGGGGTCGGAGTGTACTGATTCAAAGCGTGGCGCAGGAACTGCGTATAGAGCGTCGGATTCTGTGGGTAGCGGATAGGATCCATCATATGGTAGTTGAAGTCCTCCGCATCGGATGGCCGATACTCCCACGAGTCCACATCGATCCAGAACAGCGGCTCACCCACCACGATAGTGTTCAGCCCACCGGAAAGCAGCGGGGTCGAGTTGGAGGTGAATCCAAGGTTGGGGAGGTTCGATGTCCCTTGGTTCCCCAACATCGTCTGCGTGATAACAAACTGGCCGGTCTGAATCGCTCCCGGGGCTGGCGCGTTACCGTCT
>Ga0181519_10005111_pt1 | contig 10545 bp, 9 predicted proteins | sample PEATcosm2014_Bin_26_FD_121102 | JGI IMG/M metagenome (GOLD analysis project Ga0181519, IMG submission 121102) | Peatland microbial communities from MTU Mesocosm Facility, Houghton, MI, USA - PEATcosm2014_Bin02_10_metaG | ecosystem: Environmental > Terrestrial > Soil > Wetlands > Peat | place... | reverse complement strand
GCCCGATCCGGCGAATGCGGGCCGACGACGTGCGGCTCCAGCGTCGAAAGATCGATACGAATCACGCGATCGTAGAACGCCTCGGGATCGGCCTCCACTGCCGGGTCGGGGGCGAGCAACGCCAGATTGGCTTCGATGACCGGCACCAGATCGCCACGGCCGCTGGCGCGCAAATAGTCGAGCATGCGGGCGTCTGCGGGAAACATGGACGTTGTCGCCCCCAACTCCGCGCCCATGTTCGTGATCGTCGCCTTGCCGGTCGCGCTGATCGTGCGGGCGCCCGGACCGATGTATTCGACAATGGCGTTCGTGCCGCCCGAGACGGTCAGCTCACCCGCCACGCGCAGGATCACATCCTTCGGCGCCGTCCAGCCACCCAACGCGCCAGTGAGGTACACGGCAATGCGCTTGGGATAGAGCACCTCCCACGGTAGCCCGGCCAGTGCCTCGACGGCGTCGGCACCACCGACCCCCACCGCACATGCGCCGAGACCACCCGCGTTAGGCGTATGGGAGTCGGTACCGATGATCAACGCGCCGGGGAACGCATAGTTCTCGAGCACCACCTGGTGAATGATGCCCGCGCCCGGCTCCCAGAAGCCCAGACCGTACTTCGCGGCCGCACTGCGCAAAAACGCATAGACCTCACGATTTTCATCGACGCTGGCGCGCAGATCCGAGCGTGCGTCGACACGCGCCTGAATCAAATGGTCGCAATGAATGCTGGCGGGCACGGCGACCCGCTCGCGCCCCGTTTGCATGAACTGGAGCATGCCGGTCTGTCCCAGCACGTCCTGAAACACGACGCGATCGACGCCAAGCGCGAGATAGCTCGTGCCCGGCACCAACGGCTGTGTCTCCGGATCGCTCAGATGACCGAGCAATACCGACTCAGACAGTGTGAGCGGATGGCCCAGACGGCGACGCACGACGGCCAATCGATCGGCCATATCGGCATAGAGACGCGTGAGCGCTTCGGGGGAAATGAATTGAGACATCGATCACTCCTTTTATCAGGCATTTGTGGGGGGGATGGGTGCGATCGCAGGACGCATTCTGGCGCCCGTCTCAACGGCGGTAAAATGAATTTATCTGTCCGATTACTCAATTTTTCTTATGAAAATCGACATCCTTGGCGTGCAGGCATTCGTAGCCATTGCAGATCGCGGCGGGTTTCAAAGTGCGGCCGATGCGCTGTCCGTCACGCAAACGGCGATCACGCAGCGGTTGCGCAAGCTGGAAGACTATTTGGGGGTGATGTTGTTCGAGCGCACTACGCGTTCGGTGTCGCTCACACAGATCGGGCGGGATTTTCTGCCGCAGGCCAGACGCCTGCTCGATGAGTTGTCCGACGCACTCACGGAGATTCGCGAGAGCGGACAGGCCGCCCGTGGGGACGTCTCGATTGCTTGCGTGCCAACGGCAGGCGTGCAGTTTCTACCGAGCATTCTGCAGACGTACGCGCAGGCATTTCCCCACAACCGTGTGCGCGTGCTCGATCACGCCTCGTCGGCAGTGACCGATGCCGTGCTGCGCCGCGAAGCGGAATTCGGCATCCACATTGCGGGCACGCGCCATGCCGATCTGATCGGTTTGCCCGTCGCACAGGATCAGTTCGTGCTGATCTGCCATACGAGCCATCCGCTCGCGCGTCGGCGTCGAGTGTCGTGGCGCAGCCTGTCGTCGTATCCGCTGATCTTCGCGGGTCAGGTCAGCGCCAACCGGTCGTTGCTCGACGGTGCGCTCGGAGACGTCGACTTGCAGCCGCACTTTGAAGTACAGCGCAGTTCGACGGCCGTGGGCATGGTGGCCGAGGGCGTCGCAGCGGCCGTGGTGCCGCGTCTGGCCATTCAGAAGGGCGCCTATCCCGAGATCCGGGTCATCGATCTGGTAGAGCCGGTGATCGTTCGCACGCTGGTGCTGGTCACGCGGCGCGGCGCGCAGTTGTCGCCCGCCGCGCAGGCGCTCTATGACCTGATCGCATCGCGAGCAACGATCGCCGGTTGAAGGTGTCGCGGTTGCGGTGTCTCACTGCGCCGTGACCTATTGCCGAGGCGACGGGACGATGCCTTCCTGCGCCATCAGGGTGAGGTTGCCGCCCATGCGCGGGTCTTTGAACGGGCCGGCCGCATGCATCGCGTCGAAGCGCAGCGGATCGGGCGACCGAAGGCGATAGAACTCGACCCATCCGCTTGAGGCCTTCGGTGTCGCCGTCTCCTGTGCGACACCCGCCTGCGCGTTGAACCACGAGGGATCGCGATACCCATCGGCGACGCGCGCCGCCAGTCGCTCCAGCGCGCCTTGGCGGTACGTGTACCAGTCCTCGCCGAGCAAGCGCGCCATCTCAGCCATGAGCACCAGCGGTGCCGTCGCGTAATCGTGGTAATGGAGGGCCAGACGCTTGCGCGCCATCTCCATCGGCAGGCTGCCATCGGGTTCGATGGCATCGATGCCGGTGCGATAGATGCCTTGGGCAATCGTCAACAGCCTGTCGTCACGCGTGGCGACAGCCGTCGCCATGACGCCCACGCCAGTCCAGTAGTAGTGATTGTTGCGCTTGTGCTTGGGGTTGTCCCAGTAAGCGAGATTCGCCGCCGACAGACGCCGCAGCCAAGACTCGATGGACGCACGCTGCTGCGGTGTGGCCAGCGCCTGCGTGCGCAGATAGGCCATTGCCACGGCGCCATGCGTCCATTGACGCATGTAATCCGACTGGTCGTTGTTCACGTGCTCCATGCGACCGAGCATGGCGCCGCTGCTCGCCCACGCATCGAGCCACGTCAGCGCGCAACGTCCGGCCGCTTCCTGTGCGCCCTCTGCTCCCTGCGCGCTCGTGCCGCCCTTGGCGTACGCGTCGGCCATTTTGGCCACATGCGCGGCGAAATCGTTGAGCGGTTTGACGGCGGCCTCGTTCTGCGCTTTGAGCCGGGGGTCGATCACCGAACCGGCAGCGTCGGCGTAATAGCCCATCGCGCGGATGTCGGGACTGCCGGGCGGCGGCGCGGGGCAATCGTTCTGCGCCGCGAAAGCGTTGATGTGAAACAGCATGGCGACGAACCCTGCAAAGGGGAGTAACCGGAAACTCATCGAATGGCGTTGCATCTTTCTTATCCTTGCCCTCACCCTTGCGCCGCCTGCGCCAGCATCCATTCCCGGAACTGTTGCAGCGCGGTGCGCTGTTGCAACCGCTCTCGCGGATAACACAGGTAATGCCCGTGACACGGCACGTCGACATCGGCCTCCACCGGCTCGACGAGACGCCCGGCGGCCACCGCCTCGCGCGCGAGAAACGCCGGCACCAGTCCAACGCCCATGCCCGCCTCTGCCGCTTGCAATAGCACCGAGTACTGCTCGAAGCGCGGCCCGGGACGTTGCGCATGCGGCACCACGTCGTAGCGTGCCGCCCATGTACCCCACACCTCTTCCGCCTGGTTGTGCACCAGCCTCGGCGCACGGGCAATGTCCGCCACGTCGGCCAGCGGATAGTGCGCGAGGAACGACGGCGCGCATACCGGCACGAACCGGCGTCCGTCGAGATAGTCGCTCACCACGCCCTCCCAAGTGCCGTCACCGTACCGCACGGCGGCGTCCAGCGTGAAGGGAAACGCATCGCCATGCGACAGATGCCGGCTGAAGCTCAGTGTCACGCCCGGCGTTCGCGCCAGAAAATCGGGCAGACGCGGAATCAGCCATTTGGTCGTGAACGTCGGCACGCTCGCAATGGTCAGCAAATCGCATTCCCCTCGCGAGGTCATCAGTTCCAGCGACGCATTGCCGATCTCGCGCAGCGGTTCGGCCACGCGCTCATGATAGCGGCGCCCGGCGTCGGTAAGCGAGAGATTGCGCCCCTCACGAACGAACAGTGGCGTGCCCACCAGCGTCTCCAAGGCGGCGATCTGACGGCTCACGGCACTGGGCGTAAGCCCCAGTTCACGGGCGGCACGAGAAAAATTCAAGTGCCTCGCGGCACTGGTGAACGCGAGCAATTCGGCAACGTTGGGATAGCAATGGCGCATCGGAGAGGTCGGGCGGGCGTGGGTTTGCAGGAGATGGCGGCCACTTTTGCAGGCTCGCCATCTATTCCGTTTTCGCACAGAACGATGCCCGATTTGTGTGTTTTCTTCATGACGATGACATGTCGGACCACGACACTTGCGGCCAACGTCGATTCGGCTGTCAGCCTCCCCGTGCAAGGGATGGCGAGACGTCCGGGCGGCCCAAGCGATTTTGTTACCGTATGCCGTTCAGGTTTCCCCGATGTCCGACGCTCACGCCGACCGCCTTGCCCCAACTGTGCCGCCCCGGCACAGCCCAGCGCCTGCTCACGCCGGTGTGACGGGGCATTCGCCGCAGCGCGCTCGCCCGGGTGCGCTGGTCTGGATCGTGCGAATCGTGGCCGCCCTCTTCCTGATCTACCTGTGTCTGCCGGTGCTGTTGCTGCTGATTGGCGCGTTCGGACAGACGTGGACCAACACCGTGTTGCCGACCGGCATTACCGGTCACTGGTTCAGCGAACTGGCCGGCGATCCGTCGTTTCGCCGCGCGTTCTCCACCAGCCTAATCGTGGCGCTGAGTTGCTGCGTGATGAGCGCTGTCGTGGGTCTTCCGCTCGCCTACACACTGCATCATCGTGCGCGTCACGGACACGGCGCCATCGTCCGGCTCGTGACGCTGATGCCAGTGGCCGTGCCCGCGCTGACGCTCGGCTTCGGCTACATCGCGGTGTTCAGCGGCGACACGCTGCCGTGGCTGGGCTCGCTCTGGCTGCTGGTGCTGGCGCACACGGTGCTCACGCTGCCGTACCTCACACAAACGCTGCTTGCCGATCTGCGCCATCTCGACATCGCCAGGCTCGAAGATTGCGCGGCCACGCTGGGCGCGTCGCCTTTGCGTCAGTTCCTGAGCATTGCCGTGCCGAACCTCACGCACAGTCTGGTGGCCGGACTGGTGATGGTCGCGGCACTGTCCATCGGCGAGTTCCAGATCTCCAATCTCATCGCGGGCTTCCGCTATCGCAACTATCCGGTGGTGCTGCTCCAAGCGTTCTACGGTGCCACCGGCTTCGCCTGCGCCGCGACCGTTGTGCTGCTCGTGCTCGCGCTCGCCGCGACCGGCATGTCGATCGTTGCCGCCTCCCGCCAGAAGGTCAGTTCATGAGTCTCACGCTCGAAAACGTCAGCTTCCGCTACCCCACTTCAGCCGGTTCCGCACAGGGGCTCGACGACATTAGCCTGCAAGCGCGCCAAGGCGAATTGCTCGCCGTGATGGGCCGCAGCGGCTCGGGCAAGTCGACGGTGCTGCGACTGGTCGCCGGGCTGCTCGACGGCTATCACGGACGCATCGCCATCGGCGGCGAAGACGTCGGCGGTGTGCCCGTGTGGCGCCGCCAAGTCGGCATGGTGTTCCAGCAATACGCGCTGTTCCCCCATCTGAGCGTTGCCGAGAACGTGGCGTACGGCCTGCGCATGCGCGGCGTAAAAGCCGCCGAGCGTGAGCGCGCGGCACTCGACATGCTGGCCCGCGTAGGGCTGGCCGAATTCGCCGGGCGCCGGCCCGCCTCGCTCTCTGGCGGTCAGCAGCAACGCGTGGCGCTGGCTCGTGCACTGGCCGTCTCCCCGCGCGTGCTGCTGCTCGACGAGCCGCTTGCCGCCCTCGACGCCGGTATCCGTCAGCAGTTACGCGACGAAATTCGCGCGCTGCAACAAGCCAGCGGCGCCACGACACTCATCGTCACGCACGATCGCGACGAAGCGTTGAGTCTGGCCGATCGCGTGGCCGTGATCGACAACGGACGTCTGTTGCAGATCGACACGCCGCAGCGCTTGTACGACGCTCCCGCGTGCGCCACGGTCGCGAGCTTCACCGGCTTGTCGACCGTCCTGCCCGCACGCGTGACGCGCCCCGGCATGGTCGACGTCGGCTTCGCCGAGTTGCGCGTGGACACCGGCGCGTGGCGTCCGGGGTACGCCGTCTCGCTGCTCGTGCGCCCGGAACACATTCAATGCGATCCCCCGGTGGCCACCGTCAACCGTCTGGACGGCCGTCCGGGCGCCGTGCGCTTCTTCGGGGCCACGTGCCGCTTCGACTTCCTGCCCGACGGCGCCACGACGCCACTGCTCGGCGAGAGCCGCACGCCGGCCACGCTGGCCGTCGCGCTCGATCCCGCGCATCTGCGCGTACTGCCGCCGGCTGTGAACTGATGCGCAACTCGCCGAATTCCTTACCTCATGCCCCCGATGGAGCTATGTCGATGATTCACCCCGCTGCTTCCCTGCGTTCGCGCGCTGCCCTGCCGTCGCTGGCCACCCTCGCCGTCTCTTTCGCGCTGCTTGCCGGCGCCGCAGGCTCGGCCTTCGCGCAAGCGAGCCCCCCCGGCACGGCGGCCGCACCGCTTTACCCGGGCGAAGCCGAGTTGTACGCGAAGGCCGCCGAAGAAGGTCTGGTGGTGTCGTTCGACACGGGGCCGGAATGGGCCAACTGGAAGGCGCTGTTCGCCGAATTCCGCAAGCGCTATCCGAAGGTCGAGATCACGTACAACGACATCGGCTCGGCCGCGACCGTGGTGGCGCTCGACAAGTCGCGCCGCCGTCCGCAGGCCGACACGGCCTACTACTTTGCAGGCTCGGCACTCGACGCCGTGCAGAAGGATGTCGTGGCCCCGTTCAAGCCGATCAACTTCGACACGCTGCCGAAGGTCTTCCGCGACAACGACGGCCGCTGGTTCACGATCCACTCGCTGAACATCGCGTTCCTCGTGAACACGAAACTGGTCAAGAACGTGCCGCAGTCGTGGGCGGATCTGCTCAAGCCCGAGTACAAGAACGCCGTGGTCTATCTGGACCCGCGCTCGACCGGTCAGGGTCAGGTGGCCGTGTTCGCCGCCGCCTATGCCTTCGGTGGCAACGTCGACAATCCGAAGCCGGGCGCCGAGTTCTTCGGCAAGCTGCGCGAGGCCGGCAACGTGATGCGTGTGGAAGGCACCACGCCGTACGCCAAGTTCGTCAAGGGTGAGATCCCCATTCTGATTGGCTACGAAAACGACGGTCTGAAGGCCAAGTACACCGACGGCATGGGCGACGCCGCACAGGTCGTGATCCCGAAGGAGGCCAGCGTGTCGGCGCCCTACGCGATCAGCCTCGTCAAAAACGGCCCGAACCCGGACGCCGCCAAGCTCTGGCTGAACCTCATCATGAGCCCGGTCGGTCAGGCCCTCTTCGCCCAAGGCTACGTGCGCCCGGCCGTGCCCGGCGTGCCGCTCACGGCCGAGATGCGCGCCCGCATGCCGGACGCCCCGCAAGTCCACCCGCTCGACGTGGCCCGCGCGGCGGCGCAAAAGGCCGAAGTCGATCGCCTGTGGTCGGCGGCCGCGCTCGCCAAGTGAGATCTCGCGTCATGACGTCAGTGCATGCCCAGCCCGTCGGGCCGGTCGAACCCGTCGAGCCGAATGCGACGCAACGCGCTAAAGCCGCGCATGCGCCGCGCGGCTGGGTACGCCGCTTCGGCGGCTTGCCCGCAGCGCTCGTGCTCGCGCTCGGCTTCGGGTTGCCGCTCGCCTCGCTGGTCGTCGCCGCGTTCGAGGGGCATGGTGAGGCCTTCGCCGCCATCGCCCTCGACCCGCTGGTACGCGACGCCTTCGTCAACTCGCTGGCCCTGGCCGTCGGGGCGGGCACGGCGTCGCTGATCGTGGGCGCGCTGATCGCCGTCACGCTGGCCCGTCAGGCGCCGCGTCGACGCCGCATCTGGCTCGCCGCCATGGGGGTGCCGCTCGCCTTTTCGGGGCTCGTGATCGCCTACGGCTTCATCCTGGCGTTTGGCCGCTCAGGCTTCGTGACGCTGACGCTCGCCTCGCTCGGCGCCGATCCGGTGCGTGTCGGTGCGCTGATCTACACCGCCCCGGGGCTGATCGCGGCCTACGCCTATTACTTGATTCCGCGCGTGGCGCTCATGGTCTATCCGGCCATTGCCAATCTCGATCGCCGGCCTATCGATGCCGCGCTCACGCTGGGTGCCACGCCACTGCGCGCCATCGTCGACGTGGCGCTGCGCGAACTGCGGCCAACGCTGGCCGCCGCGTGGTGCCTCGTCACCGCCATTGCGATGGGCACCTACGGCACGGCGCTCGCGCTGGCCGGCACCCAGATCAACATCCTGCCGTTGCTCATGTTCCTGAAGATGTCGGACGGGCAAACGGATTTCCCTCAGGCCGCTGCGCTGTCACTCGTCTTGATGGCCGTATGCAGCGGTGTGCTAGCTCTCGGAGAGTGTCTTGTACGGCGTCATCCGCAATGAGTGGTCGGCTGCGGCCCGCCATGCCCTCGATCAACTGGCTGCCCGGCAGGCAGGTGCGTCGCGTCATGTCACGCCCGTGGGCATGATCGGCCCGCGTGAGGCGTCCGCCGCTCAGCTCCACGCGGCGCAATGCATCGGCGAAGCCCTCGCCGCCGCCGGTGTCGCACTGGTGTGCGGCGGCAAGGGCGGCGTGATGGAGGCGGCATCCGCGGGTGCGGCGTCGGCCGGCGGCATCGTGATCGGCCTGTTGCCCGAAGATCACGCAGCCGACGCCAACCCGCACCTAAGCGTGGCGCTGCCCACGGGGCTTGGCATCACGCGCAACGCCCTCATCGCTCGCGCGTCAGTGTGTCTCGTGGCCGTGGGCGGCGGGCTCGGCACCCTCTCGGAAATCGCGCTGGGCCTGCAATGGCGCAAACCGGTCTTCACCGTCCTCGATGCCCCGTCCGTACCGGGCACCGAGAACTTCGACGATATCGACGCGTTAGTCGTGGCCGTTGCCACCTGGCTGAGCGTCACCGGACTTCCCGGAGGTGATCCCCACCGGTAAGCCACGCCGGCAGTCTCTGCATTCCCGACCCACACCGGGGGAACTGCCGGTGCGTTTTCGTGATGTTCCTGTCACATATATTTAGGATTACTAATATTATGAAACGTATTCTTCTCGCTGCACTCGGTCTTGGCGGTATGGCCGGTTATATGGTTCCGGTCCATGCACAAAGTGGCGTGACCCTGTACGGCATTGTCGACGCTGGCGTGGGTTACACGAGCGGTCAGCGCACGGCCAACAGCAAGGGTGGCGTTGGCGCACCGATCAACTACACCAACGGCTCCAACTGGGGCTTTGCGAGCGGTACGTGGTCGGGCGACCGTTGGGGCCTGAAGGGTTCGGAAGACCTGGGCGGCGGCAACTCGGCCATTTTCCAGCTTGAGAACGGTTTCAACATCGGCACCGGCCAAACCGGTCAGGGCAGCCGCCAGTTCGGCCGTCAGGCATGGATGGGGCTGCAAAGCGCCACGCTGGGCAAGCTCACGTTCGGCCGTCAGTACGACCCGATCGTCGACTACGTCGGCCCGATCAGCGCCGGCACGTACGTGACCGGCATGGGTGCGCACCCGGGCGATATCGACAACCAGGATAACCAGGCGCGTGTGAACAACTCGGTGAAATGGGCGAGCCCGGTGTACGGCGGCTTCCAGTTCGGCGCGATCTATGGCTTCGGCGGTCAGCCGGGCAGCATCAAGAACCAGAACACCTGGGGCGTCGGCGGCCAATACGCCAGCGGCCCGGTCGCATTCGGCGTGGGCTACTTGCAGGCGACCAACGCCTACGGCACCTCGACGAGCACGTGGAGCGGTTCGTATGACGGCACGTTCGCGTCGTCGATCAACGAAGGCTTCGCCTCGGCCGCCAGCCAGCGCATCGTTTCCGTTGCCGGTTCCTACACGTTCGGCGCCACGCAAGTCGGCATTCAGTACGGCAACGTGCACTACACGCCGGGCGCACTGTCGACGTTCGCCAGCGGCTTCACGTTCAACTCCATCGGCACCACCGTGGCGTACCAGTTGACCCCGGCCGTGCGTCTGGCCGCGGCGTACAACTACACGCAAGGCAGCGACGTGAAGGGTTCGAGTGGTTCGAAGTACCACACGTTGAACCTGGCCACCTACTACGCCCTGTCCAAGCGCACGTCGCTGTACGGCCTGGTGGGCTATCAGAAGGCCTCGGGCAGCACGCTCGATACGTTCGGCAACGTGGTCGCGGCCACCGCGTCGGTTGGCGACGTGGGCAACGGCATCTCGTCGGCCACCGCAACGCAGACGATCTTCCGTGTGGGCGTGCGCCAGACGTTCTGATGCGGTGATGCGCTGACAGGTCTCACGCTGTACGGCCCCTCGCCGCCCCACGGCGAGGGGCCTCGGTCTCACCTCGGGGACTTCGCGAGAACCGGAGCGACACGCAACGTTGTGGACATGGTGTGGCGTTGCATGGCGGACCGGCTCACCCTTTGGCACGCTTTCGCGCATCCGTAGCACGGTCTTGCCTCAAGCCGTGTCGTGCGCCGGCGTGCCTCTTTTTTTCTCGTCTCAGGCAGACGATTGGCTTATCCTTCAGGCTTTCCCACCCGCACGCTCGCGACCGGAGAGCCCATCAAGGTGCCACGTCAAACCGCCCAGCCGACTGTCGAAACGCTCAACGAACAAGGGCTTGCGCCGCGCTATCTGCAACTCAAGCAGTTCATCTGCCGTCAGATC
>Ga0181519_10005110_pt1 | contig 10545 bp, 4 predicted proteins | sample PEATcosm2014_Bin_26_FD_121102 | JGI IMG/M metagenome (GOLD analysis project Ga0181519, IMG submission 121102) | Peatland microbial communities from MTU Mesocosm Facility, Houghton, MI, USA - PEATcosm2014_Bin02_10_metaG | ecosystem: Environmental > Terrestrial > Soil > Wetlands > Peat | place... | reverse complement strand
TCCCAGTCCTCGTCGGTCACCCGGGTGACGGCCGCCCGCGACGAGATGCCGGCGTTGTTGACCAGCACGTCGGCCGGGCCCCAGGCCTCGGTGACCCGGGCCACCAGGGCGTCCACCGCCGAGCGGTCGCCGATGTCGGCCCCGACGCCCATGGCCCCGGGGATGGTCTCGGCCACCGCCGCGGCGTCGGCGTCACGGGTGCCGTGGACGACCACCCGGGCCCCCTCGTCGGCGAAGCGCACGGCCATGGCCCGGCCGATGCCCCGGGTCGAGCCGGTGACGATGACGATCTTGTCCTGGAGGAGGCCCATGGCGGCGAACGTACCACCGGGCCCCCGGGCCCCGGCCGGAGCCGGGCCGCCGGACGAGGTCGGTCAGTCGGTGGCCCCGTGGTGGAAGGACCGCAGGGCGGCCAGCTTGCCGTTGGCCCCCTGCACGTAGATGTTCATGGCGTCGAAGTCCGTGACCTGGCCGTCGGGCAGGGTGATGTGGAAGTGGACCAGCACCGCCGCCTCGTCACCGCACCGGCACACCCGGGTGATCTCGTAGTTGAAGTCCTTGATGTCGCCGATGCCCGAGTCGTAGAAGGCGGCGATCTCGTCGCGCCCGCGGTAGCCCTTGCCCTCGGGGTCGGCGGGCGACGGGCCCACCGGGTCCTCGACCAGCGAGTGCTCGTCGAACAGGTCGAGCCACTCGTCGCGCTTGCCGGCCTTCACGGCCTCCAGTGACGCCCGGGCCAGATCGGTCGCCGTCTGTGCCATGTGTGCCTCCTCGGTCCCCGGGCCCGACGGGCCCCCCACGGTGAGCCGCCTCCGGGCGGCCGTCGTCGATCCTGCCATGTCCGGCGGCGGCCCGCCCGCAGGTCAGCGGCCGTCGCCCCACAGGGCCCGGCGCAGGCCCGACGCCCGGGCGATGGGCCGGCCCACGGCGGCCCGGACCGAGGCCTCGGTGCCGACCAGCAGGAGCGCGTGGCGGGCCCGGGTGATCGCCGTGTACAACAGCTCTCTGGTCAAGATGGGCGACTCGGGCCCGGGCAGGACCACGGCCACCGTGTCGAACTGGGAGCCCTGGGCCTTGTGCACGGTCATGGCGTACACCGTGTCCACGGCGGCCAGCCGGGTCGGGCTGACCTCGACCACCTCGCCGCCCCGCTCGAAGGCGGCCACCACCCGGTCCCCCGGTGCGGCCACCACCACCCCGGTGTCGCCGTTGAAGAGGCGCAGGCCGTAGTCGTTCTCGGTGACCAGGAGGGGCCGGCCGGCATACCACGGGCCCCCGTCGGCCAGACCCCCGACCTCGGCGTCGAGCCAGCCCTCGACGGTGGCCCGCCAGGTGGTCGCCCCGGCCGGCCCGTGGCGGTGGGCGCACAGCAGCCGGAACCCGCCCAGCGCCTCGAGGGCGGTCGCCGCCTGGCCGGCCCGGGCCGCCTCGACCAGGGCCCGACCGTTGGCCACGGCCGCCCCCCGCACCGGCTCCAGGCCGGCCGACAGGCCGTCGGCCGCCACGTCGCGGTCGATCCAGGTGACCGTGCCGTCGTCGGCCGCCAGCCGGTCGAGCGCCTCGTCGGCCCGGCCGGTCCGGACGGCCTCGGCCAGTCCGGCGATGGCCCCGCCGAAGCGGTAGACCCGGCGCAGCACGACCACCCCGTCGCCGATCGGCCGGTCGGGCGCCGGGAGGCCGGGCGGCGGGTCCGGAACCACCGAGCCGGTCACCTGGGCCAGGGTCCGCCGGGCCGGGGCCCGCAGCATGGGCCCCTGGGCGGCCGGGCCCACGATGTCCCCCAGCACCGCGCCGGCCTCGACCGAGGCCAGCTGCTCGGGGTCGCCGACCAGGACCAGCCGGGCCTCGGGCCGGACCGCCTCGACCAGCCGGGCCATGAGCGACAGCGACACCATGGACGTCTCGTCGACCACGACCACGTCGTGGGCCAGCCGGTTCAGCCGGTGGTGGCGGAACCGGGACCGGTTCCCCGGATTGAACCCCAACAGCCGGTGCAGGGTCACCCCCCGCAGGTCGAGCAGGCGGGCCCGCTCGGCGTCGTCGACGGCCAGCCGCCCGGCCGCCTCGTGGACCGCCTCTTGGAGCCGGGCCGCCGCCTTGCCCGTCGGGGCGGCCAGGGCGACCAGCGGCGGCGGCCGGCCCTGGGCCGCCGCCTGGTCGTCGACCAGGGCCAGCAGCCGGGCCACGGTGGTCGTCTTGCCGGTGCCCGGACCGCCGGCGATGACGGCCACCCGGCGCAGCACGGCCGAGGCGGCGGCCAGGCGCTGGAGGTCGGGCGGACCCCCTCCGGGTGGGGGCCGGCCGCCCCCGGGCTCGGGCCGGCCGGCCCGCTCGGCCGGCCCGAACAGCCGGTCGATCCCGGTGGCCAGGACCTCGAGGTCGATCCCGGGAGCCGGCTGGTCGGCCAGGTCGACCAGGTCCCGGGCCACCTGGCGCTCCTCGGCCCAGTAGCGGTCCAGGTACAAGGTGGTGCCCTCGAGGCGGAGGGGACGGTCCGGCCCGACCAGGGGGCTGGCCGCCAGCCCGCCGACCCAGGGACCGACCTCGGGCCAGGCCAGGCCGGACAGGTCGGCCTCCTCCATCTCCGAGCTGGCGGTGGTGGCGATGGTGGCCAGGTCCACGCACACGTGGCCCAGCCGGGGCGCCCGGACGGCCAGCGCCGCCCCCAGCAGGGCGGTGTCGTCGTCGGCGCCGGCCAGTCCGCCGATCCGCCGGGCCACGTGGATGTCGGCCGCGCTCAGCACCCCGGCCCGGTTGAACTGGCCGAGCAGGCCGGTCGTCCCCCGGGCCCGGCGCACGTCGAACGGGTCGAGGCCGTCGACCGGCCCGCTCACCGGGCCGGACCTTGGGCGTCGACCAGGTCCGCCCGGTCGTCGGGACGGCCCCGGTCGAAGAGATCGCTCAGGGCCACCACCAGCCGGCCCGAGGGCCGCCACGACCAGACCCCACAGGGTTGGCCGTCGACCTCGGGGCGGTCCGGGCTGCTCATGCCCCGGAGGAACAGGTAGAGGGCGCCGCCCAGATGGCGGTCGGGGTCGTAGCCGCCGACCCGCCAGCGCAGGTAGCGGTGCAGGGCCACCGTGTAGAGGAGGGCCTGGAGGGGGTAGTGGGCGGCGGCCATGGCCGCCGAGACCGCCTCGGGCCGGTAGTGCCAGGCGGTCAACGGCTGGTCGACGGGGCCCAGCCGGTTGGTCTTGTAGTCGACGACGACGTAGCGCTGGTCGGGCAGCCGCAGCACCACGTCGAGGCTGCCGGTCAAGAAGCCCCGCACGGCGCCGGCCAGCAGGGGGTCGGCCAACCGGGCCACGTAGCCGGCCAGCGGGTCGCCGGGGCCCAGGTGGGCGGCCAGCACGGTGGCCACGTCGGCCACCAGCAGCTGGCCCACCGGCCGGTCCCCGCCGACCAGGGGCAGCTCGAAACCGAGCTCGTCCACCCGGTCGGCCCGGCCGATGTCGGCCAGCCGGAGGCCGCCCGCCGCCGGGCCGAGCGGGGCCGTCACCGCGGTGGCCAGGCCCTCGACCACGGTGTCCAGGTCACCCAGGTCGAGCTGCTGCCAGCTGCGGGCGTCGTCGACGGCGACCCGGAGGGCCCCGGCGAGGTCGGGCACGGTGAAGTCGACCGCTTCGAGGACCCCGTGGACCAGCGTCCCGACGCGGGCGTTGGCCGGCATCGAGGCCAGGAGCAGCGGGGCGCCGGCCCACCGCTCGTCGGCCGGGCCGGCCCCCCGGTCGGCCGTCGGCCGGCCCATCTCCTCGTCGTTCACCGTCTCGTCGTCGGGCTCGGTGCCCACCGCCTGGTCGTGACTGGCCTGGGTGAGGCTGGAGTACGAGACCCGGCGCCAGCGCAGGTCGAGGGTCCGGGTGAAGGACCCGGCGGCCAGGTCGCCGCCCGCCGGCCCGGAGCCGGTGGGTGACCAGCGCACCGGCGTCCGGGCGGCCACCCGCTCGATGCCCACCCGGGGCCCCAGCTGGCCCAGCCGGTCGACCAGCTGGTCGTCGGTGGGCACGGCGTCGCCGATCGCCTTGACCAGGCCGTCGGGCCCCCGGTCGAAGAGCAGGCGGCTCAGGGCCGAGTGCTTGGCGTCGGCCGAACCGGCCCACCACACCACGACCTGGTGCTGGGCCCGGGTCAGGGCCACGTAGAGCATGCGCAGCTGCTCGCCCTGGAGCTCGGTCCGGGCCAGCTGTTGGCTCCGGGTCCAGGTGCTGTCCCGGGAGCCGCCGTCCACGATGCCCACGTCGATGGTCCGGACGTCGCCGTGGTCGGGGTCGTGGAAGACGGGCACGGCGTCTTTCATCATGTGGAAGTCCCACAGGTTGGGGCAGTAGACGACCGGGAACTCGAGGCCCTTGCTCCGGTGGATGGTCAGGACCTGGACGGCCTCGGCGTCGGACTCCAGGCGCCGGCTCCGGTCCTCGTTCTGGGCGTCCCCGTCGGCCTCCTCGATGCGCCGGCGCAGCCAGGCGCCCAGGGCGCTCGAGCCCAGGCCCTCGGTCACCGCGGCGCCGTGGAGGAGCTGGCCCACGTGGCGCAGGTCGGTCAGGAACCGCTCGCCCGACGGCCGCTCGAGCACCCGGGCCGGCAGCTGGCGGCTCGCCGTCAGGTTCTCCAGGAGGGCGGCCACCCCCCGCCGGCGCAGCACGGCGGCCCATCGGTGGAGATCCCAGTGGAGCTCCTCCCACTGGTCGTCGTCGGCCGTCCCGACCCGCCGGGCGTCCCAGCCCACGAAGCTGGTCAGGGCGGCGGCGGCCGCCCGCTCGCCCGAGGTCGGCCGCTCCAGGGCGTCGAGCAGGCGCACCCACTCCCGGGCCGGCTCGGTGGCGAAGACGCTGCCCGAGCCGCCGATCACCGCCGGCACGCCGGCCCGGTGCAGGGCGTCGCAGGCCCCGAGGGCCTCGCTGTTCCGGCGGACCAGCACGGCCAGGTGGCCCGGCCGGACCGGCTCGGCCGGGCCGTCGGTGCCGTCGGGCAGGCGGCCCCGGATCTCGGCCCCCGAGGTCAGCAGGTCGACCACGTCGGCCGCCAGGTCGTCGGCGATGGCCTGACGGGTCGAGCCGACCTCGGCGAAGCCCTTCGGGGTGAGCCGGACCAGGCCGTCCGCCCGGTGCAGCACCCGCATCCGGAGGGGCTCGGGATGGGGGGCGCCCCGGAGCCGGGGGGCCCGGTTGGCCTCGGCCGGCAGGACGCTGCGGTAGGTGATGCCGGGGTGGCCCAACTGGGCCTCGGCGAACAGGGCGTCGAAGGCCTCGAGCAGCGGGCCGTCGCTCCGCCAGTTGACCGACAGGGTGGACTTGGCCCCGGCCTCGGCCGCCGCCGCCAGGTAGGCGAAGACGTCGGCCCCCCGGAAGGCGTAGATGGCCTGCTTGGGGTCGCCGATGAGGACCAGCGTGGACCCGACCCGGCCGAAGGCCCGGTGCATGATCTCCCACTGCACGGTGTCGGTGTCTTGGATCTCGTCGACCAGCACCACCTCGAAGCGCTCGCCCAGCCGGGCCGCCGCCTGGGGACCCCGGACCGGGTCGGCCAGCGTGTCGCGCAGGCGGATCAGCACGTCGTCGTAGGTGAGGACGCCCAGCGCCCGTTTGCGCTGCTCGATCTCCCGGCGCACCGCCCCGGCCAGCCGGCGCCGGATGGCCGGGGCGTCCCGGGCCCCGCTCTCCTCGGGCACGACGGCCGCCGCCGGCTGGGCCAGGACGGCCCGGCCGATGGCCTGGGCCTGGCCGAGGGGGAAGCGCAGGCCCTCGGGGTCGTCGGAGCCGGCGAAGCGCCGGACGTAGAGGTCGTCCACCACCTCGTCGATCAGGTCCCGGGGGTCCTCGATCAGGGTCACGTCGCGCTCGACGTCCCCGGCCACGCCCAGGCCGGCCAGGACCTGCATGCAGAACCCGTGGGTGGTGGCGATGGTGGCCGAGTCGAACTGGGCGATGGCCGTGGCCAGGCGCTGGTGGCGGAGGGCCAGCTGGGCCGGCGGACCGGTGGCCAGCAGCCCGGCGATCTCGTCGCCGGGATCGGGCTCGCCCCCGTCGAGGACCCGGCCGAGCCCCTCGGCCGCCCCGACCAGCCGGTCGCGCACCCGCTCCCGGAGCTCGCCGGTGGCCATCCGGGTGAAGGTCACGATGAGCAGCCGGTCCAACGGCAGCCCTTCGGCCACGTAGCGGGCGGCCAGGGCGGCGATGGTGAACGTCTTGCCGGTGCCGGCGCTGGCCTCGAGCAGGGTCAGCCCCGAGGGCAGCGGCCCGCACAGGTCGAAGGGCGGCGGCTCCCCGGACCCCCCGGCCATGATCGGGGCGGCCAGCTCGGGCTGGGAGGCGGGCGGGGCGGCGGTCACCGCTCCTCCAGGCGCTCGCCGGCCAAGAGGCCGTCCCACAGCCGCCGGGCGTAGTGGTCGAAGCGGCCGGCCCCGGGCGCGGCCCGGCCGTCGGCCAGCTCGTCGGGACGCAGGTCGCCGGCCCGGGCCACCATCTCCTCGAAGGGCACCGGGTCCCCGAGGACCAGCCGGTGCTCGGGCTCGGCGTCCTCCCGGGGCCGCTCGTAGGCCGACGTCCAGGCCTTGACGGCCAGCTCGGCCCCGCCCGGCGGCCCGGTGGCCCCGACCCAGGCGGCCGACGTCGCCGTGTAGAGCGGGAGGGGCTCGGCCATCCCCCGCCCGAACAGCTCGAGCAGCGGGCCCAGGTGGCCGAGGGCCCGGGCCCGGCGCTCGTCGGCGTCGTCGCCCAGCGGGCCGACGGTGGCCACCACCACGGCGTCGCGGCCCCGCACCCGGCGGCCCCGGCCGATGGTCACCGCCTGCCAGGCCGTGTCGGGCCAGGCCGCGGTCAGGGCCAGCAGCCGCACCCAGGCCACCAGGCGCTGCCGGGGGCCCAGCGTGGAGTACGTCACGCTGTGCAGCTGGCGGCCCCGGAGACCGGCCACCGTCCCCACCACCGACCGGCCGTCGCCCAGGGCCACGTTCACGTCGCGCGAGCCGGGCTCGCCCTCGAACCGGGCCGCCGCCACCAGATCGTCGACGGCCGGGGTGATCCCGGCCAGGATCGGGTCGGCCAGCCGGCCCGGCGGGAGATGGCCCCGGGCCCGCTCGACGGCGGCCACGTCGGCCGCCGGGGCCCCGGCCAGCCGGGCGGCCAGCATCCGCTCGGCCACCGCCCAGCGCCGGAGGCCGTCGAGCTCGATGGGCAGGGTGTCGTCGACGTCCCGGCTCCGCTGGCCCAGCGAGATGCCCAGCCGGTAGCGCAGGAAGGCCCGGACCGGGTGGCGGACGAAGCCCTCCAGGCGCTCCAGCTCGATCGGGCCGACCTCGAGCGGCGGCAGCGGTCCGTCGAGCCACGGTCCGGCCGGCCGGGCCGGCCGGGTCAGGGCCCGGGCGCCCTCCAGGTTGACCTGGTCGAAGCTCCACGGCCCCGAGGGCACGAGGGCGCCGGGGGTGAAGTTGCGGACGTCGAAGGGGTGGAGGGGATGGCGGATCGTCAGGTGGTCCCGGGCCCGGCGGCCGTCGGCCGCCACCACCGTCCGGTCGATGACGTCGAGCAGCTCGCCCAGCGGCACGGCCGGCGGTCGGGGCAGGTTGCTGCGCTCGTCCCGGGCCGTGTAGGTGATGACCACCCGGTCGGTGGCCGACAACAGGGCGTCCAGGAGCAGCTGGCGGTCCTCGGCCCGCGGGTCGTTGTCGCCGACCTCGGGGTTGGCGGCGATGAGGTCGTCGCCGTCCCGCTCGACCGGGCGCGGGAAGACCCCGTCGTCCAGACCGAGCAGGCAGACCACCCGGTGGGGGACCGAGCGCATGGGCACCAGGGTGCAGATGGTCAGGTTGCCGGTGCGGAAGTTGGCCCGGGTGGGCCGGCCCCGCAACCGGTCGCCGATCAGGGAGCGGACGTCGGCCGGACCCAGCTCGACCGGACTGACCCGGCCGTCGGTGGTCGACTCGGCGACCAGGTCGTCCAGCAGCCGTTGGAGCTGGACCCGCTGCCAGGTGTCCGCTTCGGCCGGGGCGGTGAAGGCGTCGGCCACCGCGCTGATGGCCCGGGCCCAGGCGTCGACCGGCTGGGTCGTCCCGAAGGCGGCCACCGCCTCGCCCAGCCGGTCCACCAGCTCGGCCAGCCGGCCCACCAGGTCGATGTCGCCGCTGTCCATGTCGTCCAGGGGCACGATGCCCTCGAACAGGCGTGGCCCGACCTCGGCCATGGTCACGCCGAGCAGGGCCCGGTCCAGCCCGGCGTGCCAGGTGTTGGCGTCGAGCTGGCCCAGCTTGAACGGCGCCCGGTGCTCGGCGTCGAGGCCCCATCGCACGCCCGCTCCGACCACCCACTCCTCGATCCGGGCCAGCTCGTCGTCGTCCAGGCCGAACCGCCGGCGCACCGGCTCGCGTCCGGCCAGATCCAGGACCTCGCTGGCCGTCAGCCGGGAGGTCGACAACTCGAGCAGCTCGGCCACCACCCCGAGGACCGGGTTGGTCTGGCGGAGCGAGCGGTCGGCCAGCCGGACCCGCAGGTCGGGCAGGGCCCGGGGCGCCGGCTCGTCGGGGTCGTCGCTGGCGAAGGTGGCCTGGACCAGGGGGGCGTAGGTCTCGATGTCGGGGCACATGACGATGACGTCGCGCGGTTCGAGGGTCGGGTCCTCGCCCAGGAGGTGGAGCACGGCGTCTCGAACCACCTCGACCTGGCGGGACCGGCCGTGGCAGGCGTGGACCTGGAGCGAGCGGTCGTCGGGACCGAGCGGCACCCGATCGTCGGCCCGGCCCGGCGCGGGCAGGCCGGGCGGGCGGCGGTCGGCCCGGATGTCGTCCTGCAGCCGGTGCAGGAGGTCGTCGACCCCGCCCTCGATCGGCCGGTGGTGGTCGATCCGGCGCCCGCCGCCCCCGCCGATGACCAGCTGCATCTCCCGGGCGTCCCGGCCCCACGAGGCCAGCAGCGGGTTCTCGGTGACGGCGGTCGAGGGGTCGTCGGCCCGGGCCCGGCCCCGGGTGGGCCCGGTGGCCACCGCCGCCACCCGCTCCCACAGCACCGGCGAGGGGTGGAGCAGGAACAGGTGCACGTCGCGCTGGGCGGCCACCACGTCGAGCACGTCGAGGTAGCTGGCCGGCAGCCGGGTCAGGCCAAACAGCGACAGCCGGGGCGGCAGGTCGAGCAGGTCCGGCTGGTCGGCCAGGCGGGCCACGGCGTCGGTCAGCCGCTCGGCCGGGCTCGGGGTGCCGATGCGCCGGCGCAGCCGCCGCCACAGCTCGGGCTGCCACTGGTCGGCCGGGTGGTCCCGCTGGCCGTCCAGCCAGGCCCGGAGCATCTGGGGCCGGTGCACGCTGTAGCGGTCGTAGAGGTCGGCGATGTGCCGGACGCTGGCGAAGCGCCGGACCTCGCCGTCGGGCCCGCTGTGGGCCAGGTGGGTCCGCAGGGGTTCCAGCCACCCCTCGTCCAGGCTCTCGGCCACCACCTCGAGCAGCGGCCACACCGAGCGGGCCGGGGACCAGGGGTCGGTCCGGGGGTCGACCCCGCCGGCCACGGCCAGGGCGGCCCCGATGATCGTCCCGGGGAACGGGCACTCGACGTTGGCGCACACCCCGTCGTGGCGGCCCGGGCTGGCCCCCAGATGGCGCGACAGCTGCTGGGTCAGCCACCGCTCGACGCCCCGGGTGGGCACGGCCACCAGCTCGGCGGCCAGCGGGTCCTCCAGGGGGTCGGCCAGCAGCTCGGCCAGCATGGCCACCAGGCCGTCGGCCCGCTCGGCGCGGTGGAGGTGGAGCATTCCCCGCAAACCTACGCCACCGCTGTGTCAGGGGGCCGGGCCCCGGGGCCCGGTACAGTGCGCTCGGCCGGGCGGGTGGACCGCCGGGGGCCGGGAGGCCAGGGCCACGATGGGCGCACCACGACGTCGAGGGAGGGACAGGCCCGGGGACCTGCCGGGTCGCCGGCCGCCGACGTCCCGGCCGTCCCCCGAGAGGCCGGCCCGGTGACCGGCGGTCTGGCCGCCCTGCTGGCCGAGCACCCGGCCGACGACGGCCAGCCCCTCCTGTCGACGGCCGAACGGACGGTGACCGCCGGGACGGCCCGGGCGGCGGCGGCGGCCACGGCCCGGCACCTGGCCGACCTGGAGGTGGCCCCCGGCCAGGCCGTGGTGGTCCAGCTGGCCAACGGCCCGGAGTTCGTCATCGCCATGTTCGCGGTGTGGCGGGTCGGGGCGGTCTTCGTGCCGGCCAGCCCCCGCCAGCCGGCCGGCGAGCTCGAGCGCATCGTGGCCGACACCGGCCCGGCGGCCCTCATCGACCAGGCCGGGATCCGCCGGACCCCGGCCGGCCGGCCCACGACCTACCCCGGGGACGTGGCCTTCGTCACCTGGACGTCGGGCACCACCGGGCGGCCCCGGCCCATCCTCCAGACCCACTCGGGCTATCTCGAGCTGTTGGAGCGGGTCCTCGGGCCGCTGCGGGGCCGGCCGGCCGGCGGCCCGGCCCGGCCGCCCTCGCCCAACCTGATCCCGGTCTCCCTGGCCCTCAATGCCGGGCTCTACAACGCCCTCTTCGGGCTGCGGGCCGGGGCCCCGCTGGTCCTCATGGACCGC
>Ga0181519_10005109_pt1 | contig 10545 bp, 6 predicted proteins | sample PEATcosm2014_Bin_26_FD_121102 | JGI IMG/M metagenome (GOLD analysis project Ga0181519, IMG submission 121102) | Peatland microbial communities from MTU Mesocosm Facility, Houghton, MI, USA - PEATcosm2014_Bin02_10_metaG | ecosystem: Environmental > Terrestrial > Soil > Wetlands > Peat | place... | reverse complement strand
TCCCAACCCCCGCACCTTGTCCGCCCTGGCCAGTTCCTACGAACAGCTTCACGATTACCGCAGCGCCGCCGAAGTGCTGCGCAAGGCGATCAATCTGGACCCGGAAAACAGCCGCGTCAAGCGCGCTCTGGCGCGCAATCTGCTGTACTCCGGCAACCTGGACGAGTCTCTCAAATACTACAAGGAATTCGCCGACGACGATCCCCACGACACCGAGGCGCTGCTGCGCATGGCGGAAATCTACCGCGAAAAGCGCGATTTCACCAAGTCGCGGGAAATCCTGGATAAAGCCAAAGCCTCGGACCCCGAAAACCTCGAAGTGCGCTACGACGAAGTGAATCTGCTGGCCGTGGCAGGCCAGCCCGATAAAGCCATCGAAGCGCTCAAGTCCCTCCTGAAAGACACCGAGCGCAAGAGTTATTCGGAATCGGAGAAGGCCACCCGCGTCAATCTGCTGGAACGCTTGGGCGAGCTTTACCGCGGCTCGAATCAAAACCAGCCCGCCATCGATGTCTTTCGCCAGATCGCCGACCTCGACCCGGATTCCGGCGCCCGCGCCGCGGCCCAGATCGTGGACACTTATCGCGCCGCCAAGGACTTCAAGAATGCCCGCGCCGAAGCCGACGCGGCGCGCAAAAAGTATCCCGACGATCGTGGGTTGACCGGGGCGTACGCGTCCGTGCTGGCGGACATGGGCAAAGTCGATCAGGGGGTCGCCGAATTGCGTGGCTTGCTGAAAGGCGATCACGACCGCGAAACGCAACTGGCCATCGCCCAACTGTACGAACGCGCCAAGCGCTACGAAGACATGGGCAAGCCGTTGGACGCGGCCGAAAAGCTTTCCGAAACAAAGCCCGACAAGGAGACCGTCTTCTTCATGCGCGGCGCCATGTACGAGCGCTTGAAAAAGTTCGACGCCTCCGAGGCCGAGTTCCGCAAGGTTTTGGACCTGGACCCCGACAGCGCCGGCGCCCTGAATTATCTGGGCTACATGTTGGCCGATCGCGGTGTGCGGCTGGATGAAGCCCAGAAGCTGATTACGCGCGCCCTGGAACTGGACCCCGAAAATGGGGCGTATCTGGATAGTCTTGGCTGGGTCTACTACCGGGAAAACCGGCTGGACGACGCCGAGCATGCCCTGGTGCGCGCTCTGTCCAAGAGCGGCGTTGGCCAGGACCCCACCGTGCACGACCATCTGGGCGACGTTTATCTCAAACTGGGAAAGACCAAAGACGCCATCACGCAGTGGCAGGCCTCTGTGAAGGAAGCCGAGACCGACACCCAAACCGACATGGAGCCGGGCGAACTCGCCAAGATCAACAAGAAGCTGGAAGACGCCAAAGTCCGCCTGGCAAGGGAAACCGGCGCATCGAAATAGCAACCATGCAGGCCGATTGGCGATCGGCCTTTCCCTCTTAACTGCCTGGGCTCCGCTTGATCAAATGTGGAAGCTCACCGCCGGAACGTGCGCCTCAATCTCCTTGGCTTTATCCACTTCCTGAATCACGTCCGCCAGCGTGGTGCTGTCCAGAATATGCGCCACCGCGTCGCGCACCCGGCGCATCACGATGCGCGTGCCGCAGGTATTCTCGTCCTTGCACTCGTCGCAACGCCGGTAGTTGGTCTCGCGCGCGCAAGGCAGCGGCGCCAGCGGGCCTTCGATCATGCGAATCACGGTGCCCACCGTGATCTCCTCCGGCGGCCGGCTCAGCTCATATCCGCCCGCGCGGCCTTTCTTGCTCATGACCACGCCCCTGTTCCGCAATTCCAACAGGATAGCCTGCAGAAACTTCAGCGGGATGGATTCTTCGGTGGCCACCAGGTGGACCAGAATCGGACCCTCGCCGTAGTGCCGGCTCAGCGAATAAAGAGCCTCCAGGGCGTACTTCGTCTTCTTGGAGATAGTGCGCAATGACGATCCTCGATACTGTTAGCATACGTCGGAAAGAGTACCTTTGTATAGGCCTGTTACCCTGGTAGTCTCACGTGCCACGCTCACGCGCCACCAACTGGCTGCTGCTGATGGCCGCCGCCTTCCTGTTTTCTACCGGTGGCGCGGCCATCAAGGCCATCTCCATGACCCCCTGGCAGATCGCCAGTTTCCGTTCGGGAATCGCCGCGCTCGCCCTGGCTGTCTTCGTCCCGGATGGCCGCCGGCACTGGCGCTGGGCGCTGCTGCCCGTGGCCGCCGCCTATGCCGCCACGTTGGTCTCGTTCACCCTGGCCACCAAGCTGACCACCTCGGCGAACGCGATCTTTCTGCAATCCACCGCGCCGCTGTACCTGCTGCTGATCGGTCCGCTGCTGCTCAAAGAGCCTTTGGGCCGCTCCGATCTGCTGTTTCTGACGGCCGTGGCGGCGGGCATGCTGTTGTGCTTCGGCTCCGCGCAACCGGCCGTGGCGACCGCTCCCGACCCGCGCACCGGCAACCTGATGGGCGCGGTTTCCGGCTTGACTTGGGCGCTCACGGTTTCGGGTCTGCGCTGGCTCGGACGGCGCGAAGGCGCGGGCAATGCGGCAACCGCGACCGTTGTACTAGGGAATCTACTGGCGTTCCTGGTAACCTTGCCCAAGGCTCTCCCCCCTCCCCACGCTGGCTTGCTGAATTTCGGCGTGCTGCTCTATCTGGGCGTATTTCAGATCGGGCTGGCTTACCTGTTCGTGACCCGCGCCATCCGTCATGTACCGGCCTTCGAGGCCACCACCGTCCTGCTTCTGGAGCCCGCGCTGAACCCCGTCTGGGTGTGGCTGGTCCAGGACGAGCGCCCCGCGGCAAGCTCCATCTCGGGCGGTGTGCTGATTCTGTCCGCCACCATGCTGAACGCGTGGTGGCAGAATCGCCGCGGATAGCCGCGCGGCCCGCCGCAGGCCGTGAGCCATCGCAAAAGACCGCGTCAGACCGGGAAAGACCCCGTTAAATAACGCTAACTTTAGTGTTGACCCTGGAATCTCACCGGTACGACCCGCTTCCCGGTGGCCCCTATTGGCCCCAGCCCCGATCCCCGCAGGAATTCTGGCGCCCAGATCAAGTCCGTTTTTGCCTGTTCGTCCCGACGTGGTCTTTGGCGCGCAAGCATCCTGGAATGTGAGGCTTGCCTTTCAACAACGAACCCGGATTCCCGGCTTCGTCTCTATCTTGCAGGCAGCCGGCGGCGCGATCTGAAGCGATCTCTCCGAAAAACAGAGTCGCGGAGCGTAAACTCAACTTCCGATAGTATTGCCCCTGCACCCCGCGGCGGGACAAGATGGTCGCAAGGCGATATTCGGTCACGCCCGCATACAACCAATCGACGATGGCTGTCTTATCTTACTACTGCCGGGGTCTCAGGCGAATCGCTTCCTGCCAACAGGTGTTGCGACGCTGTTGGCGGCGATCCTATACGCAGCCGCGCCCGCCTGCGGCCAGCCCGACAAAAGCCGGTGTGACCCTGCCGCTCCTGACGCAGGTCTCCGATATCCGCCAACTCACGCCGGATCAAGCCGTGCGCGGCTACCTCGTCCGGCTTCGCGCGGTCGTAACATATTCGGATTCGGCGCACAACTACCTTTCCGTTCAGGACTCCACAGCCGAAATGTCGCTGCCGGCCGAAGACGACGCGGCGCTGGCGGCCGCGGCGTGGCCCGTGAAGCGCAACGGCCACGCGAGCATGGATGCGCTGGCGAGTTGAGGAGGAATAAGCTGCATGTTTCCGCAATTTCAACGCGTCGTCACTCTTTCGGTGATGAGCGTCCTGGTCGGTCTGTTCACCTGGATCTACCTGCGCGATCGTCAGCCGCGGGCCCGCCTGTGGATGATCGGCTGGGCTTCGATCGTCGTGCATTTCGCCGGCATGCTGCTGTTCACCTTCGGCCTGATCCCATCGCGGCTGGCGGACTGGTCGGCCTATGCCACCCTCATCGCCGCCGCCGCCGCTTTCTCTCTTTCGGTGTGCCAGACCCGCGCCACGCGTTTGGACCGTGTCCTGTTTTGGGCCACCGTGGCGTCAGCGGTGGCTTACTGGACCTGCATGGTCTGCAATGTGCAAAGCCCGGCGTTGTATCGCGCCCTGCTGGCGGTGGTGCTCGCCGCGGGCGTGTGGCACGCACTGCTTCAGCCCCAACGGACGGCGGGCAGCCTGGCAGCCTGGTTTGCAGTGGCCATCGCGCCGGGGCTGTGGGCCGCCTGGCGCGCCTCCGCCAATGTGGGGTTCGGCATGGATTTCCTCCTCTTTGAAGGCTTTGCCATCACTGGCTGGCGGTATTGGAGATACTTCCGCCGCGTGACTCCGGGCGTCTCGCTCACGTCGCTGTCCTTTCTGGCCTGGGGACTGGTCTTCCCCGTGGCTGAAATCTGCGGAGCGCTGCATATCGCGATTCCCGGCGATCACGTGGTTTGGGATCTCCCCAAGTATTTCGTCGCTTTCGGCATGATCATGACGCTGTTCGAGAACCAAACCGAAATCCTGCAGATCGAAATCTCCGTGCGCAAGCGCGCGGAAGAGACTGCCCAAGCTGCCAATGAGGCCAAGGGGATCTTGATGGCCTCGGTGAGCTTTGCCGCAAGCCGGATGCTGAGCGCGGCCGGCTGGGAGACGGTAATCCCCGAAACGCTGTCCAAGATTGGCATCGCCGCGCGCGTGAGCCGGGCCTATGTTGCGCGGGTCCATCCCGCCGAACCGGGGCTGGTGGGCACTGTGCTTCACGAATGGACCGAGATTTCGCGCGCCCCCCTGACCGAGGGGCCGCGGCAGACCCGCCTGGAATGGGCCGGAAAAGAAGGGAACGCGCGCGCAGCCAGTCTGCATCGCGGCGACGTCGTGTCGTTCCACGCCCGCGTTACCGACCATCCTTCCATTACCGACCATCCTGGCATTACCGAGCCGCGACACATTACCGAGCCGCGACCGTCAGGGAGCGGTCCCCACCCCGAATTACCCAAGTCGTCGATTCTAGTGCCCATAGAAGTTGCAGGAAGCTGGTTCGGCTTCCTGGGCTTTGAAGATCGCCGGCGCGAGCGCGAGTGGACCGAAGCCGAGCGGGATGGCTTTCGTTCGGCCGCGCGTATGTTGGGGGCCGCCATGACCCGTCAAAGAGCCCAGGAATACGTGGATAATATCCTGCGCTCCATGGAAGAATCCTTGTTGGTCGCGGACACCGAACTGCAGATCCGTCGCGTCAACCCCAGCACTCTGCGATTGCTCGGCTATAGCGAAGAAGAGCTCGTCGGCCGGCCCGCCGGACAGGTTATTCTGGAGCGCGAAGTCCCCGCGAGGCGCAGCGCCGTGGAGCGCACCTATCGCACCAAGACCGGCCAACTCATCCCCGTGCTGTTTTCTTCGGCCGAAATGCGCAACGGTTCGGGCGCGCTGGAGGGCTACGTCTGGCTGGCCCAGGATATGACCGAGTTGAAGCGCGTGCAAGGCGAACTGGTCCGCGCCAAGGAAGCCGCCGAGGAAGCTAACCGTGCCAAGAGCGTGTTCCTGGCGAACATGAGCCACGAGCTCCGCACGCCGCTGAATGCGGTCATCGGTTATAGCGAGATGTTGCAGGAAGTGGCGGAGGATCGCGGGCAGCAGGACCTGCTGCCGGATCTCGGCAGAATCCTGTGGGCCGGCAAGCACTTGCTCGGCTTGATCAACGATGTCCTCGATCTTTCCAAGATCGAGGCCGGAAAGTTGGAGCTGTCCATCGAGAGCCTCGACGTGCTGCCCCTGATCCACGACACCGTCAGCGCCATCCGCCCGCTGGTGGAGAAGAATCGCAATCGGCTGGAAGTGGACTGCGCCGAGGCGCTGGGCGCCATGCTGGGCGACCGCATCCGCGTGAGGCAAGTGCTCTTCAACCTTCTGAGCAACGCCTGCAAGTTTACCGAAAACGGTCTCATCCGTCTCGAGGCGCGGCGCACCCGGTCGAAAGGCTCGGACTGGGTGGAGTTCCGCGTGGCCGATAGCGGCATCGGCATGAGCGCGGAGCAGGTGGAGCGGCTATACCGCCCCTTCATGCAGGCCGATGCCTCCACCACGCGGAAATACGGCGGGACGGGCTTGGGGTTGGCGATCAGCCGCGAGTTCTGCCAGATGATGGGCGGCTCGTTGAGCGCCCACAGCGAATTGGGCCAAGGGTCGGCGTTCACCGTCCGGTTCCCCGCGGCCACGCTTGCGCCGGAGCCGCTGCTGGCGGCCACCGGCGGGATCGCGGAAAGGCAGCTCGTGCATGCCTAGGATCTTAGTCGTGGAAGACAACGAATGGAGCCGCGACATACTGGCCCGCCGCCTTTCCCGGCGGGGATACCAGGTGATCTGCGCCGCCGATGGCAGGCGCGGGATTGCCATGGCGCACGATCAATCACCGGATCTGATCGTGATGGACATGAGTCTGCCCGAGATCGACGGCTGGGACGCCGTGCGCCGTTTGAAGGCGGACCCGGCCACCCGTGCCATCCCCATCGTCGCGCTCACAGCGCACGCTATGGCTAGCGACCGCAAAAGGGCCATGGACGCCGGCTGCGACGACTACCATACCAAGCCGGTGGATTTCGAGAGTCTGGTGCGCTCCATGGAGTCCTTTCTGGAAGCCAGGAACCGCCTCGCGCTACCCGCTATCGTGCCGCCCGCCGTTCCTCGCAGCGTGGGCCGCAACCCGGCAGCCCAATTGGGAGATCCATAATGCTAACGAATACAAAGCCGCTGTTGCTGGTGGACGACGACCCCACCAACCAGGACCTGATGTCGCGGCGCTTGCAACGGGCCGGCTATGCCACCGAAGTGGCGGGCAGCGGGTATGAGGCCCTGGATGTGCTTGCCCGGCGGGAAGTCGACTTGGTTCTGTTGGACAGCATGATGCCCGGACTGAGCGGCATCGATCTGCTGCGCCAGCTCCGGCAGCGCTTCTCGCCCGCGCGGCTTCCCATCATCATGGTCACCGCCCTGGGCGAAAGCGAACACGTTGTGGAGGCGTTGAACCTGGGCGCCAACGATTACATCTCGAAACCGGTGGACTTTCCGGTGGCGCTGGCCCGCATCAGGGCACAGCTCGAGCGCAAGCGCTCCGAGGAAGCCCTGCGCGCGAGCGAGGAGCGTTACGCGCTGGCCGCGCGCGGAGCCAACGACGGGCTCTGGGACTGGAACCTCGAAACCCAGCGGGTTTACTTTTCCCCCCGCTGGAAAGCCATGCTGGGCTACCTGGAAACGGAAATCGACGGCCATCCCGCCGAATGGCTGTCTCGCGTACACAAAGACGACCGTGCGGCGCTGCAGGCCGAATTGGCCGCGCACTGGGACGCCACGGCCACCAAGGAATGCGCTATCGAACATCGCATGCTGCACAAAGACGGCTCCTACCATTGGATGCTGAGCCGCGGCGTGGTCGAGCGCGATAACCACGGAAAAGCCATTCGCATGGCCGGATCGCAGACCGACATCACCAGCAGCAAGGCGTTCGATCCGCTGACCGGGCTGCCCAACCAGACCCTCTTCTACGATGAGCTGGCGGCCTGTCTGGAACGCGCGGCCCAGCAACCCGGCTATCCGTTCGCGGTGCTCATGCTGGATCTGGACCGGTTCAAAGTGATCAACGACAGCCTGGGTCACACCGCCGGCGACGAGCTGTTAATCCATGTGGCGCAGCGCCTGCGGTCGGCCGTGCGCAGCGCGCCGCCCCCCGGCCGGGAAGCCGCGCACGATCTGATCGCCAGGTTGGGCGGCGACGAGTTCGCCATCCTGCTGGAAAACGTGAACCGAGACGGCGCCATCCGGATTGCCGAACGCATCCGCGAGTCCATCCACGCCGCTTTCAAGCTGGAAACTACGGAAGTGTTCACCACCGCGAGCATCGGTATCGTTCCAGGCAACTCCGGCTATCGTACGCCAACCGAGGTCCTGCGGGACGCCGACACGGCCATGTACAAGGCCAAGTCGCTCGGCAGATCGCGCTTTGAAGTTTTCGACGCGGAGATGCGCGCCCAGGCCGTGGCCCGCCTGGAACTGGAAAGCGATCTGCGGCGCGCGGTCGATAACCAGGAGTTCGTGCTCTACTACCAGCCCAAGGTGAGCCTCAAAACCAACAAAATCATGGGTGTGGAAGCGCTGATACGCTGGCGGCATCCGGTGCGTGGCATCGTTCCACCGGACCAGTTCATTCCCCTGGCCGAGGAGACCGGCCTGATTGTGCCCATCGGCCTCTGGGTGTTGCGGGAGGCGTGCATGGCGATGCAGCGGTGGCACGCCGAGTTCCCCACGGTTCCGCCCCTCGAAGTCAGCGTGAACGTGTCCGTCCGGCAGTTCCGCGACCCGGATCTGCAGGCCCGCATCGCCGCTATCTTGGCCGAGACTCAGTTGCTTCCCGCGTCGCTGCAACTGGAGGTCACCGAGAGCGTCCTGATGGACGATCTGGAGGTCGTCGCCGGCTTGTTGGACAATCTGAAAACCTTGGGCGTGGGCCTCAAGATCGACGACTTCGGCACCGGATACGCTTCTCTCAAGTGCCTGAACCGTCTCCCCTTCGACGTCCTGAAGATCGACCGGTCGTTTGTACTCAACATGTCCGGCAAAGGCGGCACGGGCGATACCATCCGGACGATCCTGCTGCTGGCGGAGAAGCTGGGCATGGAGGTGGTGGCCGAAGGCATCGAGAGGAAGGAGCAACTCACCGAGTTGCAGTCGCTTCACTGCGACTACGGCCAAGGCTACTATTTCTCGCGCCCGCTGGAGCCGGAAGCGCTGGGCGATCTGCTCCGCAAATCGCGTTCCGCCACCGTGGGACAAGTTGCCGACCTGCCTGTGGGGTAGGCTCTCAGCCTGCGGCGGCCTCTCAGGCCGCCAGGCGAGCGAAGCTCGCCCCAGGCCGATTGTTAATCGGCCTTCGCCGGTCTACAATAATCGGTTAACATCGTTAGATAACATCCCCCCCGAGAAGAAAGAGACTGGAACTGCGTGTCGCACAGATTGGAGAAGAACCGGCCATCTTCCGGCGTTGCTCTCAGTGCTGGAGCCGAGGCCAGCGTCCGGCAACTGATCGCTAACGGCAAGTATAAGGTTGCGGTCGAAACCGCCAAGGAGATTCACAAGGCGCAGTCGACGGCCGCCTCCGAAGCGCTGCTGTTGGATGCCTACGCCGCCCGGATTCAGTCGCTCATCGACCAGGACCTGGCGGCCGAAGCCAAGGCTCTGCGGGAGTTGGTGTGGGAGCGTTACCCGTCCGCCCGGGAGCGGCTGAACGGCTGCAACGGCTCCGCCGGAATGGACGCCGGCCGGCTCGAAGAGCTGCTGCGGCCGCTCAACGATCCGGATCTGAGCGCGGAACGCCGCGCCGCCATCGAAGCAGCCATCGCGCGCGAGACCGTTGACCCCGGGGCACTCGCGGAGTGCGCCGCATTGTCCGTGGAACATCCTCTGCGCACCGCCGCGTCCGCATTGCAGCGCGCATTCCTCGCCGTGACCGGAGGGCCCGTCGGCGAGGACGCCGCCGAACTGCCGGAGGTCTCGCGCCGCAGCCCCCTGGCGCCCTGGAAACTGCTGGTACGCGCCATCGCCTGCTTCTATCGGGGCGAAGACGAAGCCTGCCGGCGATACCTCGCAGCCATCCCGCCGGAATCCGCGCCGGCCCGCCTGGTTCCCGCGATGCTGGCGATGCTCGGCGGCAAACCGGCGGGGCTGACCGTCGCCGCTGCCGCCCTGGTATCGTCCACGACCTCCGATCCCGCGGCGCTGTCGAAGGCCCTCGAGGAATTGGGTAAGGCTTTCGACTCGCACCAGGACGGAGCCATTCTGAGGAACATCAGGGAAGCCGTGCAGGCGTGCCGCGAGAGTGCCCCCGGCCAGGTCGAGAGACTGAAACAGCACATTTCGGTGCGTTGCACGCTGGCCGATGTGAAGATGGAAAAAGTCCACGCGGCCATGGGCGGGGCTTGCCGGCGCGATGCCTACTATTTGAGGCTATTCGCGCGCGGCATGGAGGAACTCGAGGACCCCAACAACATCGCGATGGCCTGCGCCACATGGGATCTGTTCCGGCAAGAGGCGGTGCGCGAAGGATGGTTCACCGCGAACGGCCCGGAAGCCGCCACGCTCTATCTCCATATGGCGGGCGTGCTGCGAAGGCTGTCTCGCGAATTGCAGACGGATCTGCAAAGGACCGCCTGCCGGCAAAATAGAAAGTCCCCCGAGGAGCTGTATTTTCTTTACCCCGAAAAGCTGTATGAACGCGCCTGCGCCCTCGATCCGCATTTCGAATCGTTCTCGCAATGGATGGACTGGGCCAAGCGGGACCGGCCCAGGACCGTCGAGAGAGTGGCTGAAGCGTGGCATAAAATCCGTCCGATGGATATCGAGCCGATTCTAGTGCTGATGGATGAGAAGGAGAAGCGCAACGCTTTCCATACCTCGCTGCAATATCTGGCCAAGGCGGAGCGCATCGACAGCGTGCATCCCGCGGTGCGCCGGGCGCGGCTGCGCCTGCTGGCGGCCAGCGCCCTGCGGCACCTCCAGCAGAAGAAACCCAATCTGGCGGAGGAGAAACTGGCCGAGATGGAGACGCTGCCGCAGTCCCAACAGGGTGACCGGCCGGCTT
>Ga0181519_10005108_pt1 | contig 10547 bp, 10 predicted proteins | sample PEATcosm2014_Bin_26_FD_121102 | JGI IMG/M metagenome (GOLD analysis project Ga0181519, IMG submission 121102) | Peatland microbial communities from MTU Mesocosm Facility, Houghton, MI, USA - PEATcosm2014_Bin02_10_metaG | ecosystem: Environmental > Terrestrial > Soil > Wetlands > Peat | place... | reverse complement strand
CGGGATCGTCCATGAAGTTGACCTCGATGGTCGAGGCCAGGGTGGGGAAGTTCACGATCGCCCGGATGTGCATGCGGTCGATCAAGGCAAGTCGAGCATCTCGGTTGGTGAACTCGGGGATGGACCGCATGGTCGTGATGATGTCGCGGAAGTCCTTGCCCTCGGTGTTGCGGCCAGAGAAGTACTCGAAGCCTGAGCCAGGGGCTGCGACCACCTCGAACGTCGGGTTGGGGATGTAGTCCGACACCCGGTCCCGGATGATCATCTTCGTGCGGCCGTCGACGTTCGCCAGGTGGACCAGACCCGAGTACTCCTTGGGCAGGTAGCGAGTGAAGGACTCCGCCGTCTCATAGAAGTGGAAGTCGCAGTCAAAGACAGGGTGACCGATGTCGGTGAACTCCATGTCGGGCTTGAACGGGGTGAACTCCATGATCTCGGCTCCTCCATCTTTGGTTGGAAATTGACGCCTGCGTCAATTTCGAATGGTGGTGGATGGGCGAGCGGGAAACTAGGGCCCTTGGTCCCTTTGTGCGGAGGGCTGCGCGCTCGTCTGGGGCAGTGCCGCCGGCGAGGGAGCCTCGCATCCGACCACTCGGTCGCCCTGGCCCGATCCAGAGGCTGTCAGGGGCCAAAGGCCCGGCCTCCTGGCTCGACATGGGCACCACCCGCCTGATCAGGCCACGCATTGGCTGGCCGCAAGAGAGCAACAGGATCTCGTGCAGCGGAAGCGATCAGATCCCATGCGTTTCGTCGGGCACCGACCTTGGTGCCGGCCGCTCGCCACCTGACCTAGCGAGCAGGACCGTACTCGTCGTCGGTGACGTGCTCTCCCCAGGTCGGCGGCCCTTGGGTCATCGAGACGTGCGCCATGAAGTGGTCGTGGGCCGCCCCGTGCCAGTGCTCTTGGCCGCTCTCGGTCGAGTGCACGTCACCGGGGTGCAGCTCGAAGATCCTCTCGCCCCGAGCCTGCACGAGACCGACGCCTTCAAGCACGTAGAGGTGCTGTCCTCCTTCGTGGGAGTGCCAGGCGGTGCGAGCTCCCGGCGTGAAGTGGACGATCCCGACGTTGAGCAGCGAGTCCTCGGTCGGTTCCACCAGGCTGTCGATCCAGACCTCGCCGGTGAACCACTCGGCGGGTCCCTTGGTGGTCGGCTTCTTCTCGCTGATGCCCATGCTGAGCCGTTCTCTCTGCTCGTCGACTACGCGGTCGAACTCGTGGCCACGTTAGGGGTGAGGCGGCTCACAGGTTGACGATTCGGCTCGCCCTGTCGGATTCGGTCGGCTAGGTGTTTGGGGAGCTCAGCTCTTCTTCTTGGCGAGATTGTCGAGCAACGAGGCAAGCAACTCCGGCATGGTGTGCTGTGGGTTGTGACCCGATTCGAGCTCGATCGACTCATGAGCATCGAAGGCCTCGGCGAGACGACGCTGGCCGGCTTGGGAGTAGAGCCGATCACGGGTGGTCCGCACATAGGTTCGAGGCAGGTCGCTTCGCTTCCAGTCAAACGTCGAGACGACGCAGCCGAGGGCGACCGAATCGAGCCGAGCGAGCGTGCCGCTCTCGCGCAAGGGGCGCAGCCCCTCTGGCAGGACGTCGTCACTCGGCGAAAAGCTGCGGCCTTGGAGCTCTTGGCGGAGCGCCGAAGCGGTAGGGAGCAGCTGGTCGACGAAGTCCTGGGACACCGTGGAGAGCGGCAGGACGCCTGGGGGTGCGCAGACCGCCGCGAGATGGACCACGCCTTGGACGCGTTCGCCAAGCCGCGAGACGAGTCCTGGTGTGATCGCCCCGCTGATGGAGTGGGCGAAGAGGATCACGGGGCCCTTCGTCATTGACTCGATGTCCTCGGCCGCTCGAGCACCGACGCTCTCGAGTGTGTTCTGGCTCAGATCCGAGGGGTTCGATCCTCGACCGAGGAGATCGACAGTCACGCTCGACGTCACGAGGGCGTCTTGGACGCGCCGCCACGCCGCTCCCGTCTCACCGGCTCCGTGGATGAGGACGATCGTCGGCATGGTCCGCCAAGTGTGGCCTGAGATCCCGGTAGCGACAATCTCCGGGCAAGTCTGCGGGGATGAAACGCCACGAGGGTGAGCCTCAGAGGAGCGCTCTAGGTGCGATAGGCATCGACGAGCTGGCCCCGCAAGATCTTCCCGATCTCGCTACGCGGGAGCTCTTCGATCCTCACGAAGTCGACGGGGACCTTGTAGGGGACGAGGTGGAGGCGGCACAACGCCTCAAGGGCGCTGTGCTCGAGAGGCTCTGTCGACACCACGAAGGCCACCGGCACCTGCCCGAGGCGTTCGTCAGGCACGCCGACCACGGCAACCTCGTCCACGGTGGGGTCCAAGAGCAGCACCTCTTCAACCTCATCGGGGAAGATCTTGTTGCCCCCTCGGTTGATCAGATCGCCTTTGCGGCCCTCGATCCAGACGAAGCCCTCCTCGTCGATCCTCGCCAGGTCGCCGGTATCCAAGAAGCCCTCGTCGTCCACTCGCTCGGTGAGGTCATCTCCCGAGGCGTACCCGGCGGCCATGGTCGGTGGCCGGACCAGCAGCTCGCCCACCGATCCCGCTTCGAGCGCGTCACCATCGTCTCCGACGATCTTGAGGGCGACACCAGCATGGGGTCGACCCACCGCGCCGATCTTCTCCGGGTGGTCCTTGGCGTCCTGAGCGGTCCAGCCGATGACCTCGCCGATCTCGGCTTGGCCGTAGCTGTTGAGGACGAAGGCACCGAAGCGCTCGGTGAAGCGACGAGCCTGGAGTGGCGAGAGCGGTGCGGTGATGCTTCTGACGTAGCGAAGCGGCGTGAGGTCGCCGACGCCAAGATCGTCGTTCAACATGGCGATCGCCGCGGGCGGCAGCACCGTTGACCTGATCTCGAACCGTCGGATGAGCTCAGCGAAGGTGTCGGTGCCGAAGCGATCCATGATGACGAGCGGCGCACCCGCCATCAGGCCGAAGAGGGCGTTGTAGATCCCTGCGTTCAGCGCCAGCGAGACGGGGATCAGGTTTGGAGAGCGAGGTCGTGCGTTCGCGTCGGGCTTGACGCTGAGCGGACCGAGGACTCGAGAGAGCAGCTCGCGGTAGCCCGCATGGGTGTGGATGATGGGCTTCGGGCGCCCCGTGGTGCCTGACGTCCACAGGATGAAGGCTGCAGCATCCTCGTACGTGGTGGGGTTCGCCCGAGTGTGGAGACCCTCGTCGTCGAGCAGCGCAGCGGGTGCGGTCGGTTCGAGCACCCCCTCGAGCTCTGAGGCCGGGAGCAGGGTGTTGAGCGGCACGAACACAGCGCCGGCGAGCCAGATGCCAGCCATCGCCGTGATCACGGCTGGTCCGTTGGGAAGCCGAACGGCCACCGCCTGGTGCTCCTGCACCCCGGCCGCTTGGAGCCGCGCGGCGATCGCACGCGCTTGAGCTCGTGCTTCGCCCGCGCTCATCGAGCCGCTGATCGTCGAGAGCAGAGGTTGCTCGTCAGGGAGCGGGTGCTCCATGAGCAAGCGGCCGAGATTCTCTGCCGGCACCCCTGCCCACTCGGACGGCCTCACGTCACCCATCGCACAGCCGAGCGGGCTCCGGGTTTCGGGAGGGGTCCATGCGTATTCGGTACCATGTCTTTCTCGAAGCGTTGAGAAGCGGTTCCTGGCGTGGCCGATCGTAGTGTTCACGCTCGCTCGCAGAAGAGGCAAGGTTGTGGTGACAACGATTCGGGGTCCGGGGGGTCAGGTGGCAACGTCGCAGCAGTCAGCCAAGAGAACACGTCTCCTCCACGACGTCTGCCAGCCTCAGCGATGCGCGCTCCTCATCCAAGAGATGCAGAACGGCGTGATCGGCACGGCCTCAAGCCTCCCTTCGCTCGCCGCCGCGGGGGTGCAGGTCGGACTCATCGAGCACGTGGTCGCAGTCGCCTCTGCCGCCCGCCTCGCCGGCGTGCCTGTCATCCACGCCACGGCCGAGAGCATGCCTGGGGGCTTCGGCTCCAACCGAAACGCCCGCCTCTTCGCGGCAGCACGCAAGGCCGCCGCTGACAGGCCCCCAGACGCTGAGGCTGCTCGACCGATCCCCGAGCTCGGGCCTGCACCGGGCGATCTGGTGTTCCCTCGTCACCACGGTCTCAGCCCGCTGAACGGCACGTCGCTCGACCAGCTCCTTCGAAACGCTGGCGTCACGACCCTGGTCATCGTCGGGGTGTCGCTCAACGTGGCGATTCCCAACCTCGTCTTCGATGCGGTCAACCTCTCCTACCAGGTGGTCCTCGTCTCCGACGCCGTGGTGGCGACACCCGTCGAGTACGGCGAGCAGATCATCCAGCACAGCCTCTCGCTCGTCGCCACGGTGGTCACAAGCGCCGAGCTCGAAGCGGTGTGGACCCAGGCCTCAGGTGAGGAGAGTGGGAGTGACCGTGGCTGAGCGAGGCAAGATCACCGACGCTGGCATCGAGCAGCTCAGAGCGCGGATCGGCGTCGCCCAGCCCAACCCCGTTCCCCCGCACTACGCAGAGCCCGGCATCGACTCGTTCCGGCACGTCGCGGTCTCCTACGGAGACGACAACCCACTCTGGTCCGATGAGGGCTACGGCACCGCTTCTCGCTGGGGCTCGGTGATCGCTCCACCACCCTTGGTGGGCGGTGACTCGCTCATCGGTGTCGATGAGGTCGCCTCGCTCTCGGACGAGGATCGAGCGCTGCTCCACGGCGACCCGCTCAGCGGCGTGCACGCCTTCTATGCGGCGAGCGCTCGCGAGTGGTGGGCGCCACTCACGCCCGGTCAGCAGGTGAAGCGTCGCAACGCCTTGGTGGGCGTCCTGGACAAGCCAAGCGAGTTTGCTGATCGGGCGGTGCACGAGTGGACCGGCCAGGTCTTCCAGGTCGATGGCGGACCGCTGCTGGCTGGCCAGTACCGGCTCATGATCCGCACCGAGCGGAGCAAGGCCCGCTCGGCCAAGAAGTACGACGACGTCGAGATCAAGCCCTACACCGACGAGGAGATCGATCGCATCGATGCGCTCTACGCCTCAGAGGGCCCTCGTGGAGCCGCGACGCGCTGGTTCGAGGACGTCAGCGACGGCGACCTCGTCGGTCCGATGGTCAAGGGACCCTTGACCGTGACCGACATCATCTGCTGGCACGTCGGGATGGGGATGGGTCTCTATGGGGTCAAGCCGCTTCGCCTGGCGTATCAGAACCGACGGAGGATCCCTCGCTTCTTCCATCGGGACGAGCTCAACATCCCCGACGTGATGCAGCGCGTGCACTGGGATCCAGAGTTCGCTCGACGCTCAGGGAACCCGACCACCTTCGACTACGGCCGGATGCGAGAGACGTGGCTCATCCACCTGTGCACAGACTGGATGGGTGACGAGGCGTGGCTCTGGAAGCTGGACTGCGAGTTTCGCAAGTTCAACTACATCGGGGACACCCAGTTCCTCTCTGGTCGCGTGGCGCGCACGTATCTGACCGATGAGGGGAGCCCGGCTGTGGACGTGACGATGGAGGCCATGAGCCAACGAGGCGAGACGACCACCTTGGGTCACGCCACCATCTTGCTGCCGAGTCGAGAGCACGGTGCCGTGCAGCTGCCCCAACCTCCAGGGCGCGCCACGGACCTCACCGGGGCGCTCTCCGCCATCGCTGACGGCTTCGCGGCCGGGACAGCGGCACCGCTGCGATGAGGGCCGATCCCTACGAGGGCAGCGAAGGTCTCGGCGTCGAGCTGGCGGAAGGCATCCTCCAGCTGAGGCTGAGCCGACCTGCGGTTCGCAACGCCATCGATGACGAGATGATGGTCGGCCTCATCGACGCCCTTGACGCAGCCGGACGTGACGAGCGGGTGCGAGCGATCCTGCTCAGCGGAGAAGGTGAGCACTTCTGTGGTGGTGCTGACATCGTCGCTCGCAACAAGGAGAGCGCCGTTCGGCCGCAGGTCGGCTCCATCCAGCGCCGAGTCCCCTCGCTGGCCCATCGACTGATCCCGCTGCTCTGCAGCGTGCAGGTCCCGGTCGTCTGCGCGGTGCAGGGCTGGGCGGCGGGGATCGGCCTGCACCTCGCGGCTGCTGCTGACATGACCGTGGCGGCCAGCGGCGCCACGTTCTGGGAGCCCTTCGCGTCCAGGGGCTTCACGCCCGACAGCGGGGCGACGTGGCTGCTCCCTCGGCGCATCGGGCTGGCGAGGGCGCGAGAGCTCCTCTTGTTCGGCCGGCGGCTCTCTGCACCCGAGGCGCTCGACTGGCAGCTCGTGGACCGCGTCGTGCCCGATGCTGATCTCGCCGCCGAGGCACAGGCTCTCGTCGAGGAGATCGCCTCCGGACCCACCGTGTCGCTGGGGCTCACCAAGTGGCTGCTGCACGCGGGGGCCTCGGTCTCGCTCGACGAGCAGCTTCGCAACGAGGCCTTCGCCCTTGAGCTGTCCTCGCGCAGCGAGGACTTCCGAGAGGGGCTCGCGGCCTTCAGGGACCGCCGACCACCAGCGTTCAAGGGTCGCTAGTGACGAGCGAGGCTGCGGTCGCGATTCGGACCGGACTCGGTGCAGCCGAGCTCGAAGAGAGGGTGCGGTCGTGGATCGAGATGGCGATCCCAGCGCCCTGGCAAGAGGCGGCGCTTCGGGGCGGAGGATCCGCCATTCGAAAGATCCGCTCGCGCGCGGAGTACGAGGCGTGGTATCCCACCTTCGCTTCGACAGGGCTCGTCGCGCCGACCTGGCCGGTCGAGTATGGCGGCGCTGGCCTGACGCCCGAGGAGGCCAGAGAGGTCGAAGCTCTGCTCCAGCCCTACAACCTCGGGCGGCTCAACCCGCTCGGCCTCAGCCTGACGGCGCCTGCGCTCTTCTCCTTCGGCACCGAGGAGCAGCGTCGACGGTTCCTGCCACCCATCGTTCGCAACGAGGAGACGTGGTGCCAGCTCTTCAGCGAGCCAGGAGCGGGCTCGGACCTCGCGTCGCTCTCGACGAGGGCGATCAGGGACGGCGAGACCTGGGTCATCACCGGGCAGAAGGTCTGGAACACCTGGGCTCACCTCGCCGACTTCGGGGTGCTGCTGGCCCGCACGGATACCGACGTGCCGAAGCGCCAGGGCATCACGTACTTCTTGATCGACATGCGCCAGCCAGGGGTTGACGTCCGGCCGCTTCGCCACATCACCGGTGAGATCGACTTCAACGAGGTCTTCTTGGACGGCGCGCTCGTGCCTGACGAACAGCGAGTCGGTGAGGTCAACGAAGGGTGGGCTGTCGGCAACGCCACGCTGAGCGGGGAGCGCCAGATGGTCTCCGGCGCTGGGTCTGGGGGCGTCGACCGCATCGGGGGCAGCGGGGCCGAGCGGCTGATCGCGCTGGCCAAGGCCAACTCGGCCCAGGGCCTCTCTCCCGGCTGGGAGGACCCGCTCATCCGACAAGAGGTCGCCCAGCTCGTGCTGGAAGAGCGCGTTCGCAACTGGACGAACCAGCGGGTCCGCGCTGGCGCGAAGGCGGGTCGGCCCCTCGGTGCCGCCAGCTCGGTGGGGAAGATCCATCAGGGAAGCCTCAACCAGCGCGTCCAGCTGATGGCTGCCACGCTCTTGGGTCAGCGCTCGCTGGCGTGGCCTGCTGGTGCCGCCGACCCAGAGGCCGACCCGAGGGACCTCTACGCCGAGTCACTGCCCTACGAGGTCAAGAGCATGCTGCGGAGTCGGGCCAACACCATCGAAGGGGGCACCACGGAGATCAACCTGAACATCGTGGCCGAGCGAGTGCTAGGTCTGCCGCGCGAAGCCGACCCCTATCGGGATCTCCCCTGGCGAGACGTGCCCCGGAGCTGAGCCGAGGATGTGGACCTTCCCGGCCAATCCCGTGGCTGATGTGAACCCAAGTGAGACGACGAGACGTGAAGGAGAGGAGCGAGATGAGCGAGACCGCATTCGAGTTTGACGAGGTCCAGCACCTCTCGACGCTGCTCGTGGCGAAGCGAGGGGCGGTGGGATGGCTCATCTTCAACCGTCCTGAGGTCGGCAACGCCATGAACGCGGCGATGCTGCGCGAGCTCGAAGAGGCGTGGACGACGCTCGATGCCGATCCCGAGGTTCGAGTGATCATCAACACGGGTGAGGGAGCCAGCTTCCAGACCGGTCTCGACGTCGCCGAGCTCGCCCACGATCGAGAGGCGCTGCAAGAGCAGTCCAGGCGAACCCGCGACGCCGAGCTTCGAATCACCGCCTGGCACAACCGCGTGGCCAAGCCTGTGATCGCGGCGGTGAACGGGACCTGTGCGGGAGGAGGGCTCCACTTCGTCGCTGACGCAGACGTGGTCGTGGCCTCGTCGGGCGCCAGCTTCTTAGACCCACACGTCTCGCTCGGCCAGGCATCAGCCTTCGAGGTCATCGCGCTTGCTCGGAAGATGCCGGCCGAAGCGGTCTTCCGCATGGCGCTGCTCGGGAGCCACGAGAGGCTCTCGGTGGCTCGGGCCCACCAGCTCGGCTTGGTCAGCGACGTCGTCGATCCTCCGGAGGACCTGCGCGAGGTCGCCCAAGCGCTGGCGGAGAAGATCGCTCGCAACTCACCGGCAGCCATGGCTGCGACCAAGCGAGCGATGTGGCGGACCTTCGAGCTCGGCCTCACCGACGCGTGCAAGGCAGGCGCTGGTGACATCGTGTCGGTGTGGGGCCATCCTGACCAAGATGAAGGCCCGCTTGCCTTCTCCGAGCGCCGTGAGCCGGTGTGGGTCGCTCCGGTACCAGCTGGTGGAGGGGGACCGTCAGGTGGCGGCGGAGCAGCAACGGGAGCAGGGCATGACTGAGCACCAGCTCGTCGAGCTTCGTCTCGACGAGCATGAGGTCGCGTGGATCCGGCTGGTCAACGCCGCTCAGCGCAACGTCCTGTCGACGGAGCTCAGCGGGGAGCTTGCCCGTGTGGTGGCGGGCGCGGTGGAGGCAGGAGCGGGGGCGCTCGTGCTCGTCGCCGACCCGCCGGTCTTCTGCTCGGGGGGATCGCTCGACGGGTTGCTTCGTCGAGACGCACCGCTCGAAGAGGCCTACCGAGGCTTCGAGGCGCTCTTTGCTGCGCCCATCCCCACGATCGCGGCCGTCGGGAGTCCCGTCATCGGAGCGGGCATCAACCTCCCGCTTGCCTGCGACGTCGTGCTCACGTCCCCAGGAGCGACGTTCGATCCCAGGTTCCTCGACGTCGGCATCCATCCAGGGGGAGGCTGCGCATTCAAGCTCATCGAGCGTGTCGGAGCACAAGGAGCGGCCGCACTCCTCTTGATGGGTGACACCCTCGACGGTGAGGAAGCGGCCGTGGTGGGACTGGCATGGCGCTGCGTCCCGAGCCATGAGCTCGAGGAGCGTGCAGCGGCGCTGGCCCGACGGGCCGCGGGTCGTCCTCGAGCACTGGTCGAGAGGACCAAGCAGACCCTGCGGCGCAGCCTGGAGCTCTCGGACTTCGAGCAGGCAGCGACGCTGGAGCTCGAGGCTCAGGCGTGGTCGATGGAACAGCCAGGCTTCAACGAGCGCATCGTGGCGATCAAGGCATCGCTCGATCGACGCAAGGCCTCGTCGTGAGGGGATGGCGTCAGACCCGAGTGCTCCGAGGAGGAGATCGGTGAGCTACTCACGGTTCGATCACCTCCTCTTGGAGCGAAGAGGCCCCGTGGGCTGGCTCATCAACAACCGGCCGGCACAGCTCAACGCCATGAACGCCAAGATGCGCGACGAGTTCGCCGTGGCGTGGCTCGAGCTCGAGGCGGACCCCGAGGTGCGCGTGATCGTCCACACAGGGGAGGGCCGGGCCTTCCAGACGGGCGTGGACGTCTCAGAGATCGCCGAGGACGAGCAGGGCATGGCCATGTACCGCGAGGGCCTCGAGGAGCTGGACCTCCACTTCACCGCGTGGCACCAGGGCGTCACCAAACCGGTGATCACGGCGGTGAACGGCATCTGCGCTGGTGGAGGGTTCCACTGGGTGGTCGACGCCGACATCGTCATTGCCTCGTCGAACGCCTCGTTCCTTGAGCCCCACGTCTCCGTCGGCCAGGTCGTGGCGTTCGAGTCGATCGGGCTCCTGCGCAAGATGGCTGCCGAGCCGGCGATGCGCATGGCGCTGGTCGGCCGCCACGAGCGCATGAGCGTCGAGCGGGCCTATGAGCTCGGGATGATCAGCCAGATCGTCGATCCTCCTGAGGATCTCCGACGAGAGGCCCAGCAGCTCGGCGAGAAGATCGCCAAGAACTCGCCCGCCGCGCTGGCCGCGACGAAGCGGGCGCTCTGGCGATCCTTCGAGCTGGGCCTGACCGAGGCGTGCAAGCAGGGCGCCGGCGACGTCACCTCGCTCTGGGGCCATCCCGATCAGGTGGAAGGCCCTCTGGCCGCGATGGAGGGTCGAGAGCCCAGCTGGGCGGCACCGGTTGGCAGAGAGGCGAGCGATGGGATCGCCTGAGACCATCCCCCAGGTCGTCCGAGCCGCCGCGGCCTCGTTCGGTGATCTTGAGGCAGTGGTCGATGGCGACCGGAGGATGAGCTTCCGCGAGATCGCTGATCAGGTCGAGGTGTTTGAGCGTGCGCTCCTCGGCTCGGGTGTCGAGGCGG
>Ga0181519_10005106_pt1 | contig 10547 bp, 9 predicted proteins | sample PEATcosm2014_Bin_26_FD_121102 | JGI IMG/M metagenome (GOLD analysis project Ga0181519, IMG submission 121102) | Peatland microbial communities from MTU Mesocosm Facility, Houghton, MI, USA - PEATcosm2014_Bin02_10_metaG | ecosystem: Environmental > Terrestrial > Soil > Wetlands > Peat | place... | reverse complement strand
TGATCGATGCGGCCAGGTCGGGGCGCTCCGCCAGCAGCATGCCGGCGGTGTCGGCGCCCACGTGGCCGGCGATGCACGGCAGCACGTAGACGCGGGCATTGCGGTGGATCGCCAGCTCGAGCTCCGAAGCCCACAGGGTGATCGCCTGGTCGGTGGCCAGCGCAAAGGGCGCGCCGCCCAGCTCCAGCGGGCTGATGCCCAGCAGCAGGTGGTGCATGATCGGATTGCCGACGAAGGTCGCCTCGAGTATGTCGGTCGGCGCTATGCCGGCCATCTGCGCCACTTCCGCCGCCAGGGCGGAGGCGGCCGTGCGCACGGAGGCCGTGAGCTCGTGCTCGCCTTCGGGGTGCATCATCACGTAGCTCACCCGGCTCATCAGGTCCTCGCCGAAGCGGATCTGCGGGTTCATGCAGCCGCCGGCGGCAATCACTTCGCCGCTGGCCAGGTCGCACAGGTGCGCGGCGATGGTGGTGGAACCGATGTCGAAGGCGATGCCGTAGGCGCGCTCGTGCAGGCCCGGCCAGACGCCGATGATCTGGCTGCCGCCGTGCACCGCCACCGTGACCTTCCAGTCGCCCTTGCGCAGCGCCGACTGCAGCTGCTGCAGCACGCGCAGGTCGCAGTCGAGCCCGGTGAGCCGCCAGTCGAACTCCAGCGCATCGCAGAGGCGGCGCAGGTCGCCGGAGGGATCGTGCATGTCCGGCACCTGCACTTCGACGTAATGCAGGCGCACCACCGGATGGATGGCGATGTCGTGCGCCTCGGCGGCCTTGCGCACCACCTGCCGGTGCACCTGCGACTCGGCGGGCACGTCGACGACCACGTCGCCGTTGACCCGCGCCGCGCAGGAAAAGCGCCGTCCGGCGCGCAGGCCGTGTTCGGCCGCCAGGCGCAACTCGCCCTCGCCGGGCGGCGACAGGTGGGCGGCCTGCGAACGGATGCCGTGCTTGGCAAAATCACCTTCGGAGATTTCCACCTGGCAGCGGCCGCACAGGCCGCGCCCGCCGCACACCGAATCGATGTCCACGCCCAGGGTGCGCGCCGCCTGCAGCAGCGGCGTGCCCGGCGCGAAGCGGCCACGCCGGCCCGAGGGGGTGAAGACGACGAGGACGTCGGTCATGGCCCGGCCGCCGCTGTCAGGGCTGGCCGTCGGCCACGGGAGCAGCCGGCGCCGCCTCGCTCGGGCGGCGCCGCCGGCTGCCTTCGCGGCGGCCGCGACTTTCGCCCTCGGCGCCCGGCACGGCCGCGACGCGGTACTTGGCGATCCAGCGCGTGCAGTTCTCGTCGTGCCCCATGAGCACATCGGCGGCCATCACGGCCCGCACCAGCTCGGCCTGCATCGGGTTGGTGATGGCCGAGGTCATGCCGCTGGCGATGAGCATCGGGAGGAAGGCCGCGTTGATGCCTTCGCGCTCGGGCAGGCCGAAGCTCACGTTGGAGGCCCCGCAGGTCGTGTTCACCTTCAGCTCGGTGCGCAGGCGGTGCAGCAGCCGCATCACCTGGGTGCCGGCCGAGCCGATGGCGCCGATGGGCATCACCAGCGGATCGACGACGATGTCGCTGGCGGGAATGCCGTAGTCCGATGCGCGATGGACGATCTTGCGGGCCACCTCGAAACGCACGTCCGGATCCGGCGAGATGCCGCTCTCGTCGTTGGAGATGGCCACCACGGCGGCGCCGTAGCGCTTGACCAGCGGCAGCACGGCCTCGAGGCGCTCCTCCTCGCCCGTGACCGAGTTCACCAGCGCCCGGCCCTTGTATACCGCCAGTCCGGCCTCGAGGGCCGCGACGATCGACGAGTCGATGCACAGCGGCACGTCGACCAGCGATTGCACCAGCTGTATGGTCCGGGCCAGTATCGCCGGTTCGTCGGCCAGCGGGATGCCGGCGTTGACATCGAGCATGTGCGCGCCGGCGGCCACCTGCGCCAGCGCGTCGGCCTCGACCCGCGAGAAGTCGCCGGCCGCCATCTCCGCCGCGAGCAGCTTGCGGCCGGTGGGATTGATGCGCTCGCCGATGATGACGAAGGGCCGGTCGAAGCCGATGACGACTTCCCGCCGCGCCGAACTGATGATCGTATCGGTCATGCAATAGCCTTTTTGTCCGCCAAGTGTTTGTCCCTATCGGGATACCAGGGAATCCGCTCGCCCAGAACGCCCGAACGCCGGACGATCTCGGGCACGGTCTCCTCCATTTTGAACGCCATGATGTGCACGCCCGACACGCCCGCGATCTCGCGCATCTGCTGGATCAGCTCCACCGCTATCGCCACGCCTTCGGCGCGCGGGTCCTGCGCGCCGGCGAGGCGCTGGACCACGGCGTCGGGTATGTGCACGCCGGGCACGTTGCGGCGCATCCATTCGGCGGTGCGGGCCGATGGCAGCGGGCCCACGCCCGGCAGCAGGTGGATGCGCTCGAGCACGCCCAGGTCCTCGACCCGGCGCACGAAGCGCCGCAGCCCGTCGATGTCGAAGCAATACTGGGTCTGGAAGAACTGGGCGCCGGCCAGCACCTTCTTGACCAGGCGTTGCGGGCGCCAGTCCACCGGCTCGGCATACGGATTTTCCGCGGCGCCCAGGAACACGCGCGGCGCGTAGCTGATCCTGCGCCCGCTCTGGAAGCGGTGCTGGTCGCGCATGGCCACGGCCAGTTCCAGCAGCGTGAGCGAATCCAGGTCGAAGACCGGCTTGGCCTGGGGATGGTCGCCGGCCTGCACGCCGTCGCCGGTCAGGCACAGGATGTTGCACACGCCCATGGCGGCGCCGCCCAGGATGTCGCCCTGGATGACGATGCGGTTCTTGTCGCGGCAGGAGATCTGCATGACCGGGGCATAGCCCACGCGCGTCAGCAGCGCGCACACCGCCAGGCTCGACATATGGCAGTTGGCGCCGGAGCCGTCGGTGGCATTGATCGCGTCGACGTAGCCATCGAAGATGCGTGCGCGCTGGTAGACATCCTGCGGATCGGCCGAATCGGGCGGCGCCAGCTCGGTGGTCACGGCGAACGCGCCGGCGCGCAGCACGCGCTCGAAGCGCCCGGGCGAGGTGTGCCCGGGCAATATGGGCAGCGGATAGCCCGGTACCGGCTCGTCCTCGAAGATCATTGCGCCGCTCCGCGCGCGGATTCGCCGGTCGTTGCGGCCACGGCCTTGCGGCGCATCACCGCCAGCCAGGACGATCTCCCCTGCTGGCGCTGGTCGACCGCGAACTGGATCACGGCGATGGCATCGCCGTGGCGCATGCGCCGGCTGCCGTCCCAGGCTTCGACCCAGACGCAGCGCATCTGCGGCAGCACCTCGCAGTTGCCGTTGCCGCGCACGCCGCCGCAGGGGCCGTTGCGCAGCGACTTGGGGCAATTCATCGGGCAGGACATGCCGGTCGACGACAGCACGCACTGGCCGCACATCCGGCAGTCGAACAGCAGGCCCTTCACGGCACGCTCGACCGCGGCGACCGGGCGCTCGAGCCGTTCGTAGCCGATCGCGCGCGCCAGCGGGTGCAGGCGCAGGCACAGCCCCTCGAAGTGCTCGTAGAACCATTCGAGCAGGCGCGCATGGCGCACCGACCAGTGCCGCACCAGCACCATCAGTGGCTCCCGTCGGGCGTGCCGCCGGCGACGCCATGGGCACGGATCAGTGCCAGCAGCGCCGCGTCGTCATAGAGTGCCTCGAGGCGCTGCGCCTCGGCCTGGGCCTCGGCCGCCAGGTCCTCGCCGCAGTCGCGCGGCTCGGAACGCTGCCAGTCGGCCAGGTAGGCATCGGAGCTGCCGCGTCCGGCGCGCATCGCCGCGCGATCGATCGCTTCCTGGAAGCGTGCCGCCAGCATCGCCTTGGCCGTCTCGCGTCCGCGCCGCACGACCACCTGCGAGGGGATGTCGCGCCACGAGATGACGCTCAGCTTGGGCATGCCAGCGACTCCCCGAGGACACGCGCCAGGTGCGGCTGCAGGGCGCCGTAGCCGGTGTGGTGCTCCTCGAACGCCAGGCCCAGGCGCGCTGCCGCCTGGCGCGCCCGGTCGCGCAGCGCCGCGCGCGCGGCCGGGTCCGCCGTCTGGCCGAGGAAGACGAGGCGCCGGTAGTTGCCGAAATACAGCGGCGCGAGCTCGGGGTGGCGGTTGATGCCCAGGCCTTCGATCACCAGGCGCTCGAAGTGGCGGGCGAGGAAGTCGGTGACGTAGAAGGTGCCGGGTTCGGCCTGCGCCAGCGCCTCGAAGGCCGCCTCGCCGGCGTAGAACGCATAGCAATGCGCCCCCGGCAGGCGCTGCACGCCCTCGGCGGCCAGCACCGCATCGAGGCGTCCGCCGGTGCCGCAGTCGCCGTAGGCGACGAAGATGCATTGGTAGCGCCCGCGCGCGGCGGCTATCGCGTCGCGCACCGCTTCGGGTATGCGCTCCGGGCGATTGTGCAGGTCGGCCGGCAGGCACTGCAGGTGCAGGCCGTCCCAGCCGTTGGCCGCGCGCAGCGCGGTGATCTCACGCGCCAGCGCGCCGCAGGCGATCACCAGGCACGCGCCTTCTTGCGCTTCCATGGCGTGCGCGTTCCGGCCCGGTTCCGCCGCGCCTCAGGCGGCCGCGCGCCGCGCGGCGATCAGCGCCTTGGCCGTCTCCACCGCGATGGCCGCGTCGCGGCAATAGGCGTCGGCGCCGACGGCCTTGCCGAATTCCTCGTTGAGCGGCGCGCCGCCGACCAGGACGATGAAGTCCTTGCGGATGTTGCGCGCTTTCATCTCGTCGATGACCACCTTCATGTAGGGCATCGTGGTGGTCAGCAGGGCCGACATGCCCAGGATGTCCGGCTTGTGCTGTTCCAGGGCGGCGAGGTAGTTCTCCACCGGGTTGTTGATGCCCAGGTCGATGACCTCGAAACCCGCGCCTTCCATCATCATCGAGACCAGGTTCTTGCCGATATCGTGGATGTCGCCCTTGACCGTGCCGATGACCATCTTGCCGATGGGTTGCACGCCGGTCTCGGCCAGCAGCGGGCGCAGGATCTCCATCCCGCCCTTCATCGCGTTGGCCGCGAGCAGGACCTCGGGAACGAACAGGATGCCGTCGCGGAAATCCACGCCGACGATCCGCATGCCGCCCACCAGCGCCTCGTTGAGCACCCGGTCGGGCGAGAGCCCGCGCTCGAGCAGGATGCGCGTGCCTTCCTCGATCTCGGTCTTGAGCCCGTTGTACAGATCGTCGTGGATCTGGTCGATCAGGTCCTCGGTGCTCAAGGAATTGAGATCGAGTTCGTCGTCCGTGTCATCGGCCATGCAGTTCTCCATCGAATGCGCGCGGTGCAACCGTCGCCAGTGCGCCGCGGGGCGCGTTGTCGAAATGCGACAAGCCAGGTGCTGGCGGCGACCCGGCCCGGAGCGCCTTTTGCCCTGCCACTTCCCGATGTTAGGAGCCACCCGGACCGGCTGCTGGCAGGGCGGCGACGATGCATTATCCATTTGCGACGCACGCGGCCTGCCGGCGGACGGCCCGGACCACGCCGCACGGCGCTGTTGCCGCCGGGGGCGTCGCGCGCAGGCATTTGCCGGGACGTGGGCAACTTTAGACTCGAACGCTCCGGCGCCAGGTGCCTCGCGCCGGGCTCCGGCAAGACGCCGCTCCGGAAGGGTAGGTCGCCCGTGTACTGGTTCCAGTCGCCCCGCTGCGTTGCCCGCGCGCTAGCGCCGATGCTCGCGCTGGCGCTTGGCGCGTTCGCCAATCCAGCGGAGGCGCAGGCGGCATTGAGCCGTATCGTCGTGTTCGGCGACAGCTATGCCGACGACGGAGGCGCCAACGGGTCCCAGGCGATAACCCGCTCGCTGCTCGCGCCGGCGGGACCCGTGCCGGTCGACGCGGCGCTCGGCCAGGTGGTGCTCCCCGATACCGTGCATTACTGGCACGGCCGTTGGTCGAACGGTCCGACGGCGGTCGAGGTGCTGGCGCGCGACCTGGGGCGACCGCTGGAGGACTACGCCGTGGGCGGCGCACGCACCGACGGCGGCAACTACTACGCCTGGATCGATCCGCGCATCCGGACCGGCGTGCAGGGGCAACTGGCGCGGTACCGGGCGGCGCTGCACGGCCAGGCGGCCGATGCGCAGGCGCTGTACGTGATCCAGGCCGGCGCCAACGACCTGTTCGCCGCGCTCGACGCACGTATCGCCGACAGCCGCTCGGTGCCCCTGGCGCCTGCCGAGGTGACGGCGCTGGCGGACCAGGCGGCCGCCAACCTCATCGCGGCGGTCCGGACCTTGCACGACATCGGCGCGCGCCAGGTACTGGTCATCGGTCCCCCCGACCTGGCAGCCTTGCCCTGGGCCCGCGGGCGGAACCTGCAGAGCAGCGTGCGCGGGCCGGTGGTCTTCGTCGACGAGTCGCGCCGCTTCGGCGCGGGCGTCGGCCGCCGCCTGGCGGCGCAACTGCCGGCGCTGGGCGCGCAATTGCGGATGCAGCTGGTGGTCTTCGACCTGGCCGCGGCGGCTGCCGCCATCCAGGCGGCGGCGCCGCGTGATGGCCTGCGCAATTTCACCGATCCGTGCCAGCCCGGCGGCGCGGACGGCCGCTTCGCTGCGGCCTGCGCCGAACCGGATGCCTACTGGTTCTGGGACGAATACCACCCCAGCCGACGAGCCGCCGAGCGGGTCGCCGCCGCGCTGGAGCAGGCACTGCAACCCCTGTCCGCATCGAGAGTGCTGCCATGACGCTACCGCTCATAGACCAGAAGTCCTACGTCCTCACCGCCAGCTGCGCCAGCCGCCTGGGCACGGTGGCGGCGGTATCGACCTTCCTGGCCGCGCGCGCCTGCTACATCACCGAGATGCAGCAGTTCGACGACGTCATCACCGAGCGCTTCTTCGTGCGCATCACCTTCTTCACCGATCCGCAGCGCTCGCCCTCGCACGCGGGCCTGCGCGAACAGTTCGAGGAGGTGGCGCAGCGCGAACAGATGGAGTGGGAGATCCACGACAGCGCCGCCCGGATGCGTGTCCTGCTGATGGTCTCGCGCTTCGACCATTGCCTCGACGACCTGCTGTACCGGCGCCGCACGGGCGAGCTGGCGATGGACGTCACGGCCATCGTCTCCAACCATCCCGACCTGCAGCCGATCGCCGTTGCGCACGGCATCGCCTTCCACCACCTGCCGGTGACACCCGCCAACCGCGCGGAGCAGGAGGCACGGCTGATGGCCATCGTCGCCGACACCGGCAGCGAGCTGGTCGTGTTGGCGCGCTACATGCAGATCCTCTCGGACGACCTGTGCCGCCGGCTGCGCGGCCGCGCCATCAACATCCACCACTCGTTCCTGCCCGGATTCAAGGGCGCGCGGCCCTACCACCAGGCCCACGCGCGCGGCGTCAAGCTGATCGGCGCCACCGCCCACTACGTGACGGCCGACCTGGACGAGGGTCCGATCATCGAGCAGGTGGTCGAGCGCGTCGACCATGGCTACACGCCCGAGATGCTCGCGGCCGTCGGCCGCGACTCCGAGCGCGTGGCGCTGGCCCGCGCGGTGCGCTTCCACGTCGAGCACCGCGTCTTCATGAACGACGAAAAAACGACCGTAGTGTTCCGCTGACCCTCACCCCTGCCCTCTCCCGCGCGCGGGAGAGGGAGCTGGTCACCCTCTCCCTCCGGGAGAGGGCCGGGGTGAGGGTAGTCGCAAAGGCGAGGGTAGCGCCTGTCATTCCCCCGCCACCACCGCCGCCTCCTGCAGCGCATGGTAAAGATACGCCGCAAAACTGCGCCGTACCACGAGCGCGAAACGTTGCGGCGCCTCGCGCAGCAGCAGCACGCCGGTCTTGCCGAACACCGATTGCGCGCAGCTGCCGACCGGGAACACCGCCGGATGAAAATCCAGCGGACACCCGCGCGACAGCAAGGCGTCGGCGCGCGGATCGTCCAGCACGATGACGGTATGCGCGTCGGAAACGTCGGTGACCGCGGCGTGGCGGCCGGCCAGCGCCGCGCGCAGCTGCGCGAGCAGCGCGGCGCATTGCTCGGGCGGCGCCTGCACCTGCCATTCGTCCGGACCCAGCCAGTAGATCGTGACCGCGCCGGCGCACGCCACCGTGTTGGGCGCCAGCGGGGGAGCAACGCCCACCGCGGAGCACACGGCGTCGAGAAAGCCGCTGTCGGCGCCCGCGCCGCGCAGGTTGATATGGCCCAGGAAGGCCCGCTCGCCCAGCGCCAGGCGCGCACCGGGCTGGCCGGCGAGCAGGTAGAGCGGGCTATTGCGCGGCATTCTGGCGTGCTCCTTCGGGATCATGGAACATCGGCTTGCAGATCGTCGCCGGCACCGTGCGGCCGTCGGCGAGCGCCGCATGGATGGTCTGCCCCAGGCGTCCGTGGCCGCCCTTGACCACGGCCAGCGCGATCGAGCGCCCCGCGGCCTGGCTGCGGTAACTCGAGGTGACGTGCCCCAGCATGCGCGCCGGTATCGCGATGCGGCTCTCGGCCACGAGCTGGGTGCCTTCCGGCAGCAGCAGCTGCGGGTCCTGGGTGAGCAGCCCGACGAACTGCTTGCGGTCGGACTCGAGGCAGTGTTCGCGCGCCAGCGAGCGCCGGCCGATGAATTCGCCCTTGTTCATGTCGACGATCCAGGCCATGCCCATGTCCTGCGGGGTCATCGAGCCGTCGGTATCCTGGCCGACGATGATGAAGCCCTTGTCGGCGCGCAGCACGTGCATGGCCTCCGTGCCATAGGGCGTGACGTCGAACGGCGCGCCCGCCGCCATGACGGCTTCCCACAGGTCCAGGCCGTGGCTGGCCGGCACCATCACCTCGTAGGACAGCTCGCCGGTGAATGAGACCCGCATCACGCGCGCCGGGATGCCCGCCACCGTGCCTTCGCGACAGGACAGGAACGGAAAGGCCGCGCCGTCCAGGTCGATGTCCCGGGTCAGCTGCGCCAGCAGCCGGCGGCTGGCCGGTCCGGCGATGGCCACCGTCGCGTACTGGTCCGTCACCGTCGTCAGGTACAGCCGCAGTTCGGGCCATTCGGTCTGGTGCCAGCGCTCCAGGTGCGACAGCACGCGCGCCGCCCCGCCGGTGGTCGTGGTCATCAGGTAATGGGTCTCGCCCAGGCGGGTGGTCACGCCGTCGTCGAAGATCATGCCGTCCTCGCCCAGCATCAGGCCGTAGCGGCACCGGCCTATGGCCAGCTTGCCCCAGCTGTTGGTGTAGACGCGGTTGAGGAATTCGGCGGCATCGGGACCCTGGATGTCGATCTTGCCCAGCGTCGAGTAGTCGAGGATGCCGACCCCGGCACGGGTCGCGCGGCACTCGCGCGCCACGGCGGCGTCCAGGTCCTCGCCCGGGCGCGGGTAGTACCAGGCGCGCTTCCACTGGCCCACGTTCTCGAAGAGCGCGCCGTGTTCCACATGCCACTGGTGCATGGGCGTGACGCGCACCGGGTCGAAGAGCTCGCCCTGTTCGCTGCCGGCCAGGGCGCCGAAGGTGGTCGGGGTGTAGGCCGGGCGGAAGGTGGTGGTGCCCGTCTCGGGGATGCTGCGCCCCAGTATGCCGGCCAGGATCGCCATGCCGTTGATGTTGCCGGTCTTGCCCTGGTCGGTGCCAAAGCCCAGCGCCGTGTAGCGCTTCACGTGTTCTATGGACTGGTAGCCCTCGCGCGCGGCCAGGGCGATATCGGCGGCGGTGCTGTCGTTCTGGAAATCGACGAACTTGGCGGCATCGTCGCGTGCCCCGGGTGAGGGCACCAGCCACAGGGGCTGCAGCGGCTCGGTACGGCGCGCCGGGGCTTGCCAGGCCGGCCGGGGTGCGGCGCCATGGCCGCAGTCGGCGGCCGCTGCCGCGCCGGCATCAAATCCCGCCAGCAGGCAGTCCCCCAGGTCGAAGCGGCCCGCTGCCGCGCCCACCGATACGGCAGGCTGGCGCGCGCTGTCGGGCACGAAGCAGGCACCCGCAGCGTCCCAGCGGGCGCTGCCGCCCGACTGCGAATGCAGGTGGATGGCCGGGCTCCAGCCGCCGGACATCGCCACGAGGTCGCAGGCCAGTTCCACGGCGCTGCCGCCGGCCAGCGTTCCGTCCTTTACCGGCATCACGGTGACGCCGGCCACACGCTTGCGGCCGCGCGTTGCGGTGACGACGCTGCCGGCCAGTATCTTGATGCCGGCGGCGGCCGCGGCCCTGGGCAGCTCACCCGCGGGCGCGCTGCGCACGTCGACGATGGCGGCCACGGCCACGCCGGCGCCCTGCAGGTCGAGCGCCGCCTCGTACGCGCTGTCGTTGTTGGTGAACACCACGGCGCGGCTGCCGGGCGCCACCGCATAGCGCTTCACATAGGCCGATACGGCCGAGGCCAGCAGGATGCCCGGGCGGTCGTTGTCCTTGAAGACCAGGGGCCGCTCCAGCGCGCCGGTGGCCAGCACCACGCGCCGGGTGCGCACGCGCCACAGGCACTGGCGCGCGCCCCGCGTGCTGCCCGGCGGCAGGTGATCGGTGCGGCGCTCGAGGATGCCCACGAAGTTGTGGTCGTAGTAGCCGAAGGCGGTGGCGCGCGTGAGAACGGTGGCCTGGGGCAGGGCGCGCAGCTCGGCCTGGCTCGCC
>Ga0181519_10005103_pt1 | contig 10549 bp, 9 predicted proteins | sample PEATcosm2014_Bin_26_FD_121102 | JGI IMG/M metagenome (GOLD analysis project Ga0181519, IMG submission 121102) | Peatland microbial communities from MTU Mesocosm Facility, Houghton, MI, USA - PEATcosm2014_Bin02_10_metaG | ecosystem: Environmental > Terrestrial > Soil > Wetlands > Peat | place... | reverse complement strand
GTGTCGTAGTCGGCGAAGTGCGGCGACTCGAGCAGGTCCCAGCTCTGGGTGGGCACCCCGATCAGGTTGGTCACCCGCTCGGCCTCGATCAGCCCGAGCGCCACCTCGGGGTCCCAGCGGCGCATCATGACCAGTTTGAGCCCGACGGCCACCGACGACAGCATGACCGGGATGGCCCCGGTGACGTGGAACAACGGCACGATCAGGATGAACACCGGCCGCCGGCCGCTGCGCCCGGTGCGCCCCCGGCGGGCCCCTTCGACGGCCGCCCCGCAGCCGAAGGCGGTGAGGGCCTGGGTGACCGCCCGATGGGTCGACACCGCCCCCTTGGGCCGGCCGGTGGTGCCCGAGGTGTACAGGATCGTGGCGTCGTCGTCCGGGCCCAGCTCGACGTCGGGCCGGGGGCGGTCCCGCTCCAGCACCGCCCCGTAGCGGTCGGCGCCCTCGGGGACGGCACCGTCGCCCGCCCGGGCCACGATCAGTGAGCCACCGAGCCGGCGCACCGCGCCGGCGGTGCGGGCCGCCCGCTCGGGGTCGGCCACCACGACCCGGGGCGTCGAGTCGTTGAGCGCGTAGTCCAGCTCCTCCTCGGTCCACCAGGCGTTGAGCGACACCACCACGGCCCCGACCGACAGGGCCGCCCCGTAGGCGACGATCCACTCGGGCAGGTTGCGCATGGCGATGGCCACCCGGTCCCCCTTGGCCACCCCGTACCGGTGGACCAGGGCGGCGGCCAGGGCGTCCACGTCGGCCATGACCGCCTGGAAGGACCAGCGCTCCCCCTCGTAGACGAGGAAGGTCCGGTCCCCGAAGGCCCGGGCCCCGTCGAACACGTCGCGCACGGTGGCCGGGGCGTTGGTGAAGGCCCGGTAGGCCACCCCCTGGACCTCGAGGTCGGAGATCTCGAACAGCTGGCCCGGGGCGGTGACCGCAGCCACCGCCTCCTCGTACGTACGGGTCACCGGACCTGGGCGTCGGTGGTCATCTCGGCGGCGGTACTCGGGGCATCGGGACTCCTCGGGGCATCGGGACGGGCGTCCGGTCGCCCCGGCGCCGGATCCTACCCACCGGGACCGCCGGCCCCCCGGGCTGGGACGCCGGGGGCCTCCCCGTGCCGGCGCCGTCCGGGCTTGGTAGGAATGGGCCATGCCCATAAACGTCACCCCGGTGGCCACCCTGGACGACCGGATCAACGACATCCGCCTGCGCACCGCCCGGATCGTCAACGAGGAGATCCTGCCCCACGAGGACGAGCTGTTCGTGTCCCGGCGGGTGGCCGATCCCGACGAGGCGGACCGGGCCCGGGCCCGGGAGCGTCGCCAGCAGGTGAAGGAGGCGGTCAAAGCCGAGGGCCTGTGGGCCCCCCACCTGCCCCGGGAGTACGGGGGGATGGGACTGGACTTCCTGGCCCACGCCTACATGAACGAGATCCTGGCCTACGCCGTCGGCGCGGCCTCCCTGTTCGGGGTGGTCGCCCCGAACTCGGGCAACCAGACCATCCTGGTCAAGTACGGGACCGAGGAGCAGAAGCGCAAGTGGCTGCTGCCCCTGATCGACGGGACCATGGAGTCGGGCTTCTCGATGACCGAGCCGGCCAATCCCGGCTCCGATCCCCGCTCCATCACCACCACGGCCGTGCGCCAGGGCGACGAGTGGGTCATCAACGGCCACAAGTGGTTCACCTCCAACGGCAAGGCGGCCGACTTCTTCATCGTCATGTGCCGGGCCGAGGACGCCTCGGGGGACCTGGGCCGCTCGGGCCAGATGGTCCAGATCATCGTGCCCACCGACACCCCGGGGGTGGACATCGTCCGGGGCATCGGCATCTGGGGCCGGCCCACGTCGGACCACTGCGAGGTCATCTACGACAACGTCCGCGTGCCGCTGGACAACGCCCTCGGGCGGGTCGGGGACGGCCACCGGGCGGCCCAGGACCGGCTGGGGGCGGGCCGGATCTTCCACTGCATGAACGCCATCGGCCAGATGTGGCGGGCCTTCGACCTGATGGTCGAGCGCACGCTGACCCGGCAGGTCCACGGAGGCCTGCTGAAGGACAAGCAGCTCATCCAGGGCTTCATCGCCGACAGCTACCTCGACATCACCTCGGCCCGGCTGATGACCATCGCCGCCGCCGAGAAGGTCGACCGGGGTGACCGGCAAGCCCGCACCGACATCTCGGCCATCAAGATCTTCGTGCCCGCCGCCTACTCCCGGGTGGCCGATCGGGCCATCCAGGTCTGGGGAGCGGCCGGGGTGTCCAACGACCTGCCGCTGGCCAACATGTACCTCGGGGCCCGCACCCTGCGCCTGGCCGACGGGCCCGACGAGGTGCACAAGGTGCTCATCGCCCGCAACGTGCTGCGCCAGTACGAATCCGGGTCGAGCTGGGACTTCGCCGGCTGACCGGGCGGTGCGCCTCGACATCCGGGTCCACCCGGGCGCCGGCCGGACCGCCGTGGGCGGGTGCCACGACGGCGCCCTGATCATCCGGGTGGCCCAGCCGGCGATCGACGGCCGGGCCACCGAGGCGGCGCTCTCGGCCCTGGCCCGGGCGTTGGGCCGGCGCCGGGCCGACGTCCGGCTGGTCGCCGGGGCGACCTCCCGGCGCAAGGTCGTCGAGGTGACCGGCGACGACGCGGCCCTGGCCGAGGCGGTGGCCGCCCTGCGGCGGCCCCGACCGCGGCCGGCCGGGAGCCGCCGGCCGCTCGCACTGGGCCAGACTGGTCCGATGGCCGGCAACCCCGCTGCCCCCCGGGTCGCCGTGGCCACCTGCGCCGCCCTGCCCGACCTCGACGCCGACGGCCCGGCCCTCCTCGAGGCCCTGGGGCGGGCCGGGGTGGACGCCCGGCCGGCGGTGTGGGACGACCGGGGCGAGCAGTGGGACCGCTACGACCTGGTGGTCGTGCGCAGCACGTGGGACTACGCCGAGCGCCGGGACGAGTTCTTGGCCTGGGCGGCGGCCGTGCCCCGGCTGGCCAACCCGGCTGAGGTCCTCTCGTGGAACACCGACAAGCGCTACCTCGAGGACCTGGCCGGCGCCGGCGTGCCCATCGTGCCCACGACCTGGATCGGCCCCCACGACCCGGTGGTGCTGCCCACCGGGACCCCGTTCGTGGTCAAGCCGTCGATCGGCGCCGGGGCCCGGGGCGCCGGTCGGCACGACCCCACCACCCTCGAGGCGGCCCGGACCCACGTGGCCGAGGTCCAGGCCTCGGGCCGGTGGGTCCTGGTCCAGCCCTACCTGGCCACGGTGGAGGAGGCCGGGGAGACCGGCCTGATCTACATCGAGGGGCGCTTCAGCCACGCCATCCGCAAGGGCCCGGTCCTGGGCGACCCCGGGGCCCGAGCCCGTGATCCGGCCACCGTGACCATCACGCCCACGGTGGCCGGGCCCGACGAGCGGGCCCTGGCCGAGCAGGTGCTGGCCGCTGTCCCCGGGCCGGCACCCCTGCTCTACGCCCGGGTCGACCTCCTGCGGCGATCGGACGGCCGGCCGGTCCTCTCCGAGGTCGAGGTCACCGAACCGCGCCTCTTCCTCGGGCCGGCCCCCGGCGCCACGGGGCGTCTGGCCCGGGCCATCGTCCGCCGGGTCACCGCCTCCTGAGCGACCCGCCCGGCGTTCCCGCCCGGCGCCCCCGAGGGCGCCGGGCGGGTCGGCGCTAGGACGCCAGGATCTTGGCCTTGGCCTGGTCGAACTCGGCGTCGGAGATGTGGCCCTGGGCTTTGAGGTCGGCCAGCTTGGCCAGCTGGTCGGCCGTCGACTCGGGGGTGGCGGCGGTCTCCTTCACGTACTGGTCGAACGCCTGCTGCTGGGCCTGCAGCTGGGCCACCTGGCGCTCGTGCATGCTGCCGCCCCGGGCGATCAGGTAGATCAGGATGCCCAGGAGGGGCAGGATGATGATGAAGATCACCCACAGGGCCTTGGCCAACCCGCCCATGTCGTGGCTGCGGAAGATGTCGATGAAGACGATGAACAGCAGGTAGATCCAGATGAAGAAGATGAAGATCTCCAGCATCGTCCAGAAGACGTCCAAGAGCGGGTAGCTCGAGCCCAGCACGGTGTTCCTCCCCATTCGCCCTGTCGGGCCGATCGCTTCCAACCCGGTTCCCCGGGAATTGCGGTCACAGTCAACCACGCCGGGGGGTGTCAACGCGTGATCCGGTCCCGGCCGGGGCTTCGGGCGCCGAACGGCGGTCGCCGCCGACCCCGGCTCGGGGACCCGGTCCGGTGATCAGAAGGCGGTGGCGTTCACCCGTTCGAAGAACTGTTCGAAGTTCGAGAGCGTCGTCTCGGAGAGGGCCCCGGCGATCTGGTCCTTGTGCCGGGCCAGGATGACCGCCGGGAGGCTGCGGTCGTACTCGCCCCGCACCAGCTCGATCCGGGCCACCACCCGTTCGGCGGGGGGCAGCTCGGTCGAGCTCAACAGCGGGTGCCCGTCGTCGCGGAAGGCCAGGTTGAAGATGGCCACGTAGTCGCCCACGTCGAAGAGGTCCTCGATGTCGGACTCGGCCACCCGGGTGACCTGCCCGGGCAGCACCACCTTCTTGGGCGGCAGGGCGCCCCGGCGGACCAGGTCGGCCAGCAGCTGGTGCTCGGTGCCCGGGGAGGCGACCACCGTCGGCGGGCGTTCCAGGCCGAAGAGGGCCAGGGCGGTGTGCAGGCGGGCCAGGCCCGGCAGGGACAGGACCGTCCACTCCTCGGCCAGGTGGCCCCGGCCCAGCGACTTGAGGTGCTCGCTCAGGACCTGCATGTGAGTCAGGTCGGAGGCCGACTCGACCAGGATGGTGGGCGACCCGCCGAACAGCCGCCCGGCCATCTCGCTGGCCAGGGCGGTCTGGAGCGGGTAGACGGTGTCCGGGGCGGCGTCGGTCAGGTCGGCCGAGACCTTCGTCCCCAGCTCGACCCCCTTGTCCTCGACCACCCGGACCCGGTCCATGCGGGTGGGCTCGATCATGAACGGCGAGTGGGTGGTGTAGACGACCTGGTGCTCCACGCCCAACCGGTCCTCGATGAAGCGCACCAGGTCCTGTTGGGCCTTGGCGTGGAGCTCGAGACCGGGCTCGTCCAAGAGGATGACGATGCGCTCGAGCATGCCCTCATAGCGGCTGAAGGCGGCCAGGAAGGAGAAGAACCAGCGGAAGCCGCTGGACCGCTCGTTGAAGTTCGTGGTGTGGCCGTGCCGGCGGTCCTGGACCCGCACCTCGAGCCAGTGGGTGACCTGGGTCCGGCCGTCAGCTGCGTCCTCGCTGGTGCGGTCCATGTCGATGGTGACCGCCAGATCGTGGCTCTGGTGCCAGTACTCGGCCATCTGGGAGGTCAGCATGTCGCTCACCGCCTCGAGCTCGACCTTGCGCTCTTCGTAGTCCTCGTTGAGGAGGACCCCGTCGCCGTTGCCCACCAGTTGCAGGAGGGCCTTGGCCGTGCGCTCGCCCCCGGTCAGCTCGCCGTCGGGCACATCGAGCAGTCGGCCCAGGTCGACCCGGCCTTCGAGCAGCTCGTACTCGCCGAAGTAGAAGATGGTGGGCAGCAGCTCGACCAGGGCCCCGGCCACCGCGTCGGCCAGGAAGGCGGACTCGCTGCCCAGCATGCGGACCAGGCCCAGCTTGATGGCGGCGATGTCGTTGGCCGTCTCGGTCGACCCGCCGGCCGGGTTGTCGGTCCGCTGCAGCTCGGACAGCACCGCCCGCAGGGCGTCGAAGCTCTGCACGCCGCTCATCAGGGGCTCGGTTCCCGGACCCAGTGCCGCCCGCTCGACCAAGAAGCGCACGGCGTTGGCCTCGTCGGGCACCACGTCCACCAGATCGACGAACAGCTGGTTGTCGTAGAAGCGGCGGGCCACCACCCGGGTGGCCGGCACGGTGCCCGGACCGAACCGCTCGTCCAGGGCCTTGCGGTCCTCGGGCTCCAGCTCGAAGGTGGCGGTGATCGGGGCCACGTCGTCGATCACGCCGTCCCGCCGGTCCTTGAAGAAGAGCCGGCGGGGGTAGTGGCTGAGGGCCACGAACCGGTCCCCGGCGTGCACCGGGTTGAGGCGGTAGAGGGCCTGGAGGACGGCCGTCTTGCCCGACTCGTTCTTGCCGACCAGACAGGTGACGTCGCTGGTCAGCGTGAATTCGCCAGAGTCGATGATGTTGCGGAACTTCTCGACTTGGGCGTTGACCAGCTTCACCGGGCCCCTCGGATTCTCCCGCCGCCCCTGCTCATCCGACCGCCCACCGACGTCGCATCCCTCCCGGGGGACGGGCGGAGTCGAAGGGGCCAGCGGGGAGCACCCGCCGGAGCGGGCACCGTGCCGAGGCCGCGGCGACCCAGAGTGCCCGATACCGCCCCTCTAGACGATCTCGAACCAAGGGTTTCGGGGCCCATCCTAGAACAGGCCATGCCGGCAATGACCAGTTCTCGCACCGCAGGCACCACTTTCGGGCTCCGGCTCACCGGGCCCCGACCTTGGCCAGGGGCACGGCGTCGGTCGGGGCGACGAGCACGACGTTCTCCCCCCAGAGGCTGTAGACGTAGGTGGCCACCCCGCTGACCGTGCTGCTCGACGTGGTCCGGGTCGGGAGAAACGGCGGGGTCGAGGCGACGGTCATGGTGGCCGGGTCGCCAGCCCCGTTGCCGGCGGTCAGCGACGTGGTGGCCAGGGCGCCGTGCACCAGCGTCACCGAAGAGGCGGCGCCGGTCGGAGAGGAGAGCGAGCGGGGCGGGGCCAGGTCGATCAGGCTGTCGACCAGGTTGGGAAAGTTGAAGGCCCCGAGCGGGGCCAGTCCCTTGGTCGTCGTCGGGATGGCCAGCCACACGCCGTCGTAGCGGGTGGCCTCGGCCGCGGTCAGGCCGATCCCGAGGAGGAACTCGGCCGGCCCCTGGACGTAGATCGTCCCACCGATCACCGTCACCTTCACGGCCAGGCCGTTCTCGACCACCGTGCCGTCGGCACCGATGCGCCCGACGTCCAGGTCCAACTGCGTCGCTTGCCCGTTGACGGTGAGTCGGGCGTTGAGGTGGACCGAGCCCTGGCTGTCGGCGGCCTGGACGACCGTGTCCACCACCTGGTCGGGGTTGCTGGGCAGCCTCGAGGCGACGGTCGGCGGTGGCACCGTGGTCGTGTGGGGGGCGGTGGTCGCCGTGGTGGTCGACGTGGGGGGCGAGTTGTTGACCACCAGGACGATCAGGGCGGCCACCACGGCCACCGCCAGGAGGACCAGCAAGCCCCGGATGGCCGCCTCGGTCGCCTCGTCCCCCTCCGCCGCCCGCTCGGGACCAGTGCCCCGGCCCCGGCCCCGGGCCGGCGCCGGCCCCTGACCGACGCCCGGCACCTCGACGGTGACCCAGTGGCCGCCGTCCAGGCCGGTGGCATCTCCCGGATCACCGGCTGGGATCTCGTCCGCTAGGACCCCGCCGGTCGCGGCCTGGCCCGCCGCGACCTGGCCGCTCGGGATCCCGTCGGCCGCCACCTCGCCGGTCGGGATCTCGCCGGCCGAGCCACGGTCGGGCGGGCCGGAGTCGGGCGCCCCATCGGTCCCCCGACCGGAGCCGGGAGGGACCTCTGAAGGCGTGCTCGGGTCGGGACCGGTCCGGGCCGCCTCGAGCGGATCCTGCTCTGGACGGGGGACGACGGTCGGTGCCGCCCCGGCCGGGCGGGCGGCGGCGCCCGGGTGCAGCGTGGGCGGGTACCACCTCCCGTCAGAGGCGATCCACCACCCGGGGCCTCGGGAGACGTCACTCATGGGCCACCGCGTCCGCCCGCCTCGTCCTCCATCGCACCGTCGCCCTCCTGGCCGGTCCGGCCGATCGTACCGGGCACCGTCCCGAGAACCGGTGACCGGCCGACGGCCGGGCCGACCGCCCCGGGCTCAGGGCGCGGCGGTCAGGCGCTCGGCCAGATAGGCCAGGGCCAGCGGGTACCGCCAGTCGATCCCACCATGGCCGGCGTCGAACAGCTCGAAGGCCACGTCGGTGACCCCGATGCCGGCCAGGGCGTCGCGGAAGGCCACGGCCCCGAGGTCGAGGTACCACTCGTCCCGGGTCCCGGCGTCGATCCACACCGCCCGGAGCCCCCGCAGGGTGTCGACGTGGTCGGGCACCATGCGCACCGGGTCCCAGGCCAGCCAGCGGGCCCACACGTCCTCGCGCAGCGCGCCGGTGGCCGGGTCGAAGGGCAGCCGGGGGGTGCCGTCGGGATCGGCTGAGAAGCAGGCGGCCACGCCCAGCAGGATGACCAGGAGCTGGTCGTCGGGCCGGGTGAAGGCCTCCCGGCCCGAGAAGTCCTCCCACCACCGCTCGATCGAGCCGTCCCAGGCCCGCAGGGCCCGGGCGGCCTTGGGGAACTCGGGGATGTACGAGCACTCGTACAACGAGTCACCGGCGTGGGTGGCCAGGCCACCGAAGAGGTCGGGTCGCAGCATGGGCGTGATCATCGCCCCGAACCCGCCCGAGGACTTTCCCTGGATACCCCGGTGCTCGGGGGCGGCCAGGGTCCGGTAGCGGGCGTCGACGAAGGGCACCACCTCGTCGCACAGGTAGGTGTGGTAGCGGCCGGTGCCCGGCGAGTCGACGAACTGCGAACCCCCGTAGGCCGTCCAGGCGTCGACGTAGACGACGATGCACGGCGGGGCGGCACCCGACGCGAAGAGGGCGTCGGCCCGCTCGGGGAAGGTCTGCTTGAAGGCCGAGCGGTTGTGCCACATCGTGAGGTGACCGGTGTAGCCCTGGATCACGTACACCGACGGGTAGCGCCGCCGTGGGTCGTCGTCATACTCCGGCGGCACGTAGACCCACAGCGGCCGGTCGGCCGGATCGCCCAGCCGGTTCCCGGCCAGAGCGGCCGACTCGATCACCAGCTCGTCGAGGCGCCCGGCGAGCACTCCGGTCCACGGCAGTCCCATCATCCTCCGATCGATCCGGCCGGTCGTCTCCCCGGGCGGTCGTCTCTCCGGCCGGCCGACTGGCCGACCGGCCCTCTCCAGCCCGACCGGAGGGCGGGAGCGCGACCCGCGCCGGCCGGCCCAGTGTGGCACGGGACACCCGCTCGGCTTCGGGCCGCCACCTGGTATGCCGGAGCTGTCCGAAGAGGAGCCATCATGCCGTCGATCCCCGAGTCCCACCGAGACCTGCTCGACGCCGAGGTGGCCATGCTGGCCACCCTCGGGCCCGACGGCCACCCCCAGGTGTCCGCAGTCTGGATCCTGGCCGAGGGGGACACGATACGGATCTCCCTCAACACGTCCCGGCAGAAGACCCGGAACCTGCTGGCCCACCCGGCCTGCACCCTCTTCATCCTCGACCTGGCCCAGCCCTACCGCTACCTCGAGATCCGGGGCGACGCCCTGATCGCTGACGACAGCGACTACGCCTTCGCCGACAAGGTGGGGGCCAAGTACCACAGCGATCTGCGTCAGCACGACCAACCCGGCCAGTCCCGGGTGGTGGTGACCATCCAGCCCTCCCGCATCAACGCCGTGAACATGCGGGGGTGACCGGCCGGCCCCCGGGAATTCCATACCCTCCCGCAGCGACCGGTGGGTGCCACACGGTGCCGCACCGGGCCGTCGCCGGCCGTGGGGGCGCCCAACCGGAGGGCGTCCGATGAGACCAGATCTGGTACCATATTCCGTGTGGACGCCGCGCTCCTCCTCGCCGAGACCAGACGACGGAGCGGCCTGTCGCGCCGGGAGCTGGCCCGCCGGGGCGGCACCTCGGCGTCGACCTGGGCCGCCTACGAGTCCGGCGTGTCGGTCCCTTCGGTGGCCACCCTGACCCGCCTGCTCCGGGCGGCCGGGTTCGATGCCGAGGTCGCCCTCCGGCCCGCCCCGCCCGAAGCCGACCGGGAGCGGGCGGCCAAGATCGAGGCCCTGCTGGCCTTCACCGACGAGCTCCCCCGCGCCACCCGAGGCGCCCTCGACGGCCCCGTGTTCGGCCACCGGCACGCTCCGGCGCACCGGTGAAGCCCATCTTGGAGGCCGTGGTCGAGCTGCACGACGGGCTCGAGGCGGCGGGGATCGCCCATGCCTTCGGCGGGGCCTTCGCCCTCTTGTGGTGCACCGGCGAGCCGCGGACCACGGTCGACATCGACCTCAACGTCTTCGTGCCGCCGAGCCAGGTCGACCGGGTGCTGGCCGGTCTGCCGGCGGCCATCGAGGTGACCGAGGCCGACGTGGCGGCGCTGGCCGACGTGGGCCAACGCCGGCTGTTCTTCGAGGGGATCCCGGTCGACCTCTTCTTGGACACGACCGGCTTCCACGCCGACCTCCACGTCCACGTGGTCCGCCACGTCCTGGCCGATCGACAGCTCCCGTTCCTGGGCTGCAACGACCTCGCCGTGTTCAAGGCATTCTTCAACCGGCGCAAGGACTGGGCGGACATCGAAGAGATGCTGCGGGCCGGCCAGGTCGACGTGGCCTACGTGACCGGGGTGCTGGCCGAGTACCTGGGACCCGACGACGAGCGCCTCGGCGAGCTCCACTCCATGCGAGACGAGATCACCGGTCCCCGGCCCTCCTGAGCGTCCCGGTCCAGCCGGTCGCCGATGGTCGGCTGGGGCCGACGGTGCGC
>Ga0181519_10005101_pt1 | contig 10550 bp, 5 predicted proteins | sample PEATcosm2014_Bin_26_FD_121102 | JGI IMG/M metagenome (GOLD analysis project Ga0181519, IMG submission 121102) | Peatland microbial communities from MTU Mesocosm Facility, Houghton, MI, USA - PEATcosm2014_Bin02_10_metaG | ecosystem: Environmental > Terrestrial > Soil > Wetlands > Peat | place... | reverse complement strand
GCCCGCAATCACGCGTACCTGATCTGGGACACCCTCTACGGCGAGACTTCCAAGGGCCTCCCCACCCCGCAGATGGCCGCCGGCCACGAGCTTTCCGAGGACCGCCTGACCTGGCGCTTCACCTTGCGCGAGGGCCTGCTGTTCCACGACAACGAACCGGTGCGGGCGCAGGATTGCGTGCCCTCGATCCTGCGCTGGGCCAAGCGGCGGGGTCTCGGCCAGGCCATGCTGGCGCGGCTCGACGACATCCGTGTCCTCGACGACCGCCGCTTCGAGATCCGGCTGAAGCGGCCCTATGCCCTCATGCTGGAGGCGCTCGGCACCGACTCCTGCTTCATCATGCCGGAGCGCATCAGCCGCACCGACGCGTTCACCCAGATCAGCGAGTATGTCGGCAGCGGGCCATACCGCTTCCTGCGCGACGAATGGATCTCCGGCGCCAAGGCGGTCTATGCGCGCTGGGACAAGTACCTGCCGGTCGCCGGGCCGCCCGACTTCACCAGCGGCGGCAAGGTGGCGAACTTCGACCGCGTCGAGTGGATCATCATGCCCGACTCCGCCACCCAGGCCGCGGCGTTGCAGCAGGGCGAGGTGGACTGGGTGCAGCAGCCCCTGGTCGATCTGCTGGCGTCGTTGCGCGCCGCCCCGGGGGTGAAGGTGCTGGTGAACGACGCGGTCGGCGTCATGCCGATGATCGCGCTGAACCACATCCAGCCGCCGTTCGACAATGCCAAACTGCGCCGCGCGCTGTTGCCGGCGGTCGATCAGCAGCAGTTCCTCGAGGCGGCGATGGGCAGCGAGCCCGAACTGTATCATCTGCCGGCCGGCGTGTTCACGCCCGGCCTGCCGATGGCCAACGACGCCGGGATGGCGGCGCTCACCGCCCCGCGCGACCTGGCGCTGGCGAAACGGCTGGTCGCCGACAGCGGCTACAAGGGCGAGAAAGTGCTGCTGATGTCGCCGTCGGACTACCCGGCGCTGCAGGCGATCTGCCAGGTGGCCCGCGACCTCTTCCAGCGGGTCGGGCTGAACGTCGAGTATGCCAGCATGGACTGGGGCACGCTGGTGCAGCGCCGGACCAGCCGCGAGCCGGTGGAGAAGGGCGGCTGGAGTTCCTTCTGCACCACCTACGAGGGCCTGTCGGTGGCCACCCCGGCCAGCCATTTCCCGCTGCGCGGCAACGGCTTCGACGGCTGGTTCGGCTGGCCCACCAGCCCGCGCCTGGAGGCCTTGCGCGATGCCTGGTTCGAGGCGCCCGACCTCGCCGCGCAGCGGGCGCTCTGCGAGCAGATGCAGGTACTGGCCTGGGAGGAGGTGCCGTTCATTCCGGTCGGCCAGTGGTTCTATCCGACCGCCATGCGCACCAATCTGGTCGATGTGGTGAAGGCGCCGTACCCGATCTTCTGGGGCGCGCGAAAGGCATGACGCCTGGCTCACCACCCGGCGCGGCCGGGCTGCCCGCGTTGACCCGCGGCGTGGGGCGGCTACGTTGACGGCGCCACGTTTCGCAACGGCGCGACGCGAGGGGAGTTTTCCGACGGTGCCAAAGCCTGCCTCCGCCGCCCTGACCCTGCTGGTCCTGCTGTCGGCCTGCACGGTCGGGCCCGATTTCGCCCGCCCAGAGCCGTGGTGGAACCCCACCTCCTGGACCGGCGCCGCTCCCCAGGTGGCGGTGCCCAGCCAGCCCGTCGCCGAGCCGGTCGATGCACAATGGTGGCAGCTGTTCGGCGACCCGGTGCTGACCGACATGGAACAGCGTCTGGCGCTGGCCAATCTCGATGTGCGGGTGGCCGGCTTCCGTCTGGCGGCGGCGCGCGAGACGGTCGGCGTGGTCGAGGCGGCCGCCCTGCCGTCGCTGAACGGCAACGCCAGCTACACCCGCCAGCAGGCCAGCAACCGGGGCACCCTGTGGCTGAACCCGCCGAGCAGCGCGGCCAGCCAGGCCAACGGCCTGGCCAATCCCCAGAGCGGCGCCCAGGGAAAGAACCCCAACCTGTTCGCGCCCTACGACCTGTTCCAGTACGGCTTCGACGCCTCCTGGGAGCTCGATCTGTGGGGTCGCGTTCGCCGCGGCGTCGAATCCGCCTCCGCCGGCGTGAACGTCAGCGAGGAGGCCCGCCGCGACACGCTGCTGACCGCCATGGCCGAGTTGGCGCGCGACTACGTCCAGTTGCGCGGCGTGCAACGCAACATCGACATCACCCGCCAGAACCTCGACAGCTCCCGCCAGAGCCTGGAGCTGACGCGCCAGCGTGCGGAGGGCGGGGTCACCACCGATCTCGACGTCGCCACCGCCGCCGCCCAGGTGGCCAGCATCGACGCCGAATTGCCGGCGCTGGAGACGCGGGAGGCGGTGCTCATCAACGCCATCGGCCAGTTGCTCGGCGAGGGGCCGTCGGCGATGACCACCCAGCTCGCCCCGCCGCAGGCGATTCCGCCGGTGCCGCCGCGCGTGCCGGTCGGCCTGCCCTCGGAACTGGCGCGCCGCCGCCCCGACATCCGCGAGGCGGAGGCGCAGTTGCATGCCGCCACCGCCAACGTCGGCGTGGCGGTGGGCGATTTCTACCCGAGCTTCATGCTGTCCGGCAGCGTCGCCATCCAGGGCCTGCAGTTCGCCAACCTGACGGACTGGGGGCACGCGAACACCTATGCCTTCGGCCCCTCGCTCACCCTGCCGATTTTCGCGGGCGGCCGGCTGACCCACACGCTGGAACTGCGCGAGGCGCAGCAGCAGGAAGCCGCCGTGACCTATCAGCGCACCGTGCTCAACGCCCTGCACGAGGTGGACAACGCGCTGACCGCCTATCAGAACGAACAGCGCCGGAGCGACCGGTTGCAGCAGGCCGTCGAGCAGAATCGCCGGGCACTGGGGCTGGCGCGCGACCGCTACGCCGATGGCCTCGTCGATTTCCTGCAGGTGCTGGACGCCCAGCGCAATCTGCTGGCGGCCCAGCAGCAGCTCACCGACAGCACCACCCTGGTCTCGACCGACATGGTGCAGATCTACAAGGCGCTCGGCGGCGGCTGGCAGACCGATTTGCCGGATGCCCCGCCTGACGCCACGAAGTCAACCGCGCGGTAGGACGACATTTCCGCTGGCAGATGCAGCGGGAAAGGTCTGTGGTATTATATTACCACAGACAAAACCGCTTGACCGCGACCGCCCCGGCCGGCATAAGCCGCCCCCTGATCTCTCCTGAGGATGCGACCCATGAAGACCACCCTCTCGCTGAAGCCCGCGGAGGTGAAGAAGGGCTGGGTGCTGATCGATGCCGAAGGCCTGGTTCTGGGCCGCCTCGCCGTCATCATCGCCACCCACCTGCGCGGCAAGAACAAGCCGCAGTTCACCCCGCACGTCGACTGCGGCGACAATGTCGTCGTCATCAACGCCGCCAAGGTCAAGCTGACCGGCAACAAGCTCGACCAGACCATGTTCTACTGGCACACCGGCTACGCCGGCGGCATCAAGAGCCGCAGCATCCGCGCGCGCCTCGACAGCGGCCACCCCGAGCGCGTGCTGGAGAAGGCGGTCGAGCGCATGATCACCCGCGGCCCGTTGCAGCGGATGCAAATGAAGCACCTGCACGTCTATGGCGGCGCCGAACATCCGCACGACGGCCAGGCGCCGATTGCGCTGGACGTTGGCGCGCTCAACCGCAAGAACAGGAGGGTCTGAGACGATGTCCGACACCCCGCAGACCCGCGTTTTTTCCGACCTCAAGGACATCGCCGTCGCCGCCGCGGTGCCGACCGATCAGCCCAAGCGCGAACCCAAGCGCGACGCGCTCGGCCGTTCCTATGCCACCGGCCGGCGCAAGAACGCGGTGGCGCGCGTCTGGCTGAAGCCGGGCAAGGGCGAGATCCAGGTGAACGGCAAGCGGGTGGGCCAGTATTTCGCCCGGCCCGTGCTGCGCATGCTGATCACCCAGCCCTTCCTGGTGGCCGACCGTTACAATCAGTTCGACGTCTATTGCACCGTGGTCGGCGGCGGCCTGTCCGGCCAGGCCGGCGCGCTGCGCCACGGCATCTCGCGCGCGCTCACCAACTACGAGCCGGAATTGCGGCCGATCCTGAAGCTGGCCGGCTTCCTCACCCGCGACAGCCGCGTCGTCGAGCGCAAGAAATACGGCCGCGCCAAGGCCCGCCGGAGCTTCCAGTTCAGCAAGCGCTGAGCCGGTTTTCCTTATCTGCACGGCAGGGGGGCGGGCCCGGTGGGTCCGCCCCTCTTGCTTTTTCGCCCCGCCCTGTACGACGATGCGCCGGCAAGGAGACCGCACATGGCGAGCGCGACAGTGTTCATCGACGGCGAGGCCGGCACCACGGGGCTCGGCATCCGCGAGCGCCTGCTCGCGCTGCCGCAGGTGGCCCTGCGAAGCCTGTCCGCCGATGCCCGCAAGGACCCCGACGCCCGCCGCGCCCTGATGCGCGACGTCGACCTGGTGGTGCTCTGCCTGCCCGATGCCGCCGCGCGCGAGTCCGTCGCGCTCGCCGACAGCCTCGGCGCCGCCGCCCCGAAACTCCTCGACGCCAGCACCGCCCACCGGGTCGCGCCTGACTGGGTCTACGGCTTTCCCGAATTGCAGCCGGGCCAGGAAACCCGCATCGCCACCGCCGCCCGGGTCGCCAACCCGGGCTGCTACCCCACCGGCGCCATCGCGCTGCTTCGCCCACTGGTCGATGCGGGCGTGCTGCCGGCCGATTATCCGGTCACCATCAACGCCGTCTCCGGCTATTCCGGCGGCGGCAAGTCGATGATCGCCGCGCACGAGACCACCGGAGGCCCGGCCTTCGAAATCTACGGCCTCGCGCTCGAGCACAAGCATGTCCCGGAGACCCAGCTTTACGCCGGGCTCACCCGCCGGCCGATCTTCTCCCCGGCCGTCGGCCACTATCGCCAGGGCATGCTGGTCGCGGTGCCGCTGCACCTGGACACCCTGCCGGGCAGCCCCACCGGCGCCGACCTGCACGACGTGCTTGCCCGCCGCTACGCCGGCGCGCCCCTGGTGCGGGTGCTGCCGCCCAGCTCTGACGGCAAACTGGAACCGGAGGCGCTGAACGACACCGATGTGCTGGAATTGCGCGTGTTTGCCAACGCCGCCCATGGCCAGGCCGTGCTGGTGGCGCGGCTGGACAACCTGGGCAAGGGCGCGTCCGGCGCCGCGGTGCAGAACATCGGCCTGATGCTCGGCCTCACCGGCACCATCGTGCGCACCGGCGCCGCCGCGGAACCCGTCTGTGCCTGACCCCATCTACACGCTCGACGGGGTGGCGCCGCTGATCGCCCCGGACGCCTTCATCGCCCCCACCGCCGTGGTGATCGGCGACGTCCACGTCGGCGCGCTATCCGGCGTCTGGTTTCACTGCGTGCTGCGCGGCGACACCAACATCATCCGCATCGGCGCCCGCACGAACATCCAGGACGGCACCATCGTGCACGTCAACCGGGGCAATTTCCCCGCCCTCATCGGCGACGACGTGACGGTGGGCCATGCCTGCATCATCCACGCCTGCACCCTGCACAACCGCGCCTTCGTCGGCATGGGCGCGACCGTGCTGGACGGCGCGGTGATCGAGGAGGGCGGCATGCTCGCCGCCGGGTCGCTGCTGACGCCGAACAAGCGAATCGGCCACAACGAACTGTGGCAAGGTTCGCCGGCCCGCCTGAATCGCGTGATGACCACCGAGGAACGCGCCAAATTCGACCTGACGGCCAAACACTACGTCGAACACGCCCGGCGGTTCCGCGAAGGGCTCGGCCGGACGTAGGCGGCACTCTCACGCCATACGGCCGGCCCCCGAGAGGGCGCGTCGCCGACCGGCGAGAGCGTTGGCAAGAAACCCTGGCGAAGGCTATGAATCGCACCGGAGTGGCAAGGTTGTCGGCCATTCGGGGAAAGTCGGTTCAGTCGGGGGAAACGCTGCCATGCCGCACCGCCTGCTCGCGCTCTTGCTGCTGTTCCTGGTTGCCCTGACCCCTGCCGCGCCCGTGCGCGCCGACGACTTCCAGTTGCCCGGGCTGGAAAGCGACAGCAGCGCCTGGACCGGCGCGCTGGCCAAGCGCTTCCCGGCGGGCGGCACGCCGCAGGCCCGCCACGCCGCCGAGCAGCAGGCCGCCGCGGCGCTGCAGAAGAAGGACTACCCGGCCGCCGTCGCGGCGCTCGAGCAGCGGGTCGCCCTCGGCGAGGCGACCGGTGGGGTTTTCCTCGATCTCGCCGGCGCCTACCTGCACCGCACGCCGCCCGATCCGGGCAAGGCGCTGCTTGCGGCCTGGCAGGCGTTCTCCGGCGCCGATACCGGAACGCCCGAGATCCCCTCCCTGCTGATCATGGCCGACGCCCTGCGCGCGCTCGATCGCAATGCCCAGGCCGTGCAGGCGCTGGAGGCGGTGGTCGAGCGCGCGCCCGACAACGCCGCCTACAAGCGCCTGCTCGCCGACGCCCAGCGCGCCACCGGCGTTCTGGTGAAGCGCGTCCGCGTCGAGGGCGAATCCGAGCCACCGCGCGCCTGCCTGGAGTTCACCGTTGCTCCTTCCCGGGCCAGCGACTTCAACCCGGCGGATTGGGTGCGGCTCGACCCGCCGGTCCCCGGCGCCGCCATCACCCGCGAGGGCGACCAGATCTGCGCTTCCGGCCTGCCCTCCGGCGCCACCACCCGGATCATCCTGCGCGCCGGCATGCCGGGCGAGCAGGGCCTGTCCCTGGCCAAGCAGACCGTGCTGGCGGTGGCGCTGCCCAACCGGCAGCCGCGCATCGCCTTCGACACCCGCCTGTTCGTGCTGCCGCGCGGGCAGACGCCGTCGGTCGGGTTCAGCACCGTGAACCTCTCGGCGGTGGCGCTCAAGCTGATGCGCCTGACCGAGCGCAACATCCCGGCCCTGCTGCGCGAGGCGAAGCTGGGCGAGCCGGTGCAGACCTGGACCACCAACTGGATCGCCAACGATGCCGGCCGCGTGGTCTGGGAAGGCCATGCCGACATCCCGAAATGGGAACCGAACCGCACGGCCCGCACCGCCCTGCCGTTGCCGGACGCGCTGCGCGACGCCGGGCCCGGCCTTTATGCGCTGGTGGCCGTCGCCGGCGACGGCACCCGCAACAGCGACGCCGGCGCGGTGCAGATGATCCTGCGCACCGACCTGGCGCCCACGGTATGGCGCGGCTCGGACGGGCTGACCGTGCAGGTCCGCGGCTACTCGGACGCCCAGCCCCGCGCCGGCGTGCGGCTCGACCTGCTGGCACACAACAACGACATCCTGGGCCAGGCCACGACCGACGCCTCGGGGTTGGCGCGCTTCGCCGCCCCGCTGCTGCACGGCGAGGGACCGCTGGCGCCGGCCGTGCTGCATGCCTTCGGCGCCGACGAGGATTTCGCCGCGCTCGACCTGACCACCGCCGCCTTCGATCTCTCGGACCGCGGCGTGGCGGGCATGCCGCAGCCCGGGCCGCTCGATTCCTACGTCTGGCTCGACCGCGGCATCTACCGGCCGGGCGAGACCGTGCGAGTGATGGCGCTGCTGCGCGACGCCGCCGGCGCCCCGGCCGATATCCCGGCCCGGGTGACGATCAAGCGGCCGAACGGGCAGGTGTTCGTGCAGGCCACGCCGGCGCGCGGCGCCGATGCGGCGCTCTACCTGCCGGTCGCGCTCTCGCCCGGCGCCCCGGCGGGCACCTGGACGGTGGAAGTGCAGGCCGATCCGAACGCGCCGCCGATCGGGCGGGCCGAGTTCCGCGTCGATGCCTTCCTCCCCGACCGCATGGCCGTCGAGCCCGGACCCGCGCCGGCGCTGATCGTTGCCGGCCAGCCCGCGGTGCTGCCGGTGACCGCCCGGTTCCTCTACGGCGCTCCGGCAGCAAACCTGTCGGGCAAGGCGTCGATGCGCCTGGTGGTCGATCCGGCGCCCTTCCCGGCACTCGCGGGCTACCGCATCGGGCTGGCCGGCGAGGCCTACGCGCCGGACTCCAGCGACCTCGAGCTGCCCGACACCGACGCCCAGGGTCGCACGACGCTGAAAATCCTGGTGGCGCGCGCCCCCGATACCACCCAGGCGCTGAAGGCGGCGATCGACATCACGGTCAATGATCCCTCCGGCCACGGCAGCCGGGCCGCTGTCGACATCCCGCTGCGGCCGGCCTTCCCGCTGATCGGCATCAGGCCGGTTTTCCCGGACGATGCCATCGATGCCGGCGCCGAAGCCGCCTTCGACATCGCCGCCGTCAGCCCGGACGGCCAGCGCACGGCTTTGCCGGCGCGCCTGCGCCTGGTGCGCGAACGGCCGGACTGGCGGCTGGTGATGCACGGCAGCCTGGCGCGCTACGAGACGGTCTGGCGCGACGAGCCGCTGGAAACCAGCGCGGTGGACATCCCGGCCGGCGCGCCGCTGCGCTTCGCCCGCAAACTGGACTTCGGCCGCTATCGGATCGAGGTGGCGCAGCAGGACGGCATGGCGGTCACCTCCTACCGTTTCCGCTCGGGCTGGGCGGGCTCGGACAGCCCCGACGTGCCGGACCGGGTGGATGTGTCCGCCGACCGGCGCAGCGTGCCGGCGGGCCAGGCGGTGAAGATCCACATCGCCTCGCCGTTTGCCGGGCAGGCCACGCTGCTGGTGCTGACCGACCGCGTGCAGAGCATCCGCAACATGGCCGTTGCGGCCGAGGGGGCCGATGTGGCGGTGCCGGTCGAAGCGGCCTGGGGCCCCGGCGCTTATGTCGCCGTGCACGTGTTCCGCCCTGGCGGCGACGCCACCAGGCCCGGCCGCGCCATCGGCCTGACCTGGGTCGGCGTCGATCCGGCGGCGCGGACGCTGGCGGTCGCCGTCGCCGCGCCCGAGCGTGCCCCGCCGCGCGACCGCACCGTGATTCCCGTGCGCAGCGCGCCGGGAGCGTGGGTGAGCCTGGCCGCGGTCGACGAGGGCATCCTGCGGCTGACCCGCTTTGCCTCGCCCGACCCGGCGGCGCATTTCCTCGGCCGCCGCTCGCTCGGCATCGACATCCGCGACGACTGGGGGCGGCTGATCGCCCCCCCCGACGGCGAGGCCACGCTGCTCCGCCAGGGCGGCGATGAGGGCAGTTTTGTCCTGCCCGACATTCCGCTGCGCACCGTGACTCTGTTCACCCCGCCGGTGCAGGCCGGGCCGGACGGCGTGGCGTCCATCCCGCTCGACATGCCCGACTTCAACGGGCAGGTGCGGCTGATGGCGGTGTCCTGGCTGGGCAGCCGGATCGGCGCGGCGAGCGCCGACGTGATCGTGCGCGATCCGCTGGTGGCCGAGGCGCTGCTGCCCCGCTTCCTCGCCCCGGGCGACGAGGCGCGGCTGGCCGTGCTGCTGCACAACCTCGATCTGCCATCCGGCGAGGCGGTTGCCCACGTGGTCGTCGAGGGGCCGCTGGCGGTGGCGGGGCCGGACCGTCTGGTGGTCAGTCTCGCTTCCGGCGCGCAAGCGGTGCCGGCGACGGCGCTGCGGGCGACCGGGGCGGGCAGGGGCCTGATCCGCCTGGAGGCGAGCGGCCCCGGTGGATTTTCCGTCACCCATGAATACGCCCTCACCGTGCGCCCGGCGCGCGGGCCGGCCTCGCTGGTGGCGGGCGGCGACCTCGCGCCCGCCGGCGAGGCGGCGCTGACGCCGGATTTCGGCCGTTTCCTGCCGGGTACCGCGCATGCCGCCGCCAGCTTCGGGGCGCCGGTGCGCTACGATGCCGCCGCGCTGGTGCAGGCCCTGGCCGACTATCCGCTGTCCTGCCTGGAGCAGGCGACCAGCCGCGGCCTGCCGCTCTCGATGCTGCCGGACGGGCCGCTGGCCGGGCCGGATCGGGCGGGCCGGTTGCAGGCGGCGGTGGCCTCCGTGCTCGACCGCCAGCGCTATGACGGCGCCTTCGCCCTGTGGACCGCCAGCGGCGAGGCGGAGCCGTGGCTGACCCCGTACGCCATGGAGTTCCTGCTGCGCGCGCGCGCGGCCGGCGCCGCGGTGCCGGAGGCGGCGGTCGCCGACGGGCTGAAGGCGCTGGGCGAGGCCGCCGACGGGGCGGGCGACTCACCGGTCGAACTGGCCGCCCAGGCCTATCGGCTTTACGTGCTCGCCTACGCCGGTCAGGGCCGTCCCGGCGCGGCGCGGGTGCTCGCCCAGCAGATCGACAAGCTGCCGACGCCGCTGGCGAAGGCGCAGCTTGGCGCCGCGCTCGCCCTTTCCCATGATACGCCGCGCGCCGAGGCGGCCTTCGCCGCGGCGCTCGCCGCACCGGCCCGGCGCTGGTGGCCGGGCGATTACGGCACCGCCTTGCGCGACCAGGCCGCCACCGCCGTGCTGCTGAAGGAGAGCGGCCTGCTGCCGCAGCGCCTGCTGTCGCTCGCCGCGGGTCTGCCGGGGGCCGACCTGCAGGCCGATACGCTCAGCACCCAGGAACAGGCCTGGACGGCCGCCGCCGCCGGCGCGCTGGGCCGCGACGGGCGGCCGACGCGGATCGCGCTGGACGGGCACGCGCTGCCGGAGGAGCCGGTGGTGACGGTGGGCCTGCTCGGTCCGGCGACCGCCCGCAACCTGGGCGACCGCGCGGTGTGGC
>Ga0181519_10005100_pt1 | contig 10552 bp, 9 predicted proteins | sample PEATcosm2014_Bin_26_FD_121102 | JGI IMG/M metagenome (GOLD analysis project Ga0181519, IMG submission 121102) | Peatland microbial communities from MTU Mesocosm Facility, Houghton, MI, USA - PEATcosm2014_Bin02_10_metaG | ecosystem: Environmental > Terrestrial > Soil > Wetlands > Peat | place... | reverse complement strand
TCTTTCTGTATTTTGTCCGGGCAGCCGGGCGATGCGCTGACGAGGGTGCTGAAAAAGTCCTATAGCGGCGGAGAGAGAGTGCCCGCGGCTAAAGCCGAAACTGATATGAGGCCGTTTATTCGTGGGGTTAAAACCCCACGCTAATCCGGCAAGACATCGTCCCTATTACAGCACCCGCTGACGTGCCTTGCAGTCTCGTCGCGCAGCAAAGTGACGTACATCACGGACAGGCACCTGGCACGCGCCGTTGAATAAGGATTGGGCCAGCTGTGCAAGCCGATTCTGCTTGCGCCTGGTGCCCAGCGATCGAGGTGTCCCATGCCGGTACTGCAACGCGTCTCGGTTTCTGTCAAAAACATTCTGTTGGCAACGGATTTCTCCCCGGTCTCGGAGAAGGCGGCCAGCTACGCCAAGGCGTTGGCTCTGAACTTCCGCTCCGCGGTTGAAATTGCCCATGTCTATGAACCGTCCCGGGTGCTCTCTTCCCTGGAGGCGGCGCTTGGGAAACCTTCCGAGCCGAGGCAGCGTGATTGTGTCCAGGGCCTGGAGCGATTGCGCAAGGAGTTTGCCGCCGGTGGAGTAGAGGCGGGGAGTTCCTTGCTGGAGGGGCACATGCCCCACGTCTCGCTGCTGAAGACCGCGAAGCAGAAGGAGACGGACCTGATCGTCGCGGGCACCCACTCGAGGTCGGGATTGGAGAGGCTGGTGCTGGGATCGGTGGCGGAGCAGTTGATTCGCATGGCAGCCTGCCCGGTGCTTACGGTCGGACCGCACGCCAAGCAGCCGGGAGATGGGCCTCTGGTGTTCCGCACGATGGTGTATGCCACGGACTTTTCGCCCAAGGCGGCCAAGGCGGCGGTCTTTGCACTCTCGTTTGCGCAGGACAGCGGCGCACACCTTTACTTCTGTTATGTGGCTGGGGCGGATGCCGCGCCCGAGGACCGGAAGTTGTTGGATTCCAGCTTCAAGGCCGCACTGAAGCGAATGATTCCCGAGTCCACCTACGAGTGGTGCAGCCCGGAGACCGTGGTGGAACATGGCGACGCCAGCAAAGCCATTCTGGAGCTGGCCGGCCGGGTTGGGGCGGACCTGATTGTGCTGGGTTCGCGCAAGGCCTCGTTCTGGCTGACCCATGTGGAACATGGCCTGACGCCCGACTTGTTGGCCGAGGCCACTTGTCCCGTGATGACGGTGTGCTAAAATCGCGTGACGGGACAGTTCTATCTCGCCTTCACAGACGATGTGATTGAGGGGCCATAGCTCAGTCACATCCTAACCGCCACGGTCGTACCCCCCGTCTGTGTCATGGCGGGGAGGCCACTCAGTATGCCTCTCTCGCCCATAATTCGCCCAGCGCGCCATTGCGGCAACTGCGATCTGCGATCACTGCGTATGTTCTGCAGTCTGGACGATACAGCTCTCGCGGACTTCGATTTGATTGGCACCAGCACGACGCTTCCGCGCGGCGCGACACTGTTTCTGGAGAATGCGCCGAGTCAGGCAGTCTTTGTCGTATGTACCGGACAGGTTAAGCTGTCCTGCACCTCGAAGGAGGGGCGGACGCTGATTCTGAAGATCGCCATGCCGGGCGACATACTGGGACTGGGTGCGGTGATCTCCGGTTCCAAGTACGAAGTGACTGCGGAGACAGTACAGCCTACTGAGATCAAGAGCATACGGCGGGATGAGTTTCTGGGGTTTCTGAAGAAGCATGGGCAGGCGAGCCTTCATGCCGCCAAGGCGTTGAGCGAGGAGTACAAGGCGGCATTCTTCGATGCTCGGCGGTTGGCGCTCTCCGGCTCCACGGCCGGGCGGCTGGCAGCGGTGCTGCTGGACTGGGGCAGGGCGGAGTCCTGCGGCAAGCCTGAGATGCGCTTCACCATGGCGTTGACCCATGAGGAGCTGGCCAACCTGGTTGGCTGCTCGCGCGAGACGATGACCCGGATGCTGGGCCGCTTCAAGCGCGAGAAGCTAATCCAGATCCATGGCGTCTCCATCGTAATTCTCTCTCCGGAGAGGCTGGAACGGATCTCGGTTTGAGCCTTTAAGGCCAGTGGAGAGCATCCGTATCCTTTTTCTCCCTTTCTACACAGAGCGGACGTTCATCCTTTGTTTACTTGTCTTTGCATCTTGCCATGGGCCGAGCCCGTGTTGCGCAAGGGATCGGGTGCGCATTTCTTGTGCCATCCTCCACTTTGATCTCTGTAGAGCCGTGACCAGTATCACAGCATTCAACCCTAAGACCCCCTAAGATTTGGATTTTAGGGGCGGTGATGGTCAATAACTGCGCTAATCCCGTCTGCCAGGCTGTTTTCAAACTCCTCGATCGCGGCGATTTTTACGCCTTGGAGCGGCAGACCGCGAGTACAGAGTTCTACCGGCTATGCCCTGAGTGCGCAGCACAGTTTGAACTGCATCTGGATGCGTCGGGCGGCGTCGTTCCAAGACTCCGAGGCGAAGAGGGAGATGCATATCACCCCCGTCCCGAAGCCAGCCTCCGTCTAGTGGCCCATGCCATGCGGCATAAGCAGGGCAGCAAGGAAGGGGAACGGCCGGTCCTAGCGAATTCAATCCTGGAGACGACCCGTTGTAGCTTGAGGCTGCATAGTTTCTAGCGACCGGCCCGATACGCCGCCGCGCGTAAGAAAGAGATGCCTCCGATGCCCACATCCGCGAACGATATCATGCCGTGCTTCGACCGACTGCTTGTCGCAACCGATTTTTCGGCTGCGTCCCATGCTGCCTGCCAAACGGCCATCGATACGTGCATTGCGCTTCGGGCAAGTCTGGTGATTCTGCATGTCTTCCAGCCGTCAAAGCCGGGTCTTCCGGAGACGGATGGGCGTGAGGCAGGCGAACAGGAACTGGATGCTAAGGCCCACCACGACGCGTGTCTGGGCGCTCTGGAGGCGATGCGCCGGCAGGCCGTGCAGGCAGGCGTGGACTGTGAGGCCATCCTGGGCAGCGGCAACACGACCACGACGATACTGAACACCCTGAAGGCAAAAAAGATCAATCTTGCGATTATGGGGACGAGCGCGCTGCACGGCCTGGACCGTATCGTCTTCGATTCGACGACGGAGGCGGTCCTGCGCCAGGCGCCCTGCCCGGTGCTGACCGTGGGGCCTCGGGCGCTGAACCCTGAGAAGGCGCTACAGTCGGATGGGCCTGTCATCTTCGCGACCGACTTTCACTTCATCACCATTCATGCGATCCGCTTCGCGGCATGTTTCTCGCAGTTGACCACATCGCCGCTGCATTGCCTTCATGTGATGCCGCGGACACTGGAGGCCTGCACCCAGTGCCAGGTAGTGCCGGCGATCATGTCCGAGGCGCTGCAGCAGCTTGCCGCCGAGAGCGGCGTGGTGTTCCAGGAACCGATCTGCGCCACCACCTATGGCAGCGAGGTCTCCTGTGCCGTGGTGGACTACGCCAAGCAGCAGAAGGCCAAGTTGATTGTCCTTGGGGTGCGCAAGGCTTCGCTGGCGGACTCTCATGCGCCGTTGCATATTGCATACCGCATCATCACCGAGGCCCCATGCCCGGTGCTGACCATGGCGTTCGCATCGCAGCTGGATGTACCCGCCGCGGAAATCAGGCGATAGAGCATTTCACGAATCGCAGGCACGGAAATCGCGATCATCGCTGCACCCACAAGAAGGAATGTCTGCACAGGTATTCGAGATTCCCTCGGCGGCTAAAGCCACGTTTAAAACAAGCGGATTGCGGCACGACTAAAGCCGTGCCCTTAACAAACCAGAGTGTTTCAGCAGCCTCTGAAGCCCGTCCCTTTCAAAACGCGGAATTGTACAGAGATGCCCTAAATCGACCGGGCAGCATTCGGGGTATAAGGGCGTGGGAGTAAGATTTCACGAGGCGGGGGCGAGTCGTGCCCACCCCGGCCCCGGAGACGAAACGCCCCATGAAGCCTGCAGTCCATACGCCCAACGGTCGATCTCCCCGTCGCAAGATCGGAATCACCTGCTACCCCACCTATGGCGGTTCGGGCGTGGTTGCCACGGAGCTTGGCATCGAGCTTGCCGCGCGCGGTCACGAGATCCACTTCATCACCTCGTCGCTGCCCTTTCGCCTGAGCGGACGCGAGGCGAACATCCACTTCCACGAGGTGGATGTGTACCACTACCCGCTGTTCGAGCACCCACCCTACGATCTGGCGCTGGCCACGCGCATGGCGGAGGTGGCGGAGTTCTACTCGCTGGATCTGCTGCATGTCCACTACGCCATTCCGCACTCCATCTCCGCGCTACTGGCTCGCCAGATGACGGAGACGCAGCAGGCGGTTGAACGCCGCCGCTACCTGCCCATTATCACGACGCTGCACGGAACGGACATCACGCTGGTTGGCCTGGACCGGTCATATCTTCCCATCACCCAGTTTGGAATTGAGCAGTCCGATGGGGTTACGGCCATCTCCAGCTACCTGCGCGACCGGACCCGCGAAGCCTTCAATATCAAAGGCGAGATCGAGGTGATTCGCAACTTCGTCAACTGCGACGTATATGTCCGCGACCCAGCCAAGGTAGCAGCCATGCGTCCGCGATTCACCGCTCCGGCGAGCGGAGACAATGCCACTGAGAAGCTTCTTGTCCATCTTTCGAACTTCCGCCCGGTGAAGCGCGTTCTGGATGTGATCGATGTCTTCGCTAGGGTAGCCTCCGCCCTGCCCGCGCGGCTGATGCTGATCGGCGACGGGCCCGACCGATCTGCCGCAGAACACCTCGCATTGCGTCTCGGCGTTGCCGACCGCGTCCACTTCCTGGGCAAGCAGGACAATGTGAACGAGCTGTTGCCGCTGGCCGACCTGATGTTGATGCCGTCGGAGATGGAGTCCTTTGGGCTGGCCGCGCTGGAGGCCATGGCGTGCGGCGTTCCCAGCATTGCCACGCGGGTTGGCGGCGTCGCGGAGCTGATCGAAGATGGAGTCAACGGCCTGCTTTTTGACCTGGGCGACACAGAGGCGATGGCCGCGGCGGCGATTGCACTGCTGGGCGATGAGGCGCGGTTGACTGCGATGGCTGCGACGGCGCGCAAGACGGCCAGCGAGCGCTTCTGTTCCACCCGCATTATTCCGTTGTATGAGGCGTACTACGATCGCGTGATCGCTCGCGGCCAGGCGGCAAAGCCGTGAGCGAGCATCAGGGACCGGGATGCGGCCTTAGCGGCAGACGCATCCTGATTACGCGAGCAACGCATCAGGCCTCGCATCTGGCGGAGCGACTGAGCGCACTGGGCGCGACTGCGATTCACATTCCCACCATCGAGATTGCGCCGCCTGCTTCGTATGCGGGGCTCGATGCTGCGCTGGCGTCGCTCACCGGCTTCGATCTGGTCGCGTTCACCAGCGTTAATGCGGTGGAGGCCTTCCAGCAGCGCACACAGCTCCTGGGGATTTCGCCTGCGCCGCGCCGTATCGCCGTAGTCGGCACGGCAACAAAGCGCGCGGTTGAGGCCATGGGCTTGCAGGCCGATCTGGTACCACCCATATTTACCGCCGAATCGCTGTCCCAGTCTATTATCCAGACCGTGCTGTGCGAAGTTCCCGGCGCACGCATTCTACTGGTGCTGGCCGAGCAGGCGCCCGCGACACTCCAATCCGCGCTAGCGGCAGCCGGAGCGAATGTGACCGTGGCCGCGGCGTATAGCAACCGTGTTCCCGAAAGCTCATTGGCGGCGGTTGCAGCCCTCTTCGTGGAGCCGGAGATGGTGCCCGACGCGGTCACCTTTACCAGCGCTTCCACGGCGGGAAACCTGGTCGCGCTACTGGAAGCCGCGGGCCACATGCTGCCTGCGTCCGTTGTGCGCGCCTCCATAGGGCCGATCACCTCGCGCGCGCTATGCGACCTCGGCCTGCCGCCCCATCTGGAAGCGGCCGAACCCACGGTTGCCGCGCTGGCCGACGCGCTCGCCGCCTACTTTAAGTAGAGAAGCAAAGTTGCCGTAGCAAGACTTTTCCTTACGCAGAGGATGGTACGTTTTAAATATGACGAAAGCTGTTCAGAAGACCGATCTTGGTGGCCTTCCCCTGGTGGCGCGGGGCAAGGTCCGCGACCTGTATGCCCTCAACGACCAACTGCTGTTTGTTGCAACCGACCGCATCTCCGCCTTCGACCATGTGCTTGGCTCGGGCATTCCGGACAAGGGGAGGATTCTGACGCAGATTTCGGCTTTCTGGTTTGAATTCCTGAAGGACACCGTGGCGAACCATCTACTGGCGATCCAGGGACCGCAGATCGCGGCACTGCTGGAGCCGGCTTCCGCAACGATCTTTGGCAGACATCTCTCTGCTCAACAGATTCAGTCCGAGCCGCTGTTCCAGCAACAGATTGAGGGTCGCAGCATGGTGGTACGGCGGGCCAAGATGTATCCCGTGGAGTGCGTGGTGCGCGGCTATCTTTCCGGGTCGGGATGGAAGGACTACCAAAAGACGGGGGCAGTGTGCGGAATTCCTCTGCCTTCGGGGCTGCGCGAGTCGCAGCAACTGCCGGAGCCGATCTTTACTCCGTCGACCAAGGACAACACCGGCGGGCACGACGAGAACATCTCGTACGCGGAGGTTGTGGCGATGGTGGGCGAGGAGACCGCGGCCCAGTTGCGCCGGCTGACGCTGGACATTTATACCAAGGCGTCTGAGTACGCGGCCGGGAAGGGATTGATTTTGGCCGATACGAAGTTCGAGTTCGGCTGGATCGATGGCGTGGGGATGGTGCTGGCCGACGAGGTGCTGACTCCGGACTCCTCCCGCTATTGGCCGGCGGTCAGCTACGCTCCGGGCGGAGCGCAGCCCAGCTTCGACAAACAGTATGTGCGCGACTATCTTGAATCGATCGGATGGAACAAGCAGGCCCCCGCTCCCGCGCTGCCCGAGGACGTGGTATCTCATACTCGGCAGAAATACCTGGATGCATTCCGGCTGCTGACAGGGCTGGACGAGCTGGGCGGCGGACAATAGACCTCGCTAAGGCGGCACGATGAACGTAGCGAACTGGAACGCGTTTGACTGGGTGCTGGTTGCGATCGTGGCACTCTCGATGGTGCGGGCCTTAATCACCGGGCTGGTGCGCGCCATCGCCGGGCTGGCCGGTTTTATTGCGGGGTATGAAGTTGCCAGTTGGGCGTACATCGACCTCGCAGACGGCATCAGGGAGCGGGGCTGGATTACATCGCAGTCTATGGCGAGAACGGTCGCATTCCTGCTGACCGTGCTGGTGGTAGTGATGCTGTTCGATATTCTTGGCCGGGCGGCGCGCAAGTCGCTGCGGACGATCGGGATGGGTACGTTCGACCGCATATTGGGCGCGGGGTTTGGCTTCGCCCGCGGATGCCTGATCGGACTTTCTCTGCTGATCGCGATGTCGTCCTTCGCGCCGCAGTCCAGGATTGTCGCTCAATCCGCGCTAAGACCCTATTTATTTACCGTGGCGCATGAGGTATCCTTCCTCATACCTGCGTATCTTCAACAACGGATACTGTGACAGCGCATTGGATTTCGAATGGAACCATCTTCCCTGGACCGGCAAAATCCTTTGCACTGGATCAATGGACGTGAAGTGGAATACAGTAGGAGTTCATCCTGTAGCGAGCAGCAAGCGAGGTACGACCTTTGAAGCGCGAATTGGACACCCTGATCTCACAGATGCATAGTGCCGGCATCTCCTATGCGGATGCCATGCGGCAGTTCAAGAAGCGATACATACTGGAAGTGCTGGCGCACCACAAGGGCAACCAGTGCAAGGCCGCGACCGAACTTGGTATGCATCGCAACACCCTCAGCCGCACGCTGGCGGAACTGGATATGGACTCCGCGCAGATCCGCAAAGGGATGCGCCGGCCGGTGATGAGCGAGCGGCCAGTGCTGGGTCAGAGGTCGATGATGGGCCTGCGGCCAAGAATGCAGATTGCGGGAACCGTGCGGCAAGCCTAATCGGGGAACAGGGAACCAGATGAGGCCTGCGGTTGGTGGACCGTAGTGCAAGTATGCCGTTCGCAGCCCCGGATTGTGGAGCGGCGCGTCTAAGATAGCAGAGCATGGCTTTCCCAACCCATCTTCGTGCAACACGCAGCGGGCAGTGGCTCGCGGTGTGCTTGCTGGGCTGTTTGGTCCTGGCAATTTCTCCTGGGGAGACCTTGGCACAGGCACCGGCTACACAAGACCAGACAGTGCAAAATCAGACCCAGCAGATACCCGCACCCGATGCGGGGCAAGGTCCGGCGGAAGCGAATCAAAAGGACCCGGCCCAGCAGGCGCCAGCGCAGCCGGCCGAAGCAGCGAGCACTGGGAACGCGATGATGAACGCCAGCTTGCAGCCAGTGGCGTCTGCGTCCGGCAAACTGAATCAGCGCGCGGCCGAGGACGCGTATCTGGCGGGCGCGAAGAAACTAGAACGGGACGACCTAGCCGGAGCGGAACGCGATTTTACGCGCGCTCAGAAACTGAATCCGCAGAATCGGGATTATGCGATCGCCATAACCATGGCACGCCAGCACCGGCTAATGGAGTTGGTGCAGCAGGCGGGCAGGGAGAAGCTGGCCGGAAACCAGGGGAAGGCGGAGGAGTTGCTGGCCCAGGCGCGGGTCATCGATCCGCAGAATCCCTTGGTGCTGGAGCATAGTGGACCGGCTTGGCAGACAAGCGCAGAAGAAGCAGCGAACGCAGCTTCCGGCCAGATTGCTTCCAATCAAATCGCGGGAATACCTAGCGAGAAAGCAACCAACACGCCAGCGGAGCCGATGGCGGACCGTGCCAGGATGCTCTCCACCGGGAACGAGCATGAGCCGTGGCGCATTGAGGCGCCAGTGCTGGCGGGCGCAATTACTCTGCAACCCAGCAACCAGGTGAAGAACTTTCATACGCGCGGTATCGCCGCGGATGTAATTCGCGAAGTGGCGGCAGCGTACGGCATTCGCGCCGTCATCGATGAATCAGTAGCGCCCAAGGTGCTTGACTTCGATCTGGAAAAAGTGAACTACGAGCAGGCCATGAAGGTGCTAAAGGACATGACCACTGTCATCGTAGTGCCTCTGGATGAGACCAGCGTGCTGGTAGCCCGCAACCTCCCATCGAACCGGCTGCAGATGGAGCGCATGGTGGAGGAGACGATCTATCTGCCGGAGTCCACGCAGGACCAGATCAACGACATCAAGGGCCTAGTGCTCACCGTCTTCGAGGTGAGGCAGGCAAGCGCACAGGCCGGCTCCGGAAGCATTGTGGTACGCGCCCCGCAAGACGTTCTGCCGGCGATAAACCAGGTGATCGAGGGCGTGGTCGATGCCACCGGCGAGGTGCTGGTCGAGGTGAAGCTGTTTGAGCTGACCTCCACGCGCAGCGCCAACGGCGGGGCAAACATTCCAACAGCGGCTGGGATCTACAACGTGGACCAGGCAGCCACGGCGCTGGTGAATGCAAACCAGAGTCTGGTGCAGCAGGCGATTGCGCAGGGCCTGGTGAGCGCGACGGCCAGCAATCTTACGATTGCCGCCGAGCTGATTGGGTCGGGACTGGTGCAAAGCAGCCTGTTGAACAGCACAATTGGCGCAGTGGGCGGAGGCACCACGCTGACGGGCATTACCGAGACGGGCAATATTGCCTTCAACCTGGGCTTGAATTCCAGCGAGACGAAGGCACTGGACGATGTGCAGCTAAGGGTAGGCGACCGGCAGATGGCAACCTTCCGCGAGGGTTCGCGATATCCGATTGTGTCATCCACCTATAGCTCGGGGTTGTCCACCGCGGCCTCCGCTCTGGGCAATAAGACCATCAACGGCGTAAGCGTTGCCAGCCTTCTGTCACAGTATGCGGGTGGAAGCAGCGTTACCATTCCCCAGGTGACGTATGAGGACCTTGGCATAACCCTGAATGCGACTCCGACCATCCTGAAGTCGGGACGTATCAGTCTGCTTCTGGATATGAAGATCGAGGCGCTGTCGGGCAGCACAAACGACGGAAACCCCATCCTTGAGAACCGCGTTTTTAAATCGAACATCACGGTGGGCGAGGGAGAGAGCGCGATGCTGGTAAGCAGCGTGAGTAAAACCGAGACGGCGGCGATGTCGGGGATTCCCGGACTGAGCGAGTTGCCGGGCTTCCAGATGCCGGTGACGCAGGATGTACAAAAGAACAGCAGTCAACTTGTCATCCTGGTGACGCCTCATGTGGTACGGCGACGCTCCGACACGGTGGCCAGCCCGAGGATTGCGGTGCCGCCGCTGGCATCGTATTAGAGAAGATCTCGATTGCCATGGAAGCAATGCAAAGGGTTCTTCCGAGCGTGGCTTGTCGATGGGAAAGAATCCCTGCAAGTCATCCGCTGCGCGACACACTGCGTGCTCAGTGACTACGCGCTTGGGTCGAGACACAGAGAGTGCGGCGCGGCATCCGTTGGCATCGCAGCGGACGCGCGTTGACCCGTGGCTACGCGGGCCGATATACTTCAGCATGTGTGAGCGGGAGTAGCTCAGTGGTAGAGTGCTTCCTTGCCAAGGAAGATGTCGCCGGTTCGACCCCGGTCTCCCGCTCCATAACCAGCCCTTCTGC
>Ga0181519_10005099_pt1 | contig 10554 bp, 11 predicted proteins | sample PEATcosm2014_Bin_26_FD_121102 | JGI IMG/M metagenome (GOLD analysis project Ga0181519, IMG submission 121102) | Peatland microbial communities from MTU Mesocosm Facility, Houghton, MI, USA - PEATcosm2014_Bin02_10_metaG | ecosystem: Environmental > Terrestrial > Soil > Wetlands > Peat | place... | reverse complement strand
GGCGCAGGGAGACCCCAAGGGCAAGGCTTTTGGCGCCTGCGTAAGGGAACTCGAAACGCTGCGCAGCGACGAGGACAATCCCCACGCGAAAAAACTGTTCGCCGGCATGACTCGCGCCGAGATATCGGGGTCTATCGCAGCGGTGACGCGCATTCCGGACGCCGCCGTCCGCCGCGCTGTCGCGGAAAACGGCGGCGGCGAGGCTCTGGCCGACAAATTGATCGCGCGCAAGGCCGACATGGGCCGACGGCTGGCTGGCGATTAGCCTCGCAGCGCACATATTCAGAAAGGAGCCGCGAACGCTCAGGCGCCTGGTCGCGGTCCCGAAAGCTCACGGATGAAACGCAGCGCGTCGCGCAGGACCGGAGCGCGCCAGCGCAGACCGCGCCCGATCGCCGTGACGATCCCGACATGGCCGATGTCGCCATATTCGATCAGCCGCGCGCTGGCGCCGGCGCGGGTCAGGGCGTGCGCGAACTCCTGGCCGTTGAAGCGCGCGACCATGTCGTCGTTCAGGCCGTAGAGCAGCAGGCTCGGCGGGGCGCCGGGGCGGCTCGCCTGCGCCACGGGGCGCGCCTTGTCGGGCTGGCTGGCGGCGGGAGCGAAAATGTCGCTGGTCCAGCCCCAGGTGGTGGGATCGAAGGCATAGGGACCGGCAAGCCCGATGAACCCGGCGGGCGCCGGCGCGCGCGGCGCGAACCGCGCGCGATAGGACGGATCGAGCGCCAGCAGGGCAGCGATATGAGCGCCGGCCGAATGACCCATCAGCACGACGGGCCTGCGGTCGAGATGCGCGAACGCCCAATTGTAGGCGCAAGCCGCGTCATCCACGAAATCGGGGAAGCGCGCCGACGGATAAAGGCGGTAATCGGGAATGAGGGTAGTGACGCCGCGCGCAGCCAGCGCGGTTCCCAGAAAACGATATTTTTCGCGCGCGCCGTCTCGCCAGCCGCCGCCGTAGAGATAAAGCACGACCGCATTTTCCGCGCGGCCGGAACGCGCCTCGTAGACATCGAGGCGACGCCGCGTATCGGGGCCGTAGCTCAGCCCTTCGCGCACGGTGACGCCGGATTCCGACGCGACTAGATTGAAGATGCGGGTGATTTCCGCCTCGCGCGCCGGCCAGGCGAAAGCGCCGATGCGCGCGAGGGCCGCGACGGCGCCGCTCATGCGATCATCTCAAAGATCGAGCTTGAGGGAAACGCCGACATCCGGCTCGGCGCCGCTCACCACGGCCTTGGTCATCTCCCAGGCGAAAGCCGCGGTCGAGTCCGTAGACGCCCAGATGGCCGCCGTATTGGGCGCGAAGTCCAACAGCGAAAGATCGGGATCGTCGCGGCCGCCGGGGAACCAGACGGCGGATATCGCGCTCCAGTGACGCTCGATCGCCGCGCAATCGTTGCTCTGGACGATCGGGCCGGTCAGGCTGGCGTAATAATCGTGGTCCTTGCCGACGAGGCAGAATTCCGCCTGCGCCCCCATCCCCACGCTCGCCACGAGATGGGAGGAACGCTTGGTGAAAAAGTAAATCTTGCTGGTCTCGCGTTCCAGATGCGGCGTCATCGGCTGCGAGCCCGGAGCCTCTCCGCCGATGCCCAGCATCCCCGCCGTTACCCGCGATGGCTCGTCGAACAATTGCTCTCGCGGCATTTCCCTGGTTCTGGCCAAATCAACCAAGATCACCTCTCCATCAAATGCATTTGGGATGTCATTACGCCGCGCCCACTGAAAAGGTTCCGATCCCCGGGGTTAACGGATCCCGGTTCCTCCCCGGCCGGATTCAACCGGTCGGCGCGGGTGAACCGTTCCCGGTTCCAGCGCGTATCACCGTTGTCGGAAACAGTGGGCAAGCGGTGAACGTAGGCAAGTGGTCATGGACGAACGGGCGCAACACGCCGATTTCCTTTTGGCGCCGGCCAGCAAAACGCCGCTGCGCCGGGGTGCTTGCGGGGGCGGCCGATGAGCGCCGCGCTGGCCGAACGCTTGGCGCTGGACCTTTCCGGGGTTTTTGGCTTAAGCCTGCATCAACGCGCGTTTCGCGCGCTCGAAGCGAAAGGCGAAGCGCGGGTGCGGGCGGAGGCGGAGAAAGCGTCGATCAGAGCGGCGAAGGCGGACGAACTGGCCGCCTGGATGAACGCCGTCAGTCGCTTTCAGGACCGCGACGCCTTCGCCGCGCTTCACCGCCACTTCGCCCCCCGACTGGCGGGATGGATGGCGCGGGCCGGGCTGAACGCTGCGCAGATCGACGACATTGTGCAGGATTGCATGGTGACGATCTGGCGCAAGGCGCCGCTCTACAATCCCACGCAGGCGAGCGTAGCGACCTGGATCTTCACCATCGCCCGCAATCTCCGTGTGGATCACGCCCGTCGCAGGGCCAACCGCGACATGGCGCCGCTCGGCGAATGGGACGAAATGGACGACGCGCCGGACGGCGAAGGCCTCCTGCTCGCCGCCGAGAGCGAGACGCAGGTGCGAAAGGCGCTGGATGAATTGCCGTCCGAACAGAAACAGGTGCTGATGGAGGCCTATTTCGCCGACAAGCCGCAATCGGCCATCGCACAGGACTTGGGCCTCCCGCTCGGCACGGTGAAGTCGCGACTGCGGCTGGCGCTGGCCAAGTTGCGCGCCCTGTTGGAGGAGACGCAATGACCTCCGCCGCTTGCAAACACCCCAGCGACGAAAGCTTGCTGCGCTATGTCAGCGGCGGGCTGCGCCCCGGCCTTGCCATGGTGATGCGCGTCCATCTCGCCGGTTGCCGCTCCTGCCGGGCGGCGGCAAGGCGTTTCCAGGCGATCGGCGGCGCGCTGCTCGACGACTTGTCGCCGCGCGAGATTTCGCCCGCGCTGCTGGAGAAAATTTTCGCGCGCATCGGCGCTGGCGTAGCGCCGCAGGCGCCACGACCCGCGCCCGCGTTCACCGCCGATGGTTTTGCTCTGCCCGACTCGATGGCCGGTTGCCGGATCGGCCGCTGGCGTTTCGTTCATCCGAAGCTGCGCTGGGCGCGGGTGGAAATCCCCGGCGCGGAAACGGACCGGGTCATCCTGCTGAAGATCGCCGCCGGATTTTCCGCGCCGGCGCATGGCCACGGCGGTCTGGAGCTGACGCAGGTGCTGGCGGGCGGCTTCACCGACGGCCGCGCGCACTACGAACCGGGCGATCTGATTGAGGCGGACCAGAGTCTGGACAACCACGAGCCGCGCGTGAACGGCGACGAGGATTGCCTCTGTGTCGCCGCCGTCGAGAAGCCGCTTCGGCTGCACTCGTTCCTGGGGCGGCTGTTCCAGCCGCTGATGGGAATCTAGGCTGCCCAGGCTTCGCGCGCAAAAGACAGGGCCGTGAAGAAGCCCAGCAGTGCGCTGCCGACGTGAACGGCAAGTAGCGCGTTGGCGATCTGGGGGCGGAGCTTGCCCACGAGCGCGGCAATGAAGCCGGAGAGCACCGCAACGCCGAAACACATGGCCGCCGCCAGACCGAGCGTGCGCGCGAGAGAATCGGCGGGGAGACCGCTGATATGGATGGTGGCGAGCAGCGTCTCGGTCGCGCCAAGTCCCGCGAGCAAATGATAGCCGATGAGGACCGGCTTGCGCGCCTTCTTGAACCAGAGGACCAGGCAATAGCCGCCAAGGCCGGCCGCCAGCGCCTGCAACGCGATGTTGGCGAGAAGCGCCGTCGACATTCGCCCACCCGAGATTTTTGTGAAGCCTCAGTTTGGCGCCTTGGCGATGGTTATGCAATGCCGTTCATCGTGCGTGACGCTTGTCATGTCCCGTCAGCCAGAAACTGTTGCAGCGGTCCGATGGACGCCGCCGGGTTTTCCTCGAACGGCAAATGTCCGAGATTCGGCAGGCGCACCAAAATCGCATGCGGCAGATCGCGCAGGAAGTCGGCGGCGTTGCTGATGGGGATCACGCCGTCCTTCTCGCCCCAGAGCAGCAGCGTTGGCGCCTTGATGCGCGCGAGAATCGGGTCGGGATCGCGCAGATGCAGCTGGTTGGCGCGGTCCAGCACCGCCTGCCGCACGCCGGGCGCCAGAAGAAGGTCGCGATAACGGGTGAGGGTAGCGTCGCTCAACGAATTGATGTGCGCGTAGGCGACGCTCAAACCGGCTCGAACCAGCCCGCGCGGCGGCGAGAAGTAACGAAGCGCTTGCAAGATCAAGTGCGTTTCCGGCGCCTCCGTGGAGGAGAGGCCGCGACTTTCGAAGCCGGCCGGAGACACCAGCACCTCACGGCTCACACGGTCGGGATGTCGGGCGGCAAACTCCCAGGCGATTTTCCCGCCCATCGAGTTGCCGACGAGGGTGGCTCGGGCCACCCCGAGTTGGTTCATGAGGTCGTTGAGGATTTTCATCTGCCGGGCGTCGGAATAATCGCCCGTGGGGTCTGCTCCGGTCAGGCCAAAGCCGGGCAAGTCGAACCTGATCACGCGATAATGCGACGACAGCGTCCGCGCCCACGGCTCCCAGGTGTCAAGGCTGGCCAGGAAACCGTGCAGCATGATCACGGCCGGCGCGTCGCGCGGGCCGGTGTCGCGCAGGCGCAGGCGCACGCCATCGACGGTGCGGTATTCGCCAGGATAGGCCTTTTCCAGCTCCGCGCGCGATTTGTCGGGCGCATAGAGGAACAGCACCGGAGCGGTCATCGCCAGAGCGGCCAGAGCCGCCAACCGCCTCGCCAACCGGGCAAACTTTACCGGCATTCGCCCCGTTTCGGCCAAGATCGCCTCCATCCGTAGCGCAACCGAACGCGGGGGTGACAGGCGACGAGGCTATCGTCGCCTGCGCTTGGCGCTGGTAGCGAGAAATGCTTGTTGAACCATGGAAACGGTTTGGGGAGCCGCTTGTTCCTCCGAGGCTTTCGGCCAACCCCTCTGCGGCTTTCGCCAAGTGAGGGACGTTCACCCGACCATGCGGCCGGCGCCATATCCCGCCAACCCCGCGAGGCCGGTGAGGAACGTGCCCCAGGCGAGATCGACCAGCGTCAGCGACAGAGACCATTCCTTCAGCGTCGCGAAATTGGTGAGGTCATAGACGCCGTAGCCGATCAGGCCGAGCGCCAGACCATTGATCGCCGCGCTCTGCCAGCTTTGCGAGGCGAGAGCCGGCTGAACCGCGAAGTACAGCACGCCCGCCGCATAGAGCAGATAGAACACGATCGCCGGGCCGGCGCGGAACCCGTCGAGCGCCGCGCCTCCCATGGCCGGGCGGTAGAAGGCGTCGCCCATGCGGCTGAGCCAGACGAAATCCACGCCAACGAAAACGATCAGGCTGGCGATGTAGGCGGCGAGCAGCTTCATGGTCATGCCTCCGGTTTCTGTAAAAGGGTGAAGCCGACGTCGGTGGCGCCTTCGAGGAAGCCCGCCTCGCAATAGCAGAGATAGTACGTCCACAGACGTCGGAATCTTTCGTCGAAGCCCAGCGCCGCGATCTCCGACCAGCGGGCGTCGAAACGCGCGCGCCAGTCGGCCAGCGTCTGGGCATAGGACAGCCCGAAACTCTCAGTCCTGACCACCCGCAGCCCGGCGCGCGCCGTCTGTTCGGCGATCGCGGTTTTCGTCGGCAGAAAGCCGCCGGGAAAGATATGGCGCTGGATGAAGTCGGGCCGGGCGCGATAGTCGTCAAACCGGGATTCGTCGATCGTGATGGCCTGGATCAGCGCGGTTCCGCCGGGTCGCAAGACCTCCGCGATCTTACCGAAATAGGTCGGCCACCACGCCTCGCCCACGGCCTCGATCATCTCGATCGAGACCACGCGGTCATAGGTTCCGGCGACGTCGCGATAGTCTTGCAGACGCAACTCGACCGGCGCGCTGGCGCAGCGCTTTTGCGCGACTTCGAGCTGCGAGGGCGACAGGGTCAGGCCGGTGATGGCGCCGGCGCCGGCCTGCGCGAGATGGAGGGCGAGCGCGCCCCAGCCGCAGCCGATTTCAAGCACATGTTCGCCGCCGCGCAGATCCATGAGCGCGAGGATGCGCGCCAGCCGGTTCTGTTGCGCCTGTTCGAGCGTGGTCGCCCTGTCGTCATAAAGCGCCGAGGAATAAAGCAGGGTGGAGTCGAGCCAGAGCGCGAAAAAGTCGTTGCCGAGGTCGTAATGGCTGACGATGTTGCGGCGGCTGCCGCGCCGCGTGTTGCCGTGCAGCCAATGGCGCAGATGCGTGGCGATGCGGTGCGCGATGCCGCCGGTCAGTCCTGTGATTTCAGGCGAATTCAGCGCGCCCAGCCGCAGCAGAGCCACCAGATCGGGCGTCGTCCAGTCGCCGGCGACAAAGCCTTCGGCAAAGCCGATCTCGCCTTGCAGCAGCAGGCGGCGCACCGCCCGCCAGTCGTTGAGGGCGAGGCTCGCGTCAGGCCCCGGACCGCCGCGCGCCTCCAGCATCTCGCCGTTGGGCAGGCGCAGGCGCAGGGTTCCATGCGCGATCCCGTCGAGCCAGGGTCGCAGCGCGAGCCTCATGGGATGGGCGAACGGAGCCTTCCGTTCAGGAGGTGCGAGGCTGATCGATTTCATCAGGCTTTGCTCATGTCAGGGGCGGCGCGAACAATGGTGACGGGATCTTGCGGCGGCGGCGGGCGGCGGCGCAGGCCTACGCCCTTGCGCCAGAGTTTCAGGGCCTCCCAGTTGATGCCGCCGATCACGCGCAGGGGAAGCGCGGGCGTGGCGAAGAACAGCCGCAGCAGCGCCGCATCGTTGAGGGCCTCGCGGCGGGCGTTGTAGCGCGCCGTCAGCAGCAGCCCCTGTTCGTCGGAGACCTCGATGGTCAGGCGCATCAGATCGTCAGGACGGTTGAAGCGGAAGGCGTAGGTCAGCGCCATGTCCATGAAGGGCGAGACATAAAAATTTTTGGCGCAGCACTGGCGCACGTCATCGCCGGCTTCTTGCCCGACCGGGATGAGATAGGCGTGACGCTGCCCAAAAGTGTTGTCCACCTCCCAGATCATGGCCGCGAGCGCGCCGGCGGCGTCGAAGCAATAGTAGGCGCTGAGCGGATTGAAGCTCAGGCCGAGCAGACGCGGCATCGTCAGCAGCAGCACGCGTCCGCCCGCGAGATCGACGCCCGCCGCGCGCAGCCTTTCGTCGATCTGCGTGCGCAGGGATTTTGCCGAACCGTCGCCCCGGTCGCGGGTGTGGAAGGAAAACAGGTTGAAGCGGTTGATCGAAAACAGTCTTACCGAGCGGGAAATCTCGTCGATCCGGTCGAGATCGAGCAGCACCGAAAAAATGCGGGTGGCGAGGCGATGCTCGCGCGGGCGGCGGCGGAAATGGGTGACCGTGCCACTGTAGAGGGCGCTGGCGGCGTTCATTCGATCGGCTCCGCGACGCTCGGCGGCAGCACGCGCGGCGGCTGTCCAAGGAAGATGCGGCCGCTCTGGTTTGGAGCGGACCAGGGACGTTTGTGGCCGCCGAGCTGTTCGGCGACGGCGAGGCCCGCCTGCAAGCCATCCTCGTGAAAACCCGCGCCGAAATAGGCGCCGCAGAACCAGATGCGGTCCGCGCCTTGCAGCGACCACAGCCGCCGCTGCGCATGAAGCGCAGCGAGATCGAATTGCGGATGGCGATAGGCGTCCTGCGCATGCGTTGCGTCTTCGCGCGGCGGCGCCGGTGGATTGAGCGTGACGAACAATTGTGGCGCGTCGCCGAGCGGCTGAAGCCGGTTCATCCAGTACGACACCGAGAGCCCCGTCTGGTCACGACTCTTGCCTAAAAAATTCCAGCTCGCCCAGGCGGCCTTGCGGCGGGGCATCAGCCCCGCATCGGAATGGAGATAGGCGATGTTGCCGGAATAGCGGAAGGCGCCAAGGATTTCGCGCTCGGCGTCGCTGGGCGTCTCCAGCATGGCAAGGGCGCTGTCGGCGTGGGCGCCGATGACCACCGCGTCGAAGCGGTCGAGACCGCCGCCGGCGTCGCGCACCTCCACGCCCTCGGGCGTGCGCGCGACGCGCATCACCGGCGCGCCCAGGCGGATTTCGCTCACGTTCGCCGTCAGGCGATCGACATAATGGCGCGAGCCGCCCCTCACAGTGCGCCAGATCGGGCGCTTCATCAGCTTCAGCAGGCCGTGGTTTTCGCAGAATTTTATGAAGGAGGCGGCGGGATAGGCGCCGACCTCCGCCGCCGGCGTGGACCAGATCGCGGCGGCCATGGGATAAAGGTGGTCGCGGATGAAGGCTTGGCCGTAATTCCCGCGCGCAAGATAGGCGTCCAGGCTAATGTCGCCCATTTCAGCGAGATCGCGCGGCGCCTCGCGATAAAAACGCAGCAGGTCGCTCATCATCGACCAGAACCGCCGCTTGAGGATGTTCTCCGGCTGGGCGAACAGGCCGCGCAGGTTGCTGCCGGCATATTCGTAGGCGCCGCCGTCGAGCGAGACGGAAAAGGACATTTCGGTGGGCGCGGTTTCGACGCCGAGATGGGCGAACAGCGCGGTCAGGTTGGGATAGGTCGGTTCGTTATAGACGATGAAGCCGGTATCGACCGCGATCTCGCGACCGCCGACGGAAATCGTCCGCGTGTTGGCGTGGCCGCCAAGCCTTGCGTCGGCCTCGTAGAGGACGACCTCGTGATGACGCGACAGCGCCCAGGCGCAGGACAGGCCCGAAACGCCGGCCCCGATCACCGCAATTTTTTGTCGCGCCGCATTGTGCGCTTTTTGGGGGAACTCCAACCCGTCCATCCCGGTCTCGCTGTAAGTGTCAGTCCGTTCCGATTACGTCGCTCGGCGTCGAGCGGATCAATCCATTTTGCGGCGAGGCGCGTATGCTGAGCATGACAGCGATTTTGTGCGTGATCGGCCTCAGCCTGGCCATGAGCCTCGCCTGGCTGGCGAGGATGAAAACCAGCCAGAGCGGCTGGATCGACGCCACCTGGGCGGCGGCGACCGGCGCCGCCGCCGTCGCGGTCGCCGCCCCGCACGGCGTGCGCGGAATCTTTTGCGCGGCGCTCGTGGCGTTTTGGTCGTTGCGGCTGGCGGGCCACATCGTCTTGCGCACGCGCGGCGCGGGCGATGATCCCCGCTATGCCGCGCTGGTGCGGGAATGGGGGGCGGATTTTCCGCGCCGGCTGTTTTTATTTCTGCAAATTCAAGCCGCCGCCTCGCTGCCGCTGGTGGCGGGCGTCGGGCTCGCGGCGGCCGCGCCGCGCCCGTTTCCCGATGCGTTCGACCTTCTCGGCCTGCTGGTGGCGCTCGCGGGGCTGACGTTCGAGGCGGTCGCCGACGACCAGTTGCGACGGTTCCGCAAGCAAGCGCCGCGCGGCGCGATCTGCGAAACCGGACTCTGGCGGTACTCGCGCCATCCCAATTATTTCGGCGAATTCCTGTTCTGGTGCGGCTGGCCCGTCATCGCCTTCGGCGACTGGCGCGCCCTGGCGGCGCTGGCGGCGCCGGCCTTCATGTATTACCTGCTCAACCACGTGAGCGGCGCGCCGCTGCTGGAAAAGCAGCTGCGCGCCTCGCGCGGCGCCGCCTTCGACGCCTATGCCGCGCGTGTCCCGAGATTCTTTCCCGGCCGCCCTCGCAGGCCGCAGGCGTGACGCCCGCGCAAGATTCTATTGCGCGCGCAAACCGTCGTCCGCGATGATAGCGATTCTCACCATGTTGGTCGCGCCCGGCGTCCCGAAGGGCACGCCCGCGATGATGACGATCCGATCTCCGGGACTGGCGAAATGCTGGCGCACCGCGAACTTGCAGGCGCGGTTGGCCATGTCGTCGACGTCGTGGGCGTCCCGGGTCACCGCGGCCTCGGCGCCCCACACCAGGGTGAGCCGGCGCGCGGTGTCGCGGCAGGGCGTCAGCGCCAGGATGGGCGCGCGCGGCCGCTCGCGCGCGACGCGCAGCGCGGTCGCACCCGACGCGGTCCAGGCGACAATCGCCTTGGTGTCCAGGGTCTCCGCCATGTCGCGCGCCGCCATCGCCAGCGCATCCGCGCCCGTTCGTTCCGGCGCACTGCGCTGGGCGTTGATGATGCTGCGGTAGACGGTTTCCTGCTCCACGTTTTCGGCGATGCGGTTCATCATCGCCACGGCTTCGATCGGATATTGTCCCGAAGCCGATTCGGCCGACAGCATGACGGCGTCGGCGCCCTCGAACACGGCGGTGGCGACATCCGACACCTCCGCGCGGGTCGGCGCGGGCGAGGTGATCATCGATTCCAGCATTTGCGTGGCCACGATCACCGGGCGGCCCAGGCGGCGGGCTTCGCGCGTGATGCGCTTCTGCAATCCCGGCACTTTTTCCAGCGGCACTTCCACGCCGAGATCGCCGCGCGCCACCATCAGCCCGTCGGCGGCCAGCATGATTTCGTCGAGATGGGCGATGGCCTGCGGCTTTTCGATCTTGGCCAGCACCAGCGCGCGGCCGCCGGCGATCTGCTTGACCGCCTTCACATCCTCGGCGCGCTGGACGAAGGAGAGCGCGATCCAGTCCACGCCGGTTTCGACGGCGGCGACAAGATCGACGCGATCCTTCTCCGTCATGGAGGCGTCAGGAATTTCCGTGTCCGGCAGGCTCACGCCCTTGCGGTTGGAAATGCGGCCGCCGATTTCCACCGTGGTCAGGGCG
>Ga0181519_10005096_pt1 | contig 10555 bp, 7 predicted proteins | sample PEATcosm2014_Bin_26_FD_121102 | JGI IMG/M metagenome (GOLD analysis project Ga0181519, IMG submission 121102) | Peatland microbial communities from MTU Mesocosm Facility, Houghton, MI, USA - PEATcosm2014_Bin02_10_metaG | ecosystem: Environmental > Terrestrial > Soil > Wetlands > Peat | place... | reverse complement strand
CTCGTCCACCCCTACATCGCGCGCCTGTACGATGCGGGCGTCGCCGCGTCTGGGCAGGCGTACCTCGCCCTGGAGTACGTCGAAGGCGTGCCAATCGACCAGTATTGCGATGGCCACCGAATGGGCTCGCGGGCGCGCATTGCGCTTTTTGCACAGGTATTGAGCGCGGTGCAATACGCCCACAGCCGGCTCGTTATCCACCGCGACCTCAAGCCTTCGAACATCCTGGTAACCAACGAGGGTGAGGTGCGCCTGCTCGACTTTGGTGTTGCCAAGATGCTCGAGACCGGCATTCCGGAGGCCTCGGACCTAACGCGGGTGAGTGATGCCGGTATGACCCTGGCCTACGCCTCGCCCGAACAGGTTGCGGGCCGTCCCGTGACCACCGCTTCGGATGTCTATTCCCTGGGAGTCGTCCTGTTCGAACTGCTTGTGGGAACGCGCCCGTACAAGCTCAAGCGTGATAGCCGGGGCGCGCTCGAGGACGCGATCCTGCAGGCGGATATTCCATTGGCAAGCGCCAGCATTGCGCAGGGCGCCGGCGGCGAATCCGCCGCCGCGGCGCGCTCCAGCAGCCTCAAAATGCTGCGCAAGGATTTGCGAGGCGATCTGGACGCGATCCTTGGCAAGGCGCTGAGCCGTCGCCCGCAGGACCGCTACGAAACCGCGGCCAGCTTCGCCGACGACCTGGAGCGTTTTTGCAGTGGGCGGCCCGTCCGCGCGCATCGACGCTCCGGCTGGTACGCAACGCGCAAGTTCATTCGGCGCAACCAGATTGCGGTTTCCGCCAGCTGTGCCACCGTGGTGACCCTTGCCGCCGCAACGGCCATTGCGCTGAGCCAGGCCCGGGAGGCCGCGCATCAGGCGCGGCTGGCGGCGAACGAGCGTGACCGCGCGCTTGCGGCCGCTGCGCATCGCGAGGCGGTCGACGATTTCATGTCCGACCTGCTGCTGGAGGCAGGTCGAACGGGCAAGCCCGTCTCGGTATCGGCCCTGATAGCGCGCGCGGACGCACTTTCCGACCGCGAGTTCGCCAACGACCCGGAGGCGCGCGCGGCGGTGTTGCGGACTGTCGGTACTTTCGAACTGGAGTTCGATGGGCCGGATCGGGCCCTCGACAGTTTCGACAAGGCGCAAAAAATACTTGAAAACACGCTCGATTCTGGCCTGCGCGCGAGCGTTAGCTGCGACCGCGCACTGTTGCGGGGAGTGATGGGCAACGTGGACGAAGCCGAGCGGACCCTGGCGCAGACGGCGCTGGATCCGCAGACACCCGAGGATGTCCGCAGCGAATGCGACGGAAACCAGGCCCAATTGGCCATTTTTCGCGGCGACGGCGTGGGTGCGATCAAGGCTGCCGAACGGGCGATTGCGGAATGGGAAGCCTCGGCGCGTCGATCGCCAACCCGGCACCTGGAACTCCTCACGTACCGTGCAGAGGCGCAAAAGCTCAATGGCGAGCCCGGCAAGGCCGATGCGGATTTCGTCCATGTCCTCGATGAGCTGGGTAAGTTGGGACGCGAGCGTGGACCCTTTGGGTACACCGTCCGCAATTACCGCATCGGGATCGCCATGGAAACCGGCAATCCGCGGCTCGCGCTATCCCTCATCGATGAGTCGATCTCAATGGTGGCGCATGACATTTCCGACCGATCGCTCCCCTTGATGACGCTATATCAGCGCAGCCGCGAAATCGATGAACTCGGGCGCCACGAAGAGGCGTTGCGCGGCTATCGGCATGTGGCCGAGGCGTCCCGATCAAAGAACGATGTACTGGGACAGCGTGCGATGCTCGATGCTGCGGCGGCATTGTCCAAACTGGGGCGTCATCGGGAAGCCGAGCGGCTCTTCGACAGCGCGGTGCCTGCCAACGGGCGGCTGCCGCCGGGGCAGTCGCGCGTCGGCGGCTTGGAACTCGCCTGGCGGATGACACGGGCGAAGCTCGACCTCGACGTCCGTGCGTTTTCGGAGGCTCGGGCGAGCGTGGGCAAGGCAATGGCACTGCCGGGGCTGCAGCCTTCGTCCGTCGCGACTTTGTTGCAGATCCGTGCGCAGGCGAATCTGGGCATTGGAGAATTTGACAAGGCACTGCAGGACGCACAAGCCGCGCTCGATCTGAATCAGAAGCAACGTGGAGACCAACCGTGTTCCCTGCGGGTCGGCCAGTCACAGATAGTCTTGGGACAATCCCTGCAAGCCGTGGGCAAGCTTGCCGAAGCCCAAAGGGCTTACTCGGTCGCGTTGGAACAGATCATCCCCTGCGCAGGCGGCGAGCACCCTGACGGAATTCGCGCCAAGGCATTGTTGGAGCGGATTTCCCACAAAAAGCTCGGCGCATCCAGCACGTAGTTCTCCCACGTTGGGGTTAGGCACGACGCCTAAAGTCCGCCGTTGTCATTGCAATGTCCGGATTCGCCCAGGAAACCCGTACTGGATAGGGCAGCAAGGCTTCGGCCAGCCTTTTCGTGCGCGATACCCACCGCGCAACACTCAGTCGCATGTCCCCATGGGAGAAGCTAATGTCCAGTGAAGGTCTCACGTTGCGAATCGCCGAGGAAGCGCGAATTACCGGCGACCAGGCTTTCGAGGCCCTGGCGGCTGCGTTCCAAGGCTTCCTGGGAATCGCCAGCCCCTACACCTACCAGGGTAAGACCGTCGAGGTTCTGATCTCCGTGAATCCTCCGCCGACTCCCAATATTTCGGTAAATCCGCCCCCAACGCCGAACATATCCGTCAATCCTCCGCCGACGCCGAATATTTCCGTCAATCCACCTCCGACGCCCAACATTTCGGTTAACCCGCCCCCCACGCCGAATTTTCTCCGGTCTCCCAAGACGCGAACCGTGCATCGCTACGCCGACATCATTAAATTCATTGCCGATAGTGCGGACATTCCTACGGAATCTGCGGCTGCGGCTCTGGGCGTCATCGCACAGGCGATTGTCGAGGGCGCGGCGGAGGCGGGTTTGCGCGCCTACTACGAGTTCGAGCCGCCAAAGCCCCAGCGTTAGACGAGCCGCGTGCCTTTATTGGCGATCCGCCTCCGACACATCACTTTTTCCCAGACGCGACTGGTGGATACAGCATCCAGCTTCACGGCAGCAAATGCCAATACTCCATCGGTCGCGCGAAAGCCCAAGGGACGCGGCTACGAGCGTCGCGACGAAATCCTCGCAGCCGCAGCCCGCATGTTCGTGGCCTTGGGCACCGAGAAGGTCTCTACGCGGCGCATCGCCCAGGAAGTGGGAATCTCCCAGACGAGTCTTTACGTGTATTTCCCCAACAAGGCGGCGCTGCTTGACGTGCTGTGCAACCAGAGCTTCGCGAAGTTCCTGGCATCCGCTCGCACGCCCGAGGCCAAGGCTGGCACTGCGCTAGAGCGTCTGCGATGGTTGCTGCTCGCCTACGTGCGCTTCGGAGTGGCGCATCCCGACGAATACCGTTTGTGCTTCCTTGCCCGCCAGCCGAAATTGTGTATTGACCAAACCGATATGGCGGTCCTTCAGAATCCGGAAACTGCACGCAAATCGTTGGCGCCGGCAATGCAGTGCTTCCTCGAGCTTCAGGACCGTGTCGACGATCTCGCCCGAATCGAAAACCTCAAGCTGCATCCCCGTCTCGCGGCGCAAATCCTCTGGGCAGCAGTGCACGGCCTCGTGGCGTTGCTTATCAGCATGCCGTCGTTCCCCTGGGAGGACCGCGAGACCCTCGTTAATGGAACTGTTGACGTGCAGTTGGGGGGACTGCTTGTACGAATACTTTAATTTTTGTCATGAGAGCGGTTTTCGTCGATAGCCTACGCCGCACTGTGATGGGCTGTCACCCGGAACTCACAGTGCGACGACGTAGGCGGATTTTGAGGATCAGTGAGGTTGGGGCGGGGGATTTGGAACGTCAACGCCACCGCCAACCTGCGAAAGTTCGCCGGCATCCAATGTCTGAATTTCAACTAATTCAACCGGTGTTGCTGGGATCAAATGATCTTCCTTGGTCATGATTCCCTCCAATACTGATCTGATGTTGCAGTTGGACTGCGGAAGACGGGAGACCGAAGTTTCCGGCACCCCTGGATCGGGACGAAATGTGCGTAAATGCGCTTTCCGTTACCCACAGGCAGACTAAATTCTGAAGAATCCCACAGCAATACCAAAAGTACGCTCCCGTGCAGTATTTTGTCGTGCTTATTTGCGCAGTTAATTTCGGCTGCCCGCCAAATCCATTTGAAAGAACGGACATGGCTTGTTTCTCAACGTGGCCGCAGCTTGGCGCCGGTCAAGCGTGACGAACATGCTTACGTGCTGCCTAGAAAGGACGCATTCATTTTGTTCGGGAGTTGCACGCAATATCGGCTAAACGAGGGGCAAAAACTTGGCGGCGATTTCTCCATTGGCGAATCGGCAGTTTAACTATACAATCGTTCAATACGGGGCGGTGCAGTCGACCCCTCGCGGCCCACCGGGACGGAACGACCATGACCTACTCCACCAAGAAACCCAACTCCTACGCCCTGCGCGTCACCTGCCCGGCGGCTACCGGCATCATTGCCGCCGTAACCAGCCACCTCGCCGGGCGCGGCTTTTACATCAGCGAACTGGCCCAGTACGACGACGAGGAAACGCGCCGCTTCTTCATGCGCTGCACCTTCCAGGTCAACGGCGAATCGGGCGACGCCACGGCCATCCTCGGGCCGTTCTTCGCCTCCGTCTGCGACCGCTTCGGCATGGAGTGGAGCCTGCACCGCACCGACCTGCCCAAGCGCGTCCTGCTCATGGTTTCCAAGCTCGACCACTGCCTGCGCGACCTGCTCTATCGCTGGGACGCGGGCGAGATCCTCATGGACATCGCCGGCATCGTTTCCAACCACCCGGACCTGGAGTCCTACGCCACCCGCTACCGGCTGCCCTTCCACCACCTGCCCGTGAGCAAGGACACCAAGGAGGAGCAGGAGCGCGCCCTGCGCACCCTGATCGCCAGCCAGGGCGTGGAGCTCGTGGTCCTCGCCCGCTACATGCAGATCCTGAGCGACGCCTTCTCGCGCGACTTTTTCGGCCGCTGCATCAACATCCACCACTCCTTCCTGCCCAGTTTCAAGGGCGGCTCGCCCTATGCCCAGGCCCACGGCCGCGGGGTCAAGCTCATGGGCGCCACCGCCCACTACGTGACCGGCGACCTCGACGAGGGCCCCATCATCGAGCAGGACGTCCGGCGCATCGACCACCGCTATTCGGTGCAGGAGATGCAGGCCATGGGCCGCGACGTGGAGAGCCAGGTGCTGTCGCGGGCAGTGCGCCTGCACCTGGAAGACCGGATCTTCATCGACGGCAACAAGACCGTGGTCTTTGCCTGAGGATCGGTGGGGCGGCGAGGCAGGCCGCGCAGGCTTGCCGTGGCAATGCGCGCAGGAAGATGGCGCCCGGTAAGATGGCGGCATGATCACCGTTCACCATCTGAACAACTCGCGCTCGCAGCGCATCCTCTGGCTGCTCGAGGAACTGGAGCTTGCCTACGAGATCAAGCGCTATACGCGCGATCCCGAAACCAAGCTCGCGCCGCCGGAACTGCGGGCCGTCCATCCCCTGGGAAAATCGCCGGTGCTGACCGACGGCGACATCACCGTGGCGGAATCGGGCGCCATCATCGAGTACGTGCTGGATCGCTATGGCGCCGGCCGGCTGATACCGCCCGCCGGCACGCCTGAGCGCCTGCGCTACACCTACTGGTTGCATTTTGCCGAGGGTTCGGCCATGCCGCCCCTGCTGCTCAAGCTGGTTTTCGACAAGATCGAAACGGCGCCGATGCCGTTTTTTGTCAAACCCATCGCCCGGGGCATATCGAAGCACGTCAAGTCGGTTCTCGTCGAGCCCAACCTGGCGCGCCACCTGAGCTTCATGGAGGAGACGTTGGCGGGATCCGAGTGGTTTGCCGGGGCGCAGTTCACCGCGGCGGACATCCAGATGAGCTTTCCGGTGGAGGCTTCGCGCGGGCGTGCGGGGCTCGATGCCAGCCGGCCGCGGTTGATGGGGTTTCTGGAGAGTATCCATGCGCGGCCGGCGTATCGGCGGGCGCTGGACAAGGGGGGGGAGTTTAGTCTTTCGAAGTTCTGAACTGCCGGCCCTCACCCCCGGCCCCTCTCCCGCGCGCGGGAGAGTGGAGGGCGATGGGCACGGATTACGCAGTTGCTAGCGCAGGGAGAAGACGTAGTACTTGCGGACGGTCTCCACCACCTCCCAGGTGCCCTTGAGGCCGGGCTCGACGACGAAAACGTCGCCGGCGGCCAGTTCCACCGGCTTGCCGTTTTCGGGCGTGATGATGCAGCGGCCCTCCAGGAAGTGGCAGTACTCCCAATCCTGATAGTCGACGTCCCACACACCCGGGGTCGATTGCCAGATGCCCATGAGCAGCTTGCCATCGGGCGACGCGTAGCCGTTCATGGTGATCGTGTGCGGGTCGCCGGAGCGGACGGTGCCGGGCCAGGGCGCATCGATTTCGATCTTGGCGTTGGCCTCACGGTGCAGGAACAGGTGCTTCTGGGTATCCATGGCATTTCCTTTGTCGGATGTCGTGATCGGCGCGGCGCCGGCCGGATCGGGCAGGGCGGCCCGATCAGATTTCGCGCATGCTGGCCACGTACCAGTCGATGTAGCGCGCGCCGTCCTCTTCCATGGGCGTGTAGGGCCCCGGCTCGAAGAAGGCCGAGTTCACGCCGGCCTGGTTGTATTCGATGATCTTCTTGTCCTCGACGCTGGTGTACTCCCACATCCAGAGCAGATCGTCCACGGTGTAGTCCTCGCCTTCCTGGGCCTCGGCGTCCACCAGCCAGATCAGTTCGAAGGCGGTCGTGTCCACGGTGAGGGGGATGGAGCGGTAGATCAGGCCGTAGTCGGGGTAGGCGATGAAATTGGAGGTGGGCCCCACGTCGATGAACGAGAAGCCGCCGTCGTAGCCCTTGCCCTTGAACGTGCCCATCAGGGGCGCCACCGGCTTGCCGTCGCGGCTGCCCGTCTGGAAGCCGTCGACCATGGCCGAGCGGAAGCAATCGGCGCTCTCCTGGCCCGGTTCGTTGCGGCCCCAGTAGTGGTCGAGGTCCACGAGATCTATGCCCAGCTGCGCGTCGCGCGCGATGAGCGCCTGGTCGGGGGCGACGCGCTGGGCCTGGGGGCGCGCGAAGATGTGGCGGCGCGAGTACTCCTGGTGCGCCGGCCCGCAGTGGTAGCACTCCTGGTAGTTCTCGGTGACGAGCTTCCAGTTGGCGTTGATATGGTAGCTGCGCTTGGCGGCAACCTTGGCGGTTTCCCAGCCATAGAGGCGGCCCGAGCGCCCCAGGGTATCTTCCACGTGCTTGAAGCCCAGGGGTTTTTCCGCCCAGGTGATGAAGATGACGCCCGCGCTCACCTGCACCGGCATGGTCTTGAGGCCGTAGGCGCTGCGGTCGAAATCGTCCGGCGTGATGCGGGCGCGCTGCAGTTCGCCGCCACAACCGTAGGTCCAGGCGTGGTAGGGGCAGACGAACATCCCGCCCTTGGCCGTGCCGTGCTGCTCGGTGCACACGCGCGAGCCGCGATGGCGGCAGACGTTGAGCAGGGCGCGGATCTGGTTGTCGTCGCCGCGCACGATGATGATCGATTCGCCGCCCAGTTCCACGGTGAAGAAATCGTGCGGCTTGGGAATCATGCTCACATGGCCGACGCAGTGCCAGTGCCCCATCACGAAATGGCGGAAATCGAGCGCGAAGATGGCCGGGTCCTTGTAGAAGGCGCGCGGCAGGGCGTGGTTGGGTTTTACCTGCGCCAGTGCCGCGTGCAGCACTTCCCGCCCGCCGGGCGCGCTCTTGTCCGTGGTGATCATGTGCCGCATGTTCATGCGCCGCTCCTTCCCGCCAAAATCCGTCTATGTCATCCGTCGTTCGCGCCTGGCTGCGAATCCCACCGCCCCGCGCCAGCCCTCTACCGGTCCTGGGCCGGCGTTGCCTTGCGCCGCTCGGGGGCGAAGAACGGCTTTTCCACCGGCCAGGCCCGCTCCATGCGCCGCTCCCACATCAGTTCGCGATGCAGGTAGATGTCGACCCAGAATTCCTTGAGGTTGCGAAAGTGCGGCGCCTCGATCATCGCCAGGGCGATATTGCGCTTGCACGTGGGCGACCACAATGCCGATTTGATCTCCCCCACCTGGCGCCAGCTGGTTTCGTCGTCGTAGAGCAGGGAGCCGTGGGCCGGCTTCTTGCCGGCAATCTCGATGGCCAGGAGGCGGCGCTTGGAGCCGCGCGCCTTTTCCTCGAGCAGGGCGCGGCGCCCGTTGAAGTGGCCTTTATCCAGCGCCACCAGCCATTCGAGGCCCATCTCGAAGGGCGTGGTTTCGCGGCCCAGGCGCACGGTGTGCGCCGCCGAGATGAAATCCACGTTGGGCAGGATGAAGCCCGCTTCGATGCGCGCCATGTCGAGCGCCTGGTAGCCGATGGGGCGGATGCCGCGCGTCCGGCCCGCTTCCATCAGGCCGTCCCACAGCTCCACGGCGCCCTCGGGGGCAATCCACAATTCGTAGCCCAGGTCGCCGGTGAAGCCCGTGCGCGACACCATGAGCTTGTGCCGGCCCAGGGTGAAATGCCCCATCTCGAACATCTTGAGGTTCTCGACCCCGGCCAGGCCCATCGCCTTGAGCACGGCGCACGAGGTGGGCCCCTGCAGGGCGAGCGCGGCGATCTGTTCGGTCACCTCCTGGATGGAAACGTCGTAGCCGATGGCCGAATCCAGGAACCAGTCGAGCTGGCGCTCGGCCGTGCACAAGTGGAATTCGTTCGGGCCGAAGCGGAACACGGTGCCGTCGTCGATCAGATGGCCGAACTCGTTGCACCATACCGTGTAGGCCACGCGGTTGATGCGCAGCTTGCTCACGTCGCGGGTGATCAGCCGGTTGAGGTAGCGCTCGGCGTCCGGTCCGGTGATGCGGTACTTGACCATGGGCGTGAGGTCGAAGATCGACGCCGAATTGCGGATCGCGAAATATTCCTGTTCCACCGAGGAAAAGACATCCGGCGTGGAATAGCCAGACCAGGCGACGAAGGTGTCGGTCTCGACGAAGAACTGGTTGCGCTCGTGAAACGGCGTGGTCAGGAGCGGGCGGCGGTAGTGCGGCCGCGCATTGCTGTTGGCTTGCATCGTCAGTTACCCCCTTGCAGGATCGCGCCCGCCGCATTGAGCCCGGCGATCCCCATCACGCCGCCCCCCGGGTGGCTGCCCGCGCCGCACAGATACAGCCCCGCCATGGGCGAGGCGTACTGCGCGGCCCCGGGCACCGGCCGGGTGAAGAAAAACTGGTCGAAGGCAAGCGCCCCATGGTGCCAGTGGCCCCCGCGCATGCCGAAGGCCTGTTCGAGGTCCAGCGGGGTGAGCAGTTCGCTGGCCGTCACGCGTGCGCCGATGCCGGGGGCGTGGCGCTCCAGGGTTGCCATGACATTGGCCAGCAGGCGCGCGCGCGCGGCCGCCGGATCGGCGCCCAGGTCGTAGGGCACGAACATCACATTGGCCGAGAGCACGTGCTTGCCCGCCGGCGCCAGGGCGGCGTCGTGGACGGTGGGCACGGTGATCTCCAGTGCCGGATGCTCGGGAACCTCGCGGTACTTCGACGGGTTGAACGCCAGTTCCAGGTAATCGAGCGTGGGCGCGACGATGAGCCGTCCGCCCGCGGCCGCCGCGGGCACGCCGCGGAAGGCGGGCAGGCCATCGAGCGCCAGGTGCAGCTTGGCGACCAGGCCCTTGGCGCGGTGGTGGTCGATCTTGCGCACGAAGTCGGTGTCGAGGTATTCGGGCCCGAGCAGCTGCAGGAAGGTGGTGCGCGGATCGGCGTTGGAGACGACCGAGGCCCCGTCGATGCTCTCGCCCGAGGCGAGCTGCACGCCGGCCACCCGGTCGTTTTCCACGCGGATGCGCTGCACCCGCGCGCCGGTGCGGATTTCCACGCCGGCCGCGCGCGCCGCGCCGGCCATGGCCTGCGTTACCGCGCCCATGCCGCCGGCGGGCTGCGCATAGGCCAGCGCCCCGGCACGCTGCTGGCCGGCCCAGCGGTGCAGCAGGGTGAGAACCGTGCCGGGCGAACGCGCGGCGTATTCCGCTCCCAGGCTCGCGTCGAAACCCAGGGCGCCCTTGAGCAGGGGCGAGTCGAAGGTGTCGGTGAGCAGGTCGTAGGCGTTCATGCCCACCACCCGCAGGAACTCGCGCATGTCGCGCTTGCCCAGCAGGCGGATCTGCAGCGCCAGCAGCGCGGCATCGCGCCGCTCCTGCCAGCTGGCGAACGACAGCCGGAAGGGCGCCGTGGTGTCGAGCCGGCTCATGATGCGGGCAAAGCGCCCCATCTGGGCGGTGAAGCGGGCGTAGGCCGCGGCATCCTGCGCGCCCACGCCCTGCACCGCGCCGCCGGCAAAGACCACCGGATCGCCCGATTCGGCCAGGGCCACGGTGGGAAGGGCACGGGCCGCAAAACGCAGGCCGTGGCGCTCCAGATCGAGCGAGCGCACCAGGGTTTCGGGCAGGGCGTGCAACAGGTGCGCGCCGGCCGAGACCCG
>Ga0181519_10005094_pt1 | contig 10560 bp, 8 predicted proteins | sample PEATcosm2014_Bin_26_FD_121102 | JGI IMG/M metagenome (GOLD analysis project Ga0181519, IMG submission 121102) | Peatland microbial communities from MTU Mesocosm Facility, Houghton, MI, USA - PEATcosm2014_Bin02_10_metaG | ecosystem: Environmental > Terrestrial > Soil > Wetlands > Peat | place... | reverse complement strand
TCGACGTCCCAGCAGAGGCGCTCGTCGGAGACCTGAGCGTCGCCCGCAAGCAACTCGTCGAAATCGCGCGAGCAATTTCGACCAAAAGTCGCATCCTCATCATGGACGAGCCAACCTCGGCGCTTAGCGAACGCGAAACGTTGGTCCTTTTCAACGCAATGCGCAGCCTAAAGGCCCATAATGTCGGAATTATTTACGTTACCCACCGCCTGAGGGAACTCTTCGGCATCGCGGACGATTACACCGTTTTTCGCGACGGCCGCTTCGTTGAATCCGGCGCAATTGCGGACCTCGACCACGACAGATTGGTGCATCTCATCGTCGGCGCGCCCCTGCATAACCATCAAGTCGCGAACCGTGGGCGCCGAGGAGACCGCCGCCTGGCCGTGACGCGGCTAAGCCGAGTGGGTGAGTTCACTGACGTGTCGCTGACGGCCGAAGGCGGCGAAGTGCTTGGGATCTACGGGCTCGTCGGCTCGGGACGCAGCGAATTCCTCAATTGCCTCTTCGGTCTTACGCGAGCCCATAGCGGCGAGGTCGCCATCGACGGCGAGCGGGTCGCGATACGCTCGCCGCGCGACGCCATGAAGAAGGGTTTTTCGCTTGTCAGCGAGGACCGAAAGGAGAGCGGCCTCGTTGGCTGTCTTAACGTGCGCGAAAACATGGCGCTTTCATCGCTTCGTCGCCTCGGTTCGCTCGTCTGGGTTACGCGACGGGCCGAGCGGGCCGAAACGGCGCGAATGAAGGAGCGGCTCGATGTCCGAACCGCCTCGCTTGAGCTGGCGGTAGAGAATCTGAGCGGCGGCAATCAACAAAAGGTCGTTTTCGCGCGCTGCCTACTTACCAGGCCAAAAGTCCTTCTCTGCGACGAACCGACCCGCGGCGTCGACGCTGGGGCCAAGCAACAGATCTTCGGGATCGTTGAATCTTTTGTCGCCGAGGGTGGCGCGGCGGTCGTCGTTTCGTCCGAACTCGAAGAGATTTTGCAGGTAAGCGACCGCATCGTCGTCTTCCGCGCAGGCCGAATTACCGGCGAATTGTCCCGGGCCGACGCCTCTCAAGAAGCGCTGATGAGACTCGCGGCATGAGCAACCAATCCCCAGCCCGCGGTCCTGAGGGCGCGCCAGGCTTTGACATCGGCAAAGCCATTTCCAGCTTCGACTTTGGCAAGCTCGCCTCGCGCTATGGGATCCTCTTCGCCATTATCGGGCTCGGCGCCTTCCTAACGTTTGCGGACAAGTACTTCCTGACTGTTCGCAACTTGACCAATCTGCTCGTGCAGATTTCGCCTAACGGACTGCTCGCGACTGGCATGACCTTCGTTATCATCGCGGGCGGCATCGACTTGGCGGTCGGATCGCTGCTCGCCTTAGCGGGGATGGTGTTTGCCAACTACGCCCTGATAGATTCCGGCGTGCCCGTATGGGTTGCGGCAATCGTGGGCGTCTTGGTCGGCGCTGGCTTGAACGCCGTCAGTGGGGTGCTTGTCGCAAGCTTCCGCGTGCCGGCCTTCGTCGCAACGCTCGCCATGATGAGCATGGCGCGCGGTTTCCTTAAGCTCTATTCGCGCGGCGGGTCGATTCCGGGGCCTTCAAACAGTTTCGCCGACGCCGTCGACGTCCTGAGTTTCGGTCGCATTTTCGGGTTGCCGATACCAGCAGCGCTCTTTCTCGGTTCGCTGGCGCTGGCTTGGTTCGTCCTCACCTTTACCCGCTTCGGCCGCTACCTATACGCAGTCGGCGGAAACGAAAAGGGCGCGCGCGTGAGCGGCGTGCCGGTGAAATGGGTGACCTTTTGGGCCTTCGTCGTTTGCGGCGCTTACGCGGGGCTATCCGGCGTCGTTGTCACCGCTCTCAATAGTTCAGCGCAAGTGATCACTGGGGTTGGCTACGAACTCGACGCTATCGCCGCAGTCGTCATCGGCGGCACGAGCCTATCTGGCGGTCGCGGAAACATGATGGGCACGCTTTTCGGCGTCATTCTAATCGGACTCATTAGCAACGGAATCAATTTGCTCAATCATCTCGACGTTATGAAGGCTCTCGGCGATACGTCGGCGACACAAGACGTCATCAAGGGCATGGTCATTGTTTTCGCCGTCTTGCTCGACATCGTGTCGCGCGGGCGAAAGGCGTAGTCGACACTGCGCTACAAAAGGGAGGTAAAGAATGAATACGAAATTGCTGACATGCGTCAGCGCCGCGGCGTTAGTCGGGACAATGGTCGTCGGCCTTGCGAGCGCCGGCGCTGAAGAAAAGAAGTGGCAGGTTGGCGCCGCCATCTACGGTCTGCAGAACGAATACGCTCAGCGTTGGGCGGCTGAGATCAAAGAGCAGCCTGCAGTGAAGTCTGGAGAGATCAACCTGACAATCTTTGACGGCAAGTACGACCACCTCACCCAGCGCAGCCAGTTTGACACGATGGTGACGCAGAAGTTCGATGCCGCAATCTACATTCCGATCGACTCCAAGGCGTGTGACGAGGTCGTCAAGAAGGCGGCGGAGGACGGCTTGCCGACCGTTGGCTCCAACGGACCCTGCGACACCAAAGCGATGCTCTCGTACATCGGATCGGATGACGTCCAGGCAGGGCGTGACGTCGCCACTGCAGTGATCAGCCGTATCAAGGGCGGCGGCGGCGTGGTCGAACTTCAGGGACCGGTAGGCCAGCTCGGCGCCATTCAGCGCGGACAAGGCATGAAAGAAGTGCTCGACAAGCACCCGGAAATCAAGCTGCTCGAGAACAAGACCGCCAACTGGTCGCGACAGGAAGCCTTCAAGGTCATGCAGGATTGGCTCGTGGCGCACCCTGGCGAGATCAAAGGCGTCCTGGCGCAGAACGATGAAATGGCGCTCGGCGCCATCCGCGCCCTCAAGGCCGCCGGCGTCGATCCCAAGACAGTGCCGGTCGCCGGCGTCGACGGCGTGACAGACGCAATTAAGGCGGTTGCAGCGGGAGAAATGGTTCTTTCGGTCGCGCAGGATGCACATGCGCAAGCGCAGGGGGCGGTCGACATCGCGCTTCGCAAGTTGGTGGGGCCGTCCTACAAGCCGCAATCCGACATTTGGGAGCAGTATAAGGACAAGATGCCATGGGGCGACGGTACGGCCAAACTGTATAACGTTCCATGGACTTACGTGACGGTGGAAAACGCCGAAAAAATTCTGAAGAAATGACATAACGGGCGAGCGCCGTTACTCCCACGCGGCGCTCGCCTCCATTCTGATCATGACATATAATATTCACTCAGGAGCCGATATGATGGCAACTGCATTTCATGGAAAGACTGTGGCCATAACCGGGGCGGCCGCGGGAATCGGGCTCGCGATCTCCGAGCTTTTCGCGGCGCGTGGGGCTAGGCTCGCGCTTCTCGACACAAATGCTGAAGTCGATCGGCTTGCAACGCGCCTCGGACCAAATAATGCCAGCTATCGTCTCGACGTTTCGGACGAAAGAGCCGTTGAAGCGACCTTCGACGAGATCGGCCGTGCATTTGGCGGCGCCGATATCGTCATCAATAACGCAGGCATTGGCGTCATCGAGCCGGCGGAGAAATTGAGCGTAGCCGGCTGGGATAGGACGATGGCGGTCAACCTTCGGGGGCCGTTCTTGTGCGCGCGCGCAGCTGCGCCCTTCATGTTCAAGAAGCGCTGGGGCCGGATCATCAACATCGCTTCGCAAGCCGCCGTAATCGGCATAGAGGGCCACGTCGCCTACAGCGCCAGCAAGGCCGGCCTTCTCGGCATGACCCACTGTATGGCGATCGAGTGGGGACCAAATGGCGTCACTGTCAACTGCGTCTCCCCAACAGTCGTCGACACTGAGCTTGGCCGCGCCAATTGGTCGGGCGAAAAGGGGGCTAAGGCCCGCGCCGAAATCCCAACCCGGCGCTTCGTGCAGCCGGCGGAAGTCGCCGAAACCGTTGCGTTCCTGGCTAGCGACGCAGCCGGCATGATCAATGGCGCGAATTTGCTGATCGACGGGGGCAACACCATTCGCTAGTCGGCTTCACCGCTTCGGAATCGCGCCTCCACTGTGCGATTCCAAGCCGTTTCGCCGAGTCGACCGGCGCCGAGCAGGTCCGTCGCTGACACGAGGCAAGTTTCAAAGCCGATCGCGGAAAAATCATCAAATCAGGTGGACCGTCGAAGGGCTTCGCATGCATGCGCGGCGTATCGCGCCGCGACGGCGGCAATGAAGCTTAAGGGGCGGCGCCCCGCCTCATACGGGGCGCGGGCGCCGAGGAAACACAATGAGTGATCTCGAAGCGCTCGCCCGGGTCTCCGCCGAACTTGGGAGCAATCGCCTGCTGGTTCAGGCGGCGGGCGGCAACACCTCGGTCAAGGTCGACGACGTCCTGTGGGTCAAGGCTTCGGGACGCTGGCTCGCCAAAGCGCTGGACGAACCGATCTTCGCCGCACTCGACCTCCCCCGTCTGACCTGCGCGATGGCGCAGGGCGACCCGGCCTGCGAGACTTGCGACGCGTTCATGCGCGCCGATCTCTCCGCGCCGAGTCTGCGTCCCTCGGTCGAGACGACGCTGCACGCCGGCCTGCCGCAGCGCTTCGTCCTCCATCTCCATTGCGTCGAGACAATCTCCAACGCGGTCCTCGAAGACGGCGCGGCCCGCCTCGCGCCGCTGCTCGACGGGCTCAAGTGGGCGTGGGTTCCCTATACGCGACCGGGATTCCCATTGTTCCAGACGATTACGCCGGGCGCTGACGTGTACGTCTTCGCCAATCACGGGCTGGTTGTCGCCGCCGACACGTTGGGCGCGGCCGTCGCCTTGCTCAAGACCGTCGGGCGGCGGCTGGCCCGTCCGATCCAAGCCGCGCCGACGCGATCTGCGAGCGGCGTCGAACGCGCCGGCTACCGCTTCGCCGACGCGCCTGCGCTCACGCCGTACGGAGCGAGGTTCGCCGCGGCCGGCACGCTCTATCCTGACCATTTGGTGTTCCTCGGCAGCGGCGCGGCGCACATCGACAACGTCGTCGGCGAGCCGCCGGTGATTCTCGCCCCCGGCTTTCCGCCGCTGGTTCGGAAGGATCTGGGGCCGGCGCCGCTCGCCTTGGCTCAATGCCTCGGCGACGTCGCGGCGCGGCTGGCGCCGGACGATTGCGTGCGCTGCCTCACGGCGCGGCAAGAGTACGACCTTACGCATTGGGACGCCGAGAAATACCGTCTGACTTTGCCCGATTAGGAATGTCCTTGCTTTGCTGCGGCGAGCGCTGCGATCCCTATGGGCTGGCCAACGGCCAAGTCGGAGGTCGGGTCTGTAAGCTCGAGCCGGCCACGCGCCAGATGTGCTGGCGAGGAAACTCCTCCAAGGAGATAATTTGCCGCGCCTCTTAAAACGCAAATCGATCGTAGTCACCCATAAGTGAGCGCGGAAGCAGAGCATCGGGATCGATGCAGGACCCAAAATGATCGACTATGAAATTGTTGACGCTTTTATTGACTGATGACTAATTGTCGCACAAATCGGAGGCTGCGGCGGTGCATGAACGTGAGCGCTGGCAGGTGATCAAAGCGATGTTGCGCGACACCGGCCTGGTTCGTGTCGCCGACGTTTGTCGAGCGACGGGAGCGTCCGAAGCCTCAGTTCGTCGAGATTTTGCGCGACTTGCCGGGTCGGGGGTTGCGACGCGTGTACATGGCGGGTTGGAGGCCGCGTCGGCGGCGAACGTCGGCTCTTCCGATCGCCCCCCCTTGGCGACCAGTTCGTTCGACTTCAGTCGGGGCCTTAACGTCGCGGCCAAACGGGCGATCGCGCGGGCCGCCGTCGAGCTTTGCGATGATGGCGAAGCGATCATCATCAACGGCGGCACGACGACGTTCGAGATGGCGGGCTTCTTGCGCGAGCGCCATCTGAAAGTGCTGACGAACTCTTATCCGCTGGCGGAGGTGCTAATCCGCGAAAGCAGTTGCCGCGTGGCGTTGCCGGGCGGCGAAGTCTATCGCGAACAGAAGCTGATCGTCTCTCCGTTCGAGGAAGACGCGTTTCAGCACTATTCGGCGAGCCGAATGTTCATGAGCGCGATTGCAATTGGACCGCTCGGCGTCATCGAAGGCGACCCCCTGATCGCGCGCTCCGAGGCCAAGCTGCTCAAGCGCGCCGACAGGCTCATTGTGCTCGCGGACAGCTCGAAGTTCGTGTCGCGCGGCAGCCTTGTGGTCTGTCCTCTCTCTCGCATCGGCACGCTCATCACCGATCGCGCCGCGCCGCCTGCGGCGCTCGAAATGCTCAAGGATTCCGGCGTCCAGACTATATTGGTCGACGCCGAACCAGCGATCCCGACCAAAGACAGTGAAGTCGCCTGATCAATCGACGGCGCCAAGAGATAAGACCCGACGCTGAGGGATTACGGGGATCTCTGTGGCGGGGATTGCGAATGGACCATTCTATGGTCCGGCTGGGCGATGTGACGGGGCAAGCCGGCGACGACGAGCCGCGTGGGGCGGGCCGATATTTCCCGACGTCAGTTTGCCGAGCTCACGGAAATAGAATGGGCTGTGACCGCAATTGTCATTCGCCGTAATTGGCAATTGATTAATAGAAATGGTTGAAGGAGCGGGCGAATGACCGCGCCGAGCCGCTCCTTCCATGCCACGGACGTCGGAACATTGACTGCGATATTACTTGGGCGCCGAGGTTGAGAGGCGCCTTCACGATCAGAATCGCTCCGGCGCTCGCCGCCACGCCCACGTCGCCAGGGGTCAACGCGCATTCCGTCGTCGCGGCGTCGACAAATTCTTTGCCCGCGGCGAAAGCCGCGCTATCCTTGTTTCATCGGCGGCAGCGGGTCGAAGCGGCGTCGGCCGGCCGAGGTTCGCTCGCAGCGCGGCGGTCAACGAAAGTTCGGGCAAGTCGTTGAAATTGCCGAGCGCGCCGTCAAGCAAAGGCTTGACGAAGCTTGACGGAACTTGACAAAACTTGACGCCGCTTGACGGTCCTTGACGAAATCGGCGACCGCGCTTGACCGGCGTCCGCGGCCGGGCGCGCCTCTCGCGGGCGCCGTGCGCGCCGCGCGTTTTTCGGCGCCTAACCGATTGACAATGAAAGGGCGCCGAATCGTTTTGCTCGGCCCGTTTCAAGTCGCGCCGGACAGTTTCGACACTTGGGCATGGGCTCGGCGGCGGTCGACGTCAGGTCGCTTGCGGCGGCGAACCCGCCGGCGCCTGCCGCGGTTCAATTCGGGGCGCCGCCGCCAATCCATTCAGGAGATGGTGCCCAGGAAAGGACTCGAACCTTCACGGCTTGCACCGCTGGTACCTGAAACCAGTGCGTCTACCAATTCCGCCACCTGGGCATGGCGCGCTTCATAAGGGCGCGCGCGGCGACCTGTCAATGGCGGGCGGCGGGTCGGCGCCCCGCTTCCCTTCGCGCTTCGGCTTGGCTAGGGATGCGTCGAACTTCCGCCAGAGGAGTCGCCAGTGACGACCTACGCCAACCTTCTCGTCGAGACGCACGGCCGCGTCGGCCTCGTCCGCCTCAATCGGCCGCAGGCGCTGAACGCGCTCAACAGCGCCTTGATCGAAGAGCTCAACCGCGCGCTCGGCGCCTTCGACGCGGATCCGGCGATCGGCGCGATGGTGCTGACCGGCTCGGACAAGGCCTTCGCCGCCGGCGCCGACGTCAAGGAGATGCAGGAGGGGACCTTCGCCGAGATGTTCCTCGGCGACTTCTTCGGCCACTGGGAGAATGTGACGCATGCGCGCAAGCCGCTCGTCGCCGCTGTGGCGGGTTTCGCGCTCGGCGGCGGCTGCGAGCTGGCGATGATGGCCGACTTCATCCTCGCCGCCGACACCGCCAAGTTCGGCCAGCCGGAGATCCGGCTCGGGATCATCCCCGGCGGCGGCGGCACGCAGCGGCTGGCCCGCGCCGTCGGCAAGGCCAAGGCGATGGAGTTGACGCTGACCGGCCGCATGATGGACGCGGCCGAAGCCGAGCGTTCCGGCCTCGTCGCCCGCGTCGTCCCAGCGGCCGAGCTGGTCGACGAGGCGCTGAAGGTCGCGGCGACGATCGCCTCCTATTCCGCGCCGGCGGTCTACGCCGCCAAGGAGAGCGTCAACCGCGCGTTCGAGACCACGCTCGCCGAAGGCCTGCGGTTCGAGCGACGGCTGTTCCACGCGCTGTTCGCCACCGAGGACCAGAAGGAGGGCATGCGCGCCTTCGCCGAGAAGCGGCCGGCGGCGTTCAAGCACCGCTGAGGCGCTCAGCCTGTCATTCCCGACGGCCGCCTCGGCGACCGATCGGCAATCCAGGAGTCCCAACCGCGAACCGGCGAGCGTCTGGATTCCCGGTCGGGCCCGCGGCCCGTCGCGAATGACACAATCGGCGACGCGTCACGCCGCCGCGTCGAATTCCTGGCGCGCGCCGGCGATCGCCTCGGCCTGCGCCTCGGCCCAGCGGATCAGGCCGGCGAGCGGCTCGATCAGTGAGCGGCCGAGATCGGTCAGGCGATAGTCGACGCTCGGCGGCACGGTCGGATAGACGCGGCGCGCGATCAGGCCGTCGCGCTGCAAATCGCGCAGGGACTGGGTCAGCATGCGCTGCGAAATGTCAGGCAGCGCGCGCTTGAGTTGGCCGAAGCGAAGCGGCCCGTCGATCAACGCGGTGATCAGCAGCGTGTGCCACTTGCCGCTGATGCGATCGAGCACGTTGCGCACCGGGCAGTCGGCGAGATCGGGATAGCGCGCGCGCCAGGCGCGCAAGCCCCCGCCGAGCGTGCTCGCCGCGTCGCTTGGCCGGCCGCCACCGGTTCCCTGCATGTGCCTATCTCCCGCAAAAGTGCCTCCTTTACGGCGGCCCCGCTCTCGCCTTTATATCAGGTCTCAATACGAGACCAAGTTTCAAGCGGAAAGGACGACCATGAGCTCCACCCCGACCTTCCTCGTCACCGGCGCCGGCGGCCACCTCGGCCGGCTGGTCGTCGAACGCCTGCTCGCCGCGAAGGCCGGCAAGGTGATCGCCGCCTCGCGCGACCCCGCCAAGCTCGCCGACCTCGCCGCCAAGGGGGCCGAGACGCGCCGCGCCGATTTCGACGATCCCGCCTCGCTCGACGCGGCGTTCAAAGGCGTCGATCGGCTGCTGATCGTCTCGACCGACGCGCTCGGCGTGCCCGGTCTGCGCCAGCGCCAGCACAAGGCGGCGGTCGCCGCGGCGGCGCGCGCCCATGTCAGCCATGTCGTCTACACCTCGATGCCGAACCCTGAGCCCGGTTCGCTGATCCCGTTTGCGCCCGACCATTACGAGACCGAGCAGGCGCTGACGAAGAGCGGTCTGCCGCACACCATCCTGCGCGTCTCCTGGTACGCCGAGAATCTGCTGCGCTCGCTGCCGAGCATTCTGTCGACCGGCAAATGGTACAGCTCGGCTGGCGAGGGCCGCGTCGCCAATGTCGCCCGCGACGACGTGGCGCGCGCCGCCGCCGCGGCGCTGATCAAAACGCCGGGCGGGGTGTTCGACATCACCGGCCCCGAACTGCTGACGACCCGCCAGATCGCCGCGGTCGTCGCCGACGTGTTCGGCAAGAAGGTCGAAGTCGTGCCGGTCAGCGACGAACAATTGCTCGCCGGCCTGCTCGCCGCGGGCGTGCCGAAGCCCTTCGCCGAGCTTGGCGTCGCGTTCGACGCCAACGCCCGCGCCGGCAAGATCGACCTCGTCTCCGACGCGGTCCTCAAGCTGACCGGCGCGCCGCCGACGCCGCTACGCGACGTCCTGGCGGCGAACAAGAGCGCGCTAGCCGCCTGACCTCCGGCCGCGAGCCCTCCCCGCTCGCGGCGAGAGAGACTGCGCCAACGACCGGGCGATCGGCTCAGGCGGTCCAATCCATCGCCTTCACTTGGCGGCGCGCCGCTTCGGCGGCGAGCTCGCTGAGCAGCGGCATCGAACGGGCGTCGTCGAGCCGCCGCATCTGACGAACCTGGTCGGCGCTCACCGTCGCGCCGACCCGCTCGCGCAGCCAATCCCCTTCGAGCTTGATGTCGTAGCGCAGGAAGCGGAACAGCGCCCCGCGCGGCGCGACGAGCGAACCGAGGTCGCCGAGCTCGGCGTTGATCGGCCACGGCGTCGGGCTCTCGCTGAGCAGCGACATCAGCGTCAGGATCAGTTGCTGGCTGTCGCCGATCTGTTGGATCATCGCCCTCAGCGCCAGCCGCACCGAAGCGGCGCGCGTCAGGGTCGAAGCCTCGAAGCGATCGCGAAACGTGCCGGCGCCGACCGAGACGATCGTCAGTTTGTCGGGGCCGACGTCCCAGCCGATCCCAAGTCGCGGCACGAAGACCGAAAGGAATAGCGCCAGCGCCGGATTGTTGTGCGGCGTCAGACCGCCGTCGACGAACAGGCCCTGCACGCCGTCGGCGATCTCGATCTCCTGCGGATCGAAGTAATGCGGCGCGGCGGTGCTGGCGCGAACGATCTGGGCGAGCCGATAGTAGCGATTGCCGATGTAGCTGCGGTCGGCCGGCGTCTCCCAGAACGCCGAACGCGGGTTGTTGACCAGCACCCAGGCGCTGCCGGTGTCGAGCCGCTTGAGCGTGACGCCGAGGCCGGTCTGC
>Ga0181519_10005093_pt1 | contig 10560 bp, 12 predicted proteins | sample PEATcosm2014_Bin_26_FD_121102 | JGI IMG/M metagenome (GOLD analysis project Ga0181519, IMG submission 121102) | Peatland microbial communities from MTU Mesocosm Facility, Houghton, MI, USA - PEATcosm2014_Bin02_10_metaG | ecosystem: Environmental > Terrestrial > Soil > Wetlands > Peat | place... | reverse complement strand
GCCAAGTGGCTGGGGGACGGGGCCATGCTGGTGGCCGTGGAGACGACCCCGGTCATGGCCACCCTGCTCGAGCTGGAGTTCGCCTCCTCGAGGGTGCCCGACCTGCCCCGCATCCGCTGCGGGGTCTCGGTGGGCGAGGTGATCTTGCACGAGGGTGACGACTACATCGGCCACGCCGTGAACCTGGCCGCCCGGCTGTGCGACCTGGCGCCCGGCGGGCAGGTCCTGGCCACCGACCAGGCGGCCGACGCCCTGCCGGCCTGGGGGGCCGTGGTGGCCACCGAGGAGGTGATGCTCCGCGGTCTGGAGAAACCGTTGACCGTCAGCCGGGTCGGCCTGCGGCCGCTGTCCGGGGTGGTCCACCCGGATCCGGTGTGCGGCATCCCGCTCACCTTGACGGTGGCCGCCACCACGGACCGCGACACCCTGGGTCACGAGCTGTGGTTCTGCTCGGAGAGTTGCCACGACACCTTCGTCCGGCGGCCCGCTCCGCCCCTCGACGAGCCGGGCAGCCTGCGCAGCCCGCTCATCGGCAGCTGAACCGGCGGCCCACGGGGTCGGCGGCCTACGATGGCGGGGCCGCCGGGACCGAGTCGACGGCAGGGGGTGGACCATGCCGCGTCTCAGCGTTCCCGCCGAGCGGGACCCGATGTACTACGTGTGGGGCGAGCTGGCCCCGGCCCTGACCGGCCCGGCCGGCGCCTTCAGCGACGCCGTCTACCACAAGTCGCTGCTCTCGCTGCGCGAGTTCGAGGCGGCCCGGATCACCATGGCCCGCATCAACCAGTGCATGATCTGCACCAACTGGCGGACGGCTCGCGATGTGCCCGACCGGGGTGAGGACCCCGACGCCGTCCCCGAGGAGTTCTACGCCCATGTCGACGTGGATCCGGACTGGGCGGGCTTCTCCGAGCGCGAGCGCCTGGCCGCCGAGTTCGCCCGGCGCTACGCCGTCGACCACCTGAACATGGACGACGAGTTCTGGACCCGCTGCCACGCCGCCTACGACGACGAGGAGCTGGTCGACCTGGCCCTGTGCGTGGGCTCGTGGCTGGCCCTCGGCCGCTTCAACCGGGTCTTCGACATCGACGGGGCCTGCCGGGTCCCCTGACCCTCACGGCTCGGGGGCCCCGGTCAGAGGGCCACGTCGGCCCACCGCCCGGCGACCGTGCCCGGGCCGTCGACCACCGGCGGGGCCACCGCCGGGTCCGGCCGGTGGACCAGCCACAGCCGGAGGGTCGACACCGGGGCCCGCACCACGTCGAGGGCCCCGGCCGACCCCGGCCGGACGCCCAGGTGGTCCGGGGCCAGCGCCAAGGTCCACTCCCACGGGCCGTCGGTGGCGGCCAGGCCCAGCGAGCCGGTGAACCCGGGACGGGCCCGATGGCGCAGGCGGGCGTCGACCATCCGGGCGCACTCCTCGATGCCGTCGGCCGCCAGCTCGTGGTCGATCGGTCCGGGCGGTGGCCCGGCCCCGGCGGCCCAGGCGGCCAGCTCGGCGTCGACCCGGTGCACCGACGTCTCCTGGGCCATGCGCCGGGACCAGAAGGCGGCCGGGGCCGGGACGCCGTCGACGAAATTCCACACCGGCGTGTCCGGGTCGGTGTCGGCCAGGGCCCCGGCCACCAGGGCCAGGCCCTCCCGGTACCAGGCGTCGGCGGCCACCCAGTCGGCGGTCACCGCCTCGGGCACGTCCCGGGCCGGGCGGTCGGTGGCCCGGTGGCGGAGGATCCCGGCCGCCCAGTGGTGCACGGCGCTGGTGTGGACGACCAGGGCCGCAGCGTCCCATTCGGGACACGACGGCACCGGGGCTCCGGGGGACCGCCCGGCCGCCTCGACCAGCCGGAGCCCGTCAGCCTGGAGGTGGTCGTGGGCTCTGCCCAGCTCGAGCATGTCCCGAGTCTTCCAGAACGCCGGGGCCCGACCCGGTGTCGGGGGGCCGGTGCGGCCGGCCGGCGGGCCCCGGCCGCCCACAAAGGGAAGAATGCGCCGATGCACAGCGACCGGGAGCCGGGGACCCCGACCGGGGACCACCGCTTCGACGTGGCGACCGCGGTCCGGCCCCACGGCGACGGCACCCTGTACGACGTCGAGCTGGACGGCGGCTTCGCCAACAGCGGTCGGCCCAACGGGGGCTACCTGATGGCCGTGATGGCCCGGGCCGTGGCCGAATCGGTGGGTCGCGACGGGGCCGACCACCCCGACCCGCTGTCCTCGAGTGCCGTCTTCCTGCGCCCACCGGAGATCGGACCGGCCTCGGTGGTGGTCGAGGTGCTCCGCACCGGCCGCACGGCCAGCCAGGCCCGGGCCACGCTCCTCCAGGGGGACCGTACGTGTGTCGAGGGCCTGTACATCATGGGCCGGCTGGACCCCGGCGCTCCGGTGGTGTTCGACGACCAGCGGCCGGTCCACCTGCCACCCGAGTCCGGCTGCCCGCCGATGCCGGCCACCCGGCCCGGCGTGGTCGAACCGGCGGACCCGTCCGAGGTCACCGAGATCCGGCTGGATCCGGCGGTCGTCGGCTTCGCCTCCGGGACGCCGAGCGGCCAGGCCGACATCCGGGGCTGGGTGCGCTTCACCGACGGGCGGGAGCCCGACCCGCTGGCCCTCCTGTACGTGGCCGACGTCCTGCCTCCGGCCACCTTCGAGCTGGGTTCGCTGGGCTGGGTGCCGACGCTGGAGCTCACGACCTACGTCCGGGGCCGGCCGGCCCCCGGGCCCCTGCGGGTCCGCCAGTGGGCCCGGTTGATCCGCCAGGGCATCGTCGACGAGCGCTGCGAGGTGTGGGACAGCGACGACCGGCTGGTGGCCGAGGCGGTGCAGCTGGCCCTGGTGCACATGCCGCCGCCCGAGAACTGACCGGCGCCCCCGGGGTCAGCCGCCGGCCAACATCCGGCTCAGATCGTCGGATCGGGCCTCGCACAGCTCGACCAGGGCGTCCAGCCGCTCGGCCTCCTCGGCCTGTTCGAGCAGGCGCTGGCCGTCCAACGGGGTGAGGGGGGCCAGGGCGCAGAGCAGCCACGCCCGGGTGACCGGGTCGTCGCCCAGGTCGAGCTGGGGAGGCAGGGCGGCCACCTCCCCCATCTCCGAGAGGAGGGCCCGGACCCGGCGCACTGCCCCTTCGGCCCGGGCCAGGCCGGCGCCCGCCCCCCGGTCGCCCGCCCCCCGGTCGCCCGCCCCCCGGTCGCCCTGCCCGGCCGGGAGGGGGAAGTCCTCGACCATGGCCGACGGGTACGGGTCGTCGGACAGCCACTCGAGCACCCGGATGCGCTCGACGCCCCGGGTCATGAGGACCCACCGGCCGTCCTCGAGCGGTGACGCGTGCTCGATGTGGGCCACCGTGCCCACGTCGCGGCGGTGGTCGCCGCCACCCACCTCCGAGCCCCGGGCGATCAGGACCACGCCGAAGCACCGGTCCCCGGCCAGGCAGTCGGCGGTCATGGCCCGGTAGCGGGGCTCGAACACGTGGAGCGGCAGGTTGGCCCGCGGAAACAGCACGGTCGAGAGCGGGAACATGGCGAGGCGGCGGGTTTCGCTCATCCCGGGACTGTTGCACGGGCCGGTGGCCGGAGGCACGCCCGCCCGGCCACCCGACCGGCTGGCCGGGCGGTTCGGGGCCTGCCCGGAGGAACGGTCGGCGCCCAGCGGCCCGCTGCGGAGCGATCCGGGAGTGAGTTGGTGGCAATCGGGTTCGCGCTCGCCACGGGTCTCGGACCAGCGGGAACCCGCGGTCTACGCTTCGTTCAGAGGGAGAAATTGTGAGGGTTCCATGAAGATGGACTGTGGTCGGCTCACGCTCAGTCGGCTGCTCGCCGTAGCGGTGGCCACGGTGGCCACCGCGCTGGTGGCCGCGCCCCCGGCCGGCGCGTCCGGCAACCCCAGCCTGGAGGCGCTGATCCTGTCCAGTCCGGCCCCCGGCTGGGTGAACGTCACGCCCCACCAGGCTCTGCCGGCGTCGGTGGCCGAGACGCTCAACTACGCCACCGAGGACTTCACGTCGCCCCCCACCGGCACCCTGGTCATCACCATCCTGAACGATTCGCTCTATCCCTTCCCCAAAGCCGGGGACCTGGCCCACGTGGCCTGCGGCCCGTCGGCGGCGGTGCTCAGCGCGACCGCGGTGCCGGCGCTGGCCGACTCGATCCAGGTCACCTGCACGTCGTCGAGCGGGGCCGAGGTCACGTCGATCGTCTGGCGCCAGGGCTCCTACCTCCCCGAGGTCCGGGTCACACCGACGGCCAGCCTGGGCGTCGCCGGGATCCAGTCGCTGGCCCGCCGCCAGGACGCGGCGATCGCCACCGCCCAGCCGTCATCGGGCGGATCGACCTCGGGACTCCACGGTCCCCTGGTCTGGGTGGGCCTCGGCCTGATCGTCGTGCTGGTCATCGTGCTCATCGCCTTGTTGCGGCGGGACCGTCGCCGGGCCCCGCCGTATCCGGTGGTCGACGGGCCACCCCCCGGCGGGCGGCTGGGTGACGGGCCGCCGGCGACACCTCGGGTCGGCCCGGTCATGCCCACGGCCGAAGCGGTGGCCCCGCTGATCGACAGCGCCCCGGTGGCGGCCAACGGCGAGTTGCCCCCCTTCCCCCAACGGCCGGCCCCGCCGGCCGCCGTGCCGCTGACCCAGCCGGTGGGGGCGGCGGTCGGCGCCTACGAGGGCTCGGCCGGACCGACCGCCCTGGCGCCGGTGGTGGCCATGGACGACGACCTCCCGCCCTTCAGCGTGGTCCGGCGCAGCGGGACCAACGATTCGCCGGCTCCCGGCCCGTCGTCGGTCGACGACCCGGCCGCCAACGGGCATGCCGACCCGGCCCCGTCGGCCGCCCCATCGCCCCCGGGATGGCATCGGGATCCCCATGACGGAACGCTGATGCAGTACTGGGACGGGCGGACCTGGACGCTGCGCCGGCGCTGGGACGGCCGGGCCTGGGTCGACGTCTGACCGGCCGGTCGAGGGTTCCCCCGGCTGCCGGTCGTCGCGAGCGGGCTCAGCCGGGCCGTCGGCTCCCCAGGACGGCCGCCGCCTCTTCGGCCCGCCGTCGGAAGGCGGCCGCCGGGTCGCCGGCGTCGAGCACGCCCGCCAGGTGCTCGAAGAACAGGCCGAGGACCATGGCCCGGAGCATCCGGGCCAGGGCCGGAGCGCCACCCGGGCCGCCGCTCAGCTCGGGCTGGGTCTCGGTGAGCCAGCGCTCGAGGGCCTCCTGGGTGCTCGACATCAGCTCCTGGCCCAGGCCGAGCGCCGTCTCGTCACCCCGCATGACCTCGCCCATCATCAGCCGGATGAACTCCTCGACGTCGAGCATCGACCGCAGGATCTCCTCGAGCAGGTCGTCGAGCTCGGTGGTCGGGCCCCGCACGCCGGTCGGGGGGGCGGCGGCCGCCATGTCATCGAGGTAGCCCCGCTCCTCGAGCACGGCCACCAGGAGGTCGCGCTTGGACGGGAAGTAGTGGTAGAGCGACGCCACGTTGAGGCCGGCGGCCGTGGCCAGATCGCGCATCGAGGTGCCGTCGACGCCGCGCTGGGACATGAGCGAGAGCGCGGTATCCAAGATGCGCTGTCGTTGAACGGCGCCGCCGGCGGTCTGGTGGGCCGGTGCGGACTCTTCGGGCATGCTTCCATTGTCGCGCTCGGGCCGACCGACGTTCTTGACCAAACGAACGTTTGTTAGTGTTGGGTGCCCGGGACCGGAAGGGGAGAGCCCATGGCCAGGCTGGTCGAGCGAGCGGTCCGCTTCGATCCCTTCGAGCTCCAAGACGGCTTCGGGGTGACGATCACCGACCCGTACCCGCGGATGGCCGAGCTGGCCCGCCAGAGCCCGGTCCACGTGGGGCCCATCGATCTCGGGGCCGGGACGTACCCGGTCGACCCGTCCCGGCCGGCCCCGGTGTCGGTCCTCTCCTACGACGAGTGCACGCAGGTGCTCCGGGATGCCGAGACCTACTCGTCGTCGGTCTACGAGGGCGTGATGGGCGAGTTCATGGGGGCCACCATGCTCCAGATGGACGACCCGGCCCACCGGGACCACCGGCTCGTCGTCTCCCAGGCCTTCCGGTCCCAGACCCTGGTCCGCTTCGAGGAGACCGTCGTCCGGGCCGTGGTCAACGAGCTGATCGACGAGTTCGCCGAGCGGCGCCGGGCCGACCTGGTGCGCACGCTCACCTTCCACTTCCCGGTCCAGGTCATCGCCCGCATCCTGGGCCTGCCCCGGGCCGACTACCCGCGCTTCCAGCGCTGGGCCCTCGAGATCACCAGCGCCCCGATGCACTGGGAGCGGGGCCTGGCCGCCTCGGCGGCGTTGCGCCAGTACTTCGCCCGGGTGCTGGCCGAACGGCGGGCCCGACCGGCTGACGACCTGATCAGCCTGCTGGCCGTGAGCGAGGTCGACGGACGACGGTTGGAGGACGAGGAGATCTACTCGTTCCTCCGGCTCCTGCTCCCGGCCGGGGTGGAGACCACCTACCGGGCGTCGGGCAACCTGCTGTTCGGCCTGCTCCACCAACCCGACCAGCTCCAGGCCGTCCGGGAGGACCGCTCACTCATCCCCCGGGCCATCGAAGAAGGCCTCCGGTGGGAGCCTCCGGTGACCGTGGTGCTGCGTCGGGCCACCGTGGACACCGAGCTGGCCGGGGTGGCCGTGGCCGCCGGGTCCGACGTCGGCCTGCTCCTCGGGGCGGCCAACCACGACCGGCGCCGCTGGGCCGATCCCGACCGCTTCGACGTCCGGCGGCCGGCCCGGGCCCACGTGGCCTTCGGCTTCGGCATCCACGTGTGCCTGGGGATGCACCTGGCCCGCATGGAGACCCGCATCGCCCTCGAGTGCCTGCTCGACCGGCTGCCCGGCCTGCGGCTGGACCCCGAACCCGGGACCGAGGTGGCCATCCGGGGCCTGTCCTTCCGCTCCCCGATCGCCCTGCCGGTGTGCTTCTGAGCTGACGGGGCCGGCTCCCGGGCCCCGAGGCAACCTTCCGGACCCCCCGGGCGTCTGTGAAGGTATGGGGGCCGTGACACTGTCGGCATACAAGGGGGCGACCATCGACGGGCGGCCGGGACGCGATGACCAGGTGGCGGCCCTCTTCGACGAGCACTACCGCGGCCTGTGCCGGCTGGCCAGCCTCTTGCTGGACGACCCGGCGTCGGCCGAGGAGGCGGTCCAGGAGGCCTTCTTGCGCACCTACTCGGGATGGTGGCGCATCCGGCACCCGGAGCGGGCGTCGCACTACCTGCGGGCCGCCGTGGTCAACCAGTGCCGCTCCCGGGGGCGCCGGCGCCGGAGCGAGGACCGGGGCAACCGGACGGCCTGGGTGGACGCCGACCGCCGGGCCGAGGACCGTTCGGCCGAGGTGTCGGCGGACGCCCTCGACGTGGTGGAGGCGGTGCGGGCCCTGCCACCCCGCCAACGCGAGGCCGTGGTCCTGCGCTACTACCAGGACCTGTCCGAGGCCGACATCGCCCGGGCCCTGGGCTGCTCGGTGGGGACGGTCAAGTCCCAGCTGTCCAAGGCCCGATCCACGCTGAGCGAGCGACTGGGGTGAGCACCATGGACGACCTGGACGACCGGCTGCACGCCGCCCTGCACGAGGCCCACCGGGGCCGCCCCGACGGCCAGGCGGCGGCCTCCGGGCGGGCCCGGGTGGTGGCCGGGGTGCGGGCCCGGCGGGCCCGCCGGGCCCGGGCGGCGGCCGGCGGGGCGCTGGCCGCCGTGGCCCTGGCCGTCACCGCGGTGGTGGTCAGCCAGCCGGCCGGGACGCCCACCAGGTCGGCGGTCGGCGACCGGCCAGCGGTCGGGCCGCCGGTCCGGCCGGTCCCCCAGGCCGGCCCGGTGGCCGGCGGGCCGGCCGGTGCGGCACCGCAGTCGTCGGCCGACGCCGAGGCCCCCTCGACCACCGGACCCCCCGTGGGGCCCGGCGGGCCCTGCCTCGCCGTCTCGGTGGACGGCCGGTCGTCCACCTGGTGCACCGGCACCGTCCCCACCCCGTCGTTGGCCGTGGGCCAGACCGTGGCGGTCCAGGTGCCGGCGGCCGACGCCCCGGACTCGGTGCGGGTCAGCGGGCCGGCGCTGCGGGCCGAAGGCGGCGACCGCTTCGTGGCCGTGGCTCCCGGGCGCAGCGCGCTCTCGCTGACCGGGTCCACCCCGTCCGAGTGGTCGGTGACCGTGACCGTGTCCTGACGGCCGGCCTCGCACCGGTGCCGGGTAGCGTGCGCCCATGTGCCTCCTGGTCGTCCGATGGGAGCCCGACGACGCCTTCCCACTGGTCATCGGGGCCAACCGGGACGAGCGGCTCGACCGCCCGGCCACCGCCCTGGCCGTCCTCTCGCCGAGCGGTCCCCGGATCCTGGGCGGCCGGGACCATCTGGCCGGCGGCACCTGGCTGGCCGTCAACGAGACGGGCGTGGTGGCCGGGTTGACCAACCAGCCGTCGACCGGCGGCCGGGACCCGGCCAAGCGCTCCCGGGGCGAACTGCCGGTCCGGCTGGCCAGCCAGCCCACGGCCGCCCGGGCCGTCGAGGAGCTGCTCGGCTCGACCACGCCCGGTGACTACAACCCGGTGTGGCTGGTGGTGGGGGACCGCACCGACCTGTTCTTCATCGACCTGTGCCGAGACGGCGGCCCGGCCGCCGACCGACTGGCCCCCGGGCTCCACGTGATGGAGAACCGGGGCCTCGGCGCGCCCTCGGCCAAGGTCGACCGGGTGACCGGGCTGGTCGGGTCGGCGACGGCCGACGGGACGGCCATCTGGGACGCCCTGCCGGGCGTGCTGGGCGACCACACGGTGCCCGACGGGCCCGACGGGCCCGAGCTCCCCCGGCCCCCGGGGTCGCCCGAACGGCCGCCGGAGATCCGGGCGGCCTGCGTTCACACCGACGGTTACGGCACCCGGTCCTCGACCCTGGTCCGGGTGCCCCGCTCGGTGAGCGCCCGACCCGAGGTCCGGGTGGCCCCGGGTCCGCCGTGCACCACGGCGTTCGTCGACGGCACCGCCCTGTGGGCCCGGTGAGGGGCCGGCCGACCGATCAGCCGGCCGGTACCTTCCAGCCCATGGAGGCGGCGATCTCCTTGCAGGTCGGGCAGAGCGGGTAGCGGCGGGGATCCCGGCCGGGGACCCAGACCTTGCCGCACAGGGCCCGGACGGCGGTGGAGTTCACCATGCCCTCGACCACGCTCGGACCGGCCGAGACGAAGTCGCCCTTCTCGGGCTTGAAGCCCTCGAGCACGATGTGGGTCATGCGCTCGTGGTCGGAGATGTCGGCCTCGGACGGGTCGGCCGAGACACCGGGGTCGACGATCGCCGGGGCCACCTCGAGGTCAGGCACGGCCCGAGACTACCGGCGCCCCCGCCCACCCGGCAGCTCGGCCGGAGGGACCCGGCCGAGCCACCCTAGAGTCGAGGCGTGAACATCATCGGCAGGGCAGCGATGATCGGTGCCGCTTCGGGGCTCCGATCCCAGTTCGGCAGCGGGGCCGTGGTGCTGGCCCTGCGCAACCAGAACGCCCCGGGGTTCCTGCGCCGGCGCACCGTGCGCACGGCTTTCGCCCTGGCCGTGGCCGGTGAGATCGTGGCCGACAAGCTGCCGGTGGCCGGGAGCCGACTGGCCCCGGGTCCGCTGGCCGCCCGGGTGGTGCTGGGCGGTGCCGCGGCCGGGTACCTGGCCTGGTCCCGCCAGGCCCCGGTGGTCCCGGCGGCGGCGGTGGCCGCCCTGGTCGCGCTGGGCGCGGCCAAGCTCGGTCACGACGTCCGGGCCGCGGTGGCCACGAAGGTCCCCGACCTGGCGGTGGCCGTGGCCGAGGACGCCCTGGCGGCCAGCCTGGCCCTGGCCGCCGTCCGCTGATCGGGCCCCCGCCGCCCGTCGCCGGTCGGGCGATCGGCGGGCCGGGGCCCCGGGTCCTGCTCAGCCGTTGGGGGCGAATGCCACCTTGAGGGCGCCGCTGGCGTCCTGGTGGGCCAGGACCTGCATGGCCCCCCACCACTCCTCGAGGCCGAAGCGGTGGGTGACCATGCCGGTCAGGTCGACCCGGCCCGAGGTCACCAGGTCGAAGTAGTGCTCGATGGCGTGGCGCCGGCGGCCCGCCATCTCTTCGAAGCCGAAGGCGTTCGAGCCGACCACGGTCAGCTCCTTGAAGTAGACGGGCGTGGACTCCCAGCGGCCCGGCGTGGCCACGCCGATGATGACCAGCGTCCCCCGTTGGGCCAGCAAACGGGAGCCCATCTCCAGGGTCTCGGGTTTGGCGATGGTGTCGTAGACGACGTCGACCCCGCCCGGATGGGCCATGGGCAGTCCCAGGAGGGCCGGGTGCAGGATCCCGCCCGACCAGGTGGCCAGGGCCTCGATCGACTCGTCCCGGGGCTCGTGGGCCACCACCAGCGAGGCGCCGAACGCCGTGGCCATGGCCGCCTGGGCGTCGAAGCGGGCCACCACCGCCACCTCGACGTCGGGCCGGAGGGCCCGGAGGGCGGCCACGCAGGTCAGCCCCAGCGAGCCCGCCCCGTAGACCAGGGCCCGGCCGCCCTCGGGCGGGGGATTGCGCAGGACGGCGTGCAGGGACACCGAGAAGGGATCGG
>Ga0181519_10005091_pt1 | contig 10561 bp, 13 predicted proteins | sample PEATcosm2014_Bin_26_FD_121102 | JGI IMG/M metagenome (GOLD analysis project Ga0181519, IMG submission 121102) | Peatland microbial communities from MTU Mesocosm Facility, Houghton, MI, USA - PEATcosm2014_Bin02_10_metaG | ecosystem: Environmental > Terrestrial > Soil > Wetlands > Peat | place... | reverse complement strand
GGCCAGCGAAATGGTAGCGTTTGCAGTGAACGGATTGATTTGCCGAGAATGTCAACGCCTCGTCAGCGAGCGGCCAGGCGGCAAAAGCGAACTGGCGCTGAGGGTTCTCTCCACCGACGGGGGTATCAGATCGCCACCATCAGCGAATGTCGGTCACGGCCAATGCCCTCTCCCGCTACCATCAGAACAGTCCTAACGCGTTCGCCGGGCGTTCTGGTCGCTAGATTGATCAGTTCGGCGAGCGCGCCATGGACTAGAATTTCGGTCTTGCCGCGCTTAGGCGTCGGACGAAACTCGATTTTCGTGACCAGCCCGCGGATGATCGCCATAGCTTCCTCGCGTGCCGCACCGTCGCCGGCAAGTGCTGCCTGCAGCTCGGCGACGGTCTTGCGATCGCTGTCGATCGCCTTCGGATGCAGCTCGACGATTTCGGCGCCGGCGTCGATCGCCGCGGCTTCGGCTTCGATGCCGGCCTTCTCCGACTCGGCCGCCTTCAGGCGGTCTTTCATCGCCGGCGTTGCCACGCCTTCGGCGATGGCGTCGACCAAATTGCCGATCTGTCGATTGAGGTGGCCGCAGAAAGGATGTCCACGGCCACGGTAGACCCAGAGCCAGCCGGCAGAGGATATGTTGTACCCGATTCGTTCCATGCAGAATGATGCTCATGTTTCTTCGCCGAGTCGAGCATTTGACGGCATGCAATCTGCGATTGGCATTGTCGCGACGGGCCGACCATATGATGGCAGCATCATTTCGTGCACCGGGAGTGTCGGATCACGGGGTATCAAATCAAATCGACGACGGCGGGCGTCCTGGTGGTCGCGGGGGCGGCTTATGCCTACGGGGCGCTGGCGATGCCGGCGCTGGACGACGGCCAGGATCACCAAGTCCCGGCCGCTTTTTCATTCAATGCGCCGGTTTCCGGGGCTTCGGCGGTGAATCAAATGGCTGGCGGTGAGTCCCGGCGGCGACCGCGACAGACCTTGCCACGGCCGCGCCCCATATCGTCCGGCGCAGCTTGCAAGAACCGGATTGGCCGTTTCTCAGTTCACGAGACGTGATCGTGGTACTCGATAAGCCGCCCGAGCCGAAGAAGCGGCAAGATGCGCCGGGCTGAACCTGGTAGCAGCCGAATCTTGCCCCCGCTTGGCATGTTTCCTGCTCCGTCGTTGTACGAATCCGGTGTCTTGTTCTCATGTGCGGTCCGTTATTTTGCGACAGAACGCGATCGGTGTCGGGAATCCGCCATTCCGTTCGATTTCACGGGACAGCGCGACAGATCCGGAGATGTCGCGACAACCAAGCTTGAGGCAATGATGACGAAGGCTGACATGACGATTTCGACCTTCGAACGGATCGGTGGCGCCGCAACGATCGACGATCTCGTTGAAGGCTTTTACCGGCGCATGGACGCCCTGCCCGAGGCGGCGGCGATCCGCGCGCTGCACGCGGCGGACCTCGAGCCGGTCAAGCATGTCCTCAAGCGCTACCTCGGCGAATGGCTGGGCGGACCGGCGCTCTATTCGAGCGAACGGGGCCATCCAAGGCTGCGGGCGCGGCATCTGGGCATCCCGATCGGCGAGGCCGAGCGGGATGCCTGGCTGCTCTGCATGCGCGGCGCCCTTGTTGCGACGGTCGCGGATGACGCCGCCCGCCGCGAAATCGATGCGGCTTTGACCAAGCTCGCCGATTGGATGCGCAACCAGCCCGGCAATCCGCACGATACCGGCCGGCGGCAACCATCGGCCTGACAAGGCGAGCCGGCGCATCGGTCGAAACGCGGGCGTCCGCCGCGGCTTAGGGCGCGGGTCGGTACCTCATTCGGGCGGACCGAGCTCTTCGGCCGGTTTCTTCTTCTTCTTGTCGACTTTCTGTTGCGCGTAGATGCCGGCATTCTTCAAGGCGATGGGCGGCTGGCCCGCGACATATTGCGAGACCCAGGCGAGCGTGCGTTCGAGCGCCCGATCGGCCGCGTCGCCGCTGTAGCCGTCGCGCCCCGCACAGGCGAAACCGTGTCCGGCGCTGTAGGAAAAGGCGCTGACGTCGGGCCGGCGGGCGCGGAACTGTTCGACCGCATCGGCCGGGATCAGCGGATCGCTCGCGCCGAAATGCAGCAAGGTCGGGACCTTCCGCTTCTCGCTGGCCTCGCCGGCGATGCCGGGGCCGTAATAGCCGATCGCGCAGGCCAAGCCCGTTACCCGGTTGGCGGCAAGATACGCCAGGTAACCGCCCCAGCAATAGCCGACCAGTGCGACTTTGCCGGCGGTCGAGACGGCGTCGACGGCGGCTTGAATATCGGCGAGCGGATCGGCGAGCCCGATCTGCCGGACATACCCCAATCCCGTCTCGATGTCGGCCTCGCCATATCCCAGCGCGACGTCCTTGTGCGCCCGCTCGAACAGCGCCGGTGCGATCGCCAGATAGCCCTGTCCGGCAAAGGCGTCGGCCATCTGCCTGATATGGGCGTCGATGCCGAAGATCTCCTGGAGGACGACGACCGCGCCCTTCGGCCGCTCCGGCGGTTCGGCCCGATAGGCGGAGAAATGATGCCCGTCGGCTGCGGTCAATTCCATCATGGTGTCCTCGATTGCTGGCGATCGGAAATCCGGGCTGCCCAATCGGCGGACCAGGCGGCCGGACCGGTGCCGCGGTTCGGCGTATGCAGAACCGGTGCCATCGCTGCCGGGCCGGAAGCCGCGCGGGCAGAACGGCAATAATCCCCTGTCGGGTCCGTCAATCGTCCCGAACCGCCCTGTCCGACTTGTGACAAAACCCACAAACCCGACGCCGCGATATCTTTAACCTTTTGATCCGTTTGGGGTTTGGCCGATGGCACGGCAGTTGCTGTTCCAGCTTCGTCAGGAAATCGGTCTTGCCGAGCAGCGGGGTTCCAATCCAGCCATGTCCGACCTAGCCGCGATTGCCCCGCCCGATGCGTTGGAGTCCTTCGTTTCGGCCGCGGCCGACGGATACAGATACGGCTTCGTCACCGATATCGAGGCCGACGAGGCGCCGCCCGGCCTCGATGAAGGCACCGTTCGCTTCATCTCGGCCAAGAAAGGCGAGCCGGACTGGCTTCTGGCCTGGCGGCTGAAGGCGTTCCGCCGCTGGCAGCAGATGACTCCGCCCGATTGGGCGAAGCTCGACATTGCGCCGATCGATTATCAGGGTTCGATTTATTACTCCGCCCCGAAGCAGAAGACCGGGCCGAAATCGCTCGACGAGGTCGATCCCGAGCTGCTGAAGACCTATGAGAAGCTCGGCATCCCGCTCGGCGAGCGCGCGGCGCTGGCCGGGGTCGCGGTCGATGCGGTGTTCGACAGCGTTTCGGTCGCGACCAGCTACAAGGGCAAGCTCGCCGAACTGGGCATCATCTTCTGCTCTTTCGGCGAGGCGGTGCGCGAGCATGGCGATCTGGTCCGGCGCTACCTCGGTTCGGTCGTGCCGCAGGGCGACAATTTCTTCGCGGCCCTGAACTCGGCCGTGTTCAGCGACGGCTCCTTCGTCTATGTGCCGCCGGGCGTCCGGTGCCCGATGGAATTGTCGACCTATTTCCGGATCAACGCGGCGAAATCCGGGCAGTTCGAGCGCACGCTGCTGATCGCGGACAAGGGCAGCTATGTCAGCTACCTCGAAGGCTGCACCGCGCCGCAGCGCGACGAGCACCAGCTCCACGCCGCCGTGGTCGAGTTGATCGCCCTCGATGAGGCCGAGATCAAATATTCGACGGTGCAGAACTGGTATCCGGGCGACGCCGAGGGCAAGGGCGGCATCTATAATTTCGTCACCAAGCGCGGCGCCTGCCGCGGCGCCAAGGCCAAGATCTCCTGGACCCAGGTCGAGACCGGTTCGGCGATCACTTGGAAATACCCGAGCTGCCTGCTCGAAGGCGATGGTTCGGTCGGGGAGTTCTATTCGGTCGCGATCACCAACAATTATCAGCAGGCCGACACCGGCACGAAGATGATCCATATCGGTCGGAACACAAGTTCGACTGTGATCGCCAAGGGCATCTCGGCCGGACGCGGCCAGAATACCTATCGCGGCCAGGTCAAGGTCATGCCCAAGGCCGCCGACGCGCGCAATTACACGCAATGCGACTCCCTGCTGATCGGCAAGACCTGCGGCGCGCACACCGTGCCCTATATCGAGGTGCGTCATCCCGGCGCTCAGATCGAGCACGAGGCGACGACCTCGAAGATCAGCGAAGACCAGATGTTCTATTGCGCGCAGCGCGGTCTGTCCCAAGAGGACGCGCTCTCGCTGATCGTCAACGGCTTCTGCAAGGAAGTGTTGAAGGAGCTGCCGATGGAATTCGCGGTCGAGGCGCAGAAGCTGCTGGCCGTGAGCCTCGAAGGCAGCGTCGGCTGAGCCCGGCACCCGTCACCCCTCTTCTGGGCGAGCAATCCGATGACCAAGCTTCTCGAGATCCATGACCTCCACGCCCGCATTGCCGGCGGTCGCGACATCCTCAAGGGGATCGATCTCACCGTCGCACCCGGCGAGGTCCATGCCATCATGGGGCCGAACGGCGCCGGCAAGAGCACGCTGTCCAGCGTGCTCGCCGGCAAGCCCGGCTATGAGGTGACCGGCGGCAGCGCGCTCTACGACGGCCGCGACCTGCTGAATCTCGCCGCGGACGAGCGCGCGCGCGCCGGCCTGTTCCTGGCGTTCCAGTACCCGGTCGAGATTCCGGGCGTCAACAACATGTATTTCCTGCGCGCCGCGCTGAACGCCGTGCGGCGCGAGCGCGGTGCGCCCGAACTCGACGCATCGCAGTTCCTGAAGGCGGTGAAGGAGAAGCTCGCCCTGCTCGACATCGGCGACGATCTGCTGCGCCGCGCGGTCAATGTCGGCTTCTCCGGCGGCGAGAAAAAGCGCAACGAGATCTTCCAGATGGCCATGCTCGAACCGCGCCTCGCGATCCTCGACGAAACCGACAGCGGGCTCGACATCGATGCGCTCCGCGTTGTTTCCAACGGCGTCAATCGTCTGCGCGATCCCCAGCGGTCGATCGTCATGATCACGCACTACCAGCGTCTTCTGGACTATATCGAGCCCGATTATGTGCATGTGCTGAGCGAGGGCAGGATCGTGGCGTCCGGCGACAAGAGCCTGGCGGCCGATCTCGAACGGCGCGGCTACGCGCATCTCGTCAGTGCCGCGTAAGGGCGACCGCCATGACTCCGCTCGCCGAAGCCGCACCCCATCTCGACGCGTTCCGCGCTCATCCGGGCATCGAGGGCGAACCGGGCCGGCTGACCCTCGACCGCACGGAAGCGCTGCGGCGTTTCGCCGAACTGGGCTATCCCAGCCGCCGGCAGGAGGCGTGGCGCTTCACCAATCTGCGTCCGCTGACGGCGGTGCCGATCCTGCCGGCGCCGGCGCTTGCGGGCGGGCTCGATCCTGAACGCCTGGCGCCCCTGCTGGCCGCCGGCCCGACGCATCGCCTCGTCCTGGTCAATGGCCGGCTTGCCCCCGAATTGTCCCGGATCGGGGTGTTGCCGCCTGGGGTCTGGCTCGGTTCGACGGCGGAGGCCGCGCGGCGCCGGCCCGATCTCCTCGAAACGGCGTTCGGCGACAGCGACGCGTCCGGCGCGCAGCCCTTCGCTTCCCTCAACGCCGCCTTCTATACCGACGGCTTCGTCCTGGTGCTCGAGCCCGGCGCCGTGCTGGCCGAGCCGGTCGAGATCATCCATATCGCCGACGCCGAGCGGCCCGGCGCATTTCACCTGCGGAACCTCGTGGTCGCGGGTGCCGGCAGCCGGGCGACGGTGATCGAGACCGCTTCCGGGACGGGTGATGCCTGGACCAATGCGGTCACCAGTGCCACGGTCGGCGCCGACGCGGTCCTGCGCCATGTCAAGATCCAGAACGAGGCACCGGAGGCGCTCCACACTTCGGTGATCCGCGCGGTCGTCAGTGCCGGCGGGCGCTATGACAGCTTCACCCTGACCTTGGGCGCCCTGCTGTCGCGCCAGGATCTCCACATCGCCCTCACCGGTCCCGGCGCCGCCCTCGCACTCCGCGGCGCCTATCTCCTGCGGGATGCGCAGGAGGCGACATTCGCTCCTTTCGTCGAACATCAGGCGCCCGATTGCCGCACTGAGGAGGTGCTGAAGGGCGTGATGGCCGATTGCGCCCACGGGGTGTTCCTCGGCACGATCGCGGTTCGTCCGGGTGCCGACGGAACTTTGGCCCGGCAGACCAACCGCAATTTGCTGCTGAGCCCGCAGGCCTGGGTCGACACCAAGCCGGCCTTGGAGATTCTGGCCGACGACGTCAAATGCAGCCATGGCGCCACGGTCGGCAGCCTCGACGAGGCGGCGTTGTTCTATCTGCAGGCACGCGGGCTCGACCCGGCGACCGCGCGCCATCTGCTGATCGAGGCCTTCGCGGCGGAGGTCATCGATGCGGCCGATCCCGGCGAGGTGCCGCGCGCGCTGCTGCGCCGGCACCTCGATGCCTGGCTCGACGAACGGAGGATCAGCCTGTGACGACACTCGCCCCGCTGCGGCCGCTGCTCCGACAGCGCTTCGATCCGGCCGAAATCCGCCGTGAGTTTCCGATCTTTGCGCGCAATCCCGGGCTGGTCTTCCTCGACACGGCGGCGAGCGCGCAGAAGCCCAAGGCGGTGATCGACGGCATCGCCGAATATTACCGGACCGACTATGCGAATGTGCATCGCGGCGTCTATGGCCTCAGCGCGCGCTCGACCGAGCGTTTCGAGGCGGCGCGCGAGACCGTGCGCCGCTTCCTCAATGCGCGCGACCCCAGCGAGATTGTGTTCGTGCGCGGTGCGACCGAGGGCATCAACCTCGTCGCCCAATCCTGGGGCGCCGCCTTCCTCCGGCCCGGCGACCAGGTGGTGGTGTCCGTGTTGGAGCATCACGCCAATATCGTGCCCTGGCAGATGCTGCGCGAGCGCATCGGCATCGAACTGGTCGTGGCGCCGATCGATGCGAGCGGCGGCCTCGACCTGGAGGCCTTCGAGCGGCTGCTCGGCCCGCGCACCAGGCTCGTGGCGCTGACCCATGTCGCCAACGTCTCGGGCCATGTCGTGCCGGTCGAGGCGGTGGTCCGCCTGGCGCGCGCCCGGGGCGCCAAGATCCTGATCGACGGCTGCCAGGCCGTGCCGCGCCTGCCGGTCGATGTCCAGGCGCTCGACTGCGACTTCTATGTCTTCTCGGGCCACAAATGCTATGGCCCGACCGGCATCGGCGCGCTCTATGCGAAGCGTGAGATCCTCAATTCGATGCCGCCCTGGCAGGGCGGCGGCGACATGATCCGCACCGTCAGCTTCGAGCAGACGACCTATCAGGAGCCGCCGCACCGTTTCGAGGCCGGGACGCCGGATATATCGGGTGCGATCGGCCTGGCATTGGCGCTCGATTTCATGGAGGGGCTCGGCCGCGCGGCGATCCGCGACCACGAGGCGGAATTGACCGGCCATGCGCGAAGCCGGCTCGCCGCCTTGCCCGGCATCCGGCTGATCGGCGCCGGTCGGCAGAGTCTGGGCGTCGTCTCCTTCGAAGTCGACGGCATCCACCCGCATGACCTCGCGACGATCTTCGATGATTCCAACGTCGCCATCCGGGCCGGGCACCATTGCGCGCAGCCGCTGATGCAGCATCTGGGGCTGGCCGCGACGGCGCGGGCCTCGTTCGGCGTCTACAACGACGAAGCGGATGTCGACGCGCTGATCGCCGCGGTCGAGTCCGCCCAGAAACTCTTCCGCCGGCCGGCGCAGCGCTGAGAGTTTGTGGATGAATGCCCAATTGCTCCGAATTCGATGGAAATAATCCGATGTTTCCAATGGGCATTCGTTCACAAGTTCGATTGCTTCACTGGCTCTGAGAGGTAACGGCAATGGATTTGCGTGAACTCTACCAGGACATCATCCTCGATCACGGGCGCCACCCGCGGAATTGCCATGCCATCGACGCGCCGAGCCATGTGGCACACGGGCACAACCCGCTGTGCGGCGACAAGCTGACGGTCTTCGTGCGCATTGAGGGCGAGCGGGTCGCCGAGGTCAGTTTCGAGGGCAAGGGCTGCGCCATCTCGACCGCCTCCGCCTCGCTGATGACCGAGATCCTCCGCGACAAGACCCTGGCCGAGGCCGGCGCGCTCTTCGCCAGCTTCCACGGCAAGGTCACCGGCGCCGCCGCCGACGCCCTGCCGCCGTCGCTCGCGGAGGATGGCGAGCGGCTGGAGCCGCTGACCGGCGTCAAATCCTACCCGGCGCGCGTGAAATGCGCGACCTTGGCATGGCACACTTTGGAGGCCGCGCTGCGCGGCGGTTCGGTCGCGATCGTCGCGACCGAATAGGCGCTCGGGTCGGGCAGGGGGGTGCTCATGGACGATCCGGCAGCGATGATGACGCTCGACCTCAAGGAGTCCGCGCCGCCCGCCGGCAGCCGTCTCTCGCTCGCCGACGAGGTCATGGCCGCGCTGAAGACCGTGCGCGACCCGGAACTTCCGGTCAATCTCGTCGATCTAGGACTGATCTACGGCCTCGATGTGCGCGATGACGGGGTCGTCTCGATCGAGATGACGCTGACCACCCCGGCCTGCCCGGTCGCGGGTGCCCTGCCGGAACAGGTGCAAAGCATCGTCTCGCTCGTGCCCGGCGTGAGCGCGGTGCTGGTGCGACTGGTCTGGTCGCCGCCCTGGACCCAGGACCGGATGAGCGAGGCGGCACGGCTCGAACTGGGATTCCTTTGAGCTGGCCGCCGGTCGTCGAGCTTTGCGCCACTGACCTCAGCGAAGGCTTCATCGCCCGGCCGTGGCCCCAAAGGGGGATTTCGGGGATCCAGGGGGTTCGAGGCCAGCTTTCGGATTTCCCATAAATTACGGTCATCGGCGTGGCGCAGCAGCAGGCGGAGGCGCCCTGGACATCCCGCCCACGCTATGAGAAAATATTAAATTCTCATAGTCTCTAGCGATGGGACCGCGATGAACATTTCGATATCGCTGACGCCCGAGTTGGTCGGTCTCATCAAGGCCAAGGTCGATTCCGGGCGTTACACCTCGGCGAGCGAAGTGGTGCGGGAGGCGTTGCGCCTGCTGGAACGCTCGGATCGGCTCACGGCCGATCGAGCCGAAGGCTTGCGGCAAGCCTGGCGGGAGGGCGTCGAGAGCGGCGACGCCGGCCCCGTCGATTGGCCCGAGTTGAAGGCGGCCGCTCGGCAAGAACTCGCCGCGGGGCGAAAAGACGCGTAGGGCGCCGCCGGTTCGCTACACGGCCCGCGCCCGCCGCGATCTGCTCGATATCTGGAGCGCCATAGAACTGGACAAGCCCGGCGCCGCCGATCGCGTCTACGACCGTCTGGCGGCGCGGGTGCAGGTTCTGGAACGCTTCCCGGAAGCGGGGCAAGCCAGGCCGGAGATCGCCGATGTCGCTCGGGCGCTGGTCGAGCCGCCTTATCTCATTCTCTACCGGCTCCTCCCCCGAGGGCGCGCAGATCGTGCGCGTTTTGCATGGAGCTCGGGATATCGACGGCATCCTGTTCGGCGAGGGCATCGAGTGAACCGGGGCCGGGTAGCGAACGCGGAGGCGACGATCGGGCGGCGGACGGTGAGAGAAAGGAGTTACGGACTGTCACGGTAATTCCCTTAGCGCTCGTCCTGAACGAATCTGGTTTTAACTATTTCTGGTTTGAGTGGATAAAAGTGGTTGATTTTCGTATATGTGTTTGCTCACTATCCCAGCTTCCCGTGGAGTTTGAGCATCGGGATAATTTCCGGAAAACTGCTTGGAGGGGGATAGAATGCGTGGGGTCGGCTTCGCGCTGAAGCACTTTTCCAATATGCGAATCTTGCTTGGTGATTACGTACCCGAGCGGGTTCAGCAAAAGGAATGGAATAAGCTGTTTGAAAGTGGCGCTTATGAACGGTTGCGGAGCGCGCCGGAGCGGCCACGGTACAGCCTGATTTTGGGACATTGTGAATTAGTCAAGGCGCAGAACATATTGGATGTCGGCTGTGGGCAGGGCGTGCTCGCAGCGAGGCTTCGCGATAGCAATTATACCCGTTATTTAGGGGTTGATATTTCGGCTGTGGCAATCGACCAAGCCCGCTCGGCCGCGCCGGATCCTCGCCATTCCTACGTTGTCGCCGACGCGACCACTTTTCATCCCGACGGCGTGTTTGATTTAATCGTCTTTAACGAGTGTTTGAACTATATGTCCGATCCTGCGGGGGTGATACGTCATTATATGAAATTTCTTGATTTCCGAGGACATGTCTCGATCTCATTGTACAATACTGTCCGCTCGCGCGCGATATGGCGAACACTGAATATGCTTAATTCTATAGAATCCGTTTATATAAAGGTGGAGAATTTTCGCGCGACATGGACGGTAAAATTGATGCGGCCAGTATAGAATGAAATATCTCCGTGATCAGCATATTTATCGATCGAGAGTGTTTTCTTGGGTTTGGTAGAAAACTTAAGACCTGCGGGTCGATGCGTCGTGACGGACATCCCCAGGCCCTCATCGATCCCCTCATTTATATGACTGCAAGTGTTTCGCTAAAGACGCGTGATTGCTCGATT